>Ga0247713_1001206_pt1 | contig 13278 bp, 10 predicted proteins | sample 21E_NmetaG_FD_189936 | JGI IMG/M metagenome (GOLD analysis project Ga0247713, IMG submission 189936) | Soil microbial communities from hillslope of Landscape Evolution Observatory, University of Arizona, Oracle, AZ, United States - 2-1-E_N | ecosystem: Engineered > Artificial ecosystem >... | reverse complement strand
GCCCGGCGGGGAGCGGCCGGGGCGGGCGGGTTGGCCGGCGGAGCCACGTTCTCCGGAGCCGGCAGGTTCCTCGGCATGCCCGGGATACTGTCCTGGCCCGGTTCGCCGGCGCTTGCTTCCGATCGGTCGGTGGCCGCGGCCGAGCTTGCGCTGCGGGAGCTGGGGGACGCCCCGGTCTGGGCGAGCCTGGCCTCGGCCGGGTTCCCCCCGCCGTAACTCACCTTCTGACCTCCCAGATTGGGTTTCTTGAAGCTGCTTTCCGGCATGCCCTTCACCGCCTGGACCATGAACTTGCGCCAGATGGTGGCGGGTAGCGAGCCTCCCGTCACGTCGATTCCACGGACGTTCTTCATCTCCTTGATCGTCCCGTCCTCTCCCGGCGCGTACCCCATCCACACCACTGCCGTAAGGTCGGGGGTGTACCCGGCAAACCAGGCGTTTGCGTAGTTTTGGGTGGTACCGGTCTTGCCGGCTGCGGGACGACCGATCCTCGCCGAGGTTCCCGTGCCGGCACGGATGTTGCGCTCCAGCACGTAGTTCACGGTGTCGGCAACGTTTCGATCCAGAGCCGGCTGGACCCGGGGAGAGGCCTCGGCCAGGACCTTGCCGTCGGGCTGGACGATGCGCAACACCGATATCGGATCCGGGCGGTTCCCTCGCTGGGCGAACGTGGTGTAGGCCCGGGCCATCTTCAGCGGGGTGACGTCACTGGTGCCCAGGGTCAGAGCACACCCGGCATCGAACTTGGGGATGTCGATCCCGGTCTTTCGGGCCACCTCCATGAACTCGCTCGGGCTCACCACGGTGTTCATCATCTGGGCGTAGACCGTGTTGACCGAGCTGATGGTGGCGGCGGCTACATCCATGCTCCCGTAGGAGGCGTTCTCGAAGTTCGAGACCTTCCAGGCCGACCCGTCGGCGTTGCGGCACCGGCGCGACTGGATCTCAATTGGTGACGAGCCCGAAAACGTGGAGGCAACGGACTTGCCTTCGGAGAGGAAGGCGGCCAGGGCCAGAGGCTTGAAGGCCGAGCCGGCCTGACGCCCGCCCCCTCTTTTGCCGCCGTCGGCGGCGAAGTTGAAGCCCCGCGCCCTGGAGATGCTGTCGACGTCCCTCCCGCCGACCATGGCCCTGATCTCTCCCTGGGGGCCCATCGCCACCAGGGCGGCCTCGGGGTCGTCCGGGTGGTTGAGCGTGGTACGGATCGCCTCCTCGGCGGCGTTTTGCATGTCCAGGTCCAGGGTGGTGTGGATGGTGAGACCTCCCCGTAGTATCTGGGTGTCGCTGAGCCCGAACTCCGACTTGAGGTTGCGCCTCAGATACTCCACGAAGTAGCCCGCCCTCGGTGATTCCACCTCCACAGAGGCTCCCGGCTTGAACTGCTCGTCGAGCTTCTCGGCCTTGGCGGCCCGGGCTTCCTGCGGGGTGATCGCCTTGCCGGCCTCCATCGCATCAATGACCTGGTTGCGCAGGTTGGTAGCGCCCTTGCGGTTGTCGTCGATCTGAAAAAGCTCGGGGGCGCGGATGACGCCGGCAAGGTAGGCGGCCTGGCCGATGGTCAGGTCGGACGCCGGGACCTTGAAGTAGGTACGGGCAGCCGCCTCGGCGCCGTAGGCCCCGCGTCCGAAGTAAACGGTGTTCAGGTAGCGCTGCATGATCTCGCCCTTGGACAGATGCTGCTCGAACTGAATAGCCCAAAATGCCTCCTTGAGCTTGCGGATCACCGTCCGGTCCCGGCCGATTGAGGGGACCGCGTTGCGGGCGTATTGCTGGGTGATGGTGGACCCGCCCTGGCGGATTCCGCCCCCGGCGAGGTTCGTGAAGGCTGCCCGCATAATGCCCCTGTAGCTCATGCCGCCGTGCTGGAAGAACTCCTTGTCCTCGGCCAGCAGAACCGCCGCCCTCAGGTGTTTCGACATCGCGCCGAGCTCGACGACGGTGCGGTCCTCTTCGGCGTGAAGGGTGGCGATGAGGCGGCCGTCGTGGGCCAGCACCCGCGAGGACTGCGCTTGGGGGGCAAGCTCGGGGATGGAGAAGGCGGCGAGCCAGATCACCGCCCCGAGGGCGCCGGCGAGGCTCAGGAGTCCGGAGGCCATTGCCCAGGGCCACCGCCGCCGGATCTGGATAAACGCTTGAACCGGGTTTCTCCATCCCGAGCCCAGCACAAAGGGGAGCCGGCCGACCCGGGGGAGGGCTGCCCATTCCATCGCTCGTTGAACTGCTGCTGCGGGCTTCATCACGCTGCAAGCAGATCTACCCGGTGCCCATCCTGGGAAAACGAGACTGTGCAGCCGGAGCGCAGGAGCCCCGCCTGGAAGCTTCTACAAGGGTTGGGCGGGGGGAGGCTGGGTAGATAAACAAGTGACCGACAATCCGATGAAGGAGGAACTACATGTCCATAGTCGAAGAGTCGATCGAGGTCCAGGTACCCGTTCGCACCGCCTACAACCAGTGGACCCAGTTCGAGGAGTTTCCACGGTTCATGGAGGGTGTCGAGCAGGTCCAGCAGCTGTCTGACGACACGCTCCGGTGGGTAGCCGAGATCGGTGGTAAGAAGCGGGAATGGACCGCGAAGATCACCGAGCAGGAACCCGACCACCGGGTGGCATGGACGAGCGCGGAAGGCGCACGCAACGCCGGTGTGGTTACGTTCCACCCGCTCAGCGACGGCCAGAGCCGGGTCATGCTCCAGTTGGAGTACGAGCCGGAGGGCGCGGTCGAAAAGACCGGAGACGCTGTAGGACTCGTAAAGAGCCGCGTAAAGGGAGACCTTGAGAGGTTCAAGGAGTACATCGAGTCCCGGGGCCAGGAAACCGGCGCCTGGCGCGGCAAGATTCAGAACAACTAAATACGCATCACCAAACCAGAAAAAGCGGCCCCTCGGGGCCGCTTTTTCTGTGTCCCGGTAGTATCAGTGCTCTTGGGAATGGTTGTCTTTAGTTCCTACATTTTCGGAACCCGGCGGTGAAGATGGCTCACAACGGTGTCGAAGGACTGACCTATTTCGAGACCGAATTCGGAACCTGCGCCATTGCCTGGACCCGGCGAGGTGTGGCGGGGGTTCAGCTCCCGGAGGATTCTGAGGACTCCACCCGGGCGCGGATGCAGAGCCGCTTCCCCGGAGCGCCGGAGTTGGCGCCCACCCCTCAGGTGCAGGAGGCCGTTAGGGCCATTGTCGCGAGCTTGGCGGGCGATGCGGTCGACCTGGCGGCAGTCCCGGTAGATCTGGGTGGAATCCCGGCATTTCACCGGGGGGTATACGAGGCTCTGCGCGCGACCCCGCGCGGGACGACGGTCACCTACGGTGAGCTGGCGGCTAAGGCCGGCTCACCGGGCGCCGCCCGCGCGGTAGGGACCGCCCTGAGGAGAAACCCGCTGGCCGTCCTGATCCCCTGCCACCGGGTTGTTGCCGCCGGCGGGAAGCCCGGGGGGTTCTCGGCCGGTGGAGGGCTGGTAACGAAGCTGCGGATGCTGGCGATGGAGGGGGTCAGCTTGGAATCCGCTCCGGCCGGCGTAAACGGCGAGAATTTTGACTTCGACGCCGCCACGGCCGTTCGCCATCTGGCACAGGCCGACCCGGAGCTGGGACGTCTGATCGACGCCGCCGGCCCGTTCACCATGCGCTTGGGGACTACGCCCAGCATCTTCGTTGCCCTTGCGCGGGCCATCACCTACCAGCAGCTGAGCGGAAAAGCGGCTGAGGCGATCTACGCGCGCCTGTGCGCCCTGTTCGATCGCCCCGAGTTCGGGCCGACGGCCGAAGGGATCCTGCGGATGACCGACGAGCAGCTGCGCGGCGCCGGGGTGTCGCGTCCGAAGGTCCTTTCGTTGCGGGACCTGGCGGAGCACCAGCTCTGCGGTGAGGTGCCGACGCTGGAGCAGGCCCGGCTCATGGGGAACGAGGAGCTGGTGGAAAGTTTGAGCCGGGTCAGGGGGATAGGCCGCTGGACGGTCGAGATGCTGTTGATGTTTCGCCTGGGCCGGCCCGACGTGCTGCCGGTCACCGACCTCGGCATCCAAAAGGGCTTCGCCCGGGCGTTCCGGGTAGAGCGCCCGTCGGCGGCGATGATCGCTCAGCGGGGCGAGAGGTGGCGACCCTACCGGACGGTGGCCAGCTGGTACCTGTGGCGGGCGGCAGAAATGAACCCGGGCGTAGAGATCTAGCTGCGGCAGGACCTGCCGGCTGTGGAGATCTAGCTGCGGCAGGACCTGCAGAGGCCGAAAAGCCCGAGGGGGCGCTGGTGCAGCTCGAACCCGAACTGGTCCAGCAGGTCCTTCTCGACGTTGGACATCAGCGAGACAGGAAGCTCCTGTACCGAACCACACCTCTCACAGCAGAGGTGGTGGTGCTGGTGATCCCGCAGGTGGTACACCGCGCTGCCGTCTGCGAAGTACACCCGGTCGACTATGTCCAACTCGCGCAGCGTCTCCAGTGTCCGATAGACGGTTGAGACATCCATCGAAGGAAAGTCGCGTTGGACCCTGGTGGCGATGTCGTCGGCACTGATGTGCCCGTGGCAGTCGACTATGACCCTGATAACCGCCTGGCGGCTCATGGTGCGCCGGCGGCCGCTCGAAACAAGCTGGCGCATGATTTCCTCAACCTGCGATTGGTGTGACTGCCCGGCTTTTGCCACCGCCCGAAGTCCTTCTCGTTGAACAGACCGACTGTAGTACAGACAACCTGACTATCTAACCATGAGGCCGGCTCGGGCCGGCTGTCGAGCTTCGACCGCCCGTTAGTCGCCCGGCCGGGATGACGCTTCCAGAGTTGCGCCGGCGGCCAGCAGTAATTCCTCGGAGCCCTCGGGCCCCATCAACTGCAGACTCGCGGGCAGCCCCCCGTCGGTGGGCGCGGGGAGGGCCAACGCCGGGATGCCGGCCAGGTTCACCGGATGGGTCTGACGAATTGTGTACATGCGGGCGGCGTCCTCCAGGAACGGCGGATTGCCCGACAGCGTCGGCATGGCGATCAGCTGCACCCGCTCGAAGACGTCCTGAAGTTGCTGCTTCCACGCACTGCGGGCTGCGGCGAGCTCCCGGCGCTCGTCGGAGGTGATGGCCGAACCCTGCGTCAGCCTCTGTGCGACGTCTTCGCCCACCCCGCCGCCGGCGAGCAGGTAACCGTTGGTGTCGAACGCCTCCGCGGCGATCACCTTCATGGTGTCCTGTGATGCCCGCTCCCACCCGGGAAGGTCCACCGGAACGGTAGCGAAGCCGGCGGCGGCCAGCAACCGGTCGATCGCGGCATCGATTTCCCGCGGGCACGGTACCCGAAACCGCCCTATGCGCTCGGGTGCCACCGCCGCCGATGGATCGAAGCCGGGTTCCAGCAGCTGCATGCCCCATACCAGGCCGTCGACGGTCCGGGCAATCGGGCCGACGGTGTCCAGGCTCGGCGCGAGCGGTCGCACGCCCTTCAGGTCGATACGTCCGAAGGTGGTTTTCAGGCCGGCCACCCCGCAGCACGCCGCCGGGATCCGGATCGAACCGCCGGTGTCGGTGCCGAGAGCCATGTCCACCTCTCCGGAGGCGACCGCAACGGCGGAGCCGCTGGACGATCCCCCGGGTATCCGGCGGTGGTCGAGAGGGTTGCGGGGAGTTCCCGACCACCGGTTGATCCCCGTGATGCCGAACGCCAGCTCGTGCAGGTTGGTCTTGCCTGCTATATGGAGGTTCCCCGCAGCCTCGGCGGCACGAATTCCGGCCAGGCAGACGGCATCCGCCGGCGCGGGCAGCGCCTGCTCGGCCAACCCCCGGCAGCCGGCGCCGGTAGGAACTCCTGCCATGTCGATCAGGTCCTTTACGGCGACCGGCCTTCCCAGGCCGCGGTGCGGCAGCCGGACAACGAAGGAGAAATCGTCACTCATTGGGGTCACTGTAGGCGCACGGGATGCCGCGTGCCCGGGGGGAATCCGTCCGAGTATTCGGCCGGAGGCTTGTTTTGCCAGGGTGGATGTCTACAATGGGTTGAGAATGAACTCAAATCCCGACTGGCGCGCCGAGATGGAACAGGCCAAGAAGGAGCTGGGCCCGCCCGGTGTCCTCGTTGCCTACTGGCTTGGAGCTGCCGTGGTCCTGTTCCTGCTTTCCATCCTGATCGGCGGGATTCCCGGGACCGTAAGCCTCATCATCAACATACTGATCACGCTTCTCGCTGCCGTGCCCATTGCATTGGGATTCGGCTGGCTCAGCGCCCGCAAGAAGCAGTCTTAGGCACTCGTACGAGGGTCTACTGACCTTCCGGGACCAGCCACAAGACCCCCAGCGGCGGCAGGTTTACCAGCGCTGAGTGCGGCAGCCAGTGCCAGCCCTCCCCGGTTGCCGACACGCCGCCCCCGTTGCCGGTGTTCGACCCGCCGAAGAGCTCGGCGTCGGTGTTGAGCACCTCACGCCACATCCCGTCCCGCGGCAGGCCTACCCGATAACCCTCCCGCGGGATCGGCGAAAGGTTGGCCACGCAGGCCAGGACCCGGCTACGGTCGTCGGACCAGCGCAGGAAGGCTGCCACGTTCGAATCGATGTCGCCCCCCTGGATCCACTGGAAGCCTTCGGGATCGAAGTCCTTCTCCCACAGCGCCGGTTCGCCGGCGTATCCCCGGTTGAGCTCCCGGACCAACTTTTGCATTCCTGCGTGCTCGGGGTACTGCAGCAGGTGCCAGTCCACACTGCGGTCGTGGGACCACTCGTCGGACTGGGCAATCTCGCTGCCCTGGAACAGAAGCTGCTTGCCGGGGTGCGCCCACATCCATGCCAGCAGGGCCCGCAGGTTGGCGGCCTTTTGCCAGCGGTCGCCCGGCATCTTGTTAACCAGCGACCCCTTGCCGTGGACCACCTCGTCGTGAGAGAGCGGGAGGATGAAGTTTTCGGTGAAGGCGTAAAGCAGGCTGAAGGTCAGGTCGTTGTGGTGGTAGCGCCGGTGAATCGGATCCTGGGAGAAGTACTGGAGCGTGTCGTGCATCCAGCCCATGTTCCACTTGAACCCGAAGCCCAGGCCGCCGGTATAGGTCGGTCGGGACACTCCCGGCCAGGCGGTGGATTCCTCGGCCGCCATGATGACGCCGGGGTGCTCGGCGTAGACGAGCTCGTTGAGCTCCTTTAGGAAGGAGACCGCCTCCAGGTTCTCCCGGCCGCCGAACTCGTTGGGGACCCATTCCCCGGGTTCCCGGGAATAGTCCAGGTAAAGCATGGAGGCGACGCCGTCGACCCGAATTCCGTCTATGTGGAACTCTTTTAGCCAGTACAAGGCGTTGGAGAGCAGGAAGTTGCGGACTTCGTTGCGCCCGTAGTTGAAGATCAGCGTGCCCCAGTCCTGGTGGGCACCCTTGCGGGGGTCCTCATGTTCGTACAGGGCGGTTCCGTCAAAGCGGGCCAGCGCCCACTCGTCGCGGGGAAAGTGTCCGGGCACCCAGTCCAGAATCACACCGATGCCCTTTTCGTGGAGGGCGTTGACGAGCGCTCTGAAGTCGTCGGGCGAGCCGAATCTGGAGGTAGGCGCGTAGTATCCCGATACCTGGTAGCCCCAGGATCCGCTGTAGGGATGTTCGGCCACCGGCATGAACTCCACGTGGGAGAAACCCATGTCTTCGACATAACCGGGAAGCTCGGCAGCGAGCTCCTGGTAGGTGAGGGGCCGGCCGCCGTCCTCGGGCTTGCGTTTCCACGACCCGAGATGCATCTCGTAGATCGATACCGGCTGGTTGAGGGGGTTCTGCGAATCCCGGCGGTCCAGCCACCGTTCGTCCGACCACTCGAAATGTGACTCGGTGACCACGCTGGCGGTACCGGGCTGGACCTCTGCAGCGAAGGCGAAGGGGTCGGCCTTCAGCACCAGGTGCCCGGCCGCAGTGAGGATCTCGAACTTGTACAGGTCACCTTCGCGTACTCCGGGAAGGAACAGCTCCCAGATGCCGGAGGACCCGATGGACCGCATCGGGTGCACGCGGCCGTCCCACATGTTGAAGCTTCCCACCACGCGGACGGCCCGGGCGTTAGGAGCCCAGACGGCAAAGGCGGTTCCGGGGACCCCCTGATGGGTGGTGGGGTGGGCGCCGAGCCGCTTCCACAGGTCGTGATGCCGGCCTTCTCCGATGAGGAACAGGTCGAGCTCACCGAGGGTGGGCATGAACCGGTAGGGATCGTCGTAGGTGATTATCGTGCCGTCGGCGTACTCGGCCTGAAGCTGGTAGGGGACCGGGACGTCTGACGAAGGTTTCGCAACCGCCCGGAACATGCCGGAGTCGGCGACCTTCTTCATCTCTACCGGTTTGCCGTCGGGAATCAGGACCCGCATAGCCTGGGCGTCAGGCCGGAAGGCCGTGATGAGCGACTTCCCATTGACCTCATGGTGGCCGAGGACCGTGTGAGGGTCGTGGTGGTCTCCTTTGACCATCGCGGCTTGTTCCTCGGTAAGGACGTTGACGGTCTTGCGTGCGGCCTTCTCGCGTACGCTCATCTGCGACTCCTTTCCGTTGCTCCCATCGGAGGAGTCTTTTTGTTCTTCTTGCGGCTTCAAGTTTCGGGCCTTTGTTCCACGCGCAAAGACTACCGCTGCGAGGCCGACGATCCCGGCCCACAGGAAGATTCTGTAGCGATTGACTCCGATGGTGATAATGGGTTCCTACCCTGAGGCAGCGGATCGGAACCGTCCCTCGGCGGGGACCGGCAAGATTACTTGCCCGGCACGGCTGTATAACGGCTACACAAGGAGAGAGTATGGGGAACTTTTCGGCCGCCGGCCGGGGTCTAAGTACAGCATGAAAGCCAATTGCGCCCTTTTACTAATGGCCCTGGTGCTGGTTTCTTGTGCCCCAGGCACGGACGCGGGTCCCGGAGCCGGTGACCTGGAGTACCCCACGGGACCGGACGAGCTGGTCCTGCGAATCTCCATCGAGGGTGGCTTTGTTCCGGTCGAGCACAACCTCACCCGGCTTCCCGACCTTTCTCTGTACGGCGACGGCCGGCTGATCACCCAGGGTCCCCAGATCATGATCTATCCCGGTCCCGCGTTGCCGAACCTGCTCGTGAGGAGCGTCACTGCGGAAGGCGTCGACGAGATCGTCCGGGAAGCGGCCGACGCCGGCCTGACCGGACCGGACCGCAGATTCGATTCCGCTGCGCGCCGGATAGCAGACCTGCCGGACACCGTCTTTACCCTGGTAACCGCGGGCGGCACCCATACCACCTCCGTCTACGGATTTGGTTCCGGTGAGGAGCTGAGAGGCATACCCCGGGAGGAAGCCGATGCGATCCGAGAGCTTCACCGGCTCCGGGAAAGGCTCACCGGTCTGGAGAGCTGGCTGCCCGAAGGCTCCGTGGGTCCCGAGGAGTCTTTCGAGCCCCGGTCTATGCGCATCTTCGTTTCGACCCCGGCCCCTTCGTCCGAGGAAGGCCTGGAGCAGCAGCCGATCGCGTGGCCGCTTGCACAGCCCCTGGCCGAGTTCGGGGAGCCGGTGCCACCGGAGGGTTTCCGGTGCGGAACCGTCGAGGGGGAGGATCTGGCCGCGGTGCTGCAGGTAGCGTCGCAGGCAAACCAGCTGACGCCCTGGGAGAGCGCGGGAGCGCAGTACGCCCTGTCGTGGCGGCCGCTTCTTCCGGACGAGTCGGGGTGCCCGACCCCGTAACCGCGCGGCGCGCCCACCCTATGGTCGACAAGTACCCGACCCCCTAACCGCGCGGCGCCCCCAACCTTGGTTTGGGAATAGGGAGAGGGCATATTTGGGGTTTGCCGGGCGGTCCGTAAGGTCTGCCGGCTCCGGCAACCGCCGGCCGGGGCGAACCGGCTTTGCCGGGTGGCGGCGCAGCCGCCCTTCAGGTAGTTTGCAGGTCAGTGGCTGACGGTGTGAAAGGTCCCCGGAGAAGCAAATTGGCGCAATCTGAAGCCGTGGATCGGGCCGCCGGAAGGCCTTCGTTGACCGCCGCCGGAATGATCATCTGGCTGGGGTCCGAAGCCATGTTCTTCGGCGGTCTGTTCGCCGCCTACTTCACCCTTAAAGCGAACACCGAGCCCTGGCCGGGCGAGGGCGTCCACCTCGACACCACGCTCGGAGTCATTTTTACCCTTGTGCTGGTGGTCTCCAGCTTCACCATCCACCAGGCGGCGCGCATGTCCGCTCGCCACGACATCGCCGGCCTGGTGCGCTGGTTGGTGATTACCCTGGTGCTGGCCGCCCTGTTTATCGGTAACCAGGCCTACGAATGGTCCCATCTGGACTTCACGATCTCCTCGCACCCCTTCGGCTCCCTCTTCTATCTGATGACGGGATTTCATGGCCTGCACGTGCTGGGGGGCATGGCCGCAATGGCTCTCATGGTCGCTTTTGTGCGGCGGGCCGGCAAAGTGGATCATGGTGCCGTGGAGTCCATCTCGTACTACTGGCACTTCGTGGACGTCGTTTGGATCCTGCTGTTCATCACGGTTTTCTTTGTCCAGTGAGACGGCTGCGCCGGGTTCTTGCCATCGGGTTCGCGGGGGTCCTTTGGGCGGCGTGCCTGAGCGGGGTGTCGGCCGCGCAGCCGGTCTCCCAGTTCGACATTGAAGCGGGGCGGATACTGTTCGAGAATGCCTGCTCCAGCTGCCACGGTATCGGGGGAACCGGAACGGACATGGGCCCGTCGGTTATCGGGTCGGGGGCGGCCGGGGCCGACTTCATGCTGACCACCGGGCGGATGCCGCTCGACAACCATCTAAAGCAGCCGGTGCGCAAGCCCCCGGCGTTCAACCCGACCGAGATCCATCGGATCTCCGAGTACGTTGCCTCACTGGGACCCGGGCCCGAGATTCCCGATGTTGACCTGGAGCGCGCAGACCTGGTGGACGGCCACCGCTTGTATGCCGAGAACTGTGCCGCCTGCCACAGCTCCGGGGGGGCCGGGGGAGCGGTGGGCGCCGGGCTCGAGGCGCCTAGCCTCGCCCGCTCCAATCCCGTCCAGGTGGTCCAGGCGATGCGGATCGGGCCCGGGGCCATGCCGGTCTTCGGTGAGCAGACCCTGAGCGACCACGAAGCCGACTCGATCGCGCTTTACCTGATGCACCTTCGAGACTCGGGAGATCCCGGCGGGCTTGGAATGGGGCGCATCGGGCCGATTGCCGAAGGGGCGATCGCCTGGATTGTCGGACTGGGCCTGCTTGTGCTGGTATGTCGCTGGATCGGTGAGAAGGAATGAACGACACAAAGACCGAAAAGCGGGCAGTCCGCCGGATAGCGATTGCGTTTGCGGTCAGCACGGTCGCGGGCCTGTCGCTGGCGCTGGTCTACATCCGGGGAGGAAACGTCCAGGCCGAGGGCATCCTGCTGGCGCTGGCGCTCGGCGGCCTGGGATGGGGATTGGCGGAGTGGGCAGGCAAGCTCATGCCCGCCGGACCGGAGGTCGGCGACTACGCGGATCCGCCGGTGCCCGGCGCCGAAGAAGAGGTGGCCGGCGTCGTCGAGGAGGGTTGGGAGGAGTCCTTCGGCCGCCGCAAGTTCCTGTTTCGCATGCTCGGGGCGGCGGCAGCGGCCATGGGCCTGGCCCTGGTGTTCCCAATCCGGTCGTTGGGGCCGAGTCCGGGCACCTCCCTCCTGCGCACCTCCTGGGCCAGGGGAATCCGCATGGTTCGCGAGGACGGCCGGCTGGTGCAGGCCTCGGACCTGGCCCAGGGCGGGGTAATCACCGTCTTCCCTGAAGGTCACACCGATCAGGCCGACTCCCAGACGCTGCTGATCCGGGTGGATCCCGCGACCATTCAAGCCCCCGCGGGGCGGGAGGACTGGACCGCCGACGGGCTCATCGCCTACTCGAAGATCTGCACCCATGCGGGATGCCCGGTGGGCCTTTACCGGGTGGCAACGCACGACCTGTTCTGTCCCTGCCACCAGTCGACTTTCGACGTCCTGGACGGCGCTAAGCCGATCGCCGGCCCGGCCACCCGCGCCCTGCCCCAACTGCCGATCGAGGTGGACGACGAGGGATACCTGGTGGCCAGAGACGATTTTTCAGAGCCGGTCGGTCCTTCGTTTTGGAACATGCCGACGTGATCGTCCGGAAATCGGTCCGCTGGCTGGACGAGCGTCTACGCATCACCGGGTTCTCGAAAAGCACCCTGAGGCGCATCTTCCCCGACCATTGGTCTTTCCTGTTGGGAGAGATTGCGCTGTACCTGTTTCTCATCCTCATCGGCACCGGCATCTTTTTGTCGTTCTTCTATTCGCCCTCCGCCCGGGAGGTCATCTACAGCGGCTCCTACGAGCCCCTGCAGGGGGTCCACATGTCCCAGGCGTACGAGTCGCTGCTGGACATCAGCTTCGAGGTGCGCTCAGGCCTGGTGATGCGCCAGATCCACCACTGGGCGGCGCTGTTGTTCATGGCTGTGTTGGTGGTACACATGCTGCGGGTTTTCTTCACAGGCGCCTTCCGCAAGCCCCGGGAGCTCAATTGGGTCATCGGGTTGACCCTGCTGACCCTCGGCCTGTTGGCGGGCTTCAGCGGCTACAGCCTTCCCGACGACCTGCTTTCGGGTACCGGTCTTCGGATCGGCTACTCGGTGGCGCTGTCGATACCGGTCATCGGCACCTGGCTGGCGTTCCTGGTGTTTGGGGGGGAGTTCCCCTTCGGCAACATCCTGGGGCGGCTCTACGTCATCCACATCCTGCTGATACCGGGGGCGATAGGCCTGCTGCTGGGGCTCCACCTAGCGATGGTCTGGCGCCAAAAGCACACCCAGTTCCCCGGGCCCCTGCGCACCGAGCAGAAAATTGTGGGGACCCGCATGTGGCCTACCTACGCGGTGAAAGCGGGGGCGTTGTTCTTCCTGACTGCAGCGACCGTGACCCTGCTCGCGGGCGTATTTCAGATAAATCCGGTATGGATCTACGGACCGTTCGACCCGGCCAGGGTCAGTGCCGGAGCGCAACCCGACTGGTACCTGGGCTGGTTGGAGGGGGCGCTGCGCCTGATGCCTCCCTGGGAGGTACGGGCGTTGGGTTACACGATTCCGAATCCGTTCTTCCCGGGCCTGCTGATCCCCGGACTCACCTTCAACATCCTCTACCTCTGGCCGTGGATCGAAGCCAAGGTGACCAAGGACAAACAGCCGCATAACCTGCTCAACCGGCCGCGCGACGTTCCGGTGAGGACGGCCCTGGGAGTCGCCGGGGTTGCCTTTTACACCGTTCTGTTCGTGGCGGGCGGCAACGATGTCATCGCCGGGCTGTTCCAGCTGCCTCTGGAATTGGTCACCCGAGGCCTGCAGATCATGTTGTTCGCCCTGCCGCTGGTGTCGGGAATCGTTACCTACCG
>Ga0247713_1001205_pt1 | contig 13291 bp, 13 predicted proteins | sample 21E_NmetaG_FD_189936 | JGI IMG/M metagenome (GOLD analysis project Ga0247713, IMG submission 189936) | Soil microbial communities from hillslope of Landscape Evolution Observatory, University of Arizona, Oracle, AZ, United States - 2-1-E_N | ecosystem: Engineered > Artificial ecosystem >... | reverse complement strand
GCCGGACCCCCCATCCCGATGGTCGAGTCCCGGGTCGCGATCACCACGTCACAGCACCCGAGGATGGCCGCGTTGCCGGCGAAGCACCGTCCTGAGTTGACCCCCACGAGGGGGACGAGTCCGGACAGGCGGCCGAACAGGTGGAAGGCCATCGTGTCCAGGCCCGCCACGTGGGGGACGTCCGTGTCGCCGGGGCGGCCGCCCCCGCCCTCCGTGAAGAAGACCACCGGGAGCCGCCAGCGGTGCGCCAGCTCGAGCATCCGGTCCTTCTTGCGGTGGTTCTGCATGCCCTGGGTGCCCGCGAGCACCGTGTAGTCGTAGGACATCACCACGCAGCGGGAGCGCTCCTCGCCGAACAGGTCCGCGTTGACCCGACCGATGCCGGCCACGAGTCCGTCCGCGGGCGTCCGCTCCATCAGCTCCTCCACGGGGCGGCGAGAGCGCTGGGCTGCGATGACCAGCCCCCCGTACTCGGTGAAGCTCTCGGGGTCGCAGAGCGCGGCGATGTTCTCGCGCGCGGTCCGCTTGCCGATCCGGCGCCTCTTGGCGACCGCGTCCGGGCGGGCCTCGTCACGGGTCGCCGCTCGGCGCTCGAGGACCTCGGCCAGGTCGGGACGCACGACGGAGGGGTCCGCCTCGGGCGCTTCGGTGGTCGCTCGGGGGTCCTCGTCAGAGGGTGAGAAGAGGACGAGCGGTTGGCCCTCTTCGACCGTGTCGCCGACCCGCACCAGCACGGACCCGACGGAGCCCGAGGACGGAGCCTCGACCACGTGCTCCATCTTCATCGATCCGATGACGACCATCGCAGCGCCCGCGGGCAGGACATCGCCCGCGGACGCTTCGACGGCCACTACGGTCCCCCGTAGGGGAGCCGCGACGATCTGTCGCTCCGAGGTCACGCCCCGAAGCGTAGGACATGGTCCTGGTTCAGCTCCCGTTGCTCCGACGCCGGGCCTTGTTCGCCTCGAGGGCCTGGTCGATCCGGGCGACCTTGGACTTGGCCGCGACGGCCTGCTCGGCGGTGCGGACGGCACGGAGCTCGTCCTCCACCTCGGCCGGGCGGGCGGCCTCACGGCGTGCCTGCGCGGCCTTCGTGCGGGCCTCCGCCTTCTGGCGGGCGCTCTGCTCCCGCTTCGCGGCGGCCGTGCGCGTGGAGGCCTTCGCCCTCTGCTTCTGCTGCTCGAGCTGCTCCGTGCGCTCCTCGGCGCGCTGCGCGATCTCTGCCTTCTCCCTCTCGAGCTCGGCCTTCTCGCGGCGCATCCGCTGGTCCGCCTCGGCGCGCCGGATCTCGGCCAGCGCCTCGGCCTGCTTCGCCTCCCGGACCTTCTCCACCTTCGTCTGGTGGAGCCGGCTCTCCGTCATCAGGTCGTCGTCGCGCAGGACGAGCCCGGTCATCCCCTTCACCTGCGACGCGAAGGCGTCGTAGACGACCGAGGGAGCCCATCCGGCGTCCCCGTCCCGTCCGGTGACGCGTTCGGCCACGGACAGGGGGAGCCTCACGGCGCGCAGCCAGGTCTTGACCGACCCGCGCGCCACGTTCCTCAAGGTATCCATCCTCTGCTCCTTCACTCGATCACTCGGTCGATGGTCTCGGCCGTCCTCAGGGCGCTCTCCGCGTGCTCCTCCGCCTGGGCGGCCTCCTGCTCGGCCCGGAGGCGGTCGACGACGACCTCGGTCTCCTCGGCCGCCACCGCCGCCTGCTGACGGCGCGCGGCCTCCTCCACCTGCTGCTCCTGCCGCTCGGTCACCTGCTCGATGGTGCGCTCGGCCCGCCCGGCGTCGGCCCGGGCCCGGGCGGTCTCCATGCGCTCGGCCTGGGCGGCTTCGAGCCGGATCCGCTCCTCCTCGAGCTCCTGGCGGCGCTGGGTCAGCTCCGCTTCCGTCATCTCGTCGGCCGCGGCCTCGGTCCGCTCCCGGGCTTCCTGAAGTGCCTGGGCGCGCTCCTCGTGGAGCTCACCCTCCCGCTTCAGGTCCTCGTCGCCGATCACGGAGCCGGCGACCTTCTTCATCTTTCCCTTGATCATGTCTCCGACGCCGGTCTCCGCCGGCGGGCGTGGCACGTCACTCATCACTGCTCCTCGTCGTAGGGGTCTGCTGCTGCGGGAACCGCGCTTCCTCATACCCCCGTTGACCGGCGGTCAATCCGGTGTTTGCCGTAACCGCCGGGGGGTACATGGGGGTCGCCAGGAACCGGACGCGGGGAGACACCTATGGCCAGCGCCATGAGGCTCGACATCACGCACGAGCGCCACGACGTGGCTCGACTGCACATCAGCGGGATCGCCGACCCATCCGGCGCGGCGGTCGTGGCGGCGGCTCTGTGCGAGCTCGAGGCGAGCGGCGCGGAGACGATCGTCCTGACCGGCGACCCTTCGAGGATGCCCGGGTCCGTGCGCTCCGCGATCGACGGGCTGCGGGAGCGGCTCGAGAGGCAGGGCCGACGGGTCCTGATGATGGAGCCGGGGATGGCAGAGACCGCTCCCGCCTTCTCGCTGCGCCAGATCGGGCAGCGGGCGGGGTAGACGGCTCCCGCGCGCCGGAACCGTCGTAGTCTTCGTCCGAGACAACAGGAGGACGATGACGTGAGACTGCCCAAGGAGCTCCCCGACACGCCGTACGTGGCCGGTGCCTTCCGCATCAGCCACTGGCACGTCGACGAGGAGGACGACCCCACGTTCCCCGGCACCCTGGTGCTCGAGTTCGCGGGCCGACTCCCCGGCACCGAGGTGGACGTGGTCGTCCCGTTCGAGATCCCTCACGACATGGCCATCGAGCTGGTCGAGGACCTCATGTCTCAGTACAGGTGCCTCATCTACGGCGAGCGCCGGTACGACGACGACGAGGTGGGAGAGGATCAGGCCTAGGGAGCGTCCGGGGGGCCCAGCTCGGCTGGCGTTCCGGTGCCCGTCCTCCCCTCCTGGGTGCGTGCGGCCTCCACGGCGAGCCGGTCGACCAGGTCGTTGACGAGGTCGTCCGAGTGCCCCTTCACCCAGCTGAAGGAGATCTCCCCGGGCCGGGACAGGTAGAGCTCGAGGAGGGGCGCCCACAGGTCCTGGTTGGCGACCGGCTTCCGCTGCGAGTTGAGCCACCCCCGGCGGAGCCACCCCTCCCACCACCGGTCCCGGAAGCAGTTGACCACGTACGTCGAGTCGCTCCTCACGTGCACCGGGCCGTCCAGGGCCCGCAGGGCCTCCAGCACGGCACGTATCTCCATCCGCTGGTTCGTGGACGGGGCCTCGGCGCCGCTCGCGAACGGTCCCTCGGGGACGGCCCACGCCCAGCCGCCGGGGCCGGGGTTCCCGAGGCAGGCGCCGTCCGTGTAGACGGTGGTGGTCATCGGTGTCCTCGTGTGGTCGGGTCGCCGGGAGGATACCGGGTCTGTAGAGTCCCTCGGATGACCCTGCGGGCGGCGGCATGGCCGGAGGCGGATGCGTTGTTCCGGGCGGACCCCACCTGGAGGGGAGCCGACGCCGCCTACTCCGTCCCGCTCTCGGGCGACCGGACCCTGTGGCTGTTCGGGGACACCTTCGTCGGTCCCTCTCGTGACCGCGCGGTGATGGTCCACAACACGATCGGGATCCAGCACGGGCCCGACCCCTCGACGGCCGTCCTCGAGACGCGCATGGGCGGGAGCCCGTCGGCTCCCGAGCCGTTCTTCCCGGCTCCCGCGGGCACCTGGCTCTGGCCCATGGCGGGCACGCGTGTGAGCGGGGGCGCCCTCGTCTTCTTCATGCGGGTGAGGTCGGCGCGACCCGACCTGCCGACCGTGCTCGACGCGTGGCGCAAGGAGGGGTCCCTGCGCTTCTTCGAGGTCTTCGACTGGACGGCGGCGCACGTGTCCGATGTGGACGGACCGGTCGAGGGCTGGCGGGTCCGGATGCTGGACACGCCCCCCGCCGTGAACCGGATCATGCCGGGAGCCGGGGCGACGACGGACGGGACCCATCTGTACGCGTACGGGTGGCGGGACGGCCACGAGCTGCGGCCCGGCATCGTCCGCCGCCGCCCCCGGTACCGCGGCTGGTGGAGGCCCCGGCTCGCGTTCGTCCTGCGCTGGCCCCTCGAGCGGGTGGCCGAGGGTCTGCACGACCCAGAGTGGTGGTCCGGGCGCGGTTGGACGACATCCGCCGACCAGGCGGTGCCGGTCGTCGCCGACCCGGGGACCGAGTTCACCGTGCACCGGGACGGCTCCCGTTGGGTGCTCGTGGAGGTGGCCAACTGGCTGCGGGGCGTGGACGACCTGCCGGCCCTGCGGAGGCTCGGGTGGCTGAAGCGGATGCCCTACGTCGGGCGGGGCCTCAAGTACGCCGGCCTCCTCAGGTCGACGTTGTGCGTCCGGACCGGAGCCTCGCCGCAGGGCCCGTGGTCTCATCCCGTCCGGGTCCACACGCCGCGCGTCCGCCGCGACGTGCTCGTCTACGCGGGGAAGGGGCACCCGCAGCTGTCGGGGGGCGGCCTGGTCTGCACGTACGCGTCGATCGCGCTTAAGGCGGACCGGACGTTGGGAGACGAGACGCTCTACTACCCGCGCTTCGTGCGCGTGCACGGCCTGTCCTGACCGTCTGCCCCGCGGACGCGGGACGCCGTCCGGCAGGGGAGTGGCACCTCCACGGCGAAGGACGGCCCATGTCCCGGCTCGTCCTCCTGGCGCTCGTCGCGACCCTGCTCGTCCCGGCGGGCGCGTCCGCCGCCGACTGCGCCGACGCGTACTCCCCGTTCGCGTCGATCCCGGGGGCCTCCCTGGTGGCGCGCGACCACGTGAGCAAGGACGATCCGCCGGTCCGCTACCGGATGTGGCGGGGGACGGTCCCGAGCTTCGACGGGCTCCCGCTCTCCGTGGACGTGACCGTCCCCTGTGACGCGTCCGGACCCGTCCCCCTCGTCGCGATGAGCCACGGGTGGGGCGACGACAAGACCATCTGGGAGGAGACCGGCCGGTCCGACACCGTGTCCTCCACGTTCCGGCGGGAGACGAACCACTTGTGGAACAACATCTGGTTCGCCTCGAAGGGGTACGCGGTCCTGAACCACACCGCTCGTGGGTGGCACGACTCGTGTGGACCCCGTACCCCTGGGGCGTCCGGACCACTGGCTCCCGCGCCGCACTGCCTGGCCTTCGACTACTGGATCCACATGGGGGACATGCGGTGGGAGGTCCGGGACGTGCAGTGGCTCGCCGGCGCTCTCGTGGAGTCCGGTGTGGCCGACCCCGGACGGCTCGCCGTGACCGGCGGGTCCTACGGCGGGGGGCCCACGGTGATGAACGCGATCCTCAACGACCGCGTCATGTGCGGGGGCGCGCGCCAGGCGCACGGCGTCGACCCGTGCGCGGGCCTGATGCCCGGGGAGCTGGCTCCCTGGACGACACCCGGCGGCTCCCGGCGCTTGAGCTGGGCGGCGGCCGTCCCGATGTACACGTGGGGCGACGTGATCCAGGTGCTCGTCCCCAACGGACGCGGCTCGGACGGGTGGGGGGTCCCGGACCGCGACCCGGCCGATCCCATCGGTGTTCCCATCGAGAGCTACTTCGCCGGTCTGTACGCCTCCGGGCAGCCGCTCGGCAACGGGTACTACGCGCCGCCCGGCGTGGACCCGACCGCTGACATCACGCTCGGCACCCTGCGGGCCCTGGCGGGGAACCCGTTCCTGCACGCGGACCCCGTGGCGGCGAACGCCGTCCACCAGTTCCGCTCCTACAAGTCGGCCGCCCTCCTCGAGCCGAACGGCCGCGTCCCGATCTTCTGGGTGCAGGGGTTCACCGACCCGCTCTTCACCGGGCTCGAGGCGCTGCAGGTCTACAACCGGCTTCGCGCGCACGACCCCGACTACCCGATCAAGCTCTTCTTCGGCGATATCGGCCACGACTACGCCATGCAGCCCGTCGACGAGTGGGACCTGGTCAAGGGACAGATGAACGCGTTCCTCGACCACTACCTCGCCGATGCTCCCGCCCCCACCTTCGACGTCGGCGCCACGGTCACCCGGTGCCTCGACCCGGGAGCCCCGATGACCTACGTGTCCGCTCCCGACTGGTCCTCGATCCACCCGGACACCCTCACGCTCACGAGCGCCGAGCGCGGGTGGACCTCCCACTCGAGCTGGGGGGAGACCGGGTTCGCGACGGACCCGGTCTCGACCGCCTCCATCCCCGGCCCTCAGTCGTACCGCGGCTGCCGCAGGATGAGCCCCGCCCGGACCGATCCCGGGGTCGCCTCCTGGACCTGGGAGCTCCCGGCCGCCGTGACGATGGTGGGGAGTCCGGTCGTGGACCTCGCGTTCGTGAGCACCGCTGCGGACACGCAGCTCTCGGTCCGGCTCTGGGACGTGGCGCCGGACGGGTCGGTCCAGGGGCTCGTCACCCGGGGCGTGTACCGCAGCCTCGACGGACCCGGCACGGATCTCAGGGCGCGGTTCCAGCTCGCGCCGACCGGGTACCGGTTCGCACCGGGCCACTCGGTCAAGGTGGAGGTGACGGGGAACGACGCGCCCTACCGTCAGGCGAGCCGCACCCCCGCGTTCATCGAGGTGCACAGGACCGAGCTGAGCCTGCCGACGAGGGGGAGCGCATGAGGAAGGTCTGGTTGCTGATCGCTGCGATGGCGCTCGTGGGCACCCCGGCGCGCGCCGGCCACATCGAGTCCTACGTGATCCCCGCCGAGCCCCAGCGCGAGTTCCCGGCCGACTTCGAGCTCCCGGTCGACGCGCAGGCCCGGGGCGAGCTCTACTCCTGGACCGATCCGCGGGTCGGTGGATGGGGCGGACGGTTCGAGGGAGCCGAGGTCTGTCCGGACGGGCACGAGCTCCGTGCGCCGGTCGTCCTGGTGCATGGGACGAGCGAGGATGCGTACGCGGCCTGGCGGGCGTCCGACAACGGCTCGACGACCGTGAACGTCCGGCAGCGCCTGCTCGACGCGGGGTGGTGCCCAGAGGAGCTATGGGCGATCTCGTACACGGGCGGCCGCGGGTACTTCACCTACAACGACGTCAACGTCGACGAGCTGCACGCGTTCATCCAGAACGTCCGGGCCTACACGGGAGCCGATCGCGTCGACGTGGTCGCGCACTCGCTGGGGGTCACGGTCGTGCGCAAGGCGATGCGCGTGCACGGGTACGAGTGGCTGCGACGGTTCGTCGCCATCGGGGGCGCCAACCACGGCACGACGACGTGCCGGGGCGTCGGGCAGGTCCGCGGGAGCCATGTCTGCGAGGAGCTCGAGCCCGACTCTCCCACCTTCACGAACGCCTGGCTCGCCGACCTCAACTCGATAGGAGAGACGCCTCCCGGCCCCGAGTACCTGGTGATCTACGACAGCGTGGGGGACCAGTTCTACCAGGGTCCCGACGCGCACAGCCCCCGTCTGGACGGCGCCTGCAACCTGGACCTCCCCGGGCGGTTCCACCTCCCGATCGCGCGCGGTCCGGAGGCGGTCGCCGTCTACGGCGCGTTCCTCGCCGACGGGAGCCTGCCCGTCTGCTCCTGAAGGACCGGGGCCGCACGTCGTAGCCCGGCGTGGGGCCCGGCCGCACCCGGCGTAGGATGGCCGCGATGCCACGCCGCGCCGCGCTGGTCCTCCTCGTGGTCCTGGCGGCCGCGTGCTCCTCCGATCCCCCCGAGTACCGGGTCACCCTCGACACCGACCTCGGGCGGGAGCCCGCGATCCAGATGCCGGACGGGGAGCCGCCCGGCGAGCTGCTGGTCCAGGACGTCGTCACCGGGGAGGGAGAGGTCCTGCGGGAGGGGGACACGTTCACCGTCCACTACGTCGGTGTGTCCTGGCAGCGCCGGGAGATCTTCGACCGGACGTGGCCCGGGGAGCCGGCCTCCTTCGGATGGGACGGGGTGATCGACGGGTGGCGCCGCGGCATCGCCGGCATGCGGGTGGGCGGACGGCGCGGCCTCGTCGTGCCGCCCGAACTCGGCTACGACGACGGGGAGACGATGATCTTCGTCGTCGACCTGCTCGGCGTGCAGCGACCGGCGGAGGTGGGCGCGGGAGCCGGCGAGGCTCCCGCGCCCTGAACCGTCAGCGGCAGGGCTGGTTGCGCAGACCCTCGCGTCCCGTCGCGCTGCATGGCGGGGCGTCGGTCGGAACGTCGGCTCGGATCACCGGGAACGCGACGGAGGACGGGTAGATGCCCGACGTGTATATCGAGTTCACCGCGGGCGTCGGCAGCGAGGCGAACCCCCACAGGTCGGGGAGCAGGTTCGGCGCGCTCACCCAGATGCGGATCTGCGACCCGGCGCGGAACGCGTGTCCGAACGGGAAGATCTCGACGCGTGCGAGCGTGGGATGCCCGGGCACCAGCGGAGCGCTGTCGCCCAGCCGGTGGCTCTGGAACGGACGAAGCTCCGTCGAGAACCTCGGGTCCTCCATCCGGTGGCTCGCGCGCAGCCACCCCTTCTGCACGAAGACCTCCTTGCCGTCCGGGCGCACCTCGGTGAGCGTCACCTCGAGGTCGGTGTCCGGCGCGGTGCTGGAGATGAACAGGTCGACGCTGGCCGTGCCCAGCATGAGCTGGTCTCCCGACAGCGGTGCGCTCGTGAACGCGGCGTAGGTGCCGGAGGCGGGCTTGCGGGTCCAGTCGCCGGGGGTCACGCCGGAGATGCCATGTCCGCCCCGCTCCTGCGTCCCGGCCACCGGGACGTAGGCGTAGTCGACCGCGCCGAGGGCGCGAGCGTTGGCGGCCTCGACCTTCGTGGGCAGGGCCGCGGGCCCGTGGGGCTCCTCGGACAGGCTCCCGTCCTGCTTCAGGAACAGCCGGTCGGCTTCCACCTCGAGGGGTGGCCAGGAGGAGAACGTCCTGGAGAAACCGGCCTTGCGTCCACCCTTGGCGCCGTTGTCGAAGTTGATGATGACCGGGTCCTCCGCCCAGTACTCGTCCGCCGTGGCGTCGGGGAAGCGCATCGCCGTGATGTGGGAGGCGCGTCCCGCGTCCTCGTAGCCGTAAGCGACGCCGAAGTCACCCACGACGTGGCCGCGCCCCCGGAGCGCGAACTCGAGGAACCGGTAGATGTGGGGGAGCATCTCCTCGCCGTAGTACTCCCCGTGATCACCGTTGGAGGAGAGGAACCTCCAGTGCAGGCCGGGGCGGAGACGGTCGATCAGGTGGGTCGCGCGGGAGCCCACCTGCTCGTCCTGCCAGGACTGCACCAGCATCGTCGGGACGTCGATCCGGTCCGCCCACCACCACGGGGAGCGCTCCCAGAAGAGCGGCCCGTCGAACTGGTTGTAGAGGGCCTGGACGAAGGGGTTGAAGGCCGTGTTCGGGAGGTGGTCGGGCTGGTTGCGCAGGCAGCGCTCGTCACCCTGGTTCTGGGCCCACCACTGGTAACCCGACGCCATCGACTCGACCGCTCGCTGCCCGGACCAGGCGCCGGCGAACGTTGCGTTCAGGATCCCGCCGGGGAACGGCACGTCGCGGTACAGGTCGCCGAAGACGTGGCCGGGAACGATGGCCGCGAGGCCCTTGGGCTGCTGGGCGGCGACGAAGAGCTGGGTGATGCCGGGGTAGGACTTACCGACCATGGCCAGCTTGTCCCCGAGCTGGGCGGGCCTCACGAAGCCGGGGGTCTCGCGGTGCCCGGTGAGCCACTCCACCGCCTCCTTGCCGTCCAGCGCCTGGCGGGGCTCGAAGTAGTCGAAGTACCCCCCGGAGCAGTGGGTCCCGCGGATGTTGAGGCCGATGATGGCGTACCCGGCCTCCAGGAACCGGTGGTGCAGTCCGTCGTAGATCGTCTGGCCAGGGATGTACCCGGAGTAGTCCATCACCATCGGGTAGGGGCCGGGCCCCCAACGGTCCGGATCGGGGAGCAGCGCCTGGTACTTGAGCGTGACGCCGTCGCTCATCGGGATGTAGCCGTGGATCGGGCCCGGACGGGCGGCGTGGGCGGGCGCGGGCGCGAGGAGCGCGGCGGTGAGCCCGACTATCAGGACGGCGGCCAGTCTGCGCAAGCGAACCCCTCCCCAGGGAAACCGGATGTCGACCTCGAGTGGTTCGACGTCGCCGCCGCCGGGTCCTTCCGCGGGCCCGTACCCTCTGTGCATGGGGTCCGACGTCGAGATCCGGTACGCGCGCAGCACCGGCGACATCGATATCGCCTATACGGTGCTCGGCGAGGGGCCCGTCGATCTCGTGTACGTGTCCGGGTTCATCACCCACCTCGACCTAGCCTGGGACCTCCCGCACTTCGACTGGCTGCACCAGTTCGACGGGGTCGCCCGGGTGATCGTGTTCGACAAGCGGGGGACCGGGCTCTCGGACCGGTCGCTCGGGTTCGGGAGCCTGGAGGAGCGAGCGGACGACATCCGCGCGGTGATGGACGCCGCGGGCTCGGAGCGCGCCTTCGTCTTCGGCGTCTCGGAGGGCGGGCCGATGGCCATCCTCTTCGCGGCCACGCACCCCGACCGCGCCCACGGACTGATCCTGTACGGCACGGCCGCCCGGTTCGCATGGAGCCCAGACCTCGGAGCCGGGGTCACCGAGGAGGTCGCCGCACCCCTCCTCGACTTCATCGAGCAACGCTGGGGGTCGGGCGAGGTGTTCTCGATGTTCGTACAGCACGCGGCCGACCCCGTCGCCACGACGCGGCTGATCGCTCGCTTCGAGCGCAACGCATGCACCCCCCAGATGGCTCGCGAGATCATGGAGCGCAACCTCGAGATCGACGTGCGCAAGCTGCTTCCCGCGATCGGCGTGCCGACGCTGGTCCTTCACAACAGCGGCGACCCCGTGGTCGACGTGCGTCACGCCCGCTACATGGCGGAGCGCATCCCAGGAGCCACCTACATCGAAGCCCCGGGCGACTTCCACGGCTCCTGGCGTCCGGAGCACTTCGTCCTCGCGTCATCCCCTGTCCTGGGATTCATCTCCGGACAGACAGGGGCGCCCGCCCCGCTCTCGGACCGCCGCCTGGCGACGGTCGTCTTCACGGACATAGAGGCCTCCACGGAGTCGGCCGCCGCTGTCGGCGACGAGCGCTGGCGATCCATGCTGGACCATCACGACCGGCTGGCCTCCCGCGTGGCCGAGCGCACCGGGGGCAGGCTAGTCAAGGGGACCGGAGACGGCGTGCTGGCCACCTTCGACGGACCCGGGCGTGGGATCGCGTTCGCGCGCGAGTTCCAGCAGGCTCTGCTCCCCAGCGGGATCCGGATCCGGACGGGCGTGCACACAGGCGAGATCGAGATGAGGGGGACGGACGTGTCCGGCGTGGGAGTGGTCATCGCCCGCCGCATCTGCGACACCGCGGTCCCCGGCGAGGTCCTCGTCTCCCGGACCGTGAAGGACCTCGTGGCGGGGTCCGGGATCGGGTTCGACGACCGCGGGACCCACGAGCTGAAGGGTGTCCCGGACGAGTGGCAGCTGTTCGCCGTATCGCCCTGACCGGCCGCGCCCGCGGGTCAGGCGACCCGGTCGATCCGCGCGTAACCTTGGTCGATGAGCCTCGCCGATAGGCTGCGCGACGACCTCACCGCGGCCATGAAGGCCCGCGACGAGCTGACGACCGCCACCCTGAGGATGGTCCTGTCGGCGGTGAAGGGGGCGGAGGTCGCCGGGGAGCAGGCACGGACCCTGTCCGACGACGAGGTGGCCGTCGTCGTGGCCAAGGAGGCGAAGCGACGCGAGGAGGCCGCGGAGGCTTTCCGAGCCGCCGGGCGGAGCGACCGAGCGGACCGGGAGCTCGCGGAGCGGGAGGTCCTGGCCCGTTACCTCCCGGAGCGGATGGGACGGGACGAGATCGAGCGCGTCGTCGCCGAGGTGCTCGCCGCGGAGGGGCTGTCCGGGTTGGGTTCGATGGGGCAGGCGATGAAGGCCGTGATGGCGCGTCTCGGGGGAGCGGCGGACGGGAAGCTCGTGTCCGAGGTCGTGCGGGAGCGGCTGTCCGGGCGCTAGGACCCGAGCCCGAGCTCAGGTGGGAGCCCGAGCTCGATCGCCTCGTGGTACGGCTCGACGGCTCCGCCGTCCAGCAGCGCGAAGAGTCGCTCGAACCCCGTCTTGATCACGAGGTGGTCCGGGTCCCCCTCCCATCCGTGGCCCGCGGTCGGGTACGCGCCCATCCCGGTGCCCGACCAGGGCACGCCCAGGAAGGTGCTCGAGAAGGTGGTGCCCGGTCGTCCCGACCCGCGCCCCACCACCGTGTGCAGCTCGGCGGGGACGCCCACGGCCCGCAGGGCGTTCGTCATCTCCCGGCTCTGGTTGCCCGGGACCGTACCGTCGTCGACTCCATGCACGAGCACGGCTCCCTCCAGGTACGCCATCTCGGGTGCCCGCACCACGTTCGTGAGGTGCAGGTAGCGCTCCGGGACCTCGTGCAGCGCCCCGCCCGTCTCCGCCTCGGCGTCGGTGACGAAGGCGGCCGCCGACGCGTTCGACCCCTTGAGGGCGACGGCGATGGCGTACAGCTGAGTGAAGTTGTGGACCCCCTCGACCGCGACGAGGCGGTCGAAGAGGGGGCTGCCGTCCTCACGGACGGCGTCCGGGTCGGCCAGGGCCAGCCCGGCCGTGTTGGCCCCCATGCTGATCGCGAAGACGGTCACGGTCTCGATCGAGGGGTAGAGGTCGAGGAATCGCTTCGCCGCGACGATCGAGTCCTTCGCGCCGGCCGAGACGTGCCAGCCGCGGTTCGTCACCGGGTCCTGTCCGGTGTAGTCCATCGCGACGGCCACGGCACCGTGCCCGGCCACCCTGCGCAGGTGGTTGCGCCACGAGCACGAGTTGTTCTGCCAGCCGTGCATCATCACGACGAGGTGCTCCGGTTCGGCCGTCTCCGGCAGGGCGTACCGGCCCGACGGGAGCCGATGCTTGTCGTCGGACGTCGAGCCGATCCCGTGGTCGGACATCCACCGATCCGGCGCGACGGTGTCACAGGGTGCGGCGGCCTGAACCGAGGGGGTCAGGGCGAGCGTCCCCAGGAGGACGACGACGAGGGACACGATCCGCGTGCGCATGCTCCAGGGTTTCGCCGGCCGGGTCGCGTCTCCTGCCGCGTCAGTCCTGTAGCGCGGCCGCTGTCGCGGTCGTGTCGACCAATCGCGTCGCCATCATGCGCCCGAGTGCGCGATGGAGAGCCGCGGCGGTCCCCGGGTCCTGCTGCTCCATGCGGTCCACCGCGTCGGCCGGGAGGTGATACAGGACGGCGTCGGAGTCGGCGACGACGGTCGCCGTCCGGGGGGTCCGGAGGTAGAGGGAGACCTCCCCTATGACCGAGCCCGGACCGAAGGACCGGATCCTCATGTCCGCGCCCCCGCCCCCCACGTGGACGCTGAGCCGGCCGCTCTCCACGAAGTAG
>Ga0247713_1001204_pt1 | contig 13294 bp, 8 predicted proteins | sample 21E_NmetaG_FD_189936 | JGI IMG/M metagenome (GOLD analysis project Ga0247713, IMG submission 189936) | Soil microbial communities from hillslope of Landscape Evolution Observatory, University of Arizona, Oracle, AZ, United States - 2-1-E_N | ecosystem: Engineered > Artificial ecosystem > Mesocosm... | reverse complement strand
GAGGAGAGGGAGTACGTCTCGGGGCCGCCGGAGACGGTCAGCGCGTGCGTGCCGCTCGTCGCACAGACGAGCGAGAACGCAGCCTCGCCGGTGGTGACCGCCTCGCTGAAGGTGACGGTGATCGTGGCGTCGCGCGCGACGCCCGTCGCGCCGTTCGCGGGAATCGTTGCCGCAACGGACGGTGCGACGTCTCGTGTGGCCGGCTCGCATCTCGAGATCGAACTCTGCGGGTTGCTCGGAGCGAGACCATGAAAGTCCGCTGCGTTGTCGTTCGTGTCCTGACCGTTGCCGTTTACGCCGCCCGGCTTCCGCTCGTAGCCGCGATTCTGGTTCGCCGTGCCGAGGTTCGGCAGCGGCGTTCCCTCCTTGAAGGCAGATCCGGCGCTCATCCCTACGGCATCCACGACCGACTGGTCGGCGCGCGTGAGGGCGATGCCGCCGTCGTCCGTGATCCCCGTCGAGAACCCGACGTCGCCTGGCGTCGGCCCCGAGTACGGGCCACCGCTCGTGCTGGTGTTGACGGCAAGGTAGTAGCAGTTGGCCGGGATCACCGTTCCCTGCCGGATAGTCGCGCGGGTCGAGACGGACCCACTCGCGTTCGATCCGCGGATGAGCCAGCCCCCGACGTCGACGGGCGCTCCGGAGCGGTTGTACAGCTCGACGAATTCGTCCGCGGCGCCGTTCGGCCCCCGCACGCGGAACTCCGAGATGACGACCGGTGCCCCCGCCGCGGTGGCAGCCGTTCCCACGGCCTCGGACGCAGTCTGCGCGGCCGCCGCGGTTCCCTTCGTGGCCATAGCTCCGCCGAGAACCCCAAGTGCGCAAAGCGCGAGCAGGACCTTCGTCCGTTGCGGCAAGACTCTCCCCTTTCGCTCCCCAAGTGGCGCGCGGCCTCCCCAGCCGCGTCGCGGGGATCGTATCGTCCTTTCAGGACAGTGTCACCCCGCCACGCCGGCGGCGGCCGTGCGCGTTACGACTTCGCCTCCGCCCAGTCCTCGCCGACGCCGACGTCGACGGCGAGCGGCGGGTCGAGCGGGTACGCGCCGCACATCTCCGCCCGCACGAGCTCGCGCACCGCGCTCAGCTCGGTGTCCGGCACCTCGAGCAGGAGCTCGTCGTGGACCTGGAGCACGAGGCGCGACGCGCGCCCCTCCTCCCGCAGCCGACGGTGGATCGACACCATCGCCACCTTGATCACGTCCGCGGCCGTCCCCTGCATCACCGAGTTGACCGCGAGGCGCTCGCCGAGCGCGCGCGTCTGCCGGTTGCGCGTGCGGATCTCCGGCACCGGACGGCGCCGGCCGAGCAGCGTCGTCACGTAGCCGTCGCGCTCGGCCTGCTCGACCGTCCGCTCGATGAAGTCCTGCACGAGCGGGAACCGCGCGAGGTACGCGTCGATGTACGCCTGCGCCTCGTCCCGCGGGATCTCGAGGTTCTCGGACAGGCCGAACGCCGAGATCCCGTAGATGATCCCGAAGTTGACGGCCTTGGCGCGGTTTCGCTCGTCCTTCGTCAGCGTCGCGGGGTCCTTGCCGAGCACCTCCGCCGCCGTCGCGGTGTGGATGTCCTCGCCGCGCGCGAACGCCTCCCTGAGCTTCGGCTCGCCGGAGACGTGCGCGAGGATCCGCAGCTCGACCTGCGAGTAGTCGGCCGAGAGCAGGCGGAAGCCGTCCTCTGCGACGAACGCGGAGCGGATCTCGCGGCCGAGGCCGGTGCGGATCGGGATCGCCTGCAGGTTCGGGTTGGAGGTCGAGAGGCGCCCCGTCGCGGCGACGGTCTGGTTGAAGTGCGTGTGGAGGCGGCCGTCGCGCTCGTCGATCAGCGCCGGCAGCGGGCCGAGGTACGTGTTCAGGAGCTTCGAGTACTCGCGCCACTCCTCCAGCACCGGCACGAGCTCGTGCTGGTCGCGGATCGCGCGGAGGACGCGCGTGTCCGTCGAGTAGCCGGTCTTCCCCTTCCGGCCCGGCGTCAGCTCGAGCTTCTCGAAGAGGATGCGCGCGACCTGCTGCGTCGACCCGAGCACGAACTCCTCGCCCGCGAGCTCGTGCGCGCGCGCCTCCAGCTCCTCGACGCGGTCGGCGAGCCGCGCCGTGATCTCGCCCATCCGGTACGTGTCGATCTTGACGCCGACGTCCTCCATCGCGGCGAGCACGGAGGTGAGCGGCAGCTCGACCTGGTCGTAGAGGTGGACGCTGCCGCGCTCCTCGAGCCGCGCGCGCATCGGGCCGGCGAGACGGCGCGGGAGCTCCGCGCGGCGGACGAGCGCCGCCGTCTCCTCGTCCGTCGCCGGCTCCGCGACCACGTCGACGCCGTACTCGGCCGCGAGGTCGTCGAGCTCGTACGTCGCCCGCCCCGGCTCGATCAGGTACGCGGCGATCATCGTGTCGTCGACCGCCTCGACGCGGAGCGCCTTCGCGTCGTGCACGACGAGCTCTCCTTGTAACAGACTGTTACTTGGCAGCCCCGCGGCGACGACGATCTCCCCGCCGGCGGCGACGGCGTACCGGTCGGCGTCGGCGGCGTAGCCGATCCGGCCGCGCGGCTCCGGCGGCGCGCCCTCGCGCCAGGGCACCGCCTCGCCGACGACGCGCGGCTGCGCAGCCGGGAGGGCCGCGTCGAGGTCGTCGATGCGATTCAGCAGCGCGCGGAACTCGAAGCGGCGGAACATCTCCGTCAGCTGCGAGCGGTCAGGCGGCGCGAGCACGAGCTGCGCCGGGTCGCAGTCGAGGTCGAGGTCGCGGCGCATCGTCGCGAGCTGCTTCGACACGCGCGCCTGGTCGGCGTGCTCGCGCAGGTTCTTCGCGCGCGCCGGCGACAGCTCGTCCACGTGCTCGAGCACGTCCTCGAGCGTCCCGTACTGCGCCAGCAGCTGTCCCGCGGTCTTGTCGCCGATCCCCGGGACGCCCGGGATGTTGTCCGAGCTGTCGCCCTTGAGGCCGATGAAGTCCGGGATCCGGTCCGGCCCGATCCCGTAGCGCGCCTCGACGCGCTCGGGCGTGTAGACGTGGACGTCGGCGACGCCGCGGGGCGTCATCATCAGGCAGACGTTCTCGGAGCAGAGCTGGAAGGCGTCGCGGTCGGTGGAGACGACGCAGGTCTTGATCCCCGCCTCGTCCGCGCGCGTCGCGAGCGTCGCGATCACGTCGTCGGCCTCCCACCCCTCGAACTCGAGGTTGCGGTAGCCGAACGCCTCGACGATCGGCCGGAAGTACGGGAACTGCTCGCGGAGCAGGTCAGGCATCGGCCGCCGCTCCGACTTGTACGTCTCGAGCTGCTCGTGGCGGTGCACCGGGCGCGTGTCCCACGCGACGGCGACGCCCTTCGGCCGGTAGTCCGCGAGGAGCTTGAACAGCATGTTCGTGAAGCCGAGGAGCGCGTTCGTCGAGAACCCGTCGCTCGTCGCGAGCTCCTCGGGGAGGGCGAAGAACGCGCGGTAGGCGAGGTTGTTCCCGTCGACGAGGAAGAGCTCCGCCTCGCGCGCGGGGCCGTCGTCGAGCTGGAGCTCCGCGCCGGTCAGCGTCTTCGGGGACACGCCTCGATTCAATCACGGGGACTGGTTGACTACCGCGGTGCTCCGGGTGCCCGTGCTCTCAGGGACGAGCGTCGCCGTCGTGCCGGCGCCGGACGACGCGGAGGTGCTCCTGCCGCCGCCGCCGGGCGAGCCGGTCGCGAACGTCGAGGCCGCCGTCCGGGACGCGCTCCGGTTCCCGCTCGAAGGCGAGCCGCTCGAACGACTCGCTCCGCGCGGCGGCCGCGCGACGATCGTCGTCGAGCCGGCGGCGCTGCCGATCCCCGGAGGCCTCGCCGACCCGCGCCAGCGCGCGCTCGCGGCCACGGTCGCCGAGCTCGAGCGGGCAGGCGTGCCGCTCGACCGGCAGACGCTGCTCGTCGCCGGCGGGCTCGCGCGCCGCGCGGGCCGCACGCAGCTCGAGACGCTCGTGTCGCCCGACCTCGCACGCCGGTTCCGCGGCCGCGTCGTCGTCCACGACGCCGAGTCGCCCGACCTCGTCGACGTCGGGCCCGTGGGGCGGACGCCGCTGCGCGTGCACCCCGCCCTCCTCGAGTCCGACGTCACGGTGGTCGTGACGGCGGCGGAGACGGTGCTGCACGGCGGGCCGGCGGCGCTCCTCGGCGCGTCGTGCGCGGAGGCGCTGCGCGCGGCGGACGCGTACTCGCTCCTCGAGTCCGGCGCCTCGTCGGGGTGGCGGATCGCGCGCCAGATCGAGCAGGCGGTGGCGGCGCGGACGGCGCTCGTCGGCGTCTCGCTCGTGCTCAACCATCCGCGCTTCGCGGGCCCGCTGCACGGCTACCCGTACGAGCGCGAGGCGCTGGAGCGGCTCGCGCGCTCGCCCCTGCGCCGCGTCTACCGCGCGCTGCCGTCGTCGCTCCGCGGCGTCGTCCTGCAGTCTCTGCGTGCCGACCTGACGGTGGCGGCCGTGTACGCGGGGCCGCCGTCGGTCGCGCACGCAGAGGCGCTGTTGCGCGGGATCGAGCTCCGCTCGACCTCCGTCGAGGGGCGGCTCGACGCGGTCTGCATCGGGATCCCGCGCGTGACGCCGTACCTGCCGCGGGAGCGGCCGAACCCGCTCCTCGTCGCGTACCTCGGGCTCGCCCTTCCGCTGCGGATGTGGCGAAACTCGTTCCCGCTCGTCGACGGCGGCACGGCGATCCTCGTACACCGGTTCGACCGCCACTTCGCGCACCCGACGCAGCAGCCGTACCGCGCGTTCTTCGCCGCCACGCGGTTCGGCCGCGAGCCGGAGGAGCTGGCGGAGGCCGAGCGCGCCGCGGCGGCGGACGGGCGCGCGATCGCCGACTACCGGCAGGGGAAGGCGTGCCACCCCCTCCTCCCGTTCGCCGACTGGGCGGCGTGCGCGCCGGCGCTCGGGCGGCTCGGGGCGGTGCTCGTCGCCGGGTGCCGGGACGCCGTCGCGGCGCGGCAGCTCGGGTTCGTCCCCGTGCACAGCGTCGCCGCGGCGCTCGAGATGGCACGCGGGCGTGCGGGCGGGCGTCCGCGCGTCGGCGTCCTCGTCGCGCCGCCGTACTTCCCGATCCGGGTCGAGGACGCCTGACGCGGGCGGCTACGTCTCGCCGAGGTACGCCTTGCGCACCTGCTCGTTGCGGGCGAGCGCGGACGCCTCGTCGGCGAGCGCGACCGTCCCGGTCTCGAGCACGTAGCCGCGGTCGGCGGCGTCGAGCGCCATCAGCGCGTTCTGCTCGACGAGCAGGATCGTCGTCCCCTGCTCGTTGATCTCCTTCACGATCTCGAAGATCTTCTCGACGAAGATCGGCGCGAGCCCCATCGACGGCTCGTCGAGCAGGAGCAGCTTCGGCTTCGCCATCAGCGCGCGGCCCATCGCGACCATCTGCTGCTCGCCGCCGGAGAGCGTCCCCGCCTTCTGCGTCCGCCGCTCCGCGAGTCGCGGGAAGAGCGTGAACACCCGCTCCAGGTCGTCGTCGAAGTTGCCCCAGTCCTCGCGCTGGAACGCCCCCATCTGGAGGTTCTCGAGCACGGACATCCGCGGGAACAGCCGCCGCCCCTCGGGCGAGTGCGCGATCCCGAGCTTGATGATCTCGTGCGGCGGCGCGTTCGTGATGTCGACGCCGCCGAAGCGGATGCGGCCGCTGCGCGGGTGGTTGAGCCCGTTGATCGAGCGCAGCGTCGTCGACTTGCCCGCGCCGTTCGCGCCGATCAGGGTCACGATCTCGCCCTGCCGCACCTCGATCGTGATCCCCTTCAGCGCGTGGATCGCGCCGTAGTAGGTGTGGACGTCGTCGAGCTGGAGGACGACGTCGCGGCCGTTCGTGGCGGGCGCAGCCGTCACGCCGTCGCCGCCCGACCGAGGTACGCCTCGATCACGCGCTCGTCGCGCTGCACCTCCTGCGGCGTCCCCTCCGCGATCTTCTCGCCGTAGTCGAGCACCGTCACGCGGTCGGAGATCCCCATCACGACCTTCATGTCGTGCTCGATCAGCAGCACCGTCAGCCCCTGCTCCTCGCGGAGCCGCGACACGAACGACGTGAAGTCGGCGGTCTCCTGCGGGTTCATCCCTGCCGTCGGCTCGTCCAGCAGGAGCAGCCGCGGCCCGGTCGCGAGCGCGCGCGCCACCTCGAGCCGGCGCTGGTCCCCGTACGGGAGGCTGCGGGCGAGCTCCTCGTCGCGGCCGCGGAGGGCGCAGAAGCGCAGCAGCTCCCGCGCCCGCTCGCGCGCCTCGCGCTCCTCCCGCCGGACGCGCGGCGTTCCGAGGATCGACCCGACGATCCCGCCCTTCAGCCGCCCGTGCATGCCGACGAGGACGTTCTCGAGCGCGGTCATGTGCGCGAACAGCCGGATGTTCTGGAACGTGCGGCCGATCCCGCGGTGGGTGATCGCGTGCGGCGGCTTCCCCGTCACGTCCTCGCCGGCGAAGACGATCCGGCCCGACGTCGGGACGTACACGCCGGTCAGCATGTTGAAGAACGTCGTCTTCCCCGCGCCGTTCGGGCCGATCAGGCTGACGATCAGCCCCTCCGGGATCATGAAGTCGACGTCGTTGACGGCGACGAGGCCGCCGAACTCCTTGCGCACCTGGCTCGCGACGAGCAGGTCGGCCATCAGGTGTGCCGGTCCTCGTACATCGGCTCGTCGTCGTGGACGCCCTCCTCCAGCTCGCGCTTGTGCCGTCGTTCCGCGATCAGGCCGCTCGGTCGGAAGAGCATCATCGCGACGATGATCACGCCGTAGATCCCGAACTGGTACTTCGGTACCTCGAGGTTCACGCCGGTCGTCTGCGCGATCTTCGATCCGATCGTCGCGAGCCCCTCGACGTTCAGCCAGCCGAGGATCACGCCTCCCACGACGGCCCCCCAGACGGAGCCCATCCCGCCGAGGATCACCATGCAGAGCAGGAAGATCGAGATGTTGAAGTAGAAGTCCGCCGGGAAGGCGCCGCTCTTGAAGCTCGCGTAGTACGCGCCCGCGATCCCGCCGAAGAACGCGCCGATCGCGTAGGACCACGTCTTCGTCCGCATCAACGGCACGCCCATCGCGGCCGCCGCCGTCTCGTCCTCGCGGATCGCCACCCAGGCGCGGCCGAGGCGCGAGTCGCGCAGGCGGACGCAGCAGAACACCGTGAACAGGAGCAGCGCGAGCGCGGTCCAGAAGAAGAGGCTCTCGCGCTGGAACGACTGCTGGTAGTTGACCGGGAGCCCGAGCGTCGTGTTCAGGCTCTCGCCGAAGCCGGGCGCGTCGATCGGGCTGATCCCGAACGTCCCGTTGGTGAGGTTGAAGCCGAACAGGTTGTCGCCGTTGCGGACGAACTGCGGGATGATCTCGCCGAACCCGAGCGTCACGATCGCGAGGTAGTCGCCGCGGAGCCGCAGCGTCGGGAGACCGATCAGGATCCCCGTCAGCGCCGTGAACAGCCCCGCGATGAGCAGGACGGCCCAGAGCGACATGTGGATGCCCGGCAGCTCGGGGTTCAGCCCTGCCGAGCCGATGTGCCGGCTCGTCTGGCTGAAGTGCTGCGACGCGAGCCACGCGGAGGTGTACGCGCCGGCGGCGTAGAACGCGACGTAGCCGAGGTCGAGCAGGCCCGCGTAGCCGACGACGACGTTCAGCCCGACCGCCATCATCGTGAAGACGATGATCACGACGAGGCCGGCGACGCTCGGCGTGAAGTCGCCGACGAGCGGGAGGCTGCTGAGCCAGCCGACGTACGTCGGGTAGAGGACGGCGAGGACGACGAGGACGATCGCCAGCGTCCCCCCGTGCCTCAGCACCCGCCGCGCGAGATCCGCCGCCGCGCCCGCCCGCTCGGCCACGCTACGCCCCCTCCGGCGTCCGCTCGCCGAGGAGTCCCTCGGGGCGGAAGACGAGCACGCCGATCAGGATCCCGAAGACGATCGAGCGCGTCCAGTCGCTCCCGGGCGTGTACCACGTCAGGCCCTCGTTGAACGCCTGGATGAAGCCGATCAGCATCGCGCCGAGGACGGCGCCGGTGAGGTTGCCGATCCCGCCGAGGACGGCGGACGTGAAGGCGATCAGCCCCAGCTCGAACCCCGTGTCGTAGCGCATGTTGAACTGGAGCAGGAAGAGCATGCCGCCGACCGCGGCGAGCGCGCCCGCGAGCGCGAACGTCACGGAGATCGTCCGGTTCACGTTGATCCCCATCATCGACGACGCCTCGCGGTCCTGGGCGACCGCGCGCATCGCCTTCCCCTGGCGTGTCGCGCGCACGAACCACGTCAGCGCGATGAGCGTCGGGACGGTGATCAGCACGACGACGAACTTGTTCCACGGGTACGCGACGTCGCCGATCTCGAACACCGGCGTCCGCGGCAGCAGCTGGCTCGCGGAGCGGAAGTCGACGTCGTAGATCGCGAGCCCGACGTTCTGGACGATGAAGGACATGCCGACCGCGGTGATCAGCGCCGCGAGGCGCGGCGCGTTCCGCAGCCGCCGGTACGCGACGAACTCGATCCCCGCGTTGAACAGCGCGAAGAAGGTCATCGTGATCAGCAGGCCGAGCAGGATCCCGCCCGCGACGGCCGCGGACGAGCTGTCCGCGCCGATCCCGATCACGGAGAAGAGCACCGTCGACGCGACGAGGCCCGAGAGCGCGAACACGTCTCCGTGCGCGAAGTTGATCAGCTGCAGGATGCCGTAGACGAGCGTGTAGCCGAGCGCGACGAGCGCGTAGACGGCGCCGTTCGTCAGGCCGATGAAGAAGACGTTGAAGAAGAGCTCGGGCGTCTTGACGAGGTTGACGCCGAGCCACACCGCCACGATCGCGACGAGCGCGAGGCCGATGACGGACACGACGCTCGGCCGCACGTCGAGCGACGGCAGTCCGAACGGGGAACGGGAACGGGACGGGGTCGCCACTGCGGTGGGAAGCGACCGGGCGGGGGCACCTCGCCCCCGCCCGGCATGTCTGTCTCGAGGCGGCTAGCCCCTCGCCGCTTCCACGACCTCCTGGTCGGGAGAGAGCGTCGTCTCGGTGACGAGCTCCTCCTCGGCGCGGTAGATCGTGAAGCCCACGACGCCACCCTCGGCGCTCGTGGGATCGCCGTTCTCGTTGATCTCGAAGGTCCCGAGGATCGAGTTCTCGAGCTTCGTGTTGAACAGCTCCTTGATCACGCCTGCGCGCGTCCCGTCGGAGCGCTCGATCGCGTCGAGCAGGACGACTGCCGCCTGCGCGCCGTACGCGGCGTACGGGTCGACCGGGTCGCCGCCGAGCTCCTCCTTGAAGGCCTCGATGAACTCCTGGCCCTCGCCGGTGAGGTCCTCGATCGGCACGCCCGCGATGCTCATGTACATGTTGCGGGCGTTCTCGACGCCGGCCTCGTCGATCGTCGACTGCTGGGTGAAGCCGTCGGGGGCGATCAGCTTGACGGCCCCGTCGTTCGGCCCCAGCACCGCGACCTTGTCCTTGATCAGCTGCGCGCCGTTCTCGTCGATCAGGCCGCCGAGGAAGACCGCGTCCGCACCCGACTGCTTGATCTGCCGCATCAGCGCCTCGTAGCTCGCCTGCTTCGGATCCCACGCCGCGAAGCCGGCGACGTTGATCCCGAGGTGCTGGACCGCGTTGCGGTAGTTCTCGGCGATGCCCTGCCCGTACGCCTCCTTGTCGTTCAGGATGAAGACGTTCTTCACGCCGAGGTCCTTCGAGAACTGCGCGAGCGCGGCGCCCTGGAAGGCGTCGTTGGCGACGACGCGGACGTAGTTGCGCGTCCCGGTCGGGTAGTACTTGTCCGGCTCCGTCGCGTCACACCCCGGCGGAGCACCCTCCGTGAGGCAGACGTACGTGTTCGCCGGCGAGACCATGCCGAGACCGCCGCCCGGCGCCTGGTTGAGGATCGGGATCATGATCGCCGCGCAGCCGGAGTTGAACGTGCCGATGATGCCGATCACGTCCTCGTTGGACGCGTAGGCCTGGCCGTTCTGGCTGCACTTGCCCGAGTCCCACTTCCCGGCCTGTGCGGTGGAGTCGTCGCAGACCTGGTAGCCGACGTTGACGTCGCCGGCCTTCCACCCGCGCTGGTCGAGGATGAAGCGGATCGCCTCCACCATCTGGACGGTCTGCGTCCGCGACGAGCCCTGCATCGGCAGGTCGGACGCGATGATCACGTCCGGCTCGCCCTCGCCCTCGTACTCGAGCGCCTCGCAAGACGAGGACGGAAGCGCCTGGACGCCGCCACCGCCGCCCTGGTCGCCACCTGCTTCGCCGCCGCCTCCGCCGCCGTCGTCCCCGCCGCAGCCCGCGGCAGCGAGGGCAAGAGCGCCGATGAGCAGCGCGAGGAAGCCGTAGAGAGTCTTCTTCAACGTTCCTCCTGTCACCCTGTCGATCCCGGTCCCGAACTCGTTCGGACCGCTTGGAGCGAGCAGTATGGGGTGCCGCGACGGCGGACGCAACTCCCTTCGGCACCTCGTGCGGATCGGCTCAGCAGCGGTCGGGCGCGCCCGCTGCCGCTCGGGCGGGCGCAGGCAGTGCCGAAGGTGGGGATCGAACCCACACTCCCCGGAGGGAACCGGATTTTGAGTCCGGCGCGTCTGCCAGTTCCGCCACTTCGGCCTGCCGCGATGATAGCCCCCGCCGGGCGCGGCCCCGTGTCGCGCACGGGCGGCGCGGGAACGCCGCGGACGTGACGATCGCACCGGGTCCGGAGCCGCTCGCCGCGAGCCTCGCGTCGCTGCGGGACGAGCTGCGCGCGCTGCGGCTCGAGCTCGACGTGCCGGGGGCGGAGCGCGCGCGCCGCGACCGCGACGAGCTCGCGGCGCAGATCGAGGACTACCTCCTCCCGCGCCTCGCGGCGCTCGACGCGCCGCTGCTGATGGTCGTCGGCGGCTCCACCGGCGCGGGGAAGTCGACGCTCGTGAACAGCCTCGTCGGCGAGACGGTCAGTCCGGCCGGCGTGCTCCGCCCGACGACGCGCGCGCCGGTGCTGGCGTGCAACCCCCGCGACGTCTCGTGGTTCGAGGGAGAGCGCGTCCTCCCCGGTCTCGCGCGCACGACCGGCGGGCAGGCGGGGCCGGGCGGCCTCCAGCTCGTCCGCGCGGCGTCGCTGCCGGCCGGGCTCGCGCTGCTCGACTCGCCCGACATCGACTCGGTCCTGGGCGAGAACCGCGCGCTCGCGACGCAGCTCCTCGCCGCCGCCGACACGTGGCTGTTCGTGACGACGGCCGCACGGTACGCCGACGCGGTGCCGTGGGACTTCCTCCGCACGGCGCGCGAGCGCGGCACGACGCTCAGCGTCGTCCTCAACCGCGTTCCGGACGACGCCGTCGAGGAGGTGTCGGCGCACCTGCGGTCGATGCTCGGCGACCAGGGGCTCGACGGCGTCGACCTGCTCGTCGTCCCGGAGGTGCCGCTCGAGGAGGGCCTCCTCCCCGCGGCTGCGCTCGCGCCCGTCCGGCGATGGCTCGACGGGCTCGCCGCCGACGCGCAGGCGCGCGCGAGCGTGATCCGCCGCACGCTCACCGGCGCGCTCGACAGCCTCGTCCCGCGCGTCGGCGCGCTCGAGCGCGCGACGGAGGACCAGGTCGCAGCCGCCGCGGAGCTGCGGCAGGAGGCGGAGCGCGCGTACGGGCAGGCGCTCGACGAGGTCGAGGACGCGCTGCGCAGCGGGACGCTCCTGCGCGGCGAGGTGCTCGCGCGCTGGCACGAGGTCGTCGGCACCGGCGACCTGATGCGCGCGCTCGAGACGCGCATCGGGCGGGCGCGCGACCGGCTGCGCAGCGTCGTCACCGGGCGGCCGCCGGTGACCGAGGAGATCCAGGCGGCGGTCGAGTCGAGCGTCGAGACGGTCGTGCGCGCGGCGGCGGATCGCGCCGCGGAGCGCGCCTCGGCGCGATGGCGCGAGCGCGTCCCCGGACGGCGCCTCCTCGACGGGGCGGAACGGCTCGACGCCGCGTCGCCCGCGCTCGGAGAGCGGCTCGGGGACGAGGTGCGCGCGTGGCAGGGCGCCGTCTTCGAGCTCGTGCAGCGCGAGGGCGCGACGAAGCGCTCGACGGCGCGGCTCGCCTCGCTCGGCGTCAACGGCGCCGGGCTGACGGTGATGCTGGCGGTGTTCGTCCAGACGGGCGGCCTCACCGGCGCCGAGATCGCGATCGCGGGTGGGACGTCGGCCGTCGGACAGAAGGTGCTGGAGGCGATCTTCGGCGACCAGGCGGTGCGGCAGCTCGCGGCGCAGGCGCGGCGCGACCTGCTCGAGCGGGTCGAGCGGCTGCTCGCGGCGGACGCGGCGCGGTTCCACGCGCTGCTGGAGCCCGTCGCGCCGGCGCCCGACGCACCGGCCGCCCTCCGGGACGCCCTCCGCCCGGTGCAGCTCGCGCGGTGAGCGGCCTCGACGAGCGGCTGGCCGCGCTCGCACGGGCGGCGGAGATCGCGGACGGGCGGCTCGACGCCGACGCGGTCGCCGCGGCACGGCGCACCGTGGAGAAGGCGGGGCGGCGGCTCGGCCTCGGCGTGGAGGCGACGGTCGTCGCTCTCGCCGGGCCGACGGGCGCCGGCAAGTCGACGCTCTTCAACGGGCTCGCCGGGAGCGACCTCTCCGACACCGGGCGCCGCCGCCCGACGACGGCGGCGGCGGCGGCCGCCGTGTGGGGGGACGGCGGCGACGAGCTCCTCGACTGGCTGGACGTGCGCCGCCGGCACCGGCTCGCGCCCGGCGACCTCGACGGCCTCGTGCTCCTCGACCTCCCCGACTTCGACTCGGTCGAGCTCGGGCACCGCCTGGAGGTCGACCGCCTCGTCGAGCTCGTCGACCTCGTCCTCTGGGTGACGGACCCGCAGAAGTACGCCGACGCGGCGTGGCACGAACGGTACCTGCGGCCGCTCGCCGCGCACGCCGGCGCGATGGCGGTCGTCCTCAACCACGCCGACACGCTGGAGGAGCGCGCGCTGGACGCATGTGTCGCGGACCTGCGGTCGCTCCTCGCCCGCGAGCTCGACGAGCCGGTGCCGGTGCTGCCGGCGTCGGCGCGCACGGGCGCCGGGCTCGAGTCCGTCACCGCGCTGCTCGCGGAGCGGGTGGCGGCGCGCGCCGCGGCCGCCGCGCGGCTCGAGGCGGACGTCACGACGGCCGCGGGAGCCTTCGCGGCCGCGGCCGGCAGCCCGCGCCGTGCGCGGGTCGAGGGGCGCGACCGCGACGAGCTCGTGGCCGCCCTGGCCGACGCCGCCGGGCTGCAGGCGGTGACGCGCGCGGTCGCGACCGCGCACCGCCGGCGCGGCGCGCTCGCGGCGGGGTGGCCGTTCGTCCGCTGGGTGCGCCGCGTGCGCCCCGACCCGCTGCGGCGCACCCAGCGGACGAA
>Ga0247713_1001202_pt1 | contig 13308 bp, 24 predicted proteins | sample 21E_NmetaG_FD_189936 | JGI IMG/M metagenome (GOLD analysis project Ga0247713, IMG submission 189936) | Soil microbial communities from hillslope of Landscape Evolution Observatory, University of Arizona, Oracle, AZ, United States - 2-1-E_N | ecosystem: Engineered > Artificial ecosystem >... | reverse complement strand
CGTCCTTGATGGCCGCCACCTCGAGGCCGTTGGCCTGCAGCGAGCGGATGGCCGTCTCCCGTCCCGAGCCCGGCCCCTTCACGTACACGTCGACCTTGCGAACGCCGTACTCCGCCGCGCGCTTGGCAGCCTGCTCGGCGGCCAGCTGGGCCGCGAACGGCGTTGACTTGCGGCTGCCCTTGAAGCCGGCGTTGCCGGAGGACGCCCAAGCCAGCACGTTGCCCTGCTGGTCGGCGATCGTGATCAGCGTGTTGTTGAACGAGCTCTTGATGTGCGCGACACCGTGAGCAACCTGCCGCCGCTCCTTCTTGCGGGTGCGGCTCTTGCCCTTCGCGCCGGCCTGCTTCTTCTGCTGTGCCATATAAGAGGTCCCCTACTTCTTCAGCTTCTTCTTCAGGCCGCCGACGGTGCGCTTCGGCCCCTTGCGGGTCCGGGCGTTGGTGTGCGTGCGCTGTCCTCGAACCGGCAGGCCCCGACGGTGGCGGATGCCCTGGTAGGACCCGATCTCGACCTTGCGCTTGATGTTCTGGGCGATCTCGCGGCGGAGGTCGCCCTCGATCTTGAAGCTGGCATCGATGTAGTCGCGCAGCCGGCGGACGTCATCCTCGGAGAGGTCGCGGACCCGAACCGACGGATCCACGCCGGCGGCCACGATCGCCTGGCGGGCGCGCGTGCGACCCACACCGAAGATGTACGTCAAGCCGATCTCGACGCGCTTCTCACGCGGCAGGTCGACGCCGGCGATACGTGCCATTGCGGTTCCTCCATCTTGCCGGTGACCGCTTCGCGGTCCCTGAGCCTGTTAGCCCTGGCGCTGCTTGTGGCGCGGGTTGCTGCAGATCACCATCACGCGACCGTGCCGCCGGATGATGCGGCACTTCTCGCAGATCCTCTTCACCGAAGGCTTTACCTTCACGTGGTCCTCGCTGTCCTGGGGGTGTGGTGGTGGAATCGACCCGTCGAACCCCGCAGCGACGGACATCGGGTGCTTCGTGTCCGACGCCGGTGGCCAGCGAGGCAGCACAGAGAGGACCCCGCCGGCGAGGCCGTCCTCGCGAGCCTAGCATCCCTGCGGTCGGCGTGCACCGTCACGAGGACCGCATGGCCTTCAGCGCACGCTCGGTGACCTCCTCGACCGGCCCGACGGCGTCGACGTCGCGCAGCAGGCCCCGCTCGGCGTAGAACGCCTCGAGCGGGGCGCTTTCGACGCGGTAGACCTCCAGACGGTTGACGACCACGGATTCGACGTCGTCGGAGCGGCCCTCGGCTTCGGCGCGTTTCGCGAGACGGTCCAGCAGCTCCGGTTCGGGCACGACGAAGCGCAGCACCACGTCGAGCTGCTTGCCGTGGGCGGTGAGCAGCTCTTCGAGCTCCTGCGCCTGGCGCACGGTGCGGGGATAGCCGTCCAGCACGAAGCCGTCCCCGCAGTCAGGGCGCTCCAGGCGTTCGCCGACCATGCGGTTGACGACCTCGTCGGGCACCAGGTCGCCGCGGTCCATGTAGCTCCTGGCCTCCCTGCCCAGGTCGGTCTCACCCTTCACGTTGTCGCGCAACGTGTCGCCGGTGGCGATGTGGGGGATCCCGTGCTCTGCAGCGATGCGCGCAGCCTGGGTGCCTTTACCCGCCCCTGGAGGGCCGAGCAGAACAAGTCGCACGGGTACTCCTCACTGCGGTGTCGGCGGCCGGTCCCATCGGCTAGGACCTCAAGAAGCCTTCGTAGTGGCGCTGCAGGAGCTGGCTCTCCAGCTGCTTCATGGTCTCCAGCCCCACCCCGACCACGATCAGCAGCACCGCCCCACCGAACGGGAACGGCACACCGGCCGCGCTCAGCACGATGAAGGGGATGATGGCCAGGATGCCGAGGTACAGCGAACCGGGGGTGGTGATGCGCGTGAGGACCTTGTCGAGGTACTCCGCGGTCGGCCGGCCGGGCCGGATCCCGGGGATGAACCCGCCGTACTTCTTCATGTTGTCGGCGACGTCGATCGGGTTGAACGTGATCGCGGTGTAGAAGAAGGCGAAGAACACGGTCAGCACGAAGTAGGTCGCGATGAACACCGGGTGGTCGCCATTGATGAAGTAGTCGTTCACGAAGCTCGAGAACCCGGGGTTCTGGATGATCGAGGACGCCAGCCCCGGCAGGTACAGCAGCGATGAGGCGAAGATGATGGGGATCACACCCGACTGGTTCACCTTCAGCGGGATGTAGGTCGACGTGCCCCCGTAGGTGCGGCGGCCGACCTGCCGTTTCGCGTACTGCACCGGGATGCGCCGCTGCCCCTGCTCCACGAAGACCACACCGATGATGAGCAGCAGCCCGACGAACATGCTCACCGAGAAGAACACCGCCCCGGCCTCCACCAGGATCGCGCGACCCTGACCCGGCAGCTCGGCGATGATCGCCGCGAAGATGATCAGCGACATGCCGTTGCCGATCCCCCGTTGCGTGATGAGCTCACCCAGCCACATGATGAACGCCGTCCCCGCCGTGAGGGTCAGCACCATCAGCGCCGTGACGCCGATGCCGACGTCGGGGATGATGTTCTCCAGACCCGGGACGGGGCCGAAGAGCTGCTCGGGGCTGGTCCGGATCATGACCACCAGCCCCGTGGACTGCAGGATGGCCAGCAGCACGGTGAGGTAACGGGTCCACTGGGTGATCTTCTTGGTGCCGGTCTCCCCCTCCTTCTTCCACTCCTCGATCTTGGGGATCACCACGGTCAGCAGCTGCATGATGATGCTGGCGGTGATGTAGGGCATGATCCCGAGGGCGAAGACCGCCAGCTGGGTCAGGGCACCCCCGGAGAACAGGTTCAGCAGCGCGGTGATGCCACCCTGCTCGCGCGCGGCCTCCGCGGCGGCCTGCAGCACGCTGTAGTCCACGCCCGGGATCGGCACGAACGAGCCGAGCCGGTACACGGCGATGATCCCGAACGTGAACAGGATCTTCCCGCGGAGGTCGGGGATCTTGAAGGCGTTGGCGAACGCGCGCAGCATGGCGAGTCTCCTACTCGGCGCGGGCGGACCGACGCGACAGGACGGTCGCGGTGCCTCCGCTCTCATCGATCTTGGTGCGCGCGGAGGCCGAGAAGGCGTGGGCCGACACCTGCAGGGCCTTGGTGAGGTCCCCTTGTCCGAGGACCTTCACCGGGTTCTTGCCGCGTCGGACCAGCCCCTTGGCGCGCAGGGTATCGGGGGTGACCTCCTCGCCCGCCTCGAACCGCTCCTCGAGGCTGCCGACGTTGACGGCGGCGTACTCGACGCGGTTGCGGGGCGTGAAGCCCGGAAGCTTCGGCAGGCGCCGCTGCAGCGGCATCTGCCCGCCCTCGAACCCGGCGGGCATCGTCCCCCGCGCTCCCGTGCCCTTCGTCCCGCGGCCGGCCGTCTTGCCCTTGCCGGCGGCGATGCCCCGGCCCTTGCGCGTCTTGGGTCGGTGCGCGCCCGGCGGCGGCTTGAGGTGGTGGATCTTCATGGCTGCTCCTCATCGTCCGGCGAGGCGATCTCCGGCGCCGCGGAGGCCGGGTCGGTCTCCTCGTCCTCCGGGCCGCCTTGCGGGGCTTTGGGCGCTTCAGGAGCCCCCGTCGACGTCAGGGTCGGGGGATTCTGCACGAGGTCGCCGGCGTCGGCGCTGCCCGGCACCGCCACCGCTTCTTCCTCGACCCGCCGCAGCTCCGCAGCATCCTCGTCCTCAACCGACGGGCCGGCTGGAGGGTTCCCCTCGCCTTTGGGCTCCTGCCCGGGCTCGATGTCCAGGGCGGCGTCCTGACCGGGATAGCGAACCTCCACCAGATGCGCCACCTTCGCGACCATCCCTCGGATCTCGGGTCGGTCCGGTTGGAGCACGGTCTGCCGCATGCGGCGAAGCCCCAGGGACCGCAGGGTCTGGCGCTGCCTGCGCTGGGAGCCGATGAGGCTGCGCACCTGCGTGATCTCGATCTCGTCGGCCATGCTCAGGCGCCCGCCTTGAGATTGTCGTACATCTTCTTCGGCATGAGCTCGGCGAGGTCGAGGTCGCGGAGCCGAGCGACGTCGTCCGGCCTGCGCAACGCCTTCAACGCGGCGACGGTGGCGTGCACGACGTTGATGGCGTTGGCCGTGCCGAGGGACTTCGCGAGCACATCGCGGATGCCGGCGCACTCCAGCACCGCCCGCACCGGTCCACCCGCGATGACGCCGGTCCCGGGAGCGGCGGGCTTCAGCACGACCTTGCCGGCGGCGGCCTCGCCGATCACCGGATGCACGATCGTGTTCTGGATCATCGGGACGGTGAAGAAGCTCTTCTTCGCCTCCTCCACGCCCTTCTGGATCGCCGCCGGCACCTCCTTGGCCTTGCCGTAGCCGATGCCCACGGTGCCGTTGGCGTCACCGACGACGACCAGCGCGGTGAACGAGAAGCGCCGGCCGCCCTTGACGACCTTCGCGACGCGGTTGATCGCCACGACCTTCTCCTCATACGGGCTGCGTTCTTCCTCGCGCCCACGGCCGCCGCCACCACGACGGCCGCCGCGCGGGGCGCCTCCTCCAGGTCCTGCCATGTCTTCCTCGAATCCTGTTGTCGGGAGCTACAGCTCCAGGCCGCCCTCGCGGGCGCCGTCGGCCACAGCCTTGATGCGTCCGTGGTACCGGTTGCCTCCCCGGTCGAACACCACCCGTTCGACGCCGGCGTCGCGGGCCCGCTCGGCGACGAGGCGCCCAACTGCCTTCGCCACCCCCACCTTGCCCTCGCCTTCGGGTTCGGGCAGCGTCCGATCCAGGGTCGATGCCGCCGCCAGCGTGTGACCGACACGGTCGTCGATCACCTGCGCGTAGATGCCCGTGTTGGAGCGGAACACCGCCAGCCGTGGACGTTCGGCGGTGCCGCGCACACGCTTGCGCACGCGGGCGTGTCGCCGCCCACGGGCCGCTCGTTTTCTCTTCGCGTCCATCAAGTACGTCTCCTCGAAGGCTGTCAGGCGCCGGCGGCTTTGCCGGACTTGCGCCGCACATGCTCGCCTGCGTAGCGGATGCCCTTGCCCTTGTAGGGCTCCGGGCGACGGATGGCTCGTATGTTCGCGGCCACCTGACCGACCTGCTGCTTGTCGGCCCCCGCCACGGTTATGGTGTTGGGGTTCGGCACCTGCAGCGTGATGCCCTCGGGCGCATCCACGTCGATGGTGTGGCTGTACCCGACCTGCAGGGTCACGCCGTCCGAGCCCCGCGCGGTCGCGCGGTAGCCGACCCCGACGATCTGGAGCGTCCGCTCGTAGCCGTCGGTGACACCGGTCACCATGTTGGCGATCAGGGAACGGTACAGACCGTGCAGCGCCCGATGCTCCCGTACGTCGGAGGAGCGGGTGAAGACGACCGTGTCGTCTTCGACCGCCACGGTGATCGCGGGATCCACCCGCTGGGTGAGCGTGCCTTTCGGCCCCGCGACGGTGATCGTGTCACCCTCCAGCGTCACGTTCACCCCGGCCGGGACGGGCACGGGTTCCTTGCCGATGCGGCTCATGGGGTGCTCCTGTCACCAGACATACGCCAGGACCTCCCCCCCGACGCCGTTCCTGCGGGCGTCGCGGTCCGTCATGAGACCTGACGAGGTCGAGATGATGGCGATCCCCAGGCCGCCGAGCACCCGCGGGATCTCGTCCTTCTTGGCGTACACCCGCAGTCCGGGCTTCGACACCCGCCGGATCCCGGTCAGGGAGCGCTCCCGGTCACGGGAGTACTTGAGGGCCAGCTTCAGGGTCGCCTGCGGCTTCGTCGGCTCGACGAGGTAGTCGCGGATGTAACCCTCGCGCTTCAGGATGTCGGCGACCGCCGCCTTCAGCTTGGAGGACGGCATCGCGATCTCCTCGCTGAAGGTGACGTTCGCGTTGCGGATGCGGGTCAGCATGTCCGCCACGGGGTCGGTCATCGTCATGGGATCAACGCTCCTAAGGGGTTACCCGGCTCGGCAGCCGGCACTTCCCAGCGGTTCTGCTCTTCTGGGTCGCATGGTGGGTGCGTGGTCGCCTACCATGACGCTTTGCGGATGCCCGGCAGCTCACCGGCATGGGCGAGCTCGCGGAAGCAGATGCGGCACAGCAGGAACTTGCGGAACACCGCTCGTGGCCGACCGCAGCGGTTGCAGCGGGTGTAGCCACGCACCGGGAACTTCGGCTTGCGGCGCGCCTTCACGATCATCGACTTCTTTGCCATGACGGATGTGCTCCTCAGGTCCCGGAGGCGGTTCGGCCCGCGAACGGGAAGTTGTAGGCGGCCAGGAAGGCGCGCCCCTGCTCGTCGGTCTCCGCGGTCATCACAAAGGTGATGTCCATCCCGCGGACGCGGTCGATGTCGTCGTAGTCGATCTCGGGGAAGATGAGCTGTTCGGTCACCCCGAAGGTGTAGTTGCCCCGGCCGTCGAAGCTGTCCGGCGGCAGGCCCCGGAAGTCACGGATGCGCGGCAAAGCCACGGACAGCAGGCGGTCGAAGAAGTCCCACATGCGGTCTCCGCGAAGGGTCACCTTCGCGCCGATGGGCATCCCCTCGCGCAGCTTGAAGGTGGCGATGGACTTCCGGGCGCGGTTGACCCTCGGCTTCTGCCCGGTGATCGTCGTGAGGTCGCGCACGACGCTGTCCATGACCTTGGGGTCGGCCACCGCCTCCCCGACGCCCACGTTGACCACGATCTTGTCAAGGCGCGGCACCTGCATGATGTTGGGGAGGCCGAGCTGTGACTGCAGCTGCGGCCGAATCTCATCGAGGTAGCGCTGCTTCAGCCTCGGGACGTAGGTGGGGGCCTCTGTGGTGGTCATCGTCTAGAACTCCGAATCGCACTTGCGGCAGTACCGGGTGCGCTGCCCGTCAACCTCGCGCGTGCCCACGCGGGTCGCCGCCCCGCAGGAGGGACAGACCGGCATGACGTTGGACAGCGGGATCGGCATCTCCTCGTGCGTGATGCCGCCTTCCTGCGCCCCGCGCCTGCTGGTGCGGATCTGGGCGTGCTTGGTCGCCCGGTTGACGCCCTCGACGAGCACCCGCTCGGTCTTGGGGTACACACGGATGACCCGCCCCTCCCTGGGCCGGTCCTTCGTGCCCCGGTCCTTGCCGGAGATGACGCGGACGGTGTCGTTGCGCTTCACCCTGTTCACTAGAGCACCTCCGGGGCCAGCGACACGATCTTCATGAACCGCTTGTCACGCAGCTCCCGTCCGACGGGCCCGAAGATGCGGGTGCCGCGGGGGTTGCGCTGGTCGTTGATCAGCACGCAGGCGTTGTCGTCGAAGCGGATGTAGGTGCCGTCGGAGCGGCGCCGCTCCTTGCGGGCGCGCACGACGACGGCCTTGACCACCTCGCCCTTCTTGACGTTGGAGGCGGGGATGGCGTTCTTGACCGTGCCGACGATGATGTCGCCGACGCCGGCGTAGCGGCGGCCGGATCCCCCCAGCACCCTGATGCACAGCACCTCGCGCGCACCGGTGTTGTCGGCCACGCGCAACCTGCTCTCCTGCTGGATCATCGCTTCGCGCTCTTCCTCGTCGGCTGACGGCTAAGGGGTTGCTTTGGGTTACTTGGCGCGCTCGACGATGTCGACCACGCGCCAGCGCTTCGTCTTCGACAGGGGACGCGTCTCCACGATGCGGACGAGGTCGCCGACGCGCACGTCGTTGGTCTCGTCGTGGGCGTGCAGGCGCGTCGAGCGGGTGATCGTCTTGCGGTACAGGGGGTGGGTGGTGCGGCGGTCGACGCGCACGACGATGGTCTTGTCCATCTTGTCGCTCACGACGACGCCTTGCCGCGTCTTGCGGTCGTGTCGTTCCTGCACTGCATTCATCGCTGCACCTCTGCCTGGGTCGGCGCGGCGGCGAGCTCGCGCTCCCGCTGCACCGTCAGGACCCGGGCGATGTCATGGCGGACCTCTTTCAGCCGCCGGAAGTTGTCGAGCTGGCCGGTGGCCATGCGGAACCGCAGGTTGAACAGCTCCTCCTTGTGCTCTTCGAACTTCTCGACGAGCTCCGCGTCGCTCAGCTCTCGCAACTGGGATGCATCCATTCCTACTCGCCCTCTCGTGTGACGAAGCGGCACTTGATCGGCAGCTTGTGCGCCGCGAGGCGCATCGCCTCCCGGGCGACGTCCTCGGGTACGCCGGACAGCTCGAACATGACCCGGCCCGGCTTCACCACGGCGACCCAGCCCTCGGGGGAGCCCTTGCCCGAGCCCATGCGCGTCTCGGCGGGCTTCTTCGTGAAGGCCTTGTGCGGGAAGATGTTGATCCACACCTTCCCCCCGCGCTTGATGTAGCGGGTCATGGCCACACGCGCCGACTCGATCTGCCGGTTGGTGACCCATCCGACGGTCAGCGCCTGCAGGCCGTAGTCGCCGAACGACACCTCGGTGCCGCCCTTGGCCAGGCCGCGCATGCGGCCGCGGTGCTGTTTGCGGTGCGCGACTCTCTTGGGGGACAGCATCGCGCTACTCCCCCTCGGTGTTCTGCTGGGGCGGCGTTGCCGCGTCCTGCTCGGTGTCGGTGCTGGGCACCGGCCCCTTTTTCGCCTCCGTGTCCAGCGGCGCGGGCGCCTCCGGCGGCACGTTCGCGGGAGCGACGTTGCCCGGCTGCCCGGACTGGGGTGCGGTCGGTGCGGCCTCCTTGGCCTGGTCGTCGGCCGCGTCCCCCATGCCGGCGGTCACCCCCGCGGGAGGCTGAGCGGCCACGGGAGCGGGCGCCTCCCTGGTCGTTGGGCGCCGAGCCTGCTGGCGAGCCCGGGTGTCGCGCTGCTCGGTGGAGGGCAGCTCCTCGCCGGTGTAGATCCACACCTTGACACCGATGCGCCCGTACGTCGTCCGCGCCTCGTCGAGCCCGTAGTCGATCTTCGCACGCAGGGTGTGGAGCGGGACGCGGCCCTCGCGATACCACTCGGTCCGGCTCATCTCGGCACCGCCGAGCCGTCCCGAGCACTGCACGCGGATGCCCTGGGCTCCGGCCTTCATGGCGTTCTGGGTCGCACGGCGCATCGCCCGGCGGAAGCTGACCCGACCGCGCAGCTGCTCGGCGACGTTGTGGGCGGTCACCTGCGCGTCGAGCTCCGGGTTCTTGATCTCCGAGATGTTGAGCTTGACCTGCTTGCCGGTCATCTTCTCGAGGTGAGCGCGGATGGCGTCGGCCTCCGTGCCGCGCCGGCCGATGACGATGCCGGGCCGTGCCGTGTAGACGTCGACGGTGACGCGGTCACGTGTCCGCTCGATGTCGATGCGGGAGATGCCCGCGTGGCGGACCCGCTCGCGGATGTACTTGCGGATCCGGTCGTCCTCGATGACGTAGGCCGCATACTCCTTGCCGGCGAACCATCGGGACTTGTGGTCGGCGATGACGCCGAGCCGGAACCCGTACGGGTGGATCTTCTGGCCCACGGTGTTACTCCTCGCCCTGGTTGGCGGCGGCCGGCGTGCGCGACGGTGGTGCGGCCTGGCGGTCGCGCTCCGCCGGCTTCGCGCCGACCGTGATGGTGATGTGGCTGGTGCGCTTGCGGATCTGGTAGGCCCGCCCCATCGCCCGCGGCTGATACCGCTTCAGGGTAGGCCCTTCGTCGACGACGGCCTGGGAGACGATGAGATCGTCGGCGTCCATGCCGTTGTTGTGCTCGGCGTTGGCCACTGCGGAGTTCAGGGTCTTCAGGACCTGCCCCGAGATGGCCTTCGGGGACAGCTCGAGGAGACGGCGAGCGTCGTCGATCTGTCGCCCCCGGATGTGCGCGATCACCTGGCGTGCCTTGTTGGGCGCCACGCGGGCATAGCGCGACACCGCACGCACCTGCACCGGCTGCTGCTGTTCTCCGTCTGCCATCGTGTCCGCTTCCTCTACCGACCGCGCTTGATGCGCATCTGCTGCTTCTCGCCCGCGCCCCGCCACTTGATCGCCCGCGTGGGGGCGAACTCGCCGAGCTTGTGGCCGACCATCGACTCCGAGATGTAGATGGGCACGTGCTTGCGCCCGTCGTGCACGGCGATGGTGTGGCCGACCATGTCGGGCGAGATGTCCGATCGACGCGACCAGGTCTTGATGACCCGCTTGTCGCTTTTTGCGTTCAGCTCTTCGACCTTCTTCGCCAGGTGCTCGTCGACGAAGGGGCCCTTCTTCAGGCTGCGCGGCATGCTCGTTGCTCCCTCTGCTAACGACGGCGCTTGCCGCGCCGGCGGATGATGTCGCGGTTTGACTGCTTGTTCTTCTTGCGCGTGCGGATCTCCGGCTTGCCCTGCGGGTTGGTCGGGTGCCGGCCGCCCGACGAGCGACCCTCACCGCCACCGAGCGGGTGATCCACGGGGTTCATGACCACGCCGCGCACGCTCGGTCGCTTCCCCCGCCAGCGCGACCGGCCGGCCTTTCCGTCACGCACCAGCTCGTGCTCGGGGTTGCTCACCGACCCGATCGTGGCGCGGCACGTCGACAGGACCATGCGGACCTCGCCGGAGGGCAGGCGGATCGCCGCCCGGTCGCCTTCCTTGGCCAACAGCTGCACGCGGTTGCCGGCGGACCGCCCGAGCTTGGCACCCCCGCCGGGGCGCATCTCCACGGCATGCACGATCGTGCCCACGGGGATGTTGCGCAGCGGCAGGGCGTTGCCGGCCTTGATGTCCGCCCGCTCGCCCGACTCGACGACGTCACCGACCTTCAGTGACTCCGGCGCGAGGATGTAGCGCTTCTCCCCGTCGACGTAGTGCAGCAGGGCGATGCGCGCAGACCGGTTCGGGTCGTACTCGATGGTGGCCACCTTCGCGGGCACGCCATCCTTGACGCGGCGGAAGTCGATCTCGCGCAACCGCCTCTTGTGGCCGCCGCCCTGGTGGCGTGTGGTGATCCGCCCGTTGCTGTTGCGGCCCGCTTTCTTGGGGTTGGGCTTCGTGAGCGGCTTGAGCGGCTTGTCCGCCGTGATGGACGAGAAGTCCGCCACGCTCATGTCCCGGCGCGCGGGGCTGGTCGGCTTGTACTTGCGAACGGCCATCAGATTGTCCTACCGCTGTCGCTGCTTGAGGACATTTAAAGACCTGCCTCGAAGATGTCGATCGACTCGTCGCCGGCGAGGGTGACGATCGCTCGTTTGGTGTCCTTGCGCTTGCCGTACTTGACCCCGAAGCGCTTGGTCTTGCCCACGCGGTTGAGCGTGTTCACGCTTGCCACCTTCACGCCGAAGATCGCCTCGACCGCCTGCTTGATCTCCGTCTTGTTGGACTTGGGGTGGACGAGGAAGGTGTAGCGGCCCTCGTCGAGCAGGGAGTAGCTCTTCTCGCTCACCACCGGGGCGAGGATGACGTCTCTGGGACTCTGCATTACGTCGCCACCTCCGCGAGGTCGGCCCGGCGGCCGGTGCCGATGTAGTCGAGCGCCGCCTGCTGGAAGACGACCACGTCACTGACCAGCACGTCGTAGGTGTTCAGCTGGTCGACGGTCAGCACGTGCACGTCCCCGAGGTTGCGAAAGCTCTTCGCCGTGGGCTCGTCGCGGGTCGCCAGGACGAGCAGGACCTTGCGCCCTGTGAGGCCAAGAGCCGACAGGAAGGCGACCGCGTCCTTGGTTCGCGGCGTGTCGAATGACAGGTCGGAGACCACGCGAACCCCATCCAGGCGCGCCCGGTCCGACAGGGCTGAGCGCAGGGCGAGCCGCTTGAGCTTCTTCGACACCCGCTTGGTGTAGTTCTGCTCCCCGCTCGGTCCGTGCGCGATCCCACCACCGGTCCACTGCGGCGCGCGGATCGAACCCTGTCGCGCCCGCCCAGTGCCCTTCTGCCGCCACGGCTTGCGACCACCGCCCCGGACCTCTCCCCGGGTCTTGGTCTTCGACGTCCCCGCGCGCGCGGCGGCGAGCTGCGCGGTCACCACCTGGTGCATGGCGGTCGCGTGCACCTCCGCGTCGAAGAGCGCGGGGTCGAGCTCGACGCTGCCCGCGGTGTCCCCGGAGACGGTGTAGAGGTCACTTGAGGACGTCTTGTGTCCTACCGCTTCGCTACTCGAGGACATCTCGTGTCCTACCGCTTCGCTACTTGAGGACATCTTGTGTCCTACCGCTTCGCTACTTGAGGACATCTTGTGTCCTACCGCTTCGCTACTTGAGGACATCAGCCCTCACCTCCGGCGCCGGCCGTGACCCGGGGCTTTGCGGTGCTGCGCACGATCACGAGGGACCCGTTCGAACCGGGGACGGCGCCCTTGACGAGCAGCAGGTTGCGCTCCGTGTCCACGCCCGCGAGCTCGAGGCGCTGGACGGTGACGCGCTCGCCGCCGAGCCGGCCTGCCATGCGGGTGCCTGGGAAGACCCGGGCGGGGGTGGCGCAGGCGCCGATCGCACCGGGGGCCCGGTGGACCTTGTGGACGCCATGGCCGGCGCCGAGGCCGGCGAAGCCGTGGCGCTTCATGACCCCGGCGAAGCCCTTTCCCTTGCTCCTGCCGGTGACGTCGACGAGCTCTCCCTTCTCGAACTGGGCGACCGTGAGGGTCTCGCCGGGCTGGTGCTCACCCTCCAGCTCGAACTCGACCAGATGGCGGGTGGGGGCCACGCCAGCCTTCGCGAAGTGGCCGGCCAGCGGCTTGTTGGCGCGCTTGCGCTCGCCGAACCCCAGTTGCACCGCCGCGTAGCCGTCTCGCTCGCGCGTGCGCACCTGGGTGACCGGACACGGGCCGGCGCGCACGACGGTGACCGGCACGACCTGACCCTCCTCGTCGAAGATCTGGGTCATCCCGAGCTTCTCGCCGAGAATCCCTCTAGCTGTCATGTGGTGTCTGCTTCCTCATCTCGTTGATGCACCTGCCCCTGCCGGTAAAAGAGCCGAGGTCAGGTGCCGGGGTGTCGGGCCGGAGGCGACCTAAAAGGCCTTATGCGAGCCGGAACCACCGGTGGCCCGACACGCAAGCTCAGAGCTTGATTTCAATGTCCACCCCAGCCGGCAGGTCCAGGCGCATCAGCGAGTCGACGGTCTTTTGGGTCGGGTCGTGGATGTCGATGAGCCGCTTGTGGGTCCGCATCTCGAAGTGCTCGCGGGAGTCCTTGTACTTGTGCGGCGAGCGGATCACGCAGTAGACGTTGCGCTCTGTCGGCAACGGCACGGGACCGGTGATGCGTGCGCCGGTGCGCTCGACCGTGTCGACGATCTTGCGCGCCGACTGGTCGATGATCTCGTGGTCGTACGCCTTGAGCCGGATGCGGATCTTGTTGTCGGTTGCCATGTCGCCCGCCTACTTGATGATCTTGGTGACGCGGCCGGCGCCGACGGTGCGCCCACCCTCGCGGATGGCGAAGCGCAGGCCCTCTTCCATGGCGATCGGGGCGATCAGCTCCACGGTCATCTCGGTGTTGTC
>Ga0247713_1001201_pt1 | contig 13309 bp, 12 predicted proteins | sample 21E_NmetaG_FD_189936 | JGI IMG/M metagenome (GOLD analysis project Ga0247713, IMG submission 189936) | Soil microbial communities from hillslope of Landscape Evolution Observatory, University of Arizona, Oracle, AZ, United States - 2-1-E_N | ecosystem: Engineered > Artificial ecosystem >... | reverse complement strand
GCTCGCGCCGGAGCTGCACGTCGGGCGGCTGGGGTGGACGCTGCTGGCCTTCGCGCTCGCGCTCGGGGTCGCGGCGCACGCGCTCGACGAGCTGCAGGGGCGGCCGCTGCGGACCGGGATCCCGACGCCGGGGCTCGTCGCCCTGGCCGTCGCCACGCTCGGAGCCGCGGTCGCGATCGGCGCGGTCGCCGCGCTGGCGTGGACGCTCTGGCTCCTCCCGGCCGTCGCGTTCGGCGCGTTCGTCGCCGTCGCCTACAACCTGGAGCTCCTCGGCGGCCGCCTCCACACGCCGCTCTGGTTCGCCCTCGCCTGGGGCGCCTTCCCCGTCCTCACCGGCTACCTCGCCGTGGCCGAGCGGCTCGCGCCCGAGGCGTTCGCGGCCGCGGCCTTCGCCGCGCTCCTGAGCGGCGCGCAGCGGGAGCTGTCGACGGCGGCCCGCGACCTGCGCCGCCGCACGCGGGCGGTCGAGGGGTTCGTCGAGCGCGACGACGGCTCGCGGGAGCAGCTCTCGGCGGCGGCGCTGCGCGCGGCGCCCGAGCGCGCGCTGCGCCTGTTGACGCTGGCGGTCGTGGCGCTCGCGGTCTCGCTGCTCCTCCTCCGCCTCGCCTGACCCCTACCATGGGGCCGTGGCCGTCGAGACCCTGTTCCAGGTCCTCTTCGCCGTCGGCTTCGTCGTCGCAGCGGCGACGCTCCTCGTCGGCGCGCTCGACTGGGTCGGGCGGCTGCCGATCGTCGCCGCCGGCGCGGTGCTGGGCGCCGCGGCAGGCGCTGCGTGGGTCGTCGTCGCCCTGCGCCCCTCCGCGTCGCTCGCCGTCTCCGCCGGCGGACTGACGGCGTGCCTCCTGGTCGCCGTCGCGGCGCTCCCACTGCGACGGGCGCTGCGCCGGGCGCGGCGCTTCGACGCCGAGCTCGACCGGATCGAGCGCCGGCTGCACGACGTGACCGAGGAGCGCACGCGCGAGACGGAGGCGGAGCTCGAGCGGGTGCTCGCGCGCGCCCGCGCCGACTCGATCTCGCGGCTCGCCGAGGAGGAGCGGCGGATCGGGGAGGAGCGGCGGCAGGAGGTCGCCGAGCGCGAGCGCGCCGCGCACGCGTCGCTGTCGCAGGCGCTGTCGGAGACCCAGCGGCGCGTCGAGACGCGGCTCGCGTCCTGGGCCGAGGATCTCGAGCGCGCGCAGCAGAGCCTCGTCGCCCAGTTCGACCAGCTCGCCGAGCGGCAGCGGCAGCTGATCGCCGAGGCCGAGGCGCGCGTCGCCGCCGACGTCGACAGGCTCGAGGGCACGAGCGAGGAGCAGCGGGCCGCGCTGGTGCGGCTGCGCGACGAGCTCGGCTCGGCCGCGCAGCAGATCGTCTCCGAGTCCTCCTCCGAGCTCGAGCAGCACGCCGCCGAGCGCCGCCGGGCGCTGCACGAGCTGGGGGAGCGGCTGCGCCGGCGCGAGCGGGAGCTCGCGGAGCAGATCGAGCGCGAGGAGGCCGAGGCGGCGCAGCGGATCCAGGCGTCGTTCGCAGAGCTCGAGCGGCGGGCGGTGGAGCAGCTCGAGCGCGCGAGCGAGCGCGCGTGGACGCGCTACTCCGAGGCCGCGACGCAGCAGTTCGCGGACGCGATCCGCGGCGCACGCGAGGACGCCGCCCGCCGGCTCTCGCGCGAGCTCGACCGTGCGGTCGAGGCGTTCTCGCGCGAGGCGGCCACGGTCCTGGCCGAGCGGCTCGCACAGGTCGGAGACGCCGGCGCGCAGCGCCTCGAGCGGCGCATCTCGTCGGTCGCGGCGGGGATCGAGCGGCAGCGGGAGGAGCTGTTCCGGGGCCTCGAGGAGCGGCTCGCGAACGCCGAGGCGGAGCTGCGGCGGCGCCTGACGGCGATCGTCTCCGACGCGGAGGCGGAGCGGACGGTGCTCGAGGCGCGGCTCCACGACCTCCTCCGGCGCGCCGACGACGCGGCCGAGAGCGCGCGCCTCGAGCGCCCCCGCGTCCGCTAGCCGCCAACTTCCGGCGGGAGGGTTCGTCCCTACGGAGACGAACCTGGAGGCCTGTGAACGAGCTCGAGACGGATACCAGCGAACGCTCGAAGGTCGAGAGCTGGCGCCTGCACGTGCTCATCGAGGCCGGCTACCCGCTGCCGCTCGCGGAGCGGATCGCCGGCAGCGAGGCCGACCTGCACCGCGCGGTCGAGCTCGTCGACCGGGGCTGCGCGCCCGAGACGGCCGCCGAGATCCTCCTCTAGGGACACTGCCCGCGGCGCGGCGCAGCCTCTAGGCTGGGACGCGTGAAGGCCGAGGCCCTCGACTACGGCGACCGCCGCGTCTACACCGTCGCGGCGTTCAACCGCGGCGTCGGCGACTGGCTCTCGCGGCTCCCGTCGGTGTGGGTCGAGGGCGAGGTGACGGAGCTCCGCCGGCAGCAGGCGTGGCAGAGCGTCTTCCTCACGCTGAAGGACCCCGAGAGCGGCGCGTGCCTCCCGGTGACGATGCAGCGCAGCCGCTTCGACGCGCTCCGGCTCGACCTGCGCGACGGCGAGCGCGTGCACGTCCTCGGCCGGCCGCAGCTCTACGAGCAGCGCGGCGACTTCCGCTTCCGCGCGCTCTCGATCGAGCGGTTCGGCCTCGGCGCGCACCTCGCGCGGATCGAGCGGCTGAAGGCGCAGCTCGCGACCGAGGGGCTGTTCGCGCCGGAGCGGAAGCGCCCGCTGCCGCGGCTCCCGCGGCGGATCGGCCTCGTGACCGGCAACGACGCGGCCGCGAAGCGCGACGTGGTGGCGACGGTCACGGCGCGCTTCCCGCCGGCGCGGATGCTCGTCGCCGAGGTCTACGTCCAGGGCCCGCGCGCACCGGAGGCGATCGTCGCCGCGCTGCGGCAGCTCGCGGACGAGCCCGAGGTGGACGTGATCGTGCTCGCGCGCGGCGGCGGCTCGTTCGAGGATCTGCTCCCGTTCAGCGACGAGCGCGTCGTCCGCGCGGTCGCCGCGTGCGCGGTGCCCGTGGTCTCGGGCGTCGGCCACGAGCAGGACACGCCGCTCTGCGACCTCGCCGCGGACGTGCGGGCGGCGACCCCGACGGCGGCCGCGAAGCTCGTCGTCCCCGACCTCGTCGAGCTCGTGGCCGGGCTCGACCGCCGGCGGGCGGCCCTCGCGCGCTGCGCGCGGCGCGCCGCCGACCGGCACGAGGAGCGGCTGGCCGCCGCGCACCGCCGGCTCGGGCGCGCCCCGGCGCTCGCGGTCGAGCGGCACCGAACGCGGCTCGCGACGGCGCACGAGCGGCTGCGGCGCGGCCCCGCGCTCGCCGTCGAGCGGCGGCAGGCGCGCGTCGAGGCGCTGGCGGGGCGGTTGCGCGCCCTGTCGCCCCGGGCGACGCTCGGGCGCGGCTACGCGATCGTCCGCAGCTGCGGCGGCGTCGTCCGCTCGTCGGCGGCGCTCGCGCCGGGAGCCGCGGTGGACGTCGAGCTGGCCGAGGGCGCGTTCGGCGCACGGGTCGAGGAGACGCGGCCGTGAGCGACGAGCTGACGTTCGAGGCGGCGGAGAAGGAGCTCGAGCAGATCGTCGACCGGCTCGAGCGCGGCGAGGCGGGGCTCGACGAGACGATCGCGCTCTGGGAGCGCGGCGAGCAGCTCTACCGGTTCTGCCGCGAGCGGCTCGACGCCGCGCACGGGAAGATCGAGGAGCTCGCGAAGCAGCAGCAGCGCGACGGCGGCTAGAGCGCCCGCGCCAGCCGCTCGCCCAGCTCCTCGAGATCCTCGCGCGCGCGAGCCGGGTCGCCGCTGAGCGCGTGCACCTCGACGCCGCCCGGTCGCACGCGCACGCGGCCGGCGAACACCGCGCACCGGACGCCGGCGTCGCGACACGCCTCCATCACGGCGGCCGGCGCCTTCCCCTCGAGCGTCGTCCCGTCCAGCTGCCCTTCGCCGGTGACGGCGAGTGCGGCCCCGCGCAGCGCCTCGTGCAGCCCCGCCGCCTCCGCCACGAGCCGCGCGCCGCCCACGAGCTCAGCACCCAGCGCGAGGAACGCCGCGCCCAGGCCGCCGGCCGCCCCGGCTCCGGCCACGTCGGCGAACGGCGCGAGCCCCGGCGTCGCCGCGAGCCGCGCCTCGAGCTCCTCGACCGCCGCCGGGCCGGCCCCCTTCTGCGGCCCGAACGCGCGCGCCGCGCCGCGAGGCCCGAGCAGCGGGCTGCGCACGTCCGCGAGCGCGACCGCCGGCACGGGCAGCGACCGCACCACCTCCCGCAGGCCCGCGCCGCCGTCGACCGTCGCCGTCCCGCCGAGCGCGACGAGCAGCGACGTCGCGCCACCCTCGACCGCCGCGAGGATCAACTCGCCGAGGCCGCGCGACGACGCGCGCAGCGGGTCGCGCCGCTCCGGCGGTACGAGGCCGAGCCCGATCGCCTCGGCGGCCTCCACGACGGCCTCGCCGCCCGGCAGGAGCAGCCAGCGGGCCTCCACGGAGTCGCCGAGCGGCCCCGCGACCGTGGCCGTCCGCCACTCGCCGCCGCGCGCCGCGTGCAGCGCGTCGGCGGTGCCCTCGCCGCCGTCCGCGAGCGGGACCTCGATCGGCTCGTGCCCGGCGCGGCGCACCCCACGCGCGAGCGCCGCCGCCGCCTCGCGCGCCGGCAGCACCTCCTTCAGGGTCGCCGGCGCGACGACGACGCGCACTAGCGGCGGAGGCCGGCCTCGGCCGGCTCCCGTCGCACCGGCCGCTCCTCGCCGCGGGGGTCCTCCATCTCCCGCAGGGTGCCGAGCGTCAGTCCCTCCCGCGCGAGGAAGACGAGGCCGAGCCCGATCCCGACCGACGCCTCGATCGCCTGGAGCCCGATCCCGAACGCGAACCCGTGCGGGTAGTCGATCCCGTAGGCGAGCAGGGAGAGCGCGACGGCCGCCTGGACGAGCCCGACGTTGCCCGGCCACAGCGGGAAGACCATCGCGACGTTCATCATCACGAGCACGAGCGCCGCCGCCTCCAGCGGCTCCTGGATGTTGAAGGCGCGCATCGCGGCGTAGACCGCCGCGAGCTGCAGCGCCCACGCGATGCACTGGTAGCCGATCGCCACGGCCGCGGCGAACGGCTGGCGCATCGCGCCGAGCCCGTTGCGCGCCATCGCCAGCAGCCGCCGGACGATCCCGAGCTCGCTGCGGATGGAGCGGTTGTGCCGGCGCGCGCCCACGAAGCTGACCGCGAGCAGGGTCAGCCCGAGCACCACGACGACGACCAGGCTCGTGAACGCCCACGCGGGCACCTGCGCCGCGAGGATCACGTACGCGACGAGGAGCAGCGCGGCGGCGAGGTCGAAGACGCGGTGCGCGAACACCGTCCCGACGAGCGTGGCCCACCCACCCGGCGGGATCGGCGAGTTCCGCGTCAGGACGGCGACGCGCGCGAGCTCCCCGATCCGGCCGGGCAGCACCGCGTTCGCGAGGAGGCCGACGGAGAACGCGGAGAAGATCGACCGCAGCCGTGGGTGCGGCGGCGGCATCGCCTGGCGGATCACCGTGCGCCACGCGAGCGTCCGCACGGCGACGGACAGCAGGTTGAGGACGAGCGCGAGCGCGACCCATTCCCAGGCGACGAGCGTGAACGCGCCGCGGAGGACGTCCATGCTCGGCCCGCGCCACACCACCATCGCGACGACGACCGCGACCGCGGCGGCGACGAGCACGAGACGCGCCCAGAGGCTGCGGGCGACGCCCCTCACGCGGCGACTCGTTCCCCGACGGCGCCGCGGTAGACGTCCAGCAGCCGCCGCGCCACGTGCGGCCACGCGTACTGCTCCTCGGCGAGCCTGCGCGCAGCGGCGCCGAACGCGGCGCGCCGCTGCTCGTCGGCGAGGAGGTCGACGACGGCCCCGGCGAGCGCGTCGGCGTCGCCGGGAGGCGTCGCCACGGAGGTCTCCGGCGTCAGCACCTCGCGGTACCCGGGGATGTCGGACGCGACGGCCGGCGTCGCGCAGGCGAACGCGCGCGTGAGCACCATCCCGAAGCTCTCGCCCCCGAGGGACGGCGCGACGAGGGCCTTCGCCGACGCGAGCTCCGCCGTGAGCTCGTCCTGGCTGAGGAACCCGAGCACGTCGATCCCCTCGGGACGCATCCGCAGGCGTCCGAGCAGCAGCCGGACGGCGAGCGGGTCGGCGCCGACGATGCGCAGCCGCGCGCCCGTCTCCCGGTGGATGCGCGGCCACGCGCGCAGCAGCACCTGGAGCCCCTTCCGCGGCTCCTGGCGGCCGGCGAACACGACCCGGTGCTCGCGGCCGCCGGGGTCGGCGCGCGGCGGGACGAGCACGCCGTTCGGGACGATCTCGTACTCGCCGGGGAAGTACCTCTGCGCGGTCGCGCGCGCCTGCTCCGAGACGGCGATCCTGCGGTCGAGCCGGTCGAGGAGGAAGCCCCAAACCGGCTTGGCGAGCTTGAGCCACGAGAGCTCGCCCGAGGCGTGGAACGTCGCCACGAGCGGGCAGCGGGCGAGCGCCAGCGCCGCGGTGCAGATCGCCGGCGTCATCGGCTCGTGCAGGTGGAGGAGGTCGAACCGCTCGCGCTCGAGCACCCGCTGCATCCGCCCCACCACGCGCGGGCTGAGGACGATGTTCGGCAGCGACCCGTTCGCCGGGACGATCACCGAGCGGCCGAGGGGGATCGTGTCCGGCGGCGGCTCCTCGTGGCGGCCGACGCGCGGGTGCAGCGCGCGCGTGAACGAGCCGGGCGGATCCATCCCGACGATCGTCCGCGTCTCGACCCCGAGATCGCGCAGCGCCGCCGCCTGGAGCTCCGCGTGCTCGACGACGGCTCCCCAGAACGACCACGAGTACGGGACGACGATCCCGACCTTCACCCGCCGCAGGATACGACCTGCCCCGCCAGTACACTCGCGCGATGGACGGCCTCGCGGAGCTCCACACCCACCTCGGCGGCTCCGTCGCCTCCGACATCCTCTGGAGCCTCGCCCACGAGCAGGGCATCGCGCTCCCCGTGAAGGACTTCTGGGAGTTCGACCGGTTGGTCACCGTGTCCGACCCGCGCGGCGTCGAGAACCTCGACGCGCTCGACGCGATCTACCACTGGACGGAGCTGATCCAGTCGAGCCCGATCGCCGTGGAGCGGTCCGTGCACGCCGCGATCGGCGGCGCATACCGCTCGCAGCGGATCACGACGCTGGAGCTCCGCTTCAACCCGATGAAGCGCAACCGGGGCGGCGAGCGCGACCTCGATCACATCATCCTCGCCGCCATCCGCGGGCTCGATCGCGCGAGCCTCGAGTACCCCCAGGTGCGCGCCGGCTTGATCGTGATGATGGACCGCACCTTCGACGCGCACCTGAACTCGATCATCGTCGACAAGGCGATCCGGTGGGCGTCGCGCGGGATCGTCGGCGTCGACATCGCGGGCCCGCGCCCGGGGGGCGGTCGATACGATTACACGCAGATCGCCCCGATGGTCGAGGCCGCGCGCGAGGCCGGTCTCGGCGTGACGATCCACGTCGGCGAGGAGGGCGGCGACATGGGACGCGAGGAGATCGGCGAGGTGGTCGAGGTGCTGCGCCCCGACCGGATCGGCCACGGGATCCTCGCCGCCGACGACCCGTCGCTGATGGGCGCTCTGCGCGACGCGGGGATCGTGCTCGAGATCTGCCCGACCTCGAACCTGCTGACGAAGGCGCTCGGCGGCGACGAGGACGTGCGGCGCACGTTCCGCGCCTTCGTCGACCACGACGTCCCCTTCACGATCGCGACGGACGGGCCGGAGATGATGCGGACGCACCTCCGCGACGAGTTCGAGCTCCTGCGGCGGATCGGGGCGCTCGACGAGGACGAGCTGCGCGAGGCGAATGCGCGCGGCCACGAGGCCAGCTTCATCCGCGGCCGCCGCGTGCTGCACCCCGCGTAACTCGTACGAATACGCCTTTCGGCCAATTGGCGGTCGTCGGAGCCGCGAGTACCGTGACCGCCATGAACAACGTCACCGCTGGCACGCCTCCCGAGATCACCGACCGGCAGCGACAGGTCGTGGAGCTCATCGCCGCCGGGTGCTCGAACGAGGAGGTCGGACGGCGTCTCGGCATCTCCCCACGCACCGCGAAGGCGCACTGCGACGCCCTGCGCCAGAAGCTCGGTGTCCCGCGGCGGCGACAGATTCCGGTCGCGTACCGGAACCTCACCGGGAGGGATCCCCTCCCGCAGGGCGCCGGGCCGCCACGCGCGGCTCCCGGGGCCTGACGGCGGGGGCCCGCGACGCTCCGGCCTCGCGGGCCCCACTCTTCGCGGCGATTGGAGTTCGAGCAACGCAGCGCTAACCTGAGGCAGCGGGATCTGCGGCCCCGTGCACGAGATGGACGAGGGCAACAGAGACGTTCCGCCGGCACGCCGCCACCTGATCGAGCGCCCGCGCCTTACGCGCATGCTCGACGAGACGAGCGCGCGCATCATCCTCCTCGTCGCCCCTGCCGGCTATGGGAAGACGACGCTCGCCCGCCAGTGGCTCGAGGGCCGCGGCGAGCCGTACGTCTGGTACACGGCCACCGAGGCAGCGCGCGACGTGGCTGTCCTCGCATCTGGTCTCGCGCGGGAGCTGGCGGTGGTGGCACCCTACGCAGGAGAGCGAATCCGAAGCCGCCTACGGGTGCAGGGGGACCCGCCCTCACCAGACGCTCTCGCGGAGCTGCTGCTCGACGAGATTGTGGACTTTCCGCCAGCTCTGGTCATTGACGACCATCACCTCGCACCCACGAGGGATAGCGAGGCCCTCCTCCAGCGAGTCATCCAGGACGTTGCAACTCGGGTAGTCGTCATTGGGCGCACGCCACCACCGTGGATCAGCGCGCGCGCGATCCTCTACGGCGACGCATTTGAGATCGACGCGTCGCTCCTTGCGTTCACGCGCGAAGAGGCAACGAGACTCTTCCGGGACTCGGGGCGGATGCCGAACGAAGGATTGCTGTCCCTTGCTGACGGATGGCCCGCCGCGCTGGGGCTCGCGTCGATGGGGCGGGGGTTCGACCTCCCGGAAGGGGGTCTGACGGCGCCGTTGCACCAGTACATCGCTCAGGAGTGCCTTGCCTCAGTGTCGGAAGATGTCCGCGACTGCTTACGCCGTGTGGCCGTCGCGTCGACGCCCTCGGAGGGTCTGCTCCGCCACTTCGCGCACGAGACGACAACGACGCTCAGAGAGGCCGAGGAGCTAGGGCTCTATGCAAGTCGCGGCGATGGAAGCCTGGAGTTTCATCCCCTGCTGCTGCGTTACCTGCGGCATTCGCTCAGCTGCGCCTCCGACCGAGAGTTGGTCGCAAGCAGCGCCGTTCAGTATTTCCTGGATCAGGAAGCGTGGGACGAAGCGTTCTCTATCGCAATCGAGCACGGGTTGAACGACCTTGCCGCGGAAGTCCTACGCGATGCGTTCCCATCGCTCCTCGCTGACGGGCGGTTGAGCACAGCGTCGGACTGGGTCCAAAAGGCGCGCGCTGCGGGGGAGGCCGCGCTGCTCGACCTGGTAGAAGCGGAAATCGCCTTCGCAGCCGGCCACACCTCTCGCGCCTACTCTCTGGCGAGCTACGCGGCCGAGCGACTCACGGACGTTGCGCTGGCGGCGCGAGCGCACGCCTGCGCTGGCTGGGCCGCCTACCACCTCGATCACCTCGCATCTTCGAAGGTGCACCTCCATGCCGCTGAAGCGAAGGCGGCCGATCGCGATCAGCTTCGGCGTGCGCGCTGGGGCCTCTTCCTGGCGTACATAGAGACAGACCCGCAAAACGCGCCGCCGATGGTCGAGGCACTGGCTGATGCGGGATCGATGGACGATCCGTCTCACATTCTTCTCGTCCACCAGGCAAGGCTCGAGTATGCGCTTCGAGTCGAAGGCGTAGAGCAGGCGCTACGCGAAGCGGAGACCGCACGCCATCTCGTCGACAGGGTGAGCGATCCGCAGCGTCGTACAGGCTTTCTGTTCACGTGCGCGTGGGCGTCCAACAGCAGCGCGAACTACCGCGCGGGGTTGCGCTTGTCCCGGCGAGTCGTTGCCGAGGCTGCTCGCCACCACTTCCGACTCGCACTTCCTCATGCCTACGTCGCAGAGGCCGCGGCTCTGACCGGCCTTCGTCGCTACGACGCCGCGCGGAGGTCGCTACGGTCAGCTAAGTCCATTTCGCGTCACGCGCACGTCATGGCAAACGCCGCCTGCGTGGAGGCGCGCATCCTTCTTGCTTCCGGCGACCCGACATCGGCCCTTGCTAGCCTCGCCCTGCCGCCACCGACGCCGTTGGCGCCGGTCATGGAGGGCGAGTTCTGGGCGGTGAGGGCAGTGGCCGCCGCCTGCGCCGGCGAACTCGCGGAAGCGCAGCGCTGTACCGCCGCCGCTCACACTGCGACCACCGCCTCTGAAGCGCGGGCGGCGTGTGCGGCCGCCGACGCTATCGTCGATCTACAGCGCGGCGCTGGTGCCCTGAGCGTTCGGCGTCTTCTAGCGTGCGCCGAGGAGACCGGCCTTTGGGACGCGGTCGTGAGCGCATGGCGGGGCCATCGCGCGCTTTTGCACGCTCTTGCGGCGGAAGGTGCAGGCACGCGCCTCCGCCAGATTCTGCCGACAGCCGAAGACGAGCGAATCGCCGCGCATGAAGGGCTGATCGCCCATGGCGATTCCGCCTCGGTGCTTAGCACACGCGAAAAGGAGGTTCATCGTCTGCTCGCTCAAGGGTTGAGGAACAGGGAGATTGCTCAAACTCTGTTCATCTCTGAAGTGACGGTGAAAGTGCACGTTAGGCGGATACTCCAAAAGCTGGAGGTGCGATCGCGGACGGAGGCCGCGCTCCTGTACGAGGACGACTCCCGGCGCGGATGAAGTTAGCTTGCAGCCGCGCGCCGGCTACGGTCAGCAGCTTCCGCGAGGCGCGAAGCATCAAGATCGGGCCCACTGGCGAGAATTGCCTCGAAAGCCGCAACGACCGACGTATCGAACTGCGATCCGACGGCCTGAGCGAGTCTCAGTCGGGCCACGCGCGATGGCATCGCGTCGCGATACGGACGATCAGAGGTCATCGCGTCGTACGCGTCGGCCACAGCGATGATGCGAGAGATGAGCGGTATGTCACGTCCGACGAGGCCATCTGGGTACCCCTGGCCGTCGACGCGCTCATGATGGTGGCGCACGATCTCCGCGATCTCTCCGTAACCGTCTACGTTCGCGAGGATTCGTTCGCCGATCTGAGAGTGCGCTTCCATTCGGCGTCGCTCAGCTAGGGTCAGCGGACCACGCTTCTCGAGCAGCCCCGACGGCAGGCCGACCTTCCCGATGTCGTGCACGAGTCCAGCGAGATGCGCGAGGCGCTGTTGATTCTCGGTCAGCCCCATTCGGCGGGCGATAGCACGTGCGTACGCTGCCACCGCTGTCGAATGGCCGGCCGTGTAGCGATCGCGTGCGTCAAGGGTGGCTACAAGTGCCGTCGCGAACGACATATTCGCTGCCTCAAGGTTCGCATTTGCCTCGACGAGGTCCGCGGTGAGAGCTCGCTGGTTCTGGTACATCGAATGAAGGCGCTGAGCAGCGAGCGCTGGCGCGAGAAACAGAGGGAGCGTCAGCGGCGACACCGTCTCGTACGCAACCACCACGACGGCGACCACGGGCGCATAGATCGGTACGGACGCAAGGCTGAGAGGACCTGCAGCGGCGATCACCTCAAGGGCAGACGCCTTTCCACGGATTCGTATCGTCAGGGCCGCGAAGCTGATATCGAGGGCTACTGCAGTCAGAGCCGCAGCGGCCGTCGCAAGCGCTACCGCCCCGACGGGCGACGCGACGACGCCATCAATCGCGGACGCAATCGCACCGACAACGGCCGCCGCGATGATCCTCGTGGAGGTGTAGGTAGCCCAGCGTAGTACGGGCTCGGCCTCGTCGCGATCGAAGATGTCCGAGAGCATCGACGACGCCGCCACGAGGACGGCGGCGAGGGGCCCGAACAGCACTGCCGCCACGAGAATCGGGGCAAGCGACACCGATACCTCGATCGAATCCGTCAGGCGGATCCCGCCGCGCTCCGCCACGGCCGCGACTGCAGCAAGGCAGATCAAGGCCCACGGATCCGTGATTGAGGACGATGTCGCGAGGGCAGCCGTGACGGCAACCGCGGTCGCTGCGAGCACGCCGACGTAGATCCTCAACGGCGTGGCATAGCCGCGCCATGCGCGCACGGATTCGGTCGGGCCCCTTGAAATTTCGGGTCCACTCAAAGTAAGTTCGTTCCTGCCGTCAGTCCCCATCACAGGAGTAGTCATGCTCCGTAAGTCATTGATCTTGGTTTCGCGGGCGACCGTCGCCGGTGGAACGAAGGCCTGGTAAGAGCCGTCGTAGCATCCGTTCTCCACACCCTGCGGGCATCCCTCTGTTGAGGGATTTCCACAGGGCTGTGGAAGGCGCGGAAAACTAGCCGATCAAGCCCCGGCGGAAGCCGACGGCTACCGCATGGGCGCGCGAGCGTGCCTGCAGCTTCGCGAGCAGGTGGCGCACGTGCGACTTCACCGTCTCCTCCGAGAGGAAGAGCCGGTTGCCGATCTCGCGGTTCACGAGACCGTCCGAGATCAGCTGGAGCACCTCGATCTCCCGCATCGTCGGATCCTGGCCGACCTCGCGCAGCGGGCCGGAGAACGGGATGACCTCACCGTTCCCGCTCGCACGCTTCGCGGCCACGGCCTCGAACCGGCGGGAGTGATCCATGTAGCGGTTCAGGATCTCCTTGCGCTCTGCAGCGTCCACGGACTGCGGTATCGGCGTTCGATCCGCACCGCTTTAGCGGCACCCCCTCGTTCTAGGGATTCGGCGCCTACGCGGAGGGCGCGTCGACGGCCGGCGGCGGCAGCGTCGCCCGCTCGAACACCGGCTGGACCTCGTGCGGCTCGATCTTCCCCGCCTTGATCTCCTCAACCCAGTGGCACGCCGCGAGATGGCCTGTCGGGCCGAACGGGCGCAGGGGCGGGGCCTCGTCGCGGCAGCGCGTCGGCTGCACGTACGGGCAGCGGGTGTGGAAGCGGCACGCCGGCGGCGGGTTCGCCGGGCTCGGCAGGTCGCCTGCGAGGAGGATCGTCTCGCGCTCCTTCTCGACGACCGGATCGGGGATCGGCACCGCCGAGAGCAGGGTGATCGTGTACGGGTGGAGCGGATTCTCGTAGAGCTCCTCCGCCGGCGACACCTCGACGATGGAGCCGAGATACATGACCGCGATCCGGTCGGAGATGTGCCGCACGACGGCGAGGTCGTGCGCGATGAACAGGTAGGTGAGATCGAACTCCTTCTGCAGGTCCTCGAGCAGGTTGATGATCTGCGCCTGGATCGACACGTCGAGCGCCGACACG
>Ga0247713_1001200_pt1 | contig 13310 bp, 15 predicted proteins | sample 21E_NmetaG_FD_189936 | JGI IMG/M metagenome (GOLD analysis project Ga0247713, IMG submission 189936) | Soil microbial communities from hillslope of Landscape Evolution Observatory, University of Arizona, Oracle, AZ, United States - 2-1-E_N | ecosystem: Engineered > Artificial ecosystem >... | reverse complement strand
GGGCAGGGGTCGTGAGTGGGGCGAGGGTCGTCTCGGGTGTGGCCCTCGGCGGCGGCGTGGGCGAACGCGTGGGCGAGGGTGCCGCCGCCGCGCGCGGGGAGGCGACCGGTCGGCTCGACGGCGGCGCGGTCCGGCCGGGCACGCGCGCGGTTACGACGACCGTCCCGCACATCCCGCAGTCGGGAGGAGGCGCCGACGGCGACCCGTGGAACCGGCAGTAGAAGTGGTAGGTGCCCGGCGTCTCGAACGTGAAGGAGAAGGTGCCTCGGGCCGCGATCGTCCCGGAGTCGAAGGACGCCGGGGCACCCGACTGGGCCGTGACCGTGTGAGGGTTCAGCCCGTCGTTGCGCCACTCGATGCGCGTCCCGGCTGGGACCTCAGACCGCGCCGGCTGGAAGGCGTTGTCCCGGGCCGACACGGAGGAGTCGCCGCTGGCAGCGGGAGCCGCGCCCATCAGCAGCGCCGCGGCCGCGAAGAGCACCGCCAGTGGGCGGGCCCGCTCACAGCAGGTCGTCAAGCGACCCCTTCTTCGGGGGCTCCGACCGCAGGAGGTCGGCGATATCACCCTTGGGTGCCGACCCCGATCCCTGGAGCTTCTCGTCGAGCTCCCGTGCGCGCTTCCCCTCGATCTCTCCCGCCGCCGCCATGAGATCCTCGAGCGATCGCCGCGGGGCCCCCTCGATGCGGATCCGCAGGGCGGCGAGGACATCCGCATGCCGGTCCTCGAGCCCCGTCGTCCGGTCGATCTCCGACAGCGCCCTCTCGGCCTTGCGCAGGAGGTCCAGGTCGTCTCGCTCCGTCATCGACCCAGGATATGCCTCGAGCGGTTGCATGGAACACCCACATCGCGTCACCCTGGGTACCGAGATGTCGGGGCCTGGAGGGGACATGAGCGGATACGAGCGGCTGTCGCCGCAGGACGCGACGTTCCTGCACCTCGAGAACAACCACACGCACATGCACGTGGCCTCCGTGACGATCTTCGAGGGCGGGGCCGTCGACTACCAGGAGGCGCTGGACTCGGTCCGGAGCCGCCTGCACCTCGTCCCCCGGTTCCGGCAGAAGCTCGCGTTCGTGCCGTTCGGGCAAGGTCGTCCGGTCTGGGTGGACGACCCCCACTTCAACCTCGAGTACCACGTCCGCCACACCGCGCTCCCCTCTCCTGGGACCGAGGAGCAGCTCAAGAAGCTGGCCGGACGGCTGATGTCCCAACAGCTGGACCGCTCCAAGCCCCTCTGGGAGATCTGGCTGGTGGACGGCCTCGCGGGAGACCGGTTCGCGATGATCGCGAAGACCCATCACTGCATGATCGACGGCATCTCGGGGGCCGACATCACCGCCGTGCTCCTGGATGCGACGCCCGAGCCGCCGCACCTGGAGCCCCCGGCGTGGGCGCCCCGGCCCATGCCCGCGCCGGCCGAGCTGCTGGCCGAGGCGATCGTCGAGCGGATGACCGAGCCGGCCGAGATCCTGCGGGGGCTGCGCGCGACCGTGCGCGCTCCGCGGCGCGTGGTCCGGCAGGTGGCCGACGCGCTGGGCGGACTGGGGGCCCTGGCTTGGGCGGGGCTCAACCCAGCTCCCCCGACGCCGCTGAACGTCCCGATAGGACCCCACCGCCGCTATGAGTACGTCCGGGCGTCGCTCGCGGACTTCAAGACCATCAAGAACTCGCTGGGGGGGACCGTGAACGACGTCGTGCTCGGTGTCGTCTCGGGGGCCCTCCGGCGCTGGTTGATCCACCGCAACGTCGACGTGCGGGGTCTGGAGATGAAGGCGATGGTGCCCGTCTCGATCCGGGCCGATCACGAACGCGGGGCGCTCGGCAACCGGGTCTCCGCGATGATCGCCCCCCTGCCGGTCTACGAGCCGGACCCCGTACGCAGGCTGAACATCATCACCCAGCAGATGCAGGACCTGAAGGACTCGAAGCAGGTCGTGGGGGCCGACGTCATCACCCAGCTGTCGGGGTTCGCGCCGCCCACCATCCTCGGTCAGGCCGCCCGGCTGCAGGCGGCGCAGCGCTTCTTCAACCTGCTCGTCACCAACGTCCCGGGGCCACAGTTCCCCCTATACAGCGTGGGACGGGAGCTCCTCGACCTGTTCCCGATGGCGCCACTGGCTGCGAACCAGGCTCTCGGCGTGGCCGTGATGTCCTACAACGGCTCGATGGGCTTCGGCCTGATCGCCGACTACGACTCCATGGGAGACGTCGGCGTGATCGCGGAGGGCATCGAGAAGTCCATCGCCGAGCTGCTGGGCGAGGCCGAGCCGGCGCCCACGAACGGCAGCAGGCGGCCGCGGCGCCGGGAGACGATCGAGGTCAGGTCGCCCGGCTAGGACGACGGGTACCAGCGCTCGATCGAGATCGCGTAGACGATCCGCTGCTCCCGGACCATCGCCTCCCGGTACTCGGCCAGATCCTCCGGGGGGTGCCCGGTGATCATCGCGTAGAGCCGCTCGTTCTCCTCGACCGGGTTCGCGCGCCTGATCTCGCACATGCCCTTCACGGTGACCCACCGGAACCAGTTGCCCTCGTCGAAGACGGTGACCGTGCAACGCGGGTCGCGTTCGAGGTTGCGGGTCCGGACTCGGCCCTCGGTGCCCGACGAGAGGATCGTCTCGCCGTCCAGCGCGTAGAGCATCGGAACGACGTGCGGGCTCCCGTCCGCGGCTGTGGTGGCCATCACCCCACGGGTGTTGGCGGAGAGCAGCGCGAGCATCTCGGAGCGGTCCATCGGACTCACCCTATACACTCGGCTCGATGGAGCGCGACCGCGCCGTCCGGACGGTGATCCTCGCGATCGGAGCGTTCCTCGCCCTGTCCGGGATCTGGGCGTTCGCGAGCCCCGCCACCTTCTACGAGAGGGTCGCCTCGTACCCTCCACCGAACATGCACCTCATCCGCGACATCGGGGCATTCCAGTTCGGGCTCGGCGCCACCCTGCTCGTCTCCCTCGTGCGGAACGACGGACCGCTCGTCGCCCTCGTCGGGACCGCGGCCGGCTCCGTGCTGCACTTCTTCTCGCACGTGATCGACGCCGGCCGAGGGGGCCGGCCCACGGACCCCCTCTCGATCGGGCTGCTCACCGTCGTGGTCGTCCTGGCCGCGGTCTGGCGCGCCCGGTCGGTCGGCCGGACGACGCCCGAGCCGGGGAGCGCGCCCGGCTCGCCTACCGCCGACTAGAGGGCATCCTCCCCGGTCTCGCCGGTCCGGATCCGCCAGACGCCCTCCGCCGCGGTCACCCACACCTTGCCGTCCCCGATCTTGCCGGTCGAGGCGCTGGACAGCACCGTCTCGACGACGCGGTCCACCAGGTCGTCGGAGACGAGCACCTCGACCTTCACCTTCGGGACGAAATCGACCTGGTACTCGGCTCCCCGGTACACCTCCGTATGTCCGCGTTGCCGGCCGAACCCTCGGATCTCGGTGACGGTCATCCCCTGCACCCCGACCCCCTTCAGGGCGTCCTTGACGTCGTCGAGCTTGAACGGCTTCACGACCGCGGTCACGAGCTTCATGGTGGTCTCTCCTCTCTACGCGACGTAGGCTCCCTCGCCGTGCTGCGAGAGATCCAACCCGGTCGTCTCCGCATCCTCGTCCACGCGCAGTCCCACGGCGATGTCTATGACCTTCAGGATGACGAAGGTGGCGACGACCGCCCAGACGATCGTGATGACGACACCGGCGGCCTGCCGTCCCAGCTGGGCCACCCCTCCCCCGTACACGAGTCCATCCTCGGTCGCGAAGACCCCGGTCAGCAGGGCACCGACGATGCCGCCGACGAAGTGAACGCCGACGACGTCGAGCGAGTCGTCGTACCGCCAGCGCCACTTCAGGCGAACCGCGTAGTAGCAGACGGCCCCCGAGACGAAGCCCAGGATGATCGCCGACCACGGGCGGATGAACCCGGCCGCGGGCGTCACCGCCACGAGACCGGCGACCGCCCCGGTCGCCGCACCGACCGCGGTGGGCTTACCGTGCTGGCGCCACTCGGGCAGGATCCACCCGAAGATGGCCGCAGCGGTAGCGATGTGGGTGACGGAGAAGGCCACGGCCGCGTCCCCGTTCGATGCGAGCGCGCTGCCGCCGTTGAAGCCGAACCACCCGAACCACAGCATCGACGCTCCGAGCACGACGAACGGGATGTTGTGGGGAAGCATCCCTCCCGCGTCCGACGGCCACCCCCGTCGCCGACCCACCATGAGCGCCGCGACGAGCGCCGCGGCCCCGGCGTTGATGTGGACGACGGTGCCGCCGGCGAAGTCCAACGCACCGATCCCGTCGGCCCCGAGGAACCCGCCGCCCCACACCCAGTGGGCGACCGGCGCGTAGACGAGGATGGACCATGCAGCGATGAAGGCGACGTAGGCCGAGAACCTCATCCTCTCCGCGAAGGCGCCGGCGATGAGCGCGGGGGTGATGATCGCGAACATCATCTGGAAGATCGCGAAGGCGATATGGGGGACCGTCGGCGCGTAGTCGCTGGGCTCGCCGGTCACGTCCTTGAACCCGAAGAAGTCGAGCCCGCCGACGATCCCGGCGATATCGGGTCCGAACGCCAGGGTGTACCCGACCACCGTCCAGGTGATCGTGACGACACCCAGCGCGACGAACGCGTGCATGATCGTCGCGAGCACGTTCTTGGACCGCACGAGGCCGCCGTAGAAGAAGGCGAGCCCGGGGGTCATGAACATGACGAGAGCCGCGGATACGAGGATCCACGCCGTGTCCCCGCTGTCGATCGCCTCCTGTTGAGCGGCTGCCGCGGGCGTCGCGCCCAGCGCCAACCACCCAACAACGAGCGGGGCGAGCAGCGCCCCCCGTCTCCTGCCCAGCATCGTTCCGACCTCCTGCTCGACGACAGGGCGAAACGTACCGGTCCACCTTTTCCTGCAGATGTCCGTCCGTTACGGGTGTGTGAACGGGATGGGGCCCGCCGATCCGTCGGATGGCAGCCCCGTGGTCCGGCCCTCGCCCGGCGGCGCGCAACCGTGGCAACCCGGACGTATCGGACAGGATGGACGGCCTATGTCCGCTCCGTCCGCATGGAACCCGGAGGACGTGGGGATGGGATGGCGAAGGCTTCGTCGAGCGACAAGGGGGACAGGGGATGCGAGTCGAGGTCCAGCTTCTCTGTGACGACGCGCGGCCGACGCCCATCGGATCCCGCCGCAGACCCAGGACACGCGAGTGGGACGTCCGCCGTCCCTCGAGCACGTACCGGACGGGCATGTCTCACTCGCTCGCCTGGCTCATGGCGCACGAGCGCGCCCGCGAGGAGCGCACCGGCGAGGATACGTAGCGTCAGGTCCGAGCTGGCGGGACGGTGCGCTGGGTCTTCGTCCCGTGCGGGACCGGCCCGACGACGGCCGTCCCCCCGCCCTCCACCTCCACCCGCGACCCCTGCGGCACCTCCACGCGGACCATGCCCATGCCGATCGGACCGCGGTCCGGTGACACCACGACCGAGCTGATCCGGCCGACGCGCTGCCCGTCGTGCAGGAGGGACCGTCCAGGCTCGACCACCGCATCGAGCTCGAGCGGACGTACCACGCGGTTCACGTGTCCGCGGAAGTGGAGACGGGCGACGACCTCCTGTCCGACGTAGCAACCCTTCGTCACCGAGAGCTCGCTCGTCAGCCCCGCCTCCTGGGGGAGGGTGTCCGGGCCGTAGTCGACGGCGAACCTGGGGAGCCCGGCCTCGACCCGCAGGACCTCCCAGAGCTCGACGGGAGCCCGCGGGAGGTCGGGCGCCGTTCCGGTGTGAAGGATCGTCACCGGGAGCCCGCCCACCTCGTCGCCGAACGCGACGCCGCCGCTCGAGCTGGTGACGTGTCCAGGAGCCGGGTGAGGCGCGCCCGGGCCCACCAGCGCGAAGCACGCCCCGGTGCGGTCCTCGACCTCGACGCGGGTCCGGAACCGGTACCTGGTGAACCACGAGGCGAGCTCGTCGGTGGCCGGGGGGTCGACGTCGAGCCAGACCTGCTCCTCGTCCACCGCCGTCCGGAAGTGCGCGAGGACCTTCCCCTTCGGGTCGAGGAAGCAAGACCAGGTCCATCGGCCCTGCTCGACCGCGTCGAGGTCGGCGGTGACGGTGTTCTGCAGGAACCACACCCGCTGGTCCCCGTCGAGGCGGATCAGGCCCCGGCCGGTGACGTCTATCGCTACGGCGTGGTCCCGCGCGACGCGGTAGGCCGCCGAGAGCTCGAGGATCTCCATGAACCAACCGTACCGTCAATATGTAGCCGTGCTGAGGCTGACCAACACGCTGACCCGGACCGTGGAGACGGTCGTCACGCTGGAGGCCGGGAGGATCTCCATGTACTCGTGCGGTCCCACCGTCTACCGGTACGCGCACGTCGGCAACATGCGGACCTACGCCCTGGCCGACCTGATCCGCCGGGTCCTCATCTACCACGGGCTCGAGGTGCGCTCGGTGATGAACATCACCGATGTCGGCCACATGACCGACGAGCTCACCGACTCCGGACGGGACCGGATGGAACTGGCGGTCGAGGACGAGGGCCTGCCCGCGGCCGATATCGCCCGCCGCTACACCGAGGCGTTCCTCACCGACTGCGACCGGGTTGGCATCGGCCGGTTCGACGAGTACCCGGCGGCATCCGATCACGTGCCGCAGATGGTCGATATGACCGCGCGTCTGGTCGAACGCGGCCACGCCTACGAGCGGGGGGGGTCCGTCTACTTCGACGTATCGACCTTTCCCGGTTACGGCGCCCTCTCCGGACAGTCGCTCGAGGACATGCGGGCCGGCCATCGCGTGGACGTCGACCCTGCGAAGCGGAACCATCAGGACTTCCTGCTCTGGAAGTCGGCCGGTCCGGACCGCGCTGTGCGGTTCGACTCGCCGTGGGGGCCGGGCTTCCCCGGCTGGCACATCGAGTGCTCGGCGATGTCCATCCACCTTCTCGGCTCCCGCTTCGATATCCACACCGGCGGCATCGACAACGTCTTCCCACACCACACCGACGAGAGGGCGCAGTCGGACGCCGCCACCGGTCACGAGGTCGTGCGGATGTGGGTCCACGGTGACCACCTGCTGGCGGACGGGGCGAAGATGGCGAAGTCGGCCCGCAACGTGGTGACCGTGGGTGAGCTGCTCGAGGATGGGTTCGACCCGCTCGCCCTGCGGGCGCTCTTCTGGTCGGCGCGGTACCGACGCCAGGTCGACTTCACGAGGGCGGCGTTGGAGGCCGCCGCGACCGGGCTCCGCCGCCTGCGCGAGCGCATCGCCGCCCTCGGCCGCCCCGGTCCCGCGCCTTCGACGGACGCCGGGGTGAGGGATGCGCTGACGGAAGGAGCGGCGCTGGCCCACCACGACCGGTTCATGCGAGCCATCGACGACGACCTCGATGTGCCGGCCGCGATGGCGGCGCTCCACGAGATGGTCGGTGACGATCACGTGGCGCCCGACGCGCGGGTGATGCTGGCCGGGTCCTGGGACAACGTCCTTGGGCTGCGTCTGGTCGAGGACGACGCGGTGAGCTCCCGCGTGATCGCGCTGATCGAGGAACGGGATCGGGCGAGGCTCGCCCGGGACTACGCCCGGGCCGACCGGATCCGAGAGGAGCTCGCCGCCGAAGGGGTAGACCTCATGGACACGGACGGCGGCACCCGGTGGGTCCGGCGCGGGTGACTCAACCGGAGGCCGCGGCGCCGAGCTTCGCGGAGAGCGCCCGTCGCTCCTCCTCGGTCCAGACCGGACCCGTCACGTAGAAGACGTCGACCGCGTCCGTCCCGTACGTGGCGACGCGAGCGGAGTGGATGTCGCAGCCGGCTGCGTGAAGGGTGTGGGCCAGCCGGTACAGGAGCCCGATCGAGTCCGCGCAGTGCACCTCGACGATCGCCTGCCCCGACGATCCTTCTATCGACACCTGCACCGGCCTCGGGGGCCGGGGGGGCCTCCTGGTCCTGCTCGCCTTCTGGCGCAACGCGGCATCGAGATCGAGGGCGCCGTCCAGGGCGCGGACGATGTCCGAGCGGGCGCGCTCCCACCGCTGCGCGGATACCGGTCCGTGCGCGCTGCGCACGCGGTACAGCTCGAGCGCGACCCCGTCGTCGAGGGTCCGGATGTCCGCGCTCATCACGTCGACGCCGCGGAGCGCCAGGGCCCCGGCCACGCTGGCGACCATCCCGGGACGATCCCGGGCCACCACCGCGAGCTCGTCCACCACGTCCCCGGGGCGGACCTCCACGCGCACCTCTCCCGGAGCGACCGGATCCGCCGAGAGAGGGCCCGCCCACCCCTCGCCGAGCGGCTCGGGGGTCGGGGGCCGTCCCTGCGCGAGTACGGACAGCACCCGGGAGTACAGCTCCCGCACGAGCGAAGCCCGGAAGGGGGACCAGGCCTCCGGACCGGTGGCACGAGCGTCGGCGCGGGTCAGCAGATAGAGGAGGGCGAGGCGCCTCTCGTCGCCGACGCGCGAGGCCATCTCCCGGACGACGACGTCGTCCTCTAGGTTGCGGCGGACGGCCGTCTCCGCGAGCACCAGGTGCTCCCGCACGAGGAAGGCGATCTCCTGCACGATCTCCTCGGGGAGCCCCATCCGCCGTCCGGCCTCCTCGGCGAGCTCCGAGCCGAGGACGGAGTGGTCCCCGCCCCGACCCTTCCCTATGTCGTGCAGGAGCGCCGCCACCACCAGTGATGTGGCATCGCCGATCCTCGACCAGGCATCGGCCAGCTCGGGATCGGCGACCTCCCGCTCGTCTGCGACCTGGGCGACCGTCTCCAAGAGGTGCATGTCCACGCTCAGCCGGTGGTACAGGTTGCGCTGAGGGAGGCACCGCACGTGCTCCCACCCGGGCAGGAGGGCGGCGAGGAGACCGGACTCGTCCATCGCCGCCAACGCGTCGGACGATCGACGACCGCCATGCAGCAGCTGCAGGAAGCGGTGGAGGGCGGCCGGGGTCCAGACGGGCTCCCCGTCGGAGAGCGACGAACGCAGCCGGGCCAGCGATACGCGGGAGAGCGGAACGCGGTGGGACGACGAGAGCTCGAACGCGCGCAGCCACCCGGCCGGGTCGTCCGCCACCGATTGGGCGGCGAGCACGTGCAGCCGTCCGTCGCGCAGGACGCAGCCATCGCCGAGAGCGTGCTCCCGCCGCCTCGTCAGCGCGCGCCGGGGGCGTGCTGCTCGATGCCACGCATCCTCGACCACGGAGGCGAGAGCTCGGGAGCCGCGGTAGAGGTCACGCATGAGCGCGTCGCCCGCGTCCGCTCCGAGGCCGAGACCCAGGTCCCCGGCCACGGCGTCCTGGTCGTCGAGGTAGAGGACATCGACCTTGCGGCGGGCCCGCAGGTGCATCTGGATCCTGACCCTCTGGAGCGATCGATGCGCCCGGTCCACGATCGCCGCGTCCTCAGCGGCGAGCAGTTCGGCCGGGTCGACGCCGACCACCTTCGCCATCCAGCGCACGGACTGGACGTCTCGCAGTCCGCCGCGTGAGTCACGGATGTCCGGCTCGAGGAGGTGCCCCGCGTGCCCGTGCCTCGCGTGGCGAGCTGCGTCCGCCGTCCTCAACGACCGAAGGATCCGCGCCCGCGCCCGGGCCACCGCCCGATCGATCGTCGATCGGAGTTCGAGGAAGAGGGAACGGTCACCCGCTAGGAGGCGCATGTCCAGGACGGCGGTGGTCTCCTCGAGCTCGTCTAGCATGGCCACCGTCTCCCGTGGCGTCCGGACGCGGTTGCCGACCTCTCGACCCGCGTCCCACAAGGGGTAGAGGAGCTCGCGTGTCAGGCGCTCGACGTCGGGCGGGGTCCAGCCCCGATGGACGAGCATCAGGTCCAGGTCGCTGTACGGCGCGAGTTCGCGCCGTCCGTAGCTCCCGAGAGCGACCAGGACGACGCCCTGGGGGCGGCGCCCCGTCCTCAGGAGGGCATCGTCGAACAGGTCCTCCACTATCGCGTCGACCGATGCGCTGTGGGAGCCGAGGATCGCCAGCGGGTCCTCGCCGTCCCGCTGCGCTGCGGCCAGCGCCTCCCGCGCGGCGCCGAACCGGTCGGCGGTTCCGGTCATCCGTCCTGCCGCACCTCGACGCGGACCCGCGTCGCGCCGGTGCCTTCCTCGAGCGCCCTCCGCACACGGCGTTCGACGTCATCGGGGTCGGCCCCGTCTTCCGTCTGTACCCGGACACCCACCTTCCTGTGTCCGGCCGGTCCGCGTACCTCGATGTGGTCGACGCACACCACACCGTCGACCGATATGGCCGCGCGTGCTGCGCGCTCGTCGAGAGCCGGGTCGCGTCGGCCCGTGAGTGCGAGCAACAGGTCCGCGGCCTTGCGCAGTCGGGGAGCCATGGAACGAGTATCCGCGCAAAGAGACTCCCCCGCGACGACCGCCGCGGGGGAGCTGATCCAGGGTCCCGACCGGGACCTAACGCTTCTTCGAAGTCGTCTTCTTGGCGCCCGTCTTCTTGGCACCAGACTTCTTCGCACCAGTCGTCTTCTTGGCGCCAGTCGTCTTCTTGGCACCAGACTTCTTGGCACCGGTCTTCTTCGCTGTCGTCTTCTTCGCGCCAGTCGTCTTCTTGGCGCTGGTCTTCTTCGCGCCGGTCTTCTTGGCGCTGGTCTTCTTCGCCGCTGGCTTCTTGGCGCTCTTCTTCGCGCCAGTCTTAGCGGCGGGCCGCTTGGCTGCCGTCTTGGCACCAGTGCGCCTCGCGGGCTTCTTCGCTGCCTTCTTCGTCGGCATCCGGTCACCTCCTTTCCACGATCGGATGACCCCTTTGACGCTTCGTTGCGCTATCGATCCAACACGTGCCTACGATAGCCACACATCACAGAAGTTGGAAGGCACTTCGATCGATGTTCGATCACGCAACTGCGTCGCGATCGTCCGAGTGGATCAAGATGCGCGCGCGTGCCGTCGTCCGATCCTCACCGCGGCGACGCGGCCGAGCACATCGCGGATGTCCTCTCCTTCAGCGATCGCCGCGAAGAGTTGATTCGACTGGCGGCGTAGACGCGTCCGCTCGCGCTCGGTGAGTCCGCCCCAGATGCCGTACCGTTCGCCGTTCGCGAGCGCGTACTCGAGGCATTCGAGGCGCACGGAACAGTTCACGCAGACGCGCTTCGCGGAGTCACCCGGGCTCCCGCGCTCCGGGAAGAAGAGATCCGGATCCGCGTCGAGACAGGCGGCCTTCTCCTGCCAGTCATACCTGATCCGCCACACGGCCCTGCCCCCTTGTGAGGAAACAGCATGTTTGTAATTACGTTCGTGTGATTGTAGGCGGCTGTTGTTGACTGCGCAAGGGGTGAGTTGCGTGCGTAATGATTCGTCGATGCAGGAACCCTCATCGCGCAGCGCGGCCGTGCGTCCGTTCCTCGTCATGGAGCTCCTGGACCGTGCACGCGCGATGCAGGACAAGGGGCTCGATATCGTGCACCTCGAGGTGGGGGAGCCGGACCTCCCAGCGCCAGCGGCGGCCACGCGCGCGGGGATGTCGGCGGTGCGCGAAGGTCGGACCAGGTACACCCCTTCGGCCGGACTACCCGAGCTTCGCGCCGAGCTCGCGAGGACGCTCGCGATCGAACACGACGTGGACATCGACCCGGCCCGGGTGTTGATCACCACCGGTTCCTCGGCCGCCCTTCTACTCTCCTTCGCGGCCACCACCGAACCGGGGGACGAGGTGCTGCTCGCGGATCCCGGTTACCCCTGTTACGCGAACATCCTGCGGACGCTCGGAGTCACTCCTCGGTACGTCCCGGTGGTTCCAGAGCAGGGGTGGGTGCTCGATCCCGAGATGGTGTGCGAGTGCGTCTCTCCGAGGACGGCCGCGATCGTCGTCAACTCGCCCGCGAACCCGACGGGAGCGATCGTTCCCAGGGACGCGCTCGCGTCGCTGGCTGATGCGGGTCCGCGCGTCATCTGCGACGAGATCTATCAGGGCCTGACCTACGGACAGGACGCCGCGTCGATCCTCGCGGTCAGCTCCGACGCGTATGCGGTCGGCGGGTTCTCGAAGCGGTACGCGATGACCGGATGGCGGGTCGGATACCTGGTCGCGCCCACGGCACACGTGGGAGCGGTGAGCGCGATGCAGCAGAACCTCTACATCTCGGCTCCCGAGGCCGGACAGCTGGCCGCGCCGGCCGCCCTGGGAGCGACCGAGGAGACCGGGTCGATGCGGCGCACCTTCGAGGAGCGCAGGGCCGTGCTGCTGCGCGAGCTCGCGCGGATAGGCCTGGACGTCCCCGTCGCGCCCGCGGGCGCGTTCTACGTGTTCGTCGACATGAGACGGTTCACCGAGGACTCCCTGGCGTTCGCGCACGACCTCCTGCTGCGCGGACACGTGGCGGTGACACCGGGGATCGACTTCGGACCGCGCGGCGAGGGCTGGATCCGACTGTCGTACGCAGCCTCGACCGATCGCCTCGTGGAGGGGGTCCGCAGGATCGGGTCCTATCTGGAGGAGCTGTGACGACCTGGACGGCGCGCCCTCTCCTCGTCGATCGGTCCGTCGAGCTCGAAGCAGAGCTCGTGGTGCCGGAGGGCGCCGCACGACTGGTCGTCGTCCTCTGCCACGGCCTGCCGTCCGGCTCGCCGCGCGACCCGGACGACCCGGGATACCCGGGCCTGGCTCGAGCCCTGGCCTCCCAGGGCTTCGCCGCCGCGCGGTTCTCCTTCAGCGGATGCTACGGGTCGGGCGGAGATCTCTCCATGCCGGGATGGGTGGACGACCTGGCTGCGGTGGTCCGCGCCGTCCGGACCGCGGTCACGGCTCCGGTCGCCGTCGTCGGGTCGTCGTTGGGCGGGGCCACCGCTCTCATCGAAGCGGCCGGCGATCCGTCGGTGGGTGCCGTGGCCACACTGGCCGCACCCGCCGACCTCGAGTCGCTCACGGCGGAGGACGGCGGAGCGGGCTTCATCGACAGGGTCCGGGCCACCGGACTCTTCCGGACCCCCGGGTACCCACCGGACCCGGTGGGATGGGCACGGCAGCTCCTCGAGACGCGCCCGGAGGACGCCGCACGCGAGCTCGGCGAAAGGCCACTGCTCGTGCTGCACGGGGGCCGGGACGACGTGGTCCCTCCCGAGCACGGGGAGAGGATCGCCGCCGCCGCGTCCGGACCCGTCGAGCACGTGCTGCTACCGGGGGCGGGGCACCAGCTGAGGCGCGACCCCGACGCCATCCGCGCGCTCGAGGAGTGGCTCGGACGGATGGCGCGTCGGCTCAGCTGAGGTAGCGCCGCCAGATGAGGCCGGCGGCCGAGATCATCAGGAACGAACCGAACAGGCCGGCGAGGGCCATCGGCTGGCTGGCGGGCTGCGGGTCGGGTTCGGGG
>Ga0247713_1001199_pt1 | contig 13315 bp, 13 predicted proteins | sample 21E_NmetaG_FD_189936 | JGI IMG/M metagenome (GOLD analysis project Ga0247713, IMG submission 189936) | Soil microbial communities from hillslope of Landscape Evolution Observatory, University of Arizona, Oracle, AZ, United States - 2-1-E_N | ecosystem: Engineered > Artificial ecosystem >... | reverse complement strand
CATCCAGGCCGCGAGCTGCACCGCGGTCTTGCGGTGCGCATTGGTCATGTACGCACAGGTCAGGTTGTTCGGCTCGTCGCTCCAGGCGCCGATCACCTCCGCCCATTCCATGATCTGGTTGCCCAGCGCCGGCGTGTAGCCGAGCAGGTCGTTGATGCGCAGTTCGGCGATGCGGTGGATCTGGCGCAGGCATTCCGCCATTTCGTCGGCGCGGCCGTTCTTCAGCCGCCGGCTGAAAGTCTCGATGATCTGCGCGCGACTGTAGCCCTTGCCGTCGGGCCCCTTGACCGCGAGGATGAACGGAAAGCCGAACTTCGCGTTGTAGTCGGCGTTGAGCCGGTGCAGCGTGGCGAACTCTTCCGGGCTGCAGTTGTTGAGTCCGGCCTTGGCCTGCTCGCCGGTCGATTCCTTCGTCAGTTCTCCGGCGATCGCCGCCTTGCCGGCGAGCTCCGGGTGGGCGCGGATCAGGCCGAGCTGTTCCTCCTCGCTTGCCGCGGTGACCACCGCCTGCAGCGCCTGTTTGAGCGCGGTGATGGTGGTGAACGGACGGCGCGCGGCCGCGCGTTCGGGAATCCACGGCGAATGCTCGTAGATGCCGCCCAGCGCGCTGACGAAGTCGGGGGCGGGACAGGTGTTGAGTGTGTCGAGCGTGAGGGTCATGGGCGGTCAGCGAGCGGGATCGGTGTAAGGGTGGACTTCGCGCCAGTGATTGGCGATGTCGATGCGGCGCGTGATCCAGACCTTGTCGTGCGACTGGATGTAGTCGAGGAAGCGCGCCAGCGCGGCGGCGCGGCCGGGGCGGCCGACCAGCCGGCAGTGCAGGCCGATCGACATCATCTTCGGCCGGTTCAGTCCGTCCGGGTCGCCCTCGGCATACAGCACGTCGAACGCATCCTTCAGGTAATCGTAGAACTGCGTGCCGGAATTGAAACCCTGCATCGCCGCAAAGCGCATGTCGTTCGTATCCAGCGTGTAGGGCACGACCAGTTGCGGCTTCGTCAGCGGCTTGCCGTTCTCGCTGATCGTGACCGGTTGCCAGAACGGCAGGTCGTCGCCGTAGTAGTCGGCGTCGTAGACGAAACCGCCATGCTCGACCACGAGCCGCCGGGTATTCGGCGAGTCGCGCCCGGTGTACCAGCCCAGCGGCGCGGAACCTGTCAGCTCGCGGATGATCTGAACGGCTTCGGCCATGTGCGCGCGCTCGGTCGCCTCGTCGACATGCTGGTAACTGATCCAGCGCAGTCCGTGGCATGCAATCTCGTGGCCCAGTTCGACGAAGGCGGCGGTCGCTTCCGGATGACGCTTGAGCGCCATCGACACGCCGAAGATGGTCAGCGGCAGGCGGCGTTCCTCGAACATGCGCAACAGCCGCCACAGCCCGGCGCGCGAGCCGTACTCGTAGATCGACTCCATGCTCATGTGGCGCATCTCGAAGGCCTGGGCGCCGATGATCTCGGACAGGAAGGTCTCGGATGCGCGGTCGCCGTGCAGCACGCAGTTCTCGCCGCCTTCCTCGTAGTTGAGGACAAACTGCACGGCGATGCGGGCCCCGCCGGGCCACTGCGCATGCGGGGGATTGCGGCCGTAGCCGACCAGGTCGCGCGGGTAATCTTGATAAGTGTCAGTCACGGGAAGTCAGCTTCAGCGGATGTCGGATGATGGTATAGGCAAGCGGCAGGCCAGTCATATGCGAATCGAGATAGCCGGCCTAGTGTCAAGAATATACTTTCGCGCCATGCCGCGCCGGGCCGTTCCTCCGGCAGGGGACACAGTACGATACAAAGCGTGACCCACCCCCGCACCCCCGGCCGTTACAATTCCCGGGCACCTTCTTCCAACTTTTTCCCTTATTAATGAAAGCTTTACGAAACATCTGGCTTTGGCTGGCGATCGTCGTGCTGGTTGCGGGCGGCTGGTACGGCTACCGCACCTGGGCCGGCAAGGAAACCGGCCCCGAGTACCGCATCGCGCGCATCGAGCGCGGCGCGATCACCGCCAGCGTGTCGGCTTCCGGCACGCTGAATCCGGTGGTGTCGGTGCAGGTGGGCTCCCAGGTGTCCGGACAGTTGCGCGACGTGCTGGTCGACTACAACACGCCGGTCAAGCGCGGCCAGCTGATCGCGCGCATCGATCCGGAGTCCTTCGAGTACCGTGTGCGCCAGGCGCAGGCGGACCTCGACGCCGCCCAGGCCCAGGTGATGACCCAGCAGGCGAACCAGGCCGCGCAACGCGCATCGCTCGCCAAGGCCGAGGTGGATCTGGCCGAAGCCAAGCGCGATCTGGCGCGCAAGCAGCAGCTGGTGGAACGCGGCTTTTTGTCCAGCGCCGAACAGGAAAGGGCGCTGGCCGTCTACCACGCCGCACTCGAGCAGGTGAATACCGCGAAGGCCCAGGGCGGCGTGGCCGCGGCCGGCCTGCGCAATGCGCAGGCGGTGGTCAAGCAGCGCGAGGCGGCGCTTGCGCAGGCCAGGACCGAACTGGGACGCACCGAGATCCGCGCGCCGGTCGACGGTGTGGTGATCAAGCGCAGCGTCGAGCGCGGCCAGACCGTGGCGGCCAGCCTGCAGGCGCCGGAACTGTTCGTGATTGCGGAAAACCTGTCTGACATGCAGGTCGAGGCGGCGATCGACGAATCCGAGATCGGTCGCCTGCGCGAGGGGCAGCGCGCGACCTTCACCGTCGATGCCTTCCCGGGACGCAGCTTCGAAGGCACGGTCAAGCAGATCCGGCTCGCCGCGCAGAACGTGTCGAACGTGGTCACGTATACGGTAGTCATCAGCGCGGCCAATCCGCGCGGCGAGCTGCTGCCCGGCATGACTGCGAACGTGCGTGTGGTGACGGCCAGCCGCGACGATGTGCTGAAGGTCGCCAACGGCGCGCTGCGCTTTCGCCCGCCGGGCGCGGCACCGGTCGCGCAGACGGCCGGCCGCGCCGGCGCCGACATCCGCACGCAGCTCGACCAGCTGGACCTGAGCGCCGAGCAGCGCGGTCAGCTCGAGGGCGTCTTCGCCGAGGAACGCGAGCGCCGCGCCGCGGCCGGAGCGGAGCAGGGCGAGCGCCCGCGCACCGCAGCGCGCAACCGTGCCGAAACGCGCGCGCGCATCATGGCGATCCTCACGCCCGAGCAGAAGAAAAAGTTCGAGGCGATGGCGGACGCAGCCGAATCCGGCGGCCAGCCGGGACGCATCTATGTGCTTGACGACAAGCGCCAACCGCGTCCGATCGACGTGCGCCTGGGCCTGGCCGACAGCAGCGCGACCGAGATCCTTTCGCCCGAGGTGAGAGAGGGCATGGAAGTGATCGTCGGCACCGCGCTGCCGGGCGCCGCCAATGCATCCCGCCCGCCGGGCCCGCGCCTGTTCTGACGATGCTGATCGAAACCAAAGACCTGGCGAAGGAATACGTGATGGGCACGAACCATGTTCGTGCGCTGCGCGGGGTGTCGGTCGCGATCGATGAAGGCGAATTCGTCGCGATCATGGGCGCGTCCGGTTCGGGCAAGTCCACGTTCATGAACCTGCTCGGTTGCCTCGACGCGCCGACTTCCGGCGAATACCGGCTGGCCGGCGAGAGCGTCTCGGCGATGGGGCAGGACCAGCTGGCCGTGATCCGCAACCGCCGCATCGGCTTCGTGTTCCAGCAGTTCAACCTGCTGCCGCGCACGACCGCGCTGGACAACGTCGAACTGCCGCTCCTGTACGCCGGACTCGGCAACGAGGAACGCCGCCGGCGCGCGACGCTGCGGCTGCAGCAGGTCGGCCTGGGCGAGCGCATGGACCACCATCCGTCGCAGCTCTCCGGCGGCCAGCAGCAGCGCGTGGCGATTGCGCGGGCGTTGGCCAACGATCCGTCGCTGATCCTCGCCGACGAACCGACCGGCGCGCTCGATTCGCGCACCAGCATCGAGATCATGGCGCTGCTGCAGGATCTGAACCGGCAGGGCATGACCATCGTGATCGTCACCCATGAGCACGACGTGGCCGAATTCGCATCGCGGCTGATTACCTTCCGCGACGGCCGCGTCATTTCCGACACCCGCAACGCGCCGAAGGATGCGCTCGCCGCGCTGGCCGCGCTCGATGACGCGAGGGACGCCGCATGAGCTGGCTGGCAACGCTGAAGATCGCGCTCAATGCGCTGCGGGTCAACAAGCTGCGCTCCGGGCTCACAATGCTCGGCATTATCATCGGCGTGGCCGCGGTGATCACGATGGTCGCCGTCGGCGCCGGCGCGCAGGCGCGCGTCGAGGAGCAGATCAAGAGCCTGGGGTCGAACCTGATGATGGTGATGCCCGGCTCCACCACCGCCTCCGGCGTGCGCATGGGCGCGGGCGCGAACATGAGCCTGACCGAAGACGATGCGGCCGCGATCGCACGCGAGATCCCCGGCGTGCATGTGGCCGCGCCGTCGAACCGCCGCACCGAGCAGGTGGTCGCGCCCGGTTCCAACTGGTCGACCCAGGTGTTCGGCGTCAATCCGGATTATTTGATCGCACGCGACTGGCCGCTCACCGCCGGACGCATGTTCGACGAGATGGAGCTGTCCGGCTCGGCCAAGGTAGCGGTGATCGGCCAGACCACCGCGCAGTACCTGTTTGGCGACGCCGACCCGATCGACCAGATGATCCGCATCCGCAACGTGCCGTTCACCGTCGTCGGCATCCTTGAGCGCAAGGGCCAGAGCCTGATGGGGCAGGACCAGGACGACGTCGTGATGCTGCCGCTGGCCACCGCGCGCAACCGACTGTTCGGCACCACGCAGGGCCGCATGCGCGCGGTCGGCACGATCCAGGTGAAGGTGCACGACGGCGTGGACATGAAGGAGGTCGAGGACCAGGTGCGCGAACTGCTGCGGCAGCGCAAGCGCACCCAGCCGGGCGCCGACGACCCGTTCACCGTGCGCAATCTGACCGAAATTCTGCAGACGCAGGAAGCGGCCGCGCGCATCATGAGCATCCTGCTGGCCGCGGTGGCGTCGGTGTCGCTTGTCGTCGGCGGCATCGGCATCATGAACATCATGCTGGTGTCGGTGACCGAGCGCACCCGCGAGATCGGTCTGCGCATGGCGGTCGGCGCGCGCGGGCGCGACATCCTCACGCAATTCCTGGTCGAGGCGGTCACGCTGTCGCTGATCGGCGGCGTGATCGGAATCGTGCTTGGCGTGACGGGCTCGATGCTGGTCAGCCATTTCGCCGGCTGGACCACGCAACTGTCGCCGCAGGCCATCGTGCTGGCCGTCGGCTTTTCGGCCGGGATCGGCATCTTCTTCGGCTTCTACCCGGCGCGCAAGGCGGCATCGCTGTCGCCGATACAGGCGCTGCGCTATGAGTGAGTGCCGCGCCGGCTGCGGCGCCTGCTGCATCGCGCCGTCGATCTCGTCGCCGATTCCGGGCATGCCGGACGGCAAGCCCGCCGGCGTGCGCTGCGTGCAGCTCGATGACGCGAATCGCTGCCTGATCTTTGGCAAGCCCGGCCGCCCGGCGGTATGCGAAAGTCTGCAACCGTCGCCCGATATGTGCGGCGCAAACCGGGAAGAGGCGATCTTCTGGCTGCAGCGCCTGGAACACCTGACCGCTTGCGGCTGACTACAATATGCCGTCCACTCTCACCGGAGGAAACATGCTTTCACGCCGACTTGCCGTCTTTGCAATCGTTGCCGCGCCGCTGCTGCTGACTTCCTGTGCGCACCTGATGGGCCCGCGCCAGATGGAGATCCCGGTTGCGCGCCTGCAGGAAGCGCTGTCGCGCCAGTTCCCGTTCAACAACCGCTACCTCGAACTGCTCGACGTGCGCGTGACCAATCCCCGCGTCGCGCTTTTGCCGGACAGCAATCGCATCCTGACCTCGATGGACGCGTCGATCGCACCGCCGTTCATGAATAAGTCGTGGCTGGGCAATCTCGCCGTTTCCGGCCAGCTGCGCTTCGATCCGGCGCGCAATGCGCTGGTGCTGGCAGAGCCGCGCGTGGAGACCTTCGACGTGATGGGACTCGATCCGCTGTACGCGAACCAGATCCGTCGCGTGGGCAGCCTGCTGGCCGAGCAGCTGCTGAAGGATGTGCCCTTGTACACATTCCGGCCGGATGAATTCCGCTATGCGGGAACGACGTTTTTACCGACGCAGATCACGACGCGCTCGAGTGGACTCGTGGTAACCTTCGAGCCGGTTCGCTGAGGCGGGATCCTTCGGCCGCTCGCGCCGCGAAAGCGTCTCGGTACCGTATCAATCCGATCGCGCCGCGGCCGTCGCCGTCCGCATCACCACCCGAGCACACATGGATCTCACCCTCGCATTCAAGGCCTTCCTTCTCGGCATCGTCGAAGGCTTCACCGAATTCCTGCCGATCTCGTCGACCGGCCACCTGATCCTGGTGGGCAGCATGCTCGACTTCAATGACGACAAGGCCAAGGTGTTCGAGATCGCGATCCAGTCCGGGGCCCTGCTGGCGGTGTGCTGGGAGTACCGGGCGCGCATCATGGAAACCGTCTCAGGTCTCTTCAGTGACGCGGCGGCCCGGCGCTTCGCGATCAATATTTTCATCGCCTTTCTGCCGCTGGCCGTGCTCGGCCTCTTGTTCATCAAGGCAATCAAGGCCTTCCTGTTCGCTCCGGTTCCGGTGGCACTGGCCTTCATCATCGGCGGCTTCATCATCCTGATCGTCGAAGCGCGAGCCAAGGCCGAACCCGCTGCCCGCGTGCCGACGATGGACGACATGTCGCCGCTGGATGCGCTGAAGGTCGGCCTGCTGCAAGCCGTCTCGCTGATCCCGGGCACCAGCCGCTCCGGCGCTTCGATCATTGGCGGCATGTGGATAGGGATGTCGCGCAAGGCGGCCACCGAGTTCTCGTTCTTCCTGGCGATTCCGACGCTGTTCGGCGCCACCGCGTACTCGATGTACAAGTACCGCGACCTGTTTTCCGCCGACGACATTCCCTGGTTCGGCACCGGCGCGGTGGCGGCCTTCGTCTCTGCCTTCCTGTGCGTGCGCTGGCTGCTGCATTTCATTTCGCGCCACGATTTCCGGGTGTTCGGCTGGTACCGCATCGTGGTCGGCCTGCTGATCCTGGGCGCCGCCTGGTTCGGCTGGACACATTGATAGGCTATGGCCGCTACGCTTGACGAACGCGCGCTGCAGGTCCTGCAGTCGGTTTTCGGTTATCCCGCGTTTCGCGGCCAGCAGGCCGACATCATCCGCCAGGTCGCCGGTGGCGGCGACGCCCTGGTGTTGATGCCCACCGGCGGCGGCAAGTCGCTGTGCTATCAGATTCCATCCCTGCTGCGCGACGGCGTCGGCGTGGTCGTCTCCCCGCTGATCGCGCTGATGCAGGACCAGGTCGACGCGCTCGCCGAGGTCGGCGTACGCGCCGCCTACCTGAATTCCACCCAGGATTTCCGCGAGACCGTGCGCGTCGAGCAGGCTGTGCGCGACGGCGAGCTCGACCTGCTCTACGTCGCTCCGGAACGCCTGCTCACCTCGCGCTGCATGGAACTGCTCGACGACGCGAAGCTCGCGCTGTTCGCGATCGACGAGGCGCACTGCGTGTCGCAATGGGGCCACGACTTCCGGCCCGAGTACATCAGGCTGTCGATCCTGCACGAGCGCTTCCCGCACATCCCGCGCATCGCGCTGACCGCGACCGCCGATCCGCAGACGCGCGCCGAAATCGTGCGCCGCCTGCAGCTGGAGGAGGCCGCGCAGTTCGTGTCCTCGTTCGACCGGCCGAACATCCGCTACCAGATCGTCGAGAAGACCAGCGGCCGCAACCAGGTGCTCGACTTCATCCGTGCCGAGCATGAAGGCGAGGCCGGCATCGTGTACTGCCTGTCACGCAAGAAGGTCGAGGAAACGGCGCAGTTCCTGTGCGACCACGGCATCGACGCGCTGCCTTACCACGCCGGCATGGAACTGCGCGATCGCACGGCCAACCAGGCGCGCTTCCTGCGCGAGGACGGCATCGTGATGGTCGCCACCATCGCCTTCGGCATGGGCATCGACAAGCCGGATGTACGCTTCGTCGCCCATCTTGATCTGCCCAAGAGCATGGAAGGCTATTACCAGGAGACCGGCCGCGCCGGTCGCGACGGCCTGCCCGCCGAAGCATGGATGGCCTACGGCCTGCAGGACGTGGTGCAGCAGCGCCGCATGATCGACGAATCCGAAGCCGACGAAAACTTCAAGCGCGTGCAGTCCGCCAAGCTCGACGCAATGCTTGGCTTGTGCGAAACCCTGTCCTGCCGGCGCGTGCGCCTGCTCGAATATTTCGGCCAGTCGTCTCAGCCCTGCGGCAATTGCGACAACTGCCTGAATCCGCCGCAGTCGTTTGACGGCACGGTCGCGGTGCAGAAGCTGCTGTCGGCGATCTACCGGGTCGACCAGCGCTTCGGCGCCGGGCATGTGCTGGACGTGCTGCGCGGCGTGGAATCGGAAAAAGTGAAGCAGTGGCGCCACGAGGCGCTGTCCGTGTTTGGCGTGGGCAGCGATGTCGGCGAGACGGAATGGCGCGCGATCCTGCGCCAGGCGATTGCGCTCGGTCTGATCGAAGTCGATCACGAGGCCTACGGCGCGCTCAAGCTCACCGAACACGCGCGCCCGGTATTGCGCGGCGAAAGGACGGTGCAGTTGCGGCAGTACCGCAAGCCGGCGAAAGCGCGCCGTGAAGCGCCGAAGCGCAAGACCGCTTACGCGGAAGCGGGGCTTTCTCCCGTCGAGCAGGCGATCTTCGAGAAGCTGCGCTGGTGGCGCATGGAAACCGCGCGCGAACACAATGTGCCGGCCTACGTGATCTTCCACGACGCGACGATGCGCGAGATTGCCCGCGCCAAGCCGTCTTCACTCAATGACCTGCGCGGGATATCCGGCGTCGGCGAGAAGAAGCTCGAGACCTACGGCGAGGAGATCGTGAGCCTGATTGCCGGGATGGAGTAGTAGGAGCGGGGTTCGGCGCCGTCCGGGGTGCGGGCGGATGAGGTTCTTCGCGTTCGCTCGGAACGACAGGAAATATTTGTCATTCCGAACGCAGTGAGGAATCTCCAGCGTTCAAGCCGCCTCAGCCCTCAGAGCGGGCGGTGTACGAAGCCGCTACCGCTTCACGAACACCAGATCCCACACCCCGTGCCCGAGCCGCAGGCCGCGGTTTTCGAACTTGGTCACCGGCCGATAGTCCGGCCGCGGCGCATAGCCGTCGGCGGTATTGGCCAGCGTCGGCTCCTCTGCGAGCACCTGCAGCATCTGCTCCGCGTAGTCCTGCCAGTCGGTCGCGCAATGAATATACCCGCCCGGCGCGATCCGGCTCGACAGCAGTTCGACGAATGGCGCCTGGATCAGGCGGCGCTTGTTGTGCCGTGCCTTGTGCCAGGGATCGGGAAAGAAGATATGCACACCGGCCAGCGATGCCGGCTTGATCATATTCGTGACGACCTCGAACGCGTCGTGCTGGATGATGCGCAGGTTGGAGAGGTTCTGCTCGCCGATCAGCTTCAGCAGGCTGCCCACGCCCGGCGTGTGCACTTCGACGCCGATGAAGTTCTTCTCCGGCATCGCTGCCGCGATCGCCGCAGTCGTGTCGCCCATGCCGAAACCGATCTCCAGGATGGTCGGGGCGGGGCGTCCGAATGCCGCGTCGAAGTCGAACGCCGCCTTCTGGTAAGAGATGCAAAAGCGCGGGCCGAGGGTCTCGAGCGCCTTGGCCTGGGCGGTCGACAGGCGGCCGGCCCGCGTGACGAAGCTGCGGATGCGGCGCTCGGTCGGGTCGTACAACATGTTGCGGGCTGGGGTGTCGGGCTTGTCGGTATCGCTCATGCTTGAGAGTCGTGCGGGCGAAAAAAAAGCACCTGGCGGTGCGGTGGAACGGCATCTGACGGCGCCGGGACGGCGTTGGAGCGGGTGAAGGAAACAGAACACAACACCCAACCCATTGATTGAAAAAAGATTCCTTCTGTTCGCTCAACGGGTAAAGACCATATTATGTACCGCCCCTTCCTTCTTCGGCAAGTAAAGCTGTCTGCTGACATCTTCTGACGGCCACTCACTGCCACCAAGGCTTGGTCACCATGCGACTTCCGGCATCGATCTCTCCAAGCTCACCCTCATGCTCTGGGACGCGCTGAAAGCCCCGTAATTCACGCGCTGCTTGCTTCTATTTCAGTCTGACAGTATTTCCCACAGGTCTTAAGCACGCGTACGGATCAGCCGAACATACCCAGCCTTGCTACATGGCGGCACTCATCGAACTTGTGACGAGCATGCTGATAGACCCGACGCAGAGCAGATGATGCAAAGCGGGTCTTGCTGAATTCCCGCCTAGCAATAACGCTCTTGCAAACGCGCAACTGGCATGCGTCGCAGTGCTGTTGTGAGATTCCGCCAGCATCACCGATGCAGTCAAGCGTGGAACGGCTCAAACATCCAACTTTTTAGATAGACAGCCCGCGACGATCAGGCCGAGGCAACACTCGGCGCGCATGAATGAGCGTTGCTCATTCTCTGCTGTTGGCTACGCCCGAGTACTCAGGTCTTGATGCGCTATTGACGTAAATATTCCTTGTAGGGAGATGGATGCATGCACGACAGTCCACCTGTGTCTAAGGTCTATTATCGACCAATCGAAGCAGCCATACGCTGGGCAGGTTTGCTGAAGCGCAAGAAAGATATCTTGTGCTTGATCTCGTCACCGAGGCACTTTCCCACGGCGCTCAACTTCCCTGGATGGGCCGAGCTACGCCTGTGCACCGAGCGCATTTACGACGCGATCTTCAACGGCGAACTTCCCTATGGCTGCAATGGCATCACACAGAACGACAAGGCGCTCTGGGATTCCCCCGATCTCTCCATCAGACATCTGGATCTCAAGCGTTGGATGCGGGATCACTACCCTGAAGAGCGACCAGCCTTTCTCTTCAGCCGCCACGAGCGCATTGCGCATCCCGTCATCACCTTGGAAACGGGGCAAGCGATGCTGGTGGAGCGGCAGGCATTGAAGGCGGAACTGGCGCAATGCCGTCGCCAGTTCCAGACGCTGCAGGAGCAGCATCACGTCCTGTCGAAACAGGCCGGAGTGATTTCCGCATGCAACGAGGGCTCGCTCACGGATCGCGCGGAGTCCACCTACCAGCACATCATCGGCGGCATGCTTGATCTGATGCTGGGCCAGTCTCCGGCAGGCACTCCTTATTCGTGCTTCAAGACACAGGAAGCCATCGTCAGCGCCCTGATTGCGCATCACGACGGCATCATGGGGATCACAGAGCGCACGCTGAACGGCAAGTTCGCCGAGGCTCGCCGAAGAATGCGCAGCTTGACCTCCTAGGTCTGCAGAGAGCCGATCCGCCACGCTGCGGACGCGCTGATCCTGTCCCGTTCCGACTTGCAAGCTTGTATGTGCAGTCCCGGAAATTGCATTTGCAATGGCTTCCGGCAGTGAAGTCTATTTAATGAGGGTCACGCCAACGAACGCCGCTGAGCGTTAAGGAGTGACCATCATGTCGCAGACGCCTGCATTGCCGCCGGGCGAGCGCCGCATCCTGCGGCTCGACGAAGTCGAAGCCAAGTCTGGTTTTAAACGCGCCCACATCTACAGCCTGATGAAGAAAGGCGAATTCCCCCAAGCGTTGCGCCTTGGAGTACGAGCGGTCGGCTGGGATTCGGCCGAGGTGGACATCTGGATCAGCGAACGCCTCAAGAACCGAGTGTGACCGGCTCTCCCATGGATTCACAGAACACCTACGAGGAGAGCCTGATGCAGGTCATATCCATCATTTCCACGAAGGGCGGTGTCGGCAAGACAACCACCGCAGCGAACCTGGGTGGCTTGGTTGCCGACGCTGGTTTGCGCGTGCTGCTGCTCGACCTCGACGTCCAGCCCACTCTGTCGTCCTACTACGAGCTGGTGCATCGAGCCCCGGGTGGCATCTACGAGTTGCTGGCATTCAATGAGCAGCGCCTGGAGCAGTTGGTATCGCGGACTGCCATCACCGGCCTGGACCTGATTCTGTCCAATGACGATCGGGGCGAGCTGAACACGCTGCTCCTGCACGCCCCAGATGGGCGATTGCGTCTGCGCCACTTGTTGCCCGCCCTGGCAGCGCAGTACGACTTGGTATTGATCGACACCCAGGGTGCGCGCAGCGTGCTGCTGGAAATGGCGGTACTCGCCTCCGACGTCGCGCTTTCGCCCGTGACCCCGGAAATCCTGGCTGCGCGCGAACTGCGTCGCGGCACCCTGCAGTTGATCGAGGACATCTCCCCATACCGGCATCTTGGTATCGAGCCCCCTCCGTTGCATCTGCTGATCAACCGCGTGCATCCGGTTTCGTCGAATGCGAAGTTGATCCAGCAGGCATTGCGCAACGTGTTTGCAGGCCAAGCCGGCGTGCATGTCCTGGACACGGACGTTCCGGCCATCGAGGCCTATCCCCGTGCATCGACGAAGGGCCTGCCGGTGCACCGCGTCGAGTACCGACAACCTCTGGGGCGGGTCGCGCCGGCCGCACTGGAGACCATGCGTGCCTTGGCGGGAGAGCTTTTTCCGGCGTGGTGCGAGCGCTTCGCGCTGGTGACAGGCAAGCCCAATGATTCCAGGGGAGCCCGCCATGGCGAACGCGCATGAACTGGCGCGCGGCCACAAGCGATTGCGCGCGCTCATCGAATTCGCCCTCTCAGAGGGGTGGCACGTCAAGCGAACGCCTGGAGGCCATCTCAAGTTCACCAAACGCGGTTGTGCGCCGATCTACACCAGTTCGACGGCCAGCGACCATCGGGCCAGCCTCAATGCCCGGGCTCAGATCCGTCGCGCCGATCGCGAGGCCCGTTGCGCCGGCGAGGCTGACGCGAAGGGAGGTTGGCATGGCTGAGATGACCCCTCGTGACATGGCGGACAAATTGCTCGCTGCCGGGTTTCAACGCACCAGTCCCGCCGCCACGACGTTGAGCGATCCGATCGCCGACACGCCGATGATCGTGACGCTGGACCAGTTGCGCCCGTATGACCACGACCCTCGCGTCAAGCGCAACCCAGCTTATGAGGAAATCAAGGCGTCCATCCGCGAGCGCGGACTGGACGCTCCACCTGCGATCACGCGCAGGCCCGGCGAAGAACACTTCATCATTCGCAATGGCGGCAATACGCGGTTGGCCATCCTTCGCGAGCTGTGGACTGAGACCAAGCAGGAGCGTTTCTTCCGTATCTCCTGCCTGTTCCGTCCCTGGCCGGAACGGGGCGAGATCGTCGCCTTGACGGGCCACTTGGCGGAAAATGAGCTGCGCGGCGGCTTGACCTTCATTGAGCGCGCCCTGGGCGTTGAGAAAGCGCGTGAGTTCT
>Ga0247713_1001198_pt1 | contig 13317 bp, 9 predicted proteins | sample 21E_NmetaG_FD_189936 | JGI IMG/M metagenome (GOLD analysis project Ga0247713, IMG submission 189936) | Soil microbial communities from hillslope of Landscape Evolution Observatory, University of Arizona, Oracle, AZ, United States - 2-1-E_N | ecosystem: Engineered > Artificial ecosystem > Mesocosm... | reverse complement strand
CCCGCCCCGCGGGATCGCGTCGGCCATGAGGCCGCCGGCCGCCGTCCCGGCCGCCGCTATGCCCGCGCCGATCGCCATCATCAACGGGAAGTACGCCCACGGCGCGCCGGACGTGACCTGTCCCATCAACGCGGTCGCGACGGCCGTGAGCGCGAGTGACGGGACGAGTACGGCGCGCCGGCCGTAGCGGTCGGCGGCACGACCGGCTACCAGCAGGATCAGGATCTCTCCGATCGAGAGCATCGACACGGCGAGCCCGATCTGGTCATCGCTGAGGCCGAGTCGCTCGTCGGCGAAGACCGGTCCCACCGTCTGCGCCGGTCCCGAGATGGCCCACCAGCCGACGAACGTTGCGAGGAGCGCCACCGAATAGCGCCGGTCGGAGAAGAGCGGGCGCGCCGCGCGCAGCGCCTCGAGCGGCGACTTCCTTTCGGCCGGTCGCTCGTCGCCGCGTCCGCCCATCACGACGTACGCGATAACCGTCGCGACGAGGAGCCCGGTCGCGTAGAGGTGGAACGGCGCCCTTATGCCGAAGGCCGCGGCCGCCAGGCCGCCCAGCAGCGGCCCGACGCCGATGCCGACGAGGAACGAGGAGCGGAATGTCCCCGTCGCGCGCCCCATCGCCTCCGGCTCGATGATCTTGAGGATCCGGTTCATGAGCCCCGCGATGAACAGAGCGCTGCCGGCGCCGCCGAACCCGCGGGCCGCGACCAGTTGCGGGAAGGTCTGGGCGAAGCCGGCCGCGTAGCTCGACGCCGCGACGATCAGCAATCCCGCCATCGTGCAGGCGCGCTCTCCGAAACGGTCGACCACGAGGCCCCCGACGAGCCCGAACGAGAATCGCGTCAACCCGAAGACGAACTGAACGAGGCCGACGACTGCGAGCCCTACGCCGAACGACTTCGCAAAGCGCGGCAGGACTGGGATGACCATGCCGAAGCCGAGGGCTACGGTGACCGAGATCGCCAGAAGGTTCCGGAACTCGGGGCGGCGGAGGGGGTGGAGGACGGCGGACGCGTCGCTCACGCGACCACCCAAAGCGCCCGCCGGCGCTCCGTTCGCATCGAGGTCAGTGCGACGGCCTCTGGATGAGCTCGACGAGCAAGCCGTGGTTCCCCTTCGGGTGGACGAAGGCCACCATGTGACCGCGCCCGCCGAGCCGCGGCTTGCGGTCGATGAGCGGGACGCCCCGCGCGTCCAGCTCATCCAGCGTCCGTTCGAGGTCGTCGACCTCGACCGCGATGTGATGGAGGCCCTCGCCGCGCCGCTCCACGAAGCGGGCGACGGTCGTGTCCGGTCCCGTGGGGCCGAGCAGCTGCAGGTAGGCGTCGCCGACCGCGAGCATCGCCTCGTCGACCCCCTGGTCCTCGACGCGCTCACGGTGCGCGACCTCGAGTCCCCAGACGTCGCGGTAGTGGGCTACGGCGGCGTCGAGGTCGGCCACCGCGATCGCGATGTGTTCGATCCGTCCGAGCATCGGCGCATCCTACGTGCGACCATCTGTACGTGCGGACGTGTCCGAAGTGCGGCTTCGAGAACGCCGACGCCGCGCGCTTCTGCTCCGGGTGCGGCTCTCCGCTGGAGGAGCGATCCGGCCGCAAGGAACGCAAGTTCGCCACCGCGCTCTTCGCCGATGTGGTGGGCTCCACCGCTCTCGGGGAGCGGGAGGACCCGGAGGTCGTCGCCGGCATCGTGTCGCGTGTCTTCGCGCGTCTCGCCGCCGAGGTGGAGCGCTACGGCGGCGTGGTCGAGAAGTTCATCGGCGACGCCGTGTTCGCTCTCTTCGGCGTGCCCGCATCGCACGAGGACGATCCGGAGCGCGCGGTTCGCGCCGGGCTCGAGATGCAAGCGGCCGTCCGCGACCTGAATCGGGAGTTCGCGGCCGAGGGGAGGCCCGAGCTCGCCGTCCGGATCGGCATCGAAGCGGGCGAGGTGCTGGTCGACATCGACCGCGTGAGCGGCGAGCGGGACCGCATGATCACGGGTGATTCCGTGAATCTCGCGGCGCGCCTGCAGTCGGCGGCGGAACCGGGCACCGTCGCGGTCGGACCGGCGGTGTACGCAGCCACCAAAGAGGTCGTGGAGTACCGCGAGCTCCCGGCTCTGTCGCTGAAGGGCAAGAGCGGCATGACGCCCGCCTGGTGCGCGACCCGTGTCCAGGCTCGTCGTCACGGCATGCGCGCTCCGCTGGGTCTCGAGGCGCGCCTCGTCGGTCGCGACGAGGAGCTCGGCCTTCTCAAGCAGACGTTGCAGAGGGTCGAGCTCGAGCGGCGGGTCGCGCTCGTCACGGTCCTCGGATCGGCGGGCGTTGGGAAATCGCGTTTGGCGTGGGAGTTCATGAAGTACGTCGACGGCCTTCCGCAGCTCGTCTACTGGCGCAAGGGACGTTGCTCTTCCTACGGGAACGTCTCGTACTCCGCGCTGGCCGAAGCGATCAAGTTCCAGTGCGGCATCCTCGAAGACGACTCACCCGATGAAGCTCGGCGCAAGGTGGCGCGCAGTGTCGAGGAGCTCTTCGGAGACGACTCGGCCGCGGAGCACATCGAGGTGCTGGTCGGCGTACGACCGGACCGCAAGGCGCCGCGCGATGAGCTGTTCGACACCTGGCGCCGCTATCTCGAGCGGATGGCCGCGCGCTATCCGTTCGTCCTGCTGTTCGAAGACGTGCACTGGGCCGACCAGGGGCTCCTCGACTTCATCGATCACCTGGCCGACCTCGGCCGCGGGCCGATCATGGTGCTCACGCTCGCGCGACCGGAGCTGCTCGAGACGCGCCCCTCCTGGGGAGGGGGCAAGCGGAACTATTCCGCCGTCTACCTCGACCCACTGTCGCGCGACGAGAACGCGACGATGCTGTTCGACCTCGTCGACGCCCGCCTCCCGGCCGGTGTGACCGACGTCGTGGTCCGGCGCGCCGAAGGCAATCCGCTGTTCACCGAAGAGATCGTGCGCATGTTCATCGACCGCGGGATCCTGCGCCCCACCGGGCCCGACAAGTGGGAGGTAGCGGGCCAGGTCGAGGACATCGACATCCCCCGCTCGATCCACGCCGTGATCGCGGCGCGCCTCGATTCGCTCCCGCCGGACGAGAAGGAGCTTCTGCAGGATGCGGCCGTGACGGGCCGGATCTTCTGGGATGGCGCGGTCGCGGCGCTCACCGCGTCGGATCCGCGTCCGGTGCTCGCGCGCTTGCGGGTGAAGGAGCTCGTCATGCCACGCGAGCCCTCCGCTTTCTCCGGCGAGAACGAGTACTCGTTCCGGCACGTGTTGATCCGTGACGTCGCCTACGACGCCCTCCCGAAGACGGCGCGGGTCGAGAAGCATGCCCGCATCGCCGCGTGGGCGGAGGGCCGCGCGGGGGAGCGGCGCGACGAGGTGGCAGAGCTGATCGCCACGCACTACCGCGAGGCGATCACGTACGCGCGGGAGCTCGGCGGAGGATCCGACCTCGCCCCCGTCGCGTACCGGTGGGCCTGCCTCGCCGCGGATCGCGGGCGCCGGCTGTGGCAGAACGCCTCGGCGGCGGAATGGACGCGCTTCGCGCTCGACCTGGCGCCGGAGATCGACCTCGACGATGCCGAGACGGCGCGCCTTTGGGAGCGGCTCGGCTCTGCCGTGCTCGGGCTCGAGAGCTTCGAGGCGGCGGTCGACGCCTTCGGGCGTGCGGCCGCCTCGTTCGAGACGGCGGGCGAGCAGGTAGACGCGGCGCGCTGCCACGCGCAGCGCGCATGGACCGCGTTCCTCCTGGGCCGGGACGAGGAGTTCCCGCCGTTGATCGAGAACGTCCTCGAGTCGCTCGAGCCCCTCGGCGACAGCGAGGAGCTGGCCGACGCGCTGGCGCTGCGCGGGTGGCAGCGGTGGCGGCTCGGGCGGCCGGACGCGGAGGGGGATCTCATCCGCGCCAGCGAGATGGCCGAGCGGCTCGGCGCCGACGTCACCCGCGGCATGGCGCTCACCAGCCTCGGCGCGGTGATGATCGCGACCGGCCGCTGGGAGCAGGGTTGTCGCGCGACCGAGGTCGCGTGGGAGCTCGGCAAGACGACGCGCAACCTGACGTTGTTCCTCCGCTCGTCGAACAACTTCGCGTCGTTGCTCATCGAGCACAGCTCGAACTACGGGCGCGCCGGTGAGATCGCGGCCGAGGCCTTGGAGGTGGCGCGCCGCACCGGCCGGAGGGACTTCGAGGCGTGGCTCACGGCGTTGCTCGGCGAGATCGACCTGGACCGCGGCGCTCTGGCGGCAGCGGAGCGTCGCTTCCGCCGGTCGCTCGAGCTCGATGTGGGCGACCGGCGCGGCCAGGGCGACCGCTTGATGCTCCTCGCCGACGTCCGGTCGCGGCGCGGGGACCTGCAGGAGGCGGATTCCCTCCTCGCCGACGCCCGGGCCCTTTTCGCCGAGAGCCCGGAGCCGCGGTTCGAGATGTGGATCGAGATCATCGCCGCGCGGATCGCGGCCGCCCGCGGCGACGTCGAGGCGGCGCTGAGGCATCAGCAGATGGGGCTATCGGTGGTCCCCGAGGACAGCACCGAGTACGGGATCCACATCCTGTTGCTCGAGACCGTTCGGTTGCTCGTCGCCCAGGGCCGCGGCGCGGAGGCGCTCCCGCTCCGCGACCGGCTCGACCGGCTGTCCGCGGGCCGCCCGGCGATCCATGCCGCGGCGCTCACCGCCGCGGGGCTCATCGCCGGTGACCCTGCGCCGGTCGAGGAGGCGGCGGACATCCTGCGGGGGATAGGACAGCGGACCGAGATGGCGCGATGCCTCGTCGAGGCAGCTTCGCTTCGTGGGAACGCCGGAGGGAAGGCGCTGGAGGAGGCGCGACGCGTCTTCGAGGAGTGTGACGCACGGCTGTACCTCGACCTCGCCCGTATCGAACGGGTGGCCGATACGCCCACGTAGAATGGCCGCCGCCGGTGCATGCTCCCGGCCGGCACATCAGAAAGGAGCCGCACCATGTCCTCCGTGATCGTCTCCACCGCCCGCACCGCCATAGGCAAGTTCGGAGGCAAGATCTCGCACCTCCCGGCGGTCGACCTGGGCGGCCGCGCGATCGAAGGCGCCCTCACCCGTGCCGGGATCGCCGGCGAGCAGGTCGACTACGTCATCATGGGCCAGGTCCTCGGCGCCGGCGCGGGTCAGATCACCGCGCGCCAGGCGGCTATGAAGGCCGGCATCCCGAAGACGACGCCGGCTGTCACGATCAACAAGGTGTGCCTGTCGGCGCTGAACGCGATCGCTCTCGCCGACCAGATGATCCGCGCCGGCGAGGTGTCGGTCGTCGTGGCCGGCGGGATGGAGTCCATGGATCAGGCGCCCTATCTCTTGCCGAAGGCGCGGACCGGCTACCGGATGGGCGACGGGAAGATCGTCGACTCGATGATCCACGACGGTCTGTGGGACGCGTTCTCGCACAAGCACATGGGTGATCAGAGCGACGACGTGAACAAGGAATTCGCCCTCACGCGCGAAGAGCAGGACGCGTGGTCGGCGCGGTCGCACCGGCGGGCGCACGACGCGATCACCTCGGGCCGCTTCGCCGAGGAGATCGTGCCGCTCGAGATACCGCAGAAGAAGGGCGACGCCATCGTCTTCGACACCGACGAGGGTGTGCGGCCCGATACCACCGAAGAGACGCTGGCGCGGCTGAAGCCCGTCTTCCAGAGCGACGGCACGATCACCGCGGGCAACGCGTCGCAGATCTCGAACGGCGCCGCCGCCGTGGTCGTCATGAGCCGCGAGAAGGCGGAGGAGCTGGGGGTCGAGCCGGTGGCCGAGATCCTGGCGCACGGGATGTCCGCGGACGCGCCGCCGTACCTCCACACGGTGCCGGCCCTTGCCGCGCAGGCGGCCCTGAAGAAGGCGGGCATGTCCCCCGGCGACGTCGACCTGGTCGAGATCAACGAGGCGTTCGCCGCGGTCGCGATCCACTCCACGAGGATGCTCTTCAACGGCGATCCCTCGGCCGCAGACAAGGTGAACGTGAACGGCGGCGCGGTCGCTCTTGGTCATCCGATCGGTGCGACCGGAGCACGCTTGGTCGTGACGCTGGTCAACGAGCTCAGGCGGCGCGGCGGCGGCAACGGCCTCGCGACGCTGTGCGGCGGCGGCGGCCAGGGCGACGCCCTGCTCGTTCGCGTTCCTGCGTAGGACTCAGTCGCTGAAGCGCTTGAAGAGTTCGATCTCGTCGATGTGCCGCGCCCGCAGCTCGTCGTCCTCGACACCAAGGCCTTCCTCGGGTGCCATGCAGAGGATCCCGAGCTTGCCCTTGTGCAGGTTGTGGTGCACCTGGTAGGCCGCTTCACCCGCGTCGGGAAGCTCGTAGGTCTTGGACAGGATCGGATGTATGCGTCCGAGGTAGGCGAGGCGGTTCGCCTCCCACGCCTCCTTGTAGTTGGCGAAGTGTGAGCCGATGATGCGCTTGAGGTTCATCCAGAGGTAGCGGTTGTCGTATTCGTGCCGGTAGCCGGAGGTCGAGGCGCAGGTCACGACCAGGCCGCCCTTCTTCACGACGAACACGCTCGCGCCGAACGTCTGCCGCCCCGGGTGCTCGAACACGATGTCCGGGTCCTCGCCCACGAGGTCGCGGATCTTCTTTCCGAAGCGCCGGAACTCGCGCATGTCCTGACCGTCGTCGTTCCAGAACCGGTATCCCTCCGCCTTGCGGTCGATGACGTGCTCGACGCCGATCTCGTGCAGGAGGTCGACCTTGTCCTGCGACGACACGACGCCGATCGGGATCCCGCCGCCGTTCAGCACGTACTGGCAAGCGAACCCGCCGAGTCCTCCCGTGGCACCCCAGATGAGCACGACGTCCCCCTGCTTCATCCCGGCGCCGTTGCGGCTGACGAGCATCCGGTAGGAGGTCGACGAGACGAGCCCTAGACACGCCGCCTCCTCCCAGGTGAGGTGGCGCGGCTTCGGCATGAGCTGGTTCGCCTTCACCATGGCGATGTCGGCCATCCCGCCGAAGTTCGTCTCGAAGCCCCAGATCCTCTGGCGGGTGTCGAGCATGGAGTCGTCGTGGCCCTCGTGCCCCTCCATGTCGACGTAGTTGCAGTGGACGGTGACGCGGTCACCCGGCTTCCAGCGCGTCACTCCCGGTCCGGTGTCGAGGACGACGCCGGCGGCATCGGACCCGACGATGTGATGGTCGAGGTTGTGGCGTGCACTCAGCTCGCCTTCGCGGCCGAACCGCTCGAGGAACGCGAACGTCGAGACGGGTTCGAAGATCGAGGTCCAGACGGTGTTGAAGTTGATCGCCGACGCCATCACCGCGACCCGGCACTCGTTCGGCCCGAGGGGCGGAAGAGGAACCTCGTCGACGTGCAGGGACTTGCGAGGGTCCTTCTCCTCGAACGCGATCCCGTCGAACATCTCCTGGTCCTCGCGCCGTACGAAAGCGGCGCGCACGCTCTCCGGAAGCTCGCATGCCGCGAGCTCTTCGCCCGGCGCGCCCTCGAGGATCAGTGATCGGATGGTGTCGATCGATCCCGCCACGCGTCCTCCCGTTCTGGACTCTCCGGTCAAGATTCGGGCGTACCTTATCAACCGGCCGCATCAACCGGCCGCATCAACCGGCCGCGCGCGGCGGCATCCCGGATGGCCTGCGAGGGAAGGCGAGTACGATCGAGCGATGGATCAAGGATTGAACTTCACCCTCACCGAGGAACAAGAGGCGTTCCGGCGCTCGGTCCGGGAGTTCGTCGAGGACAAGATCGCCCCGCGGGCCGCGGAGGTCGACGAGGCCGACGAATATCCGTGGGACCTCGACGAGCTCATGGTCAAGAACGGGTTCACCGGCGTGTCGTATCCGGAGGAGTACGGGGGTTACGGCGGAGGCGCGCTCGATCTGGCTCTCATGATCGAGGAGATCTCGCGGTGGTCGGCCGGCATCGCGCTGGTGTCGGCCGTGAACAAGCTCGGCGCGATACCGATCCTTCTCGCCGGGAACGACGAGCAGAAGCGGCTCGTTTCGGAAGGCATCTCCAACGGCACCCACCGCATGTCCTACTGCCTCACCGAGCCGAACTCAGGCTCCGACGCGGGGGCGATGAAGAGCCGCGCGGTGCGCGACGGAAGTGACTGGATCATCACCGGAACGAAACGCTTCATCACCGGCGCGGGACCGAGCGACCTGTACACGTACTTCGCGGTCACCGACCCGGATGCTCCCAAGGGCAAGAACATCACCTGCTTCCTCGTCTCCAGCGACATGAAGGGATTCGAGCTCGGGCGCAAGGAAGACAAGATGGGCATCCGCGGCTCGCCCACCCGCGAGGTGATCCTCGACGGAGTACGCGTCCCGCAGGAGAACGTCGTCGGAGAGGTGGGTCAGGGATTCGCGATCGCCATGCGGACCCTCGACTTCTCGCGTCCGAGCGTCGCCGCGCAAGCCCTCGGGATCGCGCAGGGAGCGTTCGACTTCGCGCGCGACTACGTCCGGGAGCGGGAGCAGTTCGGCAAGCCGATCGCGTCCTTCCAAGGGATGCAATTCATGTTTGCCGACATGGCGATGAAGGTGGAGACGGCGCGTCTCGCCGTGTACCGGGCCGCGTCCGCCATCGACGACTCTGGTTGGGATCTCAAGCCGGACCCGTTCGTGTCCTACTGGGCCGCGATCGCGAAGTGCTACGCGAGCGACGTCGCCATGTCGGTGACGACCGACGCCGTGCAGGCTCTCGGCGGCTACGGCTACATCAAGGAGTACCCGGTCGAGCGCATGATGCGAGACGCGAAGATCACGCAGATCTACGAGGGGACGAACCAGATCCAGCGCGTCGTGATCGCCCGCAGCATCTTCGGGGGCCGCTGACCAGAGCGCGCGTCGCGGCCGACCATGCGGAATCCGTTCAAGAAGAAGCCCGTCGATCCACTCGCCTCCGGGATGTTCCGGAGCGTCCGGACGCGTGAGAGGCGGCGGCGCTTCGCCTTCCTGCGACGGAAATGGGTGGTCGTCACGGCCGCGGTCGTCTTGCTCGTCGGCGGCCTGGGCGGGTACGGGCTCTGGTTCTACTACTCGCTGCAGGGCGACATCCAGGACGAGGACACGGTGCTCGACAATCCCCCCGAGCACGAGGACGATCCGTTCAACGTCCTCCTGGTCGGCTCCGACTCCCGCGAGGGCCTGACCGAAGAGGAGCAGCAGCGGCTCGGAGCCGACGACCAAGAAGGAGGCGTCGCTATCACCGGCGAGCGGGCCGACACGTTGATCCTGGCCCACATCGATCCGGAGACGACCCGCGTCACCATGGTGCAGTTCCCGCGCGATCTGTACGTGGAGCGTGCCGACGGAACCATGGGGAGGATCAACGACGCCCTCCAGGACGGGCGCCGTCACCTCATCCAGACCGTCGAGAACGTCACCGGGCTAGAGGTGAATCACTACGCGCAAGTGAACATCGCCGGGTTCCGCGACCTCGTCGATGCGATCGGAGGCGTCGAGGTGTGCGTGCCGGAGCCGATCCCGTTCGACCCCGCCACCGGCATCGAAGTGACGGAGGACGAGATCGGGATGGTTCACTTCGACGGAGACAGGGCGGTGCGCTTCGTGCGTTCCCGCAAGGTATTCGGCGAAGGCGATCTCGCGCGCATCCAGAACCAGCAGAAGTTCCTCGCCGCCGCGATCAACAAGATCACTTCGCCGGCGACGTTCCTGTCGCTGGGCAAGGTTCTGCGTCTCAAGGACGTGGCCGGTGGCCACCTCGTCGTCGACCGCGACACCGACCTCCGTGAGCTCTACCGGATCCTCCAGCGCTTCCGTGCTTTCGACCCGGACGACTACGAGGCCTACACGGTGCCGAACCTCGGTCCCGCCGAGATCACGACCTCGAGCGGCGTCGAGGTCAGTGTCGTGGAACCCGATCCCGAGGCGATGCAGGTGATGTTCGACGCCATCGCCGGCAACGAGTCGCCGGCTTCGGCCGACGCCGTCCCCGACATCGATCCGGGCACGATCCGCGTCGGCGTCTACAACGGGACCGGCCGCGAGGGCGTCGCGTCGCAGGCGGCCGACGAGCTGGTGGCGGCGACGCGGACGCAATCGAGCACGATCGAGGTCGCGGAGGTCGCGAACGCCGACCGCAGTAACTACGCCAGCACGGTCGTCCGCTACCGGCCCGGGGGAGAGGCCGAGCAGATGGCGGAGTATGTGGCGGCGGCGATCCCCGGCGCGCGGGTCGAGGAGGGACGAACGCCCCTTGGGATCGACGTCGAGGTGGTGGTGGGTCGCGGGTTCGAGACCGAGCGCATCGTCCAGATCCTCCCGATCCCGATCCCGGCGCCCGGCGACCTGCCGGAGGTATGCCGCGCCTGACCCGGTCTAGGCGACCCCTTCGAGCTCGAGGAGGAAGGACTTGACCTCCAGGCCGCCGGTGTAGCCGCCGAGACCACCTCCCGTGCGGATCACCCGGTGGCAGGGGACGACGATCGGTACTCGGTTCGCCCCGAGCGCATTGCCCGCGGCGCGCACGGCCTTGGCGCTGCCGGCCGCGGCCGCGACCGAGCGGTAGGTCTCGACCCGTCCGTACGGGATGCGGGTTGTCGCCCTCAGCACGCGGCGGGAGAACCCCGCGACGTAGGACCAATCGACCGGATGCTCGAACGACGTCCTGGTCCCGGCGAAGTACTCGTCGAGCTCGCGGCGGATCGCGTCGAGCCGGCGCGGCAGCTCGACCACCCGCGGAGAGATCCGTCGCGCCAGCTCGGAGACGACGGCATCCTCGCCCCTCTGCGGGAAGGCGATCGTGACGAGGCCGCGGCGCGTCGCCGCGAGGAGCAACCGTCCGACGGGAGAGTCGTGCGAGGCGTAGCCGACGTCGACGACCCCCGCGCCCGCGGCCCGCTCCACGGCGCGCCGTACGGCGTCGTCCGGCGCCGCTTCCGGCGGCTTCTGCAGCAGCGATTCGAGCTCGTTCACGACTCCTCCTCCCATGCCTGCCTCAGCTTCTGGATCCCTTCGTGGACGTTCCGGCGCGCCGCGGCATCGGTGCAGCCGAGGACCGCGCCGATCTCCCGGTAGGGGAGACCTCCGGCGTAGCGCAGGTAGACCGCGCTCCGTTGCTTCGCCGGCAGCGCCCGCACCAGGGACCACACCTCTCGTCCACCGTCGGTCGTCGGCGCCTCGGGCACGACGGCGACGGGGATCGCCTCCCTGCTGCGGCGGCGCGCCGCGTCGAGGACCTTCCGGTGGGCGATCGTGAACAGCCACGACCTTAGGTTCCGCGCGTCCCGCAGCGCCGGATACGCCCGGAGGGCGGCCACCACCGTCTCCTGGAAGCAGTCGTCGGCGGCGTCCGGCCCACCGACCGCCACGAGGAACCGGTACACGTGCTCGGCGTGCAGGTCCAGAACCTGCTGGAACGGTGGCTTCACGACTGAAGAACGTACGGGAGGGGCAGAACGTGAGATGGAAGGTATGGAGCGACGGGGGGCGAATAATGGGTGCGAACTCTCACTTCGGGCATCGCGGAGGAAACCCATGCTGAGGAAGCGTCTCACCCGTGTCGCCGGCCTGATGCTGGCGGCGCTCCTGGTCGCTCCCGCAGCCATCGCCACGCCGGGCGGCTCGCCACGGGCGGCCGGCGACATCGTGCCGGGCGGGTACATCGTCGTCCTCGAAGATGGTGCCCGTCCGGGCGCTGTGGCCCGCCTCCACTCCAGGCTGCTCGACGTGCGCGTTCAGCACGTCTACCGCCATGCCATGAAGGGCTATTCCGCCGCGATGCCGGCTATCACCGCGGCGGCCGTCGAACGTCTTCCCGGGGTGGAGTGGGTCGAGCCGGTGCGGGTCGTGCGAGCCGCGGCACAGACGCTGCCGACGGGCATCGACCGCGTCGACGGCGATCTGAGCCCACGGGCGCGCATCGACGGCAAGGATGAGCGCGTAGACGTCGACGTGGCCGTGCTGGACACCGGCGTCGACCTGGACCACCCCGACCTGAACGTCTTCGCCGGCGGCGCCAGGAACTGCACCTTCCTCTCGCTCGGCGGCGCGAACGACGACCACGGCCACGGGACGCATGTTGCCGGCACGGTCGGCGCGCTCGACAACGGGAGCGGTGTGGTCGGTGTCGCTCCGGGGGCGCGCATCTGGCCGGTGAAGGTCCTGAACCTCCTCGGCACGGGAAACACAGCCGACGTCGTGTGCGGGATCGACTACGTCACCTCGAAGGCCGGCGAGATCGAGGTCGTGAACATGAGCCTCGGCGGATCCGGTCGCGACGACGGGAACTGTGGGAACTCCAACAACGATGCGCAGCACCGGGCTATCTGCCGATCGGTCGCCGCGGGCATCACCTACGTCGTGGCCGCAGGCAACGACAGTCGCGACGCCGCCGGGTATGCGCCGGCCTCGTACGACGAGGTGATCACCGTCAGCGCCCTCGCGGACTTCAACGGGAAACCGGGAGGGGGAGCCTCTTCTACCTGCCGGACGGATGAGGACGACACGTTCGCGACCTTTTCGAACTTCGGACCCGACGTCGACCTCATCGCGCCGGGGGTTTGCATCCTCTCCAGCCGTACCGGGGGAGGGACGACGACCATGTCGGGGACGTCGATGGCCAGCCCTCACGTTGCCGGAGCTGCGGCGCTCTACCTTGCCGGCGCTCCGGGAACGTCCCCGGCCGCGGTTCGCGCCGCGCTCATCGCGGCGGCGTCCTCTGACTGGAACGCCGTGGACGATCGCGACGCGACGAAGGAACCCCTCCTGCACGTCGCTGGTCTCTGACAAACCCACGGCGCGCCGCCGCTCCGTAGCGCGGGGATCGGCCTCGGGAGGACGTAGACCGGTTCGTCCAGACGCGGATCGCCTCGCGCCGTAGCTTCCCCCTCAGCGAGATCGTCGCGGCCGCCAACGTCGCCGCTCCACCGAGGGCCACCGCAGCCCTCGTCCCGAGTCCGGCCGCTATCCAGCCCACCAGAGGGCCTCCCACCGGGGTGCTGCCCAGGAAGACGATGCCGTGCAGGGCCATGACACGGCCGCGCATCGCGGGCGTCGCCTCCGTCTGGAGCATCGTGTTGGCGGTGGCGGCGAAGACGATGCTGGCGGCGCCCGTCGGGACTATGACGCCCGCCGCCCACAGGAGGGTGGGGGCGGCCGCGGTCACCAGCGTCAGCGACCCGAACGCCAGGGCTGAGCCCAGCAAGAGGCGCCGGCTCGGGCGCGCCGCGTGCGCACTGCCGAGGGCGCCGATCAGCGTGCCGAGCCCCAGCATGGCCGACAGCATCCCGTACGCGCCCGCGCCGCCGTCGAAGACCTTCTCGGCGAGGAGCGGCACCGTCAGCCGGAAGTTGAACGCGAACGTCCCGACCACGGCC
>Ga0247713_1001197_pt1 | contig 13326 bp, 15 predicted proteins | sample 21E_NmetaG_FD_189936 | JGI IMG/M metagenome (GOLD analysis project Ga0247713, IMG submission 189936) | Soil microbial communities from hillslope of Landscape Evolution Observatory, University of Arizona, Oracle, AZ, United States - 2-1-E_N | ecosystem: Engineered > Artificial ecosystem >... | reverse complement strand
GGGGTGGTGCCTGCAGCGGGGGGTCGCAGTCGGGCAGGGGCAAGGGCCGGCTGCGCCCCGTGCAAGCGTCAGGCGTCGATGTTGATGACGAGCTTTCCGCCGACGCCGCCGGCGGCGAGGGTGTTCAGCGCGGCTGCGGCCTGGTCCAGCGGCAGGACGTCTGCTACAGAGACCTTCAGCTGGCCAGCGGCGACCTGCTCGGCCAGCGGCGCGACGACCTCTCGCACGGCGGCGACCATGATCTGCGAGCCGGTCACGTCGGCGTGAGCGAGCGTCTGCTCGTCGGGGAGGGCGGTCGTGCTCGCGAGGCTGCCGCCGCGGCGCACGGCTGCGAGCGGTACCGCCGAGGGGTCGTAAGCGGGGGCCAGGTTGACGAGGGCGTCCACGCCGTCGGGGTAGGCGGCGCGGACCTGCTCGGCGACGGGGCCGGCGGTGTAGTCGATCACCTCGGCGGCGCCAAGCGCACGAAGCCGGTCGGCGTCCGATGTCGTGCCGGTGGCGATGACCGTGACGCCGCGGGCGGAGAGCAGCTGCACGGCGTAGGAGCCGACGCCGCCCGACGCGCCGTTGACCAGGACGGTCTGCCCCGCCTGCGGGTTGATCGCGTCGATCGTCTGCGCAGCCGCGGCCCCGGCCAGCGGTAGCGCCGCGGCCGTCGTGAAGTCCAGCGCTTGCGGCTTGTGCACTACGGAGGCGGCGGGCAGGACCGCGTAGTCGGCGATTGTGCCGGCCTGGATCGGCGGGGCGAGCAGGACGTGGCCGAGAACCTCGTCGCCGATGGCGATGTCCTCGACACCCTCGCCGACAGCCTCGACGACGCCGGCGGCGTCACGGCCGAGCACCAGCGGGTACTCGTGGGGGATCATCCCGGCCATCATCCCGGAGGCGATGCCGTTATCGATCGGGTTCAGCCCGGCGGCCTTGACGCGGATGAGGACCGTGCCCTCGGCTGCGGTGGGGGTGGGCACTTCGCCGAGCTCTGGCTGGGCTCCGGCGGCGGGGACGTGGAGTGCGCGCATCGTGGGTCTCTCTCATAGCGGATCAGCGGGTGTGATGACTTCAAGCTTGAAGCGTACACGCCGTCTCCAACCACTTCAACCTTGAAGTCGTTCCCGAGCCAGAAAACTTCAAGGTTGAAGTCCGTCGGCTACGATGGGGGCATGGAGAAGTCCACTTCCGTAGACGTCATGCAGGAGCCGCGCTGGCTGAACGCCGAGGAGCTGCAGGCATGGCTGACGCTTGTCAGCGTGACGATGCGACTGCTCCCGGCACTCGACGCCCAGCTGCGCCGCGACGCCGGCATCAGCCACTTCGAGTACACGGTGATGGCGGCGCTGTCAGAGGCCCCCGAACGGACCCTGCGAATGAGCGAGCTCGCCGCGCTCGCCGAGGGGTCGCTGTCGCGGCTGTCGCAGGTGGTCGCACGGCTGGAGAAGCAGGAGTGGGTGCGCCGAACACCTGACCCCGCCGACGGTCGCTACACGCTGGCGATCCTCACCGACGCGGGATGGGACAAGGTCGTCGCCACCGCCCCCGGGCACGTCAACGAAGCCCGCCGACTCGTCTTTGATCGCCTGACACGAAGCCAGACCCAACAGCTGACGACCATCGGCCGGCGCATCCTTGCCGCCATCGACCCCGACGACCCCTGCCTTCGCCGCGAGTAGCCGATGGCGCCCCCCTTGGCCTGGACGAGCCGTGGTGTATTGCCGGTTCCCGTGCGCGACCGGTAGCGACCCTTCTTTGAACGCTAAGCCCTTGCCCCCTTAGGTCGGTAGACGATGACACCTTCGACTTCTTCGTCTGGTGCATAGAGACCCACACCAAGGGACGGCGCCTCGGCTCCGTCAAGGTCCGGCAGCGCGATGCCCGCGTTGCCCAAGTCCGACAGCACCTCGGATAACGGGCGCCGCAAGACCTGCACCCCCGACAGGACCACGTCCGCGTCTCCACCTGCCTCGATTTCGCGGACTCGGTCATCGTCCGAGAAGTGCAGGTGGATGAACATGAACGGTTCGCAGGCCTGTTCCCGAAACTCCATCGACGCGCGGGAAACGGATGGTGTCTTCATAAACTCCGTAGCCCCGGGAACCGACCGCGCCGCTTGTCGTGTCATCCCGAGCGTGAACATGCCGAGCGACTTACCTGGCACAGCTTCCACGCGGCTGCTCACGCCCCTGGACCTTCCACCCGTCACAGAGTGAAACCTCTCTGTGTCAAGCGCCAGGTGTAGTTGCCGGTGCGGGCGCGCGTTGAGGTGGTCGAGCCGTCCAGGGGGTTCCGGTTCGACGAGGTCGGGAGTACGGTTGTTGTGGCTCGGGGAAGTGACTTCAGCGAAGAGTCGGCGTGAGGGAATGTGAGCCGGCGGCGGTGTGCAGCACCTTGTTGATCTGGCGTTGGCCGCCGGGGTTGAACCGGTAACGGACCTTGTCACCCGATGACGCCGCGATGGGTGCGGTGCCGTTTGAGGACGCGAACACTGACGGGGTGGCGAACCGTGTCGGGTTGCCGACAACGGAGATGATCGTCGCCGCGCCGACTCGGCCGATGCCGACGATGTCGGTCAGCGTGGTTGCGTAGTCGTCGAGCGCCGCGTCGAGCTGGGCGTTGACGGTTTTGATCTTGCGGTCGGTCACCCGCAGCTCGCCCAGCAGGTCACGCACGATGTCTCGACGCAGCCGGCCGACGGGATCCGTAGGCCGCAACGCTCGCAGCAGCTGCGCTGTTTTCGTTGCTGATAGGCCCTTGCGTGCCCGCCGGGCAGCAACGCGATCAGCTGGTCGTGGATGCGACACAGCGTCTTCTGCCGCTGCGACACCAGTTGCCAACGTCGTTCCAGCAGCATGCCCAGCAGCACCGTGTCGTCATCCACGGCGACGGGCCGCAGGGCGTTGGCGTGTCGGCCGACTACGGCGGTGGGAGGGAGCGTCGTGTGCGTCGGTCTTGTAGCCGGCACCCGACAGGGTCCGTACCCGCGCGAGCCGATCGCCACCGATGACCGTCCGCTCCCGGGCATGCCCCCACGCCGCCAGCACCCCCGAGCACGGACACGACAGCCCGCCGGCTGCCAACTGGAACTCGACCACGACCCGATTAACCGATACCGTCAGCATCGCTGCACTCCGCAGCTCACGAGGCCCTCCCACCGAGTCCACCAAGACAAGGGGAGGGCCTCTCTGCGTTCAAGGACCCGCGCACCCTGCCCGCTCACCCCTGCACGAGCAAACCCCCGCCCGTGCTCAACCCCGGTGACGCCTACCTACCCCGCCATGCTCAACTCACGTGACGCCCAACACCCCCAGGCAACATCAGCCGGATATCAGGCGTCGTCGATGGTGTCGCCGTACCGCTGTCTAGCGGCTTCTCCGGATGTACCGAGTTCTTTGCCGATCTTCGCCCATGACAGTCCGTCGGTCCGCGCCTTGCGTACTGCCTCGGCAAGGTCACGTTCAATCAGGGAGCGCTGGTAGGCCACTCGTCGCAGAGCCAACAAGGCAGGTTCGCGACGGTCGCCGTCGCGTGGCTCGTACCGTTCGAACTTGTCGGCGAAGGCATCGGCCTGAGCAATCAACTCATCTAGAGATCGCGGCATCGCTATCACCTCAGGAATCTGCTGTCGGGCTGGCATGGCATGGACGATGGCGAGCACGCCGTGCCACTCGACAACGCCGATCTCCAAGACTCGACCGGCGCGGTCGGCCCCCACGTACATCACAAGACCGTCACCCAGGTCCCATGCATCCACGGCGAACGCCCAGGCGTGTCGTGCATCTGCGTCTGACACGTCGTGGCGTCCAGCGCTCTTGAGGACGAGCGGTTCGTCGTCCATCCACCGTGCCAAGTTACCTTCCACGCGGGGCACACACAAGGTAACTTGCATCAGACGTGACTTCGCTGCTGCACGGAGACGCCGCCCTGTGGGCGGGTCTCCTGGTAATGCGCACCGGATTTCGCTCGCGTAGGCATTGCTCGCAGGGGCTTGAGGGACCTCACCCGGTCAACGTCATACATGCTAGAATCACCGTATGACGATGCTGAGCTTTCGGATAGACGATGACGTCGTCGAGGAGGTGCAGGCGTGGGCCGACCGTCTGGGGATCGACCGCTCGGAGCTCCTACGCGAGGCGCTGCGGCGGCACTTGCATCGACTTGCCAGTGAGAACGACGCGCTCACCTGGGAGCAGCAGCCCTTGGACGAAGGAGAACGTGCCTTGGCCGAGGTCGCTGATTGGGGGCCGGCGGAGGACTGGTCGGACTGGGCGGATGCAGCGCGGTGAGATCTGGTTCGCCGCCACGCCTGGCGGTGATCGACCCGTACTGGTGCTGACCCGCGATCCAGTCGCCGACCGTATGGCATCCGTGGTCGTGGCCGCGCTGACGCGAACCCGTCGCGGGTTGATCTCGGAGCTGGATCTGTCCGCTCGCCACGACGGTGTCCCGAGCGACTGCGTCGTCAACTTCGACAACATCCACACCCTGCGAAGGGAGTTGTTCCGCCGGCGTGTCACATCGCTGTCCCCGGGGCGCATGGCGGAGGCATGCGAGGTGTTGGCTGCAGCAACCGGCTGCTGACCAACCGCCGAGCCACCGTCGCCAGGGCCTTGCTTCCTGCCCAACAACAGGACCGCAACCTCATGAGAGCGGCGCTGACCTCAACTCGGCGGGTTGTCGGACCTCGCGTTGAAGGGCCGGGTTCTCCGTCGCTGTCCGAACCGGGTTGGTGGACGCCGCGCGGGGTTCGGTGTCGGTGGTCAGGTCTTGATGCGGCCCGTTTCGTAAGCCCACATCGCGATCTCGACGCGGTTCCGGGCGTCGAGCTTGCGCATGAGGCTTGCCAGGTGGGTCTTGACGGTGCTGATGCTGATGTGCAGGTGGTCGGCGATCTCGCTGTTGGTCCAGCCCTGGGCGACGGGGATGAGGATCTCTTCCTCCCGGACGGTGAGCGGTTCGATGGGCTGCGCTCGTCCGGGTCTCGCATGGGTGTCAGCGAAGGCGGCGAGGAGCCGTGCGGTGATGCTCGGGGCGATGAGGGCGTCTCCGAGCGCGGCCGCGTGGATCGCCTGCGTCAGCAGGGCAGGCCCGGCGTCTTTGAGCAGGAAGCCTCGGGCGCCAGCCTTCAATGCCCCGTGCACGTACTCGTCGAGGTCGAAGGTGGTGATCACGACGACCGCCAGCGGGTCGTCGATGTCGGGGCCGGCGAGCTGCCGGGTGGCCTCGATCCCGTCGACCTCTGGCATGCGGATGTCGAACAGACAGACGTCGGGGCGCAGTGCGCGGGCAAGGGCGACCGCCTCGCGGCCATCGGCGGCCTCACCAACGACCTCGATGCCCGGCTGAGCGTCGAGGATCATCCTGAGACCAGCACGGACGATGTCCTGGTCGTCGGCGACGAGCACGCGGATGGGTGGGTCCCCAGGGCCGACCGCTTCGCTGCGTGAGGTCATGTCGTCACGCCGCCTTTCGGCAGCACCGCTTCGACCGTCCAGCCGCCGTCGGCTTGCGGTCCGGCATCAAAGGTGCCGCCGAGCAGGTTCGCTCGTTCAGCCATGCCGACGAGGCCATAGCCCGGCGGCGGGTGGCCCGTGCCGTTGGCAGCTCCGTCGTCGCGGACGGTCAGACGCACCTGCTCGTCTTCATCACCGACGTGGACGGTGATCCGGGTCGCGTCGCGGGCGTGGCGCACCGCGTTGGTGACCGCTTCCTGGGCGATCCGGTACAGCGCAACCCCGACCGAGGGGTTGAGACCGTCGAGGCCACCGGACAGCTGCACGTCGATGCGCGGCCAGCCGCCGACGCTGCGGGCGAGCTGTTTGATGTCGGCCAGCCCCGGTTGCGGGGCGAAGTCGGGTTCCGCCCCGTCGCGCAGGAGCCCGACCATGGCGCGCATCTCCTCCAGCGTCCGTGACGCGGCCTCCTCGATGGTCTCGAGGGTGGCCAGTGCGCGGTCGGGGTTGGATGCCGCCAGGGCACGTCCGGCTTGCGCCTGGATGGCGATGGCGGAGACGTGGTGGCCAACGGCGTCGTGGAGTTCACGGGCCAGCTCGTTGCGCTGACGGAGCTTGGCCTGCTCGATGTCGCGGGTCCGGGCGTGGGCGTGGAAGCGAATCGACGCGCCGAGCGCGGCGGAGAACAGAAAGAACGCGTACCCGCCGACCACCGTCACGACTTCCGACGGCGCAAGGCCCACCTGGGCACTGGCCGTCGGATCGGCGACGTGGGTGACCGGGAGCCAGCCGAGGATGATGCCGAGGCCGATCGCGGCCTCACGGCCGGAGCCCCAGCGGAACAGCGCGTAGGGCAGCATGAGCAAACCCGCGATGGTCAGCAGGTTGGTCGCGTCGATGACGATGATCCTCGCCACGTCCCACGCGATCATCGTGCCGAAGGCGACGGCTGCAGCCGCCAGGGGATGGGTGCGGCGCCACAACAGCGTGAGCGCCACCACCACGCTGACGGCGAGCACCAGTGGGGCCCATGCCCGGTCGGCGCGGAGCAGCAGCTCAAGCACCGAGCCCGAAACGAGCACGGCCACCAGCGCCCAGTCCCGCCACACCCGGACGGGCGCATGCGCCGGGCGGGGCTCGGCCCACAGGGCCCGGAGGCCGGTTCTCACCATCTGCACAGCGTACGGACACCGCGGCCGTCGCGGATCAGCCGAAAGTACGAAAGGCGACTCGTCCCCCCGGCCAGGACAAGTCGAGCCTGCAGACCGATGTGCCGTTCACTATGCGCCGTCATCGTGACGTCATTGGCCGGCACGACGTCGACCGACCGGACCCACGCAGGGTCCCCGCACTCAAGGAGCGACCCTGATGCATGGCCACGACACCGCTTCACTCCAGCCGATCCTGTCAGCTCGCGGCGTAACCAAGACCTACCGGACGGGCAGCCGCGAGGTCGCGGCCCTGCGGGGCGTGCACCTTGACGTGCACGCCGGCGAGCTGGTGATGGTCATGGGCCCGTCCGGCAACGGCAAGACCACGCTGCTCAACTGCCTGTCAGGTCTGGACGACATCGACGCGGGGACGGTGACGGTGGACGGCAAGGATCTGTTCGGCATGTCGGATGCCGAGCGGACCCGCCACCGCGCGCAGCGCATGGGTTTCATCTTCCAGGCCTTCAACCTCATCCCGGTTCTCTCGGCTGCCGAGAACGTGGAGCTGCCGCTGCTGGTGACGGGCGTCGCGCCCAAGGTGGCGCGTGAACGCTCGCACGACATGTTGGACCGGGTCGGCCTGGCCAACCGCGGGCACCACCGCCCAGGCGAGCTGTCCGGCGGCGAGCAGCAACGCGTCACCGTGGCACGAGCGCTGGTAGCGCAGCCGGCTCTGATCTGGGCCGACGAGCCGACCGGTGCGCTGGACAGCAAGACGGCGGGTGAGATCGTGGAGCTGCTGCACGAGGTGCACGCCGCCGGTCAGACCCTGGTCGTCGTGACGCACGACGAGTCGCTGGGTCATTCCGGCCAGCGCCTCGTCGAGGTGCGCGACGGCCTTATCGTCGGTGACCAGACGGCTCGCGATCAGCTGACCGCCGCCGCGGTGACCTCGTGACCGCCGTCGCCGTCCTCGCCGCCCTCGTTGGCCTGCTGCTGCTGCCGCTGCTGGTGACAGCGGTGCGTCAGCGCGCACTGGTCACCATGGCCAGGCGCAACATCAGTCGCCGGCGCGCAGAGGCCGTCCTTGTCGTGGCCGGTGCCCTGCTCGGCACGGCCATCATCACCTCGGCGTTCGTGGTCGGTGACGTCATCGAAGGATCGTTCGCCGACGCGGCACGCACACAGTACGGACCGGTCGACATCACACTGACGGCCCCCGCAGGAATGGACGTCACTCAGATCACCGAGGCGGTTCAGGCGGCCGGGGTCGAGGGCATCGACGGGCTGCTCACCGTGACCGCGAGCACCGGAACCTTCGAAGCCGCCGAGCAGGCGGCCGCGGTGCCACAGGTCGCCGTAGTGGAGCTCGATGTTGCCGCGGCGCGCGGCTTCGGCGCGCACCCGAGCATCACGGGGGTTGCCGACAGCAAACCGCTGACCCCCGGCAGTGTCATCGTCAACCACTCCACGGCCGAGGAGCTCGGCGTGCAGGCCGGCGACGAGGTCCGCCTCCACGCCTACGACACCAGCGTCGCCCTCCGCGTCGTCCAGGTCGTCCCCGAGGTCGGGCTCGCCGGCTACGGCGGCGCCCTCGTGGCTCCCGGAACCTTGCACGACCTGGCCGCGCAGGCGTCCGCTGCGGCGGCCCCGCCCACCACCCAGGTCCTGGTGTCCGTGGATGGGGCCGTGTTCGACACGCGAGCGTCGTCCGACGGCGTCGTGACCCAGCTCGAAGCTGCCGTCGCCGGCCTGCCCGGCGTCGGAATCGACGCCGTAAAGGCCACCCTGCTCGACGATGCTGAGAGCCAGGGGGCGGGCTTGACCCAGATCTTCACGATGATCGGGTCGTTCAGCGTCATGGCCGGAATCCTGCTGCTGATCAACCTGTTCGTCATGCTCGCCGAGGAGCGCAAGACCGAGCTGGGGATGTTGCGCGCCGTCGGGTTCACCCGCCGGCGTCTGACCCGGGCATTCGCGATCGAAGCTTCGCTGTACGCCGTGGTGGCCGCTGCAGCCGGAGCAGTAGCCGGCATCGGCATCGGATGGCTCGTGGCAGTGGTCGCCGGCCCGATCTTCGGGACGGTTGGCCAGGGCGGGGCTCCTCCGCTGGTGATCGAACCGGTCAGCCTTGCGATTGGGGCGGGCACCGGTCTGGTCATCTCGCTGTTGACCATCTGGGCCACGAGCCTTCGCATCGCGCGCCTGAACATCATCCGGGCCATCCGGGACCTTCCCGAGCCGAAGATCAACCGAGTTCGGGCGCGCACCCTCGTGCTCGCAGCCGCCGGCATCCTTGTCGGCGCCGCTACCGGCTTCGCCGGCTACCTGGGGGACAACGCCATCGCGCTGTGCCTCGGCGTGCCGGTCGCAGCATTCTCGGCTTCGCCGCTGTTGCGGCGGCTGCTGCCCGAACGGCCGGCGCGGCTGCTGACTGCGACGACGGTGCTGGGCTGGGGGCTGGCCGTGTATCCGCTGTTTCCCGAGGTCATGGCCGCCGGCGACATCATGGTGTTCGTCGTCCAGGGTGTCGTGCTGACTGCCGGCGCCGTCTCGTTGGCTTCGGGCATCGACCGCGTCTGGGCCTTCGCGATCGAGCGCCTCGCCCGAGGCACCCGCGGCCTTGCACCCCGCCTGGGCATTGCGTATCCCCTGGCCCGACGCTTCCGCACCTCGATGCTGCTCGGCATGTTCTCGCTGGTCATCTTCACGGTGACGATCACGACCGTGATGTCGGCGTCGATCGCCGGCAACACCGACGCAACCGTGCAGCGGGTGGCCGCCGGCTTCGACGTCGTGCTCGACACGAACCCGGCCAATCCTGTTGCCGCAGCAGCGCTGACCGAGCGTCCTGACGTGGCCGCGGTCGCCGGCCTGGTTCGCGGCGTGGCGAGCTTCGAGGCCGCACACCTCGACGGTGCCCGCGCCTGGCCCGTCACCTCCTTCGACGCGGATTTGCTGGCCCGCGGCGCACCCGGACTGTTCCGGCAAGATCCCAAGTACGCCTCGGACGAGGCCGCGTACCAAGCGGTGCTCAACGACCCGTCGCTGGCCATCGTGCCGGACGACTTCCTGGTGGCCGGCGTCGATGACGCCGTGCTGAAGATCGGCGACATCTTCAGCTACATCGATCCGGACAGCGGGCAGGCCCGCGAGCTGACCATCGCCGGCGTTGGGGAGGCCGACTGGCTTGCCAACGGCGCGCTGGTCAACCGCGAGGTCACCGCGGCCCTGTTCGGTGACCAGCAGGTCGTGGACCGCTTTTACCTCGCGGCGGCTGGCACAGCCGACGCCGACAGCCTGGCCGCAGCCGTGAACGCGGAGTTCCTCGCGCACGGCGCCGACGCCCGCACCTTCGCCACTATCGGCACCGCCGGGATGGGTCAGCTACTTGGCTTCATCGCCCTGCTCCGCGCCTTCCTCGGACTCGGCCTGCTCGTGGGCATCGCGGGTCTGGGAGTCGTCATGGTCCGCGCGGTCCGCGAGCGCCGCCACGAGATCGGCATGCTGCGGGCAATGGGCTTCAGCACGGGCATCGTGCGGGGCGCGCTGCTGTCGGAGGCGGGGCTGATCGCGGTGCAGGGCACGGTGATCGGTGCGGTGCTGGGCCTGGTCACAACCCGCCAGCTGCTCGCCGGCTCGGATTCGTTCGGCGACGTTCCACCCCCGTTCGTTCTCCCGTGGGTCGGGCTGCTCGTGATCCTGGCCCTGCCGCTGCTCGCCTCCCTGGCAGCGACCGCCTGGCCCGCCTCCCGAGCCGCTGCCATCAAGCCGGCCGTCGCGTTGCGCACCGCCGAGTAACCGTTGCCCTCCTACTCCAGACAAGAGCGTCCCATGGCCGCATCCAGCGACACCCACGCCGCACGCCTGACCATCGACTACCCCGACGGCGGTCTGGACCGTGTCTCGACGGCTCTGCGCCTCGTCTACGTCATCCCGATCGTGATCGTGCTCGGCCTCATCGGCGGCACGGCCGGCGGTGACACGGCCGGAGATGGCGGCCGCGCCGGTGCCTTCGGCGGCGGGGTGCTGGTGGTGCCGGTCCTCCTGATGATCCTGTTCCGAAACAAGTACCCGCGGTGGTGGTTCGCCTTCAACCTCCAGCTGGTCCGGTTCTCGACACGGGTGGTGGCGTACCTGGCGCTGATGTCGGACCGGTATCCGTCAACCGACGAGGAGCAGTCGGTCCACCTGGAGCTGGACTATCCGAGCGTCGCACAGGACCTCAACCGCTGGCTGCCGTTGGTGAAGTGGCTGCTCGCGATCCCGCACTACATCATCCTGGTGTTCCTGGGCGTCGCTGCGGTCATCGCAGTCATCGTCGCCTGGTTCGCGGTTCTTGTCACCGGCCGCTACCCACGCCCGATCTTTGACTTCGTCGAAGGCGTCCTGCGGTGGGGACTGCGTGTGCAGGCGTACGCGTTCCTGCTCGTCACCGATCGCTACCCGCCGTTCTCCCTGGCATGACGCCCATCCGGATGTGTTGTCCCTACTGCAGCCAGGTCACGCACCTTGCACCAGGCGAGATCTTCCTCGCGCTGGACGATGACCGTGGCGTCACTATCTGGTCATCAAGCGGGTCCCATGCCGAGGGCCTGCCAGGCTCGCCCCCGCGGCGGTGAGCGCATGATGCGAGCGATCGTCCAGCGCGCCTACGGAGCCAGTGACGTCCTGCTGTTCCAGGAAACCGACGATCCCGCTGTGGGGCCGCACGACGTGCTCGTCGGTGTCCATGCAGCCTCGGTCAACCACGGCGACTGGTTCGTCACCTCCGGCCGGCCCTACGTCATGCGGGCAGCGTTCGGAATGCGCAGGCCACGGGTCGCCGTGCGCGGGCGTGACCTCGCCGGCCGGGTCGAGGCGGTCGGCGCGGCCGTGACCCAGTTCCGGCCCGGCGACGATGTCTACGCCGAGACCACGACCGGCAGCTTCGCCGAGCTCGCCTGCGTCCCCGAACACCTGCTGGCACTCAAGCCCGCCAAGCTGAGCTTCGAGCAGGCTGCCGCCGTGCCGGTCGCGGCCGTCACCGCCCTGCAGGGCCTGCGCGACGTCGGCGAGGTGCAACCCGGCCAGGCGGTGCTGATCAACGGCGCATCGGGTGGTGTCGGCACGTTCGCCGTCCAGATCGCCACGGCCCTCGGCGCCGACGTCACCGGCGTGTGCAGCACCCGCAACATCGAGCTCGTCCGCTCGCTCGGCGCCGGCCACGTCATCGACTACACCCGAGAGGACTTCACCCGAAGCGGGCAACGCTACGACGTGATCCTCGACCTCGCCGGCCGGCACCCCCTGGCAGCCTGCCGACGTGCCCTAACCCGCACCGGCACCCTGGTTGTTGCAAGCGGCCACGGCGGCCCGGTGTTCGGGCCGCTGGGACGCTACGTCCGGGCGCTTGCCTGGTCGCCGTTCGTCACCCAGCGGCTGCGGGTGCACGCCGCGAAGCCGTCTCGCGCCGACCTCGACGCGGTCACCGGGCTCATCGAAGCCGGAGCGGTCACGCCCACGATCGAGGCCATCTACGAGCTGGCCGACACCGCCGAGGCCATCCGCCGCCTCGCTGAAGAACACGCCCGAGCCAAGCTCGTCATCGCTGTCCGCGGCAGGCATGGTGGATCGCAACCATCAACGAAGAAGACCGACCATGCATGGCCTCCGCACCAGAGAACCTGGCATGGCTGGCATCGCCGGCCGGGTCGACGCGCCGAGGGATCGGAGTAGATGATGGGCACCCTGAACAGACTCCCGTTTGCCGGGGGTGTCCCTGCCCTGGGCGCCGCTGTGGGCTTCGCGGTGACCCCGGTCTTCCAGATCGCGCTCGCGGGTCGGGCGCCTTTCGGCCGCGCATCCTGGGGCGGAACTCACGCTGGTCAGCTGCCGACCGGTCTGCGTGTGGCCAGCGCGGTGGCCGTCGGGGTGTGGGTCTTCGCGGCGTTGATCGTCCTCGGACGCGCAGGGTTCGCCGTCTCGCCCTTGCCGGCGAGCTTCACCACGTGGGGCACATGGATCCTGGTCGGCGTGCTGGCGATCAGTGCGCTCATGAACTTCGCCTCCCCAAGTGCCTGGGAGCGCTTCGGGTGGGGGGGCCGTTCACCCTGATCTTGGCCGTGCTGTGCCTGCTGATCGCGCGCAGCGGCTCCGCCACCCCCGGCTGATCGGTCCACGCACCCCCAACAGGCCCACGTCAGTGGGAGGCCCCCCATGAACACCGCGCCTCGCGCGACCATCGCGATCGTCGTCCTCAGCGGCGCTGTCCTGCTGTCCAGCGGCGTGGCCGCCGCAGCACCCTCGCCGGTGCGCACCGACACGTCGGCAGCCATCGACGCTTGGGTCGAGCAGCGGATGGCCGCCCGCGGGTTGCCAGGCACTGCCGTGGCGGGGTCCGCGGCGGCGAGGTCGTGCATCTGGCCGGATACGGCGTCGCAGACGACACCGGCCGTGCGGTCACGCCCGCCACGCCGTTCATCATCGGATCGGCGAGCAAGCCGTTCACGGCCGTGGTCATCGGCCAGCTCGTCGACGAAGGGCTGCTGTCGTGGGACGAGCCCGTCTGGCCGCATCTGGCGCACCTCGTCGACGACGCCCCGGACGGGTTCGAGACGGCCACGGTCGAGCAGCTGCTCACCCACACCGCCGGACTCAGCATGATCGTGGGAACCGCCGGAACGGTCACGATCCACGAAGGGCCCGACGCCCTTGACCGCCGCGTCGACGAGCTGCTGTCCCGCCGGCTC
>Ga0247713_1001196_pt1 | contig 13328 bp, 14 predicted proteins | sample 21E_NmetaG_FD_189936 | JGI IMG/M metagenome (GOLD analysis project Ga0247713, IMG submission 189936) | Soil microbial communities from hillslope of Landscape Evolution Observatory, University of Arizona, Oracle, AZ, United States - 2-1-E_N | ecosystem: Engineered > Artificial ecosystem >... | reverse complement strand
AGATGCTGGCCCACACCGGCCTGCTCTACGAGGAAGTCGACACCCTGGGACCGGGCGACATCGCCTCGATCGCCGGGCTGGGCGATGTCACGGTGGGCGAGACGATCACCGATCTGGAAAACCCGTCCCCGATGCCCCTTTTGAAGATCGACGAGCCCACCCTGCGCATGACCTTCGGCGTGAACACCTCGCCGCTGTCCGGCAAGGAGGGCAAGTTCGTCACCAGCCGGCACCTTAAGGCCCGTCTGGACCGCGAGGTCCTGGGCAACGTGTCGATCCGCCTGGTCGATACCGGCTCGCCCGACCGCACCGAGGTTCGGGGGAGGGGAGAGTTGCAACTGGCGATTCTCATCGAGTCGATGCGCCGGGAGGGCTACGAGCTTCAGGTCTCCAAGCCCGAGGTCATCACCAGAGAGGTCGACGGGAAAACCCAGGAGCCGTACGAGGACGTGGTGCTGGACTTGCCCGACCAGTTCGTCGGGGTGGTCACCCAGTCCCTGGCCCTGCGCAAGGGCCGCATGGCGAACCTGGTGAACCACGGCAGCGGTTGGGTCCGCATGGAGTTTCGGGTGCCCGCCCGCGGCCTGATCGGATTCCGCTCCGAGATGCTCACCGAGACCCGCGGCACCGCAATCATCCACAGCAACTATGCCGGCTACGACGTGTGGGCCGGGGACATTCCCCATCGCCTCTCCGGCGCCCTGGTGGCCGACCGGCTGGGCGAGACCACCGCTTACGCGCTGTACGACCTTCAGGACCGCGGAGACCTGTTCGTAACCTCCGGGGTGCAGGTTTACGAGGGAATGATCATCGGAGAGAACTCACGCTCCGAGGACATGAATGTGAACCCCACCAAGGAGAAGAAGAAGAGCAACATCCGCACCCACGCCTCCGACGAAGCCCTGAGACTTGTGCCGCCCAGGCCCTTGTCGCTGGAGCAGGCCCTGGAGTTCATGGCCGGCGACGAACTGGTGGAGATCACCCCCAAGAGCATCCGCCTGCGTAAGGCCGAGCTGGACCAGCGGCTGCGCCTGCGGGCCTACCACGCGGCCAAGCGGTAGCGAGCAACGCCGGCTGCCCGGGCGCATAACGCGCCTCAGGGCTATCGCCGAGCTCGGGTATGGGGCGACAGCCCTGAGGCACACCAGGCGTTAGTCGTCGTTCAGGATGGTTCCCACGGCGGCACTTCGGGCAATCGTCGCGTTGACCGGGCTCGACAGCCGCAGGACCAACGTCTCGTTGGGCTCCCGCGTGCGGTCCATCACGACCTTGACCGATACCACCGCACTCCTGGCCCCTGCCGGAATGGTCACCTTGCCGCTGGCGGCGTGGTAGTCCGACCCCGCAAAAGCAGTGCCGTTACCGGTGGCGAAGTTGACGCTGACCTGCTGGGTGGAGGCAGCCGGGATGGTCACCTTGAACTGCATGAGCTTGGTTCCGCCCACGGACGAGGTCCCCTCAACCATGGATACATCCGAGACCGAGACGGCGGGGAGGGTAGTCGGTGCCGGGACCGGACCGGTGCTGCCCGGGCAGGGGATCGAACCGGAGTCCACCGTGCCACCGAAGCCGGTGGTCCAGTAGTGACGATAGGTGGACGAGGTGTTCGACGCCTTGCCGATACCGATGACCTTGAAGTTGGCGTTCAGCATGTTGGCGTTGTGGCCCGACGAGTTCTTCCACTGGTTGAAGGTGTCGGTGGCGGTCGCATAGCCGGCCGCGATGTTCTCGCCCTTGTAGGTGTTGAAGCCGTAACCGAATGCTGCCATCCGCTGGAACGGGTCCCGGCCGAGGCTGTCGGTGTGGCTGAAGTAGTTCTTTGTCGCCATGTCGGTGCTCATCCACTCGGATGCATTGGTGATGGTGGGCGACACCATCAGCGCCGGCAGCCCTTTCGATGACCGGTAGTTGTTGATGATCGTGCAGAAAGCAGCTTCCTCGGCATCAAGAGCTATCGATGCAAAGGCCGGGGAGGGGACCATCATGGGAGCCAGAATGGCTGCCCCTATCAGCGATACGAGGACTGTCTTGAACCGGGGGAGTCGGGGGATGTGGGGCATACGAGGACTTCCGTTCTACTCGGCGCCCCCCATGGACTGCACTTGTTATCGGCAGTTCCAGCCCCGGTTTAAGTGGGAATTCGGCCGGCCCCCTCAGTCGCCCGTGGAGGGATCCCCGGCTTCGTCCTCCTCGTCTTCCTCCTGTTCGTAGATTTCCGACGCGTCCAGCAGCCCGCCCTTCACGTAGTCGATCCAGGTGATGACCATGTGGTACGCCTGGGCCAGCTCGGCCTGCAGCCGCTCGGGCTCGGGCAGGTCCTCCCGGTAAACGAAGGCCAGGCCCGCGTTGTACGCCTTCGCTGCGGCCCATTCTTCGCTCTGATAGGGAAACGCCGCTGCGTTGTCGGGCATCAGCCCCAGGGCGTCGTCGTGGAGCATCTGCGGTTTGCCGCCGCCGGCCGCCTCGTACAGTTCCCGGATCTCGCCGGCGGCACGCAGCAGCAGTTCCCGTTGCTCGGGTGTGAACTGGGTAAGGCGAATGGGCTTTTCGCTCCACATCATCGGACCGCCGATCACGTACCGGACTGCCGCGGGAATAGCTCCTTGCGGCAGGTTGGGACGACTCAGAAACCGCTCGACGGTGCGGCGCCGCAGTATGTGTCTCGCCGGCTCGTCGTCACCGGTTCGAGGTAGCTGAGGATCTGGCTGGCTGTTCCGGGGCTCGGACGATGAGGTTTCGGCCCCGCCACCCTGGGTCAAGACTCGATCTGCAGACCGCGAAAGTGAGCCTTTAGCCTTTTTTGCTGAAGCTTGGGAGCAAGCTCCTTCAAAAGAATCCGGGTGATGTGGCCCCGGCTTGCGCTGAGCGAGCGAAACGAGACCTTGCGGGCCTCTTCTCCGAACCTGCGATCCCGTTCCTGGGTCAGCCCCCGGCCCCAGTTCTTGAAAGCCTCCAGCGAGACCTGCAGCGGCTCGACGTGGAACTTGTAGGCGGCCTTGACCTCCACCTCGCCGGCCGCCGCTTCCACCGCCTTGATGGCGGTCTCGGTGGACACGTCGGGCCCCAGGTAGTTCTTCGCCACCTGGATCCGGTCGTTTAGGCGCTCGAACTGGGCTCCCAAAACTCCCGGTGCGTTCTGAAACTCAGGGATATCCCAAAGCCGCTCGCTGATCCGCATCCAGGAGTCGGTGGGGGAGCCGGCAAGCATCGACCTGATCACGCCGAGGCTGGCCATGGCATCGGGGGCAAGCTCGACCCATCCGTTGCCTACGAACCAGTCGCCGGGATCCACCCGAAAGGCGTAGGACAGCAAAAGGAGCTCCTCCAGGGCCACGGACTTGCGCTGACCGGTCTCGAACGAGTCGACGGCCATGGCCGACCACGGCAGCCCTACCTGGCGGGCGCGTCTTGCAAACTCATCCTGAGTGAGTCCTCGCTCTTCGCGGATTGTCTTTAGGCGATCCCCGAGGAGCTGTCCCAGGCCTTTCGCAGCGCCGTCCATTCTAGAAACATACCAGCTATGACCGGATTCCAATCCACGGTTCCGGTACGCCCTCACCCCTCGAGTCGAATAGGATGGAAGGGCAAATCCAGACGACTCCCCGGGGGCCCCATGGCCGATCTGGTCGATATCGACGACGACAACTTCATGACCGAAGTCATGGACTCCAAGCTACCGGTGCTGGTGGACTGCTGGGCTGCGTGGTGCGGCCCCTGCCGAATGCTCGCCCCCGAGCTGGAGGCATTGGCGGAGGAGCAGCAAGCTCGCCTGAAGGTGGTGAAGCTGGACACCGACGCGCACCCGGGCCTTTCCCGGCGGTTGGGGGTGTCCATGCTGCCGACCATGGTGCTGTTCGTCGATGGAGTGCTGGGGGCCTCGGTCGTCGGTTACCGCCAGAAGGACTACATCCTCGAGCAGATCGAGCCGTTCCTCACGGCTCCCTCGAACAAGACCTAGGAGGCTCGAATGGGAAACTTCGGTCCGGCTGAGATGCTGGTCATCGGGATCTTCGCCCTGCTGGTGTTCGGCCCCCAGAAGCTGCCCGAGATGGCTCGCTCATTCGGGCGGGCCATACGCGAGTTCAAAAAGGCAACCGGTGAACTGTCCCAGGAGCTGAAGTCCGGCCTGGACGACCCCGCTCCTCCTGCGAAATCCACTCCTGCCGACAAGCCCCGCGAGATGCGCCCCGGCCCCCGCTGAGCCGCTAACCCGGGACCCGCGGCCGCTCCGGCCGGAAGGTAGGTGGGCGCGGGTCGGATAGACTTCGTCCCGCTATGGCAAAGACAAAGCAGCCGGCGCCCCGCAAGCCGGTAAAAGCCAGAGGATCCCTTCCCTCCCCGAGGGTAGCTCCCGAGCGCGACACCACGCCCTGGTACAAAAAGACCAAGTTTCGGATCCTGATTGGGCTCCTGGCACTGATTGTGCTTGCCGTGGTCATCAACATCGTGCTCGATGCCCGTGAGCGGGGCGCAGACAGAAGGCGCGATGCCCGGGCGATCGGACAGTTCGAGCGCCGGGTCCAGGACCTCAACCTCAACATCGAGCCGGTCTACGAAGGCCTGGGCCAGTCCCCCGGAGCCTTTCTGGCCGGAGAGCTGCCTCAGTCGGAGTTCCGCGCCCAGGCGGAGGGGTGGGTGCAGAACTTTCGCGATCTGAACCAGGGCATGCGCAACCTGGAGGTGCCGTTCCACCTCGAAGGGTTGCAGGAGGCCAAGGCGAGCTACGTTCAGGCGACCACCATCTACGTCGACGCCGCCAAAATATTCCTACTGGCCGCCGACATCGCCGATCTCGAGGCCCGGGAAGAGGCGGCGGTGCTTGCGCGCAACACCTTCCTTCACGGCGTGGCGGTCTACGGGATGGGGGACCGCTCCCTCACAAGGATCAAAAACGAATACGACCTCAACGATCCTGAGGCCCAGCTTCCCGCTCCGAGCCTTCCCGAAGAAGAGGTACAGGTGCAGCCGCCTCCGCCGGCACAGGACCCGGCAGCGGTACAGCCGCCGGAGGCCGAAGAACCGGCAACAGTCGAGCCGCAAGGACCCCAGGAGCCGGCCCCCGCGCCGTAGCTTCTCCGGCCGGGCGGCGCCCGGTCTGGGCGCCGGTGGACCGATCACCGCATCCGCGTGATGCTTGTGGAATGGCAAAGGCTCTGACCCGGGAATTCGAGGCCACCTACCCGTTCGGCTTCGACGAATTCCAGGTGGAAGCTTGCGAGTCCCTCGTGCGCGGGGAATCGGTTCTGATCTCTGCCCCCACCGGCTCGGGCAAAACGGTGGTCGGGGAATTCGCCGTCTGGCTGGCCCTCCAGGAAGGCGGTAAAGCCTTTTACACCACGCCGATGAAGGCGCTTTCCAACCAGAAGTTCTCGGACCTGGTTTCGGTTCACGGGGCGGACAAGGTGGGACTGCTCACCGGGGACAACTCCATCAACGCCCAGGCACCCATCGTGGTGATGACCACCGAGGTGCTCCGCAACATGATCTACGAGCGCTCGGACCTGCTCATCGACCTGCGGTTCGTGATCCTGGACGAGGTGCACTACCTGCAGGACCGCTACCGCGGAGCGGTGTGGGAGGAGGTGATCATCCACCTTCCCCTGGATGTGAAACTGGTGTCGCTGTCGGCCACCCTGTCCAACGCCGAGGAGTTCGCCGACTGGCTGCAGACCATCCGGGGCGCCACCCGCACCATCATCGAGACCGAACGGCCGGTGGAGATCAACCACCACTACCTGGTGGACGGTGCGCTTTACCCGATGTTCGTCTGGGAAGGCGGCGAACCGGCGCCCAACCCCCAGATCCGTCTGCTGGAGACCCGCTCCAACTGGGACCGGCCCAGCCGGTCCAAGGGCAAGAGCCCCGGACCCAAAAAGGGCCATCCCCAAAAGCGAAGGTTTCCCCGGCGGGCGGACCTGGCCGAGCTCCTGCAGAGCGAGGAAAAGCTGCCGGCGATCTACTTCATCTTCTCCCGCAAAGGCTGCAACGCGGCGGTCCAGCAGTGCTTTAGATCGGGGGTGACGCTCACCGGCCACAAGGAGCGCAAACAGATCCGGGAGTTCGCCGAGGCCCGCACCTCCTACCTGGACCACAACGACCTGGACATCCTGGGCTACGGGGAATGGCTGGAAGCACTGACCGCAGGGGTGGCCGCCCACCACGCCGGGCTGATTCCCGTTTTCAAGGAGACGGTGGAGGAGCTGTTCAAGGCCGGCCTGGTGAAGCTGGTATTCGCCACCGAGACCCTCGCGCTCGGCATCAACATGCCGGCAAAAACGGTGCTGATCGAAAGCCTCAACAAGTTCACCGGCGAGCGCCACGAGGTGCTAACCCCGGGCCAGTTCACCCAGCTCACCGGCAGGGCGGGACGCCGGGGCATCGACGTCGTGGGGCACGCGGTGGTTCCCCAGCAGCCCGACATCCCGTTTCGCCAGATAGCCGGACTGGCCCTGACCCGCACCTACCCGTTGATCTCTTCGTTTCAGCCCTCCTACAACATGGCAACCAACCTGGTCCGCAATTACAGCAGGGAGGAGGCCGAGCACCTGCTGAACTCGTCGTTCGCCCAGTACCGGACGGACAAGGACGTGGTGGTGGTGGAACAGCTGGTCGACCGCAATGAGGCCTACCTAGCCTCCTACCGGGAGAAGATGACCTGCGACAAGGGCGACTTCGAGGATTACTGGCGGGTGCGCGAGGCCTACCAGCGGCTGAACCAGTCGGCCAAGGTCCGGGAGGCGGAGAACGAGCGGGTCCGCATCGAGCGGGCGCTGGCTTCGGTTTCCGCCGGCGAGGTGTGGGACGTGAGGACCTCCCGGGTCAACGGGAACGTCGTCATGGTGTCCACCGAGCCCACCCACCGGGGCGGCACCCGGGCAATTGCGCTCACCGACACCTCACGGATCATCAAGGTCGGCGCCAACGAGCTGCGGGAGCCTCCCCAGATGGTGGGCCTGGTGAAGCTGGACAAGGCGTCCTGGGCCACCCTGCGGTCGAGATCGGGGTCCCGGCTCGACCATGCACTGCGGCGCAAGATGGCCGCCGCCCTGAAGGAGTTCAACGGCAACGGGGGTAAGGGCAAACGGCCGGCTCCCGAGCCGGATGAGGACGTGGACCTGGCGCTGGCCAAGACTGCGATGCTCCAGCACCCATGTCACAGCTGCCCGGACCGGGACCGCCATGCCCAGTGGGCCGAGAGGGCGTCGAGGCTGGCCCGGGAAAACGACACGCTGCATAAAAAGGTCCGGTCCAAGACCGAGACCCTGTCGCGCCGCTTCGAGCGCATCCTGGAGATTCTTGAGGAGTACCACTACCTAGAGGGGTTCAACCTGACCGAGAAGGGCTGGTCGCTGGCCCGGATATACAACGAGAACGACCTGCTGATCACCGAAACCCTGACCCGGGGATGGCTGCACGACCTGGGGCCGGCCGAGCTGGCGGCCCTGATGAGCGTCTTCGTCTACGAGAGCCGGGGCCCGGTGGAGGTCGCCGGACCGCTTCCGACCGCCGAGAGCAAGAAGGCATACGGAAAGATCGTCCGTCTGGAAGAACGAATGAAGCGCAGCGAGGCCCGGGCCGGGCTCGAGATGATCCGGGGAACCGAAACCGGTTTTGCCATGACCGCGTACCGGTGGTGCCTGGGGGACCCTCTGGAGGACGTGATCGACGAGGACTCGAGCCCGGGAGACTTCATCCGATCGACCAAGCAGACCATCGACCTGCTGCGGCAGCTGCAGTCGGCGGCCGAGGATGAGCAGCTGCGTGCCCGGTTGGTCGACGCGGTGGAAGGACTGAACCGCGGCGTGGTTGCCTACAGCGGCGTGGCCTGGTGAGGGCCATATCGGGCAGAATTCCCCAATGACCTCTCCCTACGGCAAGGCGACCCTGGTCGTCGGGCTCACCTCCGCCGGCAAGCCCTTCCTGACCGAAGACGAGATCCACAGGCTCATGGCCGGGACCGAAATCGAGTACGAGATCCAGACCGCCTCCCGGCCGGGCGAGGCGGCATCGCTGGCCAGGGATGCGGTGGAGAAGGGGAGCGGGTACCTGATCTGGGTGGGCGACGACTGGACCCTCCACGAGGTTGTGAACGGCATCATGGGGGAGAGCGGTCCGATCAACCCCGACCTGGTGATGGCCGGCATCCCCGGAGAGTCGGGAAGCGACTTTTTGAAGACCATGGGGCTCAACAACAAGCCTGCCGACGCGATCCGTCACCTCGCCGGTGAGCCGTTCTTCGGCATCGACGTGGGGCGGATCACCTGGGCCCCCCCGGCCGATCCCGACTACGGCTACTTCATCAACATGGCGCAGGCCGGCCTGTCCGGCGACATGGCGCGGCGGCGGCAGCGCCTTCCGAGGCGGATGGGCCGGGCCGGTGACCTGCTTGCGTTCTGGGCCACCCTGGTGCGCTTTCGGATCCCCCAGGGTGCGGTGAAGCTAGACCGCCGGTCGTTCGGAGGTCCGCTGGCCAACGTCGTGGTGGCCAACGGCCAGTTCGTGCGCGGCGGAATTCGCCTGGCACTGAAGGCCCACCCCGGGGACGGAAAGCTGGACGTGCTGATTCAAAAGGGCAACAAGCGGGACTTTGTGGAGACCATGACCCTCTCGCTGAAAGGCGAGCACCTGCCGTCCCCAAAGATCAAGGAATACCTCGCCGCCCGGGTGGAGATCTCGGCCAAGGCGCCGATGCCGGTTGAGGTGGACGGCCGCCCCCTGGGCACTACGCCGGCGATCTTCGAGATAGTGCCGCAGGCCTTCCGTCTAAAGATCTGATTTCCCGGGTGAGCGAACAACTGGCGGCTGAGATCGAAGATGTGTTCGGTGACGTACGGCTCGGCAACGGGCTCTCGCTGTCCCAGGCCCGGGCGCTCGACCAGATGGAGCCGCCCGAGGCGGTCAAGCTTGCCCGCGGGACGGACACCGAGGAGCGGTGGCAGGACATCGCCGACGACAAGATCGAGGAGTTTCACTATGCCCTTACCTACCTCGACCCGGAGGGCCTGCGCTACCACCTGCCCCGCTTCATGCTGTTCAGCCTGCAACACCCGGGCCTGGATTCGCCGGCGGTCGACGCCGCGGTATACGCGTGCGATTTCGGTGACGACCTGCAGGACGAGGTGATGGCTCAGTTCAACTCGATGTCACGCAGGCAGATGAGAGCCATCGCGCACTTTCTGGTCTTCGTCGCCGAGTCCAGGGACGAGGACTACGACACCCTGGTGGCCGCGATGGCGGTGGAGTCATTCTGGTATCAGTTCCTGGAGCCACCTTCCGGGCAGTAAGGGGCTACAGGAACAGGTCCACCAGCCCCCGGCCGATCGTGTAGGCGCCGACAACCACCAGGATCACGGCCACCAGGACCAACGGCCCGACCCACCAGTCGGTTCCCCGCTGAAGCGGCGTGGGCTCGTCCGTGGAGCGGTAGACGGCAAGGGTGGTCCCGTCGGGGCTCCGCAGCATCGCATGCTCCGCTCCGTCGCCCTCAAGGTCTGAGGCGGCAACCAGCAGGTCGGTCACCTCTTCCGGGGTCAGCCGGACGGTTACCTCGTTCAATGCCCGTCCCCGGTCGTCGGTGATGTCCATGGCTCAGTCGTTCCCAAAGATGGGAGCCAGAAACGGACCCATGGCTCCCGCCATCTGGAACAGGGCCTCCGCCCGCGAGTTGTCCTGGTCGAGGTGCGACAGGAGGTCGACCCCCAGGTAGAGGGCGACCACGGCGAAAGCAAGGGTACGGGGGTTCACCGCGTCTTCGAAGATGGATCCGGTGAGCAGGTCGGAGATGACCCCCTCGGTGAACGCGATCCAGGGCTCCATCCGGGCGACCACCTCCGGCCCCAGGTCGGGGCGGGCCAGACTTCCGGCCACCATCTCGGAGATCACCGTGATGTGCCCCGAGCCAAGGTCCTCGCGATACAGGCGGGTGGCGGTCTGGATCTTCTCGTCGACGCTCAGAGCCTTTCCGATGAAGTCGCGGTAGCGGCTCATGCGGTCGGCACTGGTCTTGTCCAGGGTGGCCAGCAGCAGGTCGTTCAGCGTGCCGAAGTGGTAGAAGATCAGCGCCTGGTTGAACCCCCCGCGCCGGGCGATCGCCCGGGCGCTGGTACCGGCAAAACCCTCTTCTTTAAGGGTGGAAAACGCGGCTTCTATGATCCGGTCCTTGGTGGACGACCTGGCTTCCTCGTCCTCCCGGACCACCTTCAGCATTGGTTGGGTCCTATCCTTGGCCACCCCGAGCTCCCCTCATCGACAGGCTCATAGGCACTTCCACAGACCGCACGTTTGCACATTCCCCCCAATGGCCCATAATCCCTCTCGATCAACATAGAGCGAGGGCGGTAATGAGCGTAAACGAAATTGAAGAACCGAGCGAAGATGATTCAGACGATGAAGAGGACGTTCCCCTAGCCGCGGAAGAAGAAGCTTCATTTGACGAATTTATCTCGAAAGCCAAGGAAACCACCGACCCGGAGGAGGAAGAGGAGTCTCTTCTAGACCTGACCCGTGAGGAGCGCCTGGAATCGCTCTCGGTCCGGGCGGCGCCCAAGCAACCGAACGAGTTCGTGTGCCGCTCCTGCCGGCTGGTCAAGCATGAGAGCCAGTTAGCCGATGCCAAGCGAGAGCTCTGCCGCGACTGCGTCTAGCGGAACAATCAGGCGCGGAACAACCAGGCTAGGAACCGTCCCTGCCGGCCTTGCGGCCGGAATCCTGTCGGGCATAGCCTGCTTTTTTGCCTTCCCGCCCGCCGACCTTTGGGTACTGGCACCGGTAGCGCTGATACCTCTTGCCCTGCATTTCTCGGTAGCCAGGAAAGGAGCGGTGGCTGCCGCTGCCGCTGCGTTCGGGCTGACCTTCAACGGGTTGCTTCTGTATTGGATCTGGCTATTCGGGACTGCGGCCTACCTGGCTCTCACGATCGTCCAGACCCTGTGGGTAGTGGCAGCCCTTCAGCTGGGGGTGCTGGTCCGTGACCGGATGCCCGACAAGCTGCGCTTCCTGGCCTTTCCCCTGGTGTTTTTGCTGCAGGAGTTCGCCCGTTCCCACGTGCCGTGGGGCGGGTTCTCGTGGGGCGGGCTCGGGTACACCCAGCACGACAACGGCATAGCGCTGAAGCTGGCCGCCTACACCGGTGTGTGGGGCCTTACATTTGTGGTTGCACTAATCAACTCGGTGCTGGCCCACTCGATTTTGCACCATCGAGGCCGCCGGCAGATCGCCATGGCCGGCGCTGCCGTACTGGCACTGAGCCTGTTTCCGGCGGTCCTGCCGGTACCGTCCCCCGACGGCGAGCAGGCAAGAATCGCAATGATCCAGGCCAACGTCCCGGGCGACGCGGTGCACCCCAACGACGACGACGAGGAAGTCCTGGACAACCACGTCCGCCTTACCGATCAGTTGCCCGGTGGCAGTACCGATCTGGTGGTCTGGCCCGAGGGCGCATTCGACCAGGACCCCTTCAGGCGTTCGGACTTCCGGCAGGAGCTGGTCGGCGCGGTGAGAAGGGCCGACACCCACTTCATGGTTGGCGCCATCCTGGGCTCGGGGGCTCCGGGGGACCTGCGCAACAGCAGCCTGATGCTCAATCCCCAGGGTCAGGTCGAAAGCGTCTACACCAAGCAGCGGCTGGTCCCGTTCGGGGAGTGGGTGCCGCTGCGATCGTTCCTGCAGCCGCTGGTGCCCCAGCTGAACCGCATCCCGGTGGACCAGACCCCGGGAACCCGGTCAACCGTGTTCCGCATTCCCCAGGGAAGGTTTGCGTCGCTAATCTGCTACGAGTCGACCTACCCCGACCTGGTGCGCTCGTTCGTGAAGGAGGGGGCTCGAATGCTGGTGGTATCGGCAAACTTCTCGAGCTATGAGGACACCTCGGCAAGCGCCCAGCACATTGCCTTCAGCCAGTTGCGGGCGGCGGAGCAGCGCATGTGGGTGGCCCACACCTCTCTCAGCGGGATCTCGGCGGTCGTCGACCCGCAGGGGAGGGTGCTCGAGTCCACCGGGCTCTTCGAGCCGGCGGTCCTTACTCCCACCGTACAGTTTGCAACCACGGTCACTCCCTACGCCCGGTTGGGCGACTGGGTGCCTATGGCCGCAATCCTTGCGGTCGCCGGGGTACTGGTGGCCCCGGCAGTTCGCCGCAAAAGCCGTAGCGAACCAGAAGAGGTCGGCGCGGAGGCATCCTAGAACCCGTTTTTCTGCCCGGCGGAGTAGGCGCAGGTTTGTCCCGGACGCACCGCGGACCGAGCTCGCTTCAGGCGTCGAGTCGGGTTTGACGCCGCCCCCGGGCGGTTTACCGAAACCGGGCAGGAGGAAACAAGGCTGCAGACCTATCAATCAAGGGAGACCACTATGAGCAGTTCCATCAAGATGTACAGCACGCAGTGGTGCCCGGACTGCGTGCGAGCGAAAACCGCCTTCGAAAAGCATGGGGTTCCGGTGGAGGTGATCGACATCGGCCGGGACAGGAAAGCCCGGGAGGTGGTCCTTAGGGTCAACCGGGGCATGATGAGCGTCCCGACTATTGTGTTTCCCGACGACTCGGTCATGACCGAACCAAGCGCATCGCAGCTGGAGAGCAAGTTCAGGGAGCTCGGGCTCGTCGTCGGATGACGGCGGGGGTGCCCCCGCCGTCACCCAGCCGAGAGCCGCCTAGGAGTGGTGCCGGGCGAGCGGGGAACGCAGGCTCCAACGCCTCTTCAAGTCGGATTCGTGCGTCTCACGTGTGAGCAGGTAGAAGAACCGCAGCAAATACCTGTGCCGCGTGGGGGAAGGACATCCGGCTTACTTGCGGGAAGGGCGAGGACCGTCCGTCTTGGCCAGGCACGAGGTGCACAGACCTTCGAAGTCGATGCGGTGGTTTCGTACCTCGAAGCCCTTTAGCTCTGACGCCTGGCGTGCGGCCTCGGCGATTGCTCGTTCGAGCTTCGGGGAAGCTTCTACATCCTCCATGGTGCCGCAGGAGGAGCAAACCAGGTGATGGTGATGGCCGCCCAACTCCTCGGCAAGCTCGAACCGGGCGATGTCGTCGGCGCCCGAGATCCGTCGGGCGACGTCGGCCTCGCATAGCACCGTCAGGTTACGGTAGGTGGAGCTTATAGACGCCCGGTCAACCGTCTGCAATATCTCGGGAGTGGTCAAGGGCCGGCCGGCCCGGGCAAGAGTCTCGACCAGAGCTCGCCGGCTGGTCGTGTAGCGCTGCTCGAGAGCTGCTAAGCGGATGGCCGCCTCACCGTGAACCCGGCTGCCGTCAAGCGCTTCCTGCTGTCTTGTCAAACCGACCCCTGCTCCACATAGTCCTGGTGCACCTTGGCGGTGTTCCCCAATAATAGAGG
>Ga0247713_1001195_pt1 | contig 13344 bp, 17 predicted proteins | sample 21E_NmetaG_FD_189936 | JGI IMG/M metagenome (GOLD analysis project Ga0247713, IMG submission 189936) | Soil microbial communities from hillslope of Landscape Evolution Observatory, University of Arizona, Oracle, AZ, United States - 2-1-E_N | ecosystem: Engineered > Artificial ecosystem >... | reverse complement strand
CTACGCGCGCGAAGGCTCGCGCGCGTAGAGCTCCGACTCGACGCCGCTCTCGGCGAGGTAGTCGCGCAGGAGCTCCGCCGCGGCCGTCTCGTTGCCGGGCGGGTTGACGGTGTCGATCCGGATCAGCGCCTGGAGGAGCTCGACCGTCTCCTCCCGGAGCGCCGAGACCGCGCTCAGTCGGACTCCTTCGCGAGCGCCGTCAGCTTGTTCCGTACCTCCCACAGCTCCGGATAGAAGACCTTGTGGATCAGGCGTCCGAGCACCTCGACGGGCGTCCCCTGCGTGCCGACGACGCGGTCGCCGATGATCCGCGCGACGACGCGGTAGTGGCGGATCCGCCACGTCTGCACGCGCTCGTCCACCTCGAGCAGCGCCTCGGCGAGCCGGTACAGGTCCTCGCGCTCGCGGCCCTCGACGTAGAGCGTGACGAGGTCGATGCCCTCCTCGCGGAGGATCGCGTGCAGCTCCTGGCCGAGCGCGGGCGCGAACCGCCGCACCTCGCGCCAGCCGGGCGAGTCGAAGCCGCTGCCGTGCCCGAGGACGCGACGGACCTCCTGGTACTCCCAGGGCGACATCTTCTCGAGCATGTCGAGCTGCTCGGTGGCGAAGCGGAGGCAGAGCGCGACGCGGTCGAGCAGCCGCAGCGCGGGCGCGACCTGGCGCGCGCGGAGGTGCTCCAGCGACACCTCCAGCTCCTCGGCGGCGAGCTTGAGCCACAGCTCCGACGACTGGTGCACCGTCTGGAAGAGGAGCTCGTCGTGGTGGGCGCGCTCCTCGCGCGGCTTCTGCAGCGACAGCAGCTCGTCGGTGCGCAGGTACCGCTCGTAGTCGCTCGCTCCGGCGCCAGGAAGGACGGGCTGGGAGTAGTCCTCGAGCTCGGTCGCCATGGCCCGCGAGGAGCATACTTGGCCGCGATGGGCGACCTGTTCGCAGACTCCGCGGGCCGCCGCGCGGCCGAGGTCGCGCCGCTGGCCCAGCGCGTCCGGCCGCGGACGCTCGACGAGCTGGCGGGGCAGCGGCACGTCCTCGGCGAGGGCTCCGCGCTCCGGCTCGCGATCGAGCAGGACCGCGTGCGCTCGCTGATCCTGTACGGCCCGCCCGGCGTCGGGAAGACGACGCTCGCGCGGATCGTCGCGGTGACGACCGGCGCCGCGTTCGAGGAGCAGTCGGCGGTGACCGCGACCGTGGCGGACGTCCGCGGCGTCGTCTCGCGCGCGCGCGAGCGGCTCGGCGCGCACGGGATGCGCACGATCCTCTTCCTCGACGAGATCCACCGCTTCAACAAGGCGCAGCAGGACGCGCTCCTGCCGGCGGTGGAGGAGGGGCTGGTGACGCTCGTCGGCGCGACGACGGAGAACCCGTACTTCGAGGTGAACTCCGCCCTGCTCTCCCGCTGCCAGGTGGTGGAGCTCGAACCGCTCGCGGAGGACGACCTGGTGCAGGTGCTGCACCGCGGGGTCGCGGAGCTCGGCGCCGACGCGGCCGAGGAGGTGCTCGTGGCGATCGCGCGCGGCGCCGGCGGCGACGCGCGCTCCGCGCTGAACGTGCTCGAGCTCGCGTGGGAGACGGCGCAGGCGGAGGGCGTGCCGCTCGACGAGCGGCACGTCGCGGACGCAGCGCGGAAGAAGCCGGTCGTCTACGACAAGTCCGGCGACGCGCACTACGACTTCACGTCCGCGTTCATCAAGTCGATGCGCGGCTCCGATCCCGACGCCGCCGTCTACTACCTCGCGGCGATGCTCGAGGGCGGCGAGGACCCGCGCTTCGTCGCGCGGCGGATGATCGTCCTCGCCTCCGAGGACGTCGGCAACGCCGACCCGCGGGCGCTGCTCGTCGCGGTGGCCGCGGCGCACGCCGTCGAGCACGTCGGGCTCCCCGAGGCGCGGCTGAACCTCGCGCAGGCCGCGATCTACCTGGCGCGCGCGCCGAAGTCGAACGCGAGCTACGTGGCGCTGAAGGAGGCGACGCGGGACGTGCGGGAGCGCGGCGCGGTGCGGCCGCCGAAGTCGCTGCGCGACACGCACTATCGCGGCGCGAAGAAGCTCGGCCACGGCGAGGGCTACGTCTACCCGCACGACGATCCCGCGGGATTCGAGGTCGACCACCTGCCGGAGGAGCTGCGCGGGAAGCGGTACTACCGCCCGAGCGGGCGCGGCGAGGAGGGGGCGGAGGACCGCTGAGGCGGGGGCGCGGCCTAGACGGCCGTGTCGAGCGTCGCGCGCGCGACGGCGTGCTCGAACAGCTCCGGCGAGAACGGCTTCGGCAGCACGTCGTAGCGGAGGTCAGGCCGCATGCGCGCCTTCGCGTACGCGTTCACGGGGTCGCCCGTGACGATGATCACCGGGACGTCGTCGCCGAGCGAGTCGGCGACCGCGAACCCGTCCTCGCCGGGCAGGCCGACGTCGAGGACCGCGAGCTGCGCGCGTCGGCCGCGCAGCAGCGCCGTCGCCTCCTCGGCCGAGCCGGCCGCGACGACCTCGAAGCCGTGGTGCTCGAGGACGGCGACGAGGTACGCCCGCAGCCCCTCGTCGTCCTCGACGACGAGCGCCGGCAGGACGTGCCGGCCGAGCCCCGGGAGCGGCGTCACGCTCGCAACGTATCGCGCTTTCGCGGCGCAGTCCAGACCCCGGACGGGGGTCGGTGCTTCCCCCGACGGCGGCTAGAGGATCGAGGCGCCGAGCGCGCTCGCGACGAGCTCGACGGCGAGCGCCGCCGTCTCGTTCGCGCGGTCGAGGATCGGGTTGACCTCCACGACCTCGAGCGAGCAGGAGAGCCCCGACTCCGCCACCAGCTCCATCGCGAGGTGCGCCTCCCGGTACGAGAGCCCGCCGCGCACCGGCGTCCCCACGCCCGGCGCGACCGTCGGGTCGATCACGTCCATGTCGAGCGACACGTGGACGAAGCCCGGGCCGGCGACGTGCGCGAGCGACTCGCGGATCGCGCGTTCGATCCCGATCCGGTCGATGTCGCTCATCGTGAACACGCGCAGCCCGAGCCGCCTGAGCGCGTCCCGCTCGCCGGGGTCGAGCGACCGCAATCCGACGAGCGCGACCCGGCTCGGGTCGAGGGACGGCATCGGCCACGCGTCGCTGCGGAACGCGTCGCCGCCGAGGCCGAGCGCAGCGGCGAGCACCATCCCGTGGACGTTCCCGCTGGGCGAGGTGTCGGGCGTGTTGAGGTCGGCGTGCGCGTCGATCCAGACGACGCCGCCGGCGCCGTGCGCCCGCGCGAGCCCGCCGAGCGTCCCGAGCGCGACGGAGTGGTCGCCGCCGAGGACGAGCGGCGTCGCGTCGACGCGCACCGCCTCGACGACACGCTCGGCGATCCGCGCACACGTCTCCTTCACCTGGCGCAGGTACCGGACGCGGACGTCCTGCTCCTCGACCGCCTCCTGCACCGCCGCCTCGACGTTGCCCCAGTCGAGGCACCGAGACCCGAGCGCCTCGATCCTGAGGTCGAGGCCCGCGTAGCGGATCGCCGAAGGGCCCATGTCGACGCCGCGCCGGCCCTGCCCGAGATCGAGCGCCGCGCCGATCACGGCGACCGAGCGTTCCGCTTGCAGCACCATCGCGACAAGGCTAGCTTTCGTCCCGCGGATGCAGGATCTTTCCGGCGCGCGCAACGGCGGGAGCATCCGCGTCCTCCTGGCGGACGACGACCGCCGCTTCCTCGCGTCGCTGCAGCCGCTGATCGAGAGCCAGCCGGAGCTCGCCGTCGTCGCCACCGCGACGGACGGTCTCGGCGCGATCGAGCTCGCGGACGAGCTCGATCCCGACGCCGTCGTCATCGACCTGCACATGCCGCGCCTCGACGGCGTGAGCGCGGTCGCACGCCTGCGCCGCGACCACCCGAACGTCTGCCTCATCGTGCTGACGGGCGACACCGCGCCGGAGCTCCACGACGCCGTCCTCGGCGCGGGCGCCGACGCGGTGCTCCTGAAGCACGACTTCCTCGACGGCCTGATGGAGCGGCTCCGCGGCGCGCGCCGGCCGGAGTAGCCGGCGCGGCTACACTGTCCGCCGCGCGGCGAGGTAGCTCAGTTGGTAGAGCACACGGCTGAAAACCGTGGTGTCGCCGGTTCAAGTCCGGCCCTCGCCACCTCGCACGGGGGGACGCACGGTCCCCCCGGCCGCTGCCTCTCGGACTCGACCGCTCGCGCCGCGCGGTGAGGTCGCTCGGAGAGCTGGTGCGCGCCCTCCGGTCGTCGCGGCCGCCTGCGGGGACGGCGACGCGCATCGTCGCCGTCGACGGACCGGGCGGCGCCGGGAAGAGCACGCTCGCGGAGCGGCTCGCAGAGGCGCTCGACGCACCGGTCGTGCACACGGACGACTTCGCGAGCTGGGACGAGCCGCTCGACTGGTGGCCGCGGCTGCGGGACGAGGTGCTCGTGCCGCTCTCCCGCGGCGAACGGGCGCGCTACCGGAAGAGCGACTGGAGCGGGAGCGGCCGCGAGGAGTGGGGCGAGGTCTCGCCGGAGGCGTTCGTGGTCCTCGAGGGCGTCTCCGCCTCGCGCGTCGCGTTCCGGCCGTTCCTCGCATTCGCGATCTGGGTCGAGACGCCGCGCGAGCTCCGTCTCGCGCGCGGCCTCGAGCGCGACGGCGAGGCGATGCGCGGGCAGTGGGAGGCCTGGATGGCCGAGGAGGACGCGTACGTGGAGCGGGAGCGGCCGCACGAGCGCGCCGACGCGGTCGTGCGCGGCGACCGCGAGCTGCCGCTCTAGGGTTGGCGGCGTGAGCGACGTCGCCTTCCTGCCGGCCGTCGAGCAGGCGCGACTGCTCCGCGCGCGCGAGCTTTCGCCCGTGGAGCTCGCGGAGACGTACCTCGCGCGGATCGAGCGCCTCGACGCCGAGCTGAACGCGTACGTCACCGTGACGACCGAGCGGGCGCTCGCCGACGCGCGGGCGGCGGAGGCGCGGCTCGCCGGCGGCGGCGACCTGCCGCCGTTCCTCGGCGTGCCGCTGGCGATCAAGGACCTGACGTCGACGGCGGGCGTCCGCACCACCTTCTCCTGCCGTGCGTACGCGGACAACGTCCCCACCGTCGACTCGGCGGTCTCGCGCCGCCTCCGCGACGCCGGCTTCACGCTGCTCGGGAAGACGAACACGCCCGAGCTCGGGACGAGCCCGGTGACGGAATCGGCGCTCAACGGCGCCTGCCGGAACCCGTGGGATCTCGGCCGCACGCCCGGCGGGTCGAGCGGCGGCGCGGCCGCGGCGCTCGCGGCCGGCCTCTGCGCCGTGGCCGAGGGGAGCGACGGCGGCGGGTCGATCCGCATCCCCGCCTCCTGCTGCGGCCTCTTCGGCCTGAAGCCGTCGCGCGGCCGCGTGTCGCAGGCGCCGTACGCGTCGGTCGACGGCCTCGGGACGTCCGGCCCGCTCGCGCGGACGGTGCGCGACGCCGCCGCGCTCCTCGACGTCCTCGCGGGGTACGAGACGGGCGACCCGTGGTGGGCACCGCCGCCGGAGCGCCCGTTCGCCGAGGAGCCGGGGCGCGCGCCGGGGAGGCTCCGCGTCGGCTGGGCGGCCGTTCCTCCGCCCCCCGCGGCCGTCCATTTCGACTGCCTCGCGGCGCTCGAGGACGCCGTCGCGCTGCTCGAGGAGCTCGGCCACGACGTCCGGGAGGTGCGGCCCGACTGGCACGACGAGGAGCTGATGCACCTCTTCACCACGATCTGGCAGGTCTCCCCCGGGCTGTACCCGCTGGAGGACACGACGGTGCTCTCGCCGCTCAACCGGGCGCTGCTCGAGTCGGCGCTGCGGACGCCGTCGCCACGGTACGCGGCGGCGCTGTTCCGGGTGCGCACGATCGCGCGGCGCGTCGTCACGCTCTGGGAGGAGATCGACGTCCTGCTGACGCCGACGCTCGCGCTCCCGCCCGTCCCGGTCGGCTGGCACGACGAGCCGGACGACCCGTGGGAGCAGTGGCGGCGCGGCGCCGAGTTCACGCCGTTCACGCCGATCGCCAACGTGACGGGGCAGCCCGCGGCGTCGCTGCCGCTGTGGTGGAGCGCGGAGGGGCTGCCGATCGGCGTGCAGCTCGTCGGGCCGCCCGCCGGGGACGCGCTCCTCCTGCGGCTGTGCGCGCAGGTGGAGGAGGCGCGCCCGTGGGCGCAGCGGCGGCCGCCCGTGAGCTAGCTGACCCGCCTACACACGTTGTGAACGGCTGAGAGGATCGTCCGGGCCTCCTTCGAGGCTGTGGGCCTGCCAGAGCTCACGCCCGAAGGAGGACCCGGATGCGTCCTCACCGTAACGCGAAGCTCGGACTGGCTGGGCGCTTCGCGCGGGTCAGCGCGGACGAGGCGCGTCGCGCCGCCGCTCACGGCAGCGGGAAGCGGATCCGCAGCTCCTCGCCGGCCGCGGCGGCGAACATCTCGCCCGCGCTGCCGCCGTTGATCGCGACCGCGATGTTCCGGTACGAGTCCTCGTAGAGGATGATGTCGCCGGGCCGCGCGTCGCTGAACGTCCGTGCCGCGACGGCGTAGTACCGCTCCGTCCGCAGCTCGAGCTCCACCTTCGTCCCCGGGACGATCCCGACCGGCTCGACGTCGTCGCGCGTCAGGTTCAGCTGCATGTTCCCGAACGCGTCGACGTAGAGGATCGTCGCGCGGATCCGCCCGGACGAGATCTCCGGCGCCGGGAGGTCGAGGCGGACGAGCGCGTCGGGGTCGAGCGGCGGCCCGAGCTCCGCGATCTCGACGCCGAGCGCGAGATGTGCCGCGGCGGGGGCGAACAGGTCGCGCCCGTGGAACGTGCGCGAGACGTTCGGGAGCGCGTACGCCGGGTTCGTCAGCTCGTGCACGTCGGCGATCCCGCCGCTGCGGTCGGCCGCCGGGACGAGCAGCCCGTTGTCGGGGCCGACGAAGACGCGCCCGTCCCCGCTGCGGACCGCGACGGCGCGGCGCACGCCCCCGACGCCGGGGTCGACGACCGCCAGGTGGACGCCTTCGGGCATGTACGGGATCGTGTTCGCGAGGACGAGCGCGCCCTGGAGGACGCCCCGCGCCGGGATCCCGTGCGTGATGTCGACGATCTGCACGTCCGGCGCGATCCGCTTGATCACGCCGTGGCACGTCCCGACGAAGTCGTCGCGGAGGCCGAAGTCGGTCAGGAAGGTGATGAAGATGCGCGGATCACCGCCTCGATCAGTCCCGGAAGGTCGTGGGTCGTCGCCTCGGCCGCGATCTTGACACCTCCGGCGCGCGCGGCGGCGGTCGTCTGCGGGCCGATCGAGACGGCGGGCACGGTCGCGCCCACCGCGGCGTAGGCGCGCGCGGCCGACGCGGACGCGAGCAGCACGAGGTCGGCGTCCTCGGGGAACCGCTCCGGCCGCAGCTCGCGCGTCCGGTAGAGCGGGACGAACTCGGCGGCGAGCTCCTCGACGAGCAGCGTCCGCGCGTCCTCGGCGCCCGCGAAGAGGACGCGGCCGGCGAGGCGCGGCAGCTCCTCGAGCAGCCCCTCCTGGGTCGAGACGCGCGCGACGAGCGCCGGCTCGAGCCCGTGCTCCCGCAGCGCGGCGGCCGTGCCGGGGCCAACGGCCGCGACGCGGCGCGGAACGGCCGCGGCGCGCCGCGCGAGCTCGGCCGCACCGGTTCGGCTGGTGACGACCACCCAGTCGTACGGCTCCACGTCGAGCGGCGCGTCGCCCAGCGGCTCGACGGCGATCAGCGGGCAGACCTCGACCGCGTGGCCGAGCTCCTCCAGGCGCCGCACGAGCTCGTCGGCGCGGTCGGCCGGACGCGTGACGACGATCCGCACGCGCGTGCCCCGTCCCTAACCCCCACCCACCCGCGGGGTCCTCCAGAGTACGGCCCCACGTGTGCCGGATCCGTGCCGGATGCGCGCCGGTTGGGTCACGCCGCGAGCGCCGCGAGCAGCTCGCCGGCGAGCGCCTCGGGATCGTCGCCGGTGCGGCGCTCGACCCAGCGGCCGTCCTCGTCCGCCACGAGCGCGGTGAGCGAGGCGCCGTCGTGGTGCGCGGCGACGGGCGCGAGGCAGCCGCCGCCGACCGCGGCGACGCAGGCGCGCTCCGCCTCCACGCGGCGCCGCGTCTCCGCGTCGTCGGCGCGCGCCACGAGCTCCTCCTCGCCCGCGCGCACCTGGAGCGCGAGCGCGCCCTGTCCCGCCTCCGGGAGCAGCTCCTCCGGGTCGAAGCGGCGGCCGATCTCGTGCGCGAGCCCGAGGCGTTCGAGGCCGCACGCGGCGAGGACGATCGCGTCGAGGCCGCGCTCGCCGCGCTTGCGCAGCCGCGTGTCGACGTTCCCGCGGAGCGGCTCGATCGAGAGCGTCGGCTCGAGCGCGAGCAGCTGCGCCCGCCTCCGCGCCGACGCCGTGCCGACGCGCATCCCCGGGCGGATCGCGTCGGCGCCGCAGAGGGCGTCGCGCGGATCCTCGCGCGGCAGGTACGCGCCGACCGCGAGCCCCTCTCCCGTCGTCGACGTCATGTCCTTCGCCGAGTGGACGGCGGCGTCGATCCGGCCGGCGAGCAGCGCCTCCTCGATCTCCTTCACGAAGACGCCGCGCTCGCCGATCTGCCCGAACGGCCGCGTGCGGTCGCGGTCGCCGGCGGTCGTCATCGGGACGAGCGCGATCTCCACCCCGGGGCCGCGCAGCCGCTCGACGGCGAGCTCGGCCTGGGTGAGCGCGAGCCTACTGCCGCGGCAGCCGACGCGGACGAGCACTGCAGCGCCGCCGGAGCCCCGTGGAGGTCTGCCCGCAGCCGCGCGCGTGGCGCGGGCGGACGCGGACGAACGCGGTCGGAGCCTGCACCGGGAGGGGCCGCCCCGTCAGCGCCCGCTGGCCGGTCAGCGCTCCTCCTCGCCGAGTCCGAACAGGTGCCGCACGGCCTCAGCATAGACCACGCCGTCGGCGGTGACGGCCGCCTCCTTCATCCGCACCGTGGGCAGGTGGAGGAGCTTGCCGACGATCTGCGCGGTGACCGACTCGACCGCGCGCCGCTCCGCCTCCGAGAGGTTCCCGAGCCGCCCTTCGAGCTTCGCCAGCTCGTCGCGGCGGATCTGCTCCGCACGCGCGTGCAGCGACGCGATCGCCGGGACGACCTCGAGCGACGCCTGCCACTCCCGGAAGCGCTCCGCCTCGGCCGCGACGATCGCCTCTGCGCGCTCCGCCTCGCGGCGCCGGCCCTCGAGGCTCTCGGCGACGACGGCCTCGAGGTCGTCGATGTCGTAGAGGAAGCAGTCGTCGAGCTCGTGGATCGCGGGGTCGAGGTCGCGCGGGACCGCGAGGTCGATCAGCAGCAGCGGCCGGCCGCGGCGGCCGGCGAGCGCCTGCTCCACGTCCTCGCGGCGGACGACGAAGCCGGGCGCGCTGGTCGAGGCGACGACGACGTCCGCCGTCTCGAGCTCGGCGGCGACGCGGTCGAGCGGCAGCGCGGACGCGCCGAACGCGGACGCGAGCTCGGCCGCCCGGTCGAGCGTCCGGTTGGCGACGAACGCGATCTCGGCGCCGCGGGAGAGGAGGTTCCGCGCCGCGAGCTCGCTCACCTTCCCGGCGCCCACGAGCAGGATCCGCCGGCCCGCGAGATCGCCGAACACCTGCCCCGCGAGCGCGGCGGCGGCGGCCGACACGGAGGTCGGGCTCTCCGCGATCGCCGTCTCCGCACGCGCCTTCCTCCCGGCGTAGAGCGCCTGCCGGAACAGCCGGTCGAGCACCGGCCCCGGCGCCCCCGCCTCGTACGCGGCGCGCACCTGTCCCAGGATCTCGCCCTCGCCCGGCACCATCGAGTCGAGGCCGGCGGCGACGCGGAACAGGTGGAGCGCGGCAGCCTCGTCGTGGAGCCGGTACAGCGCGCCGGCGACGTCGGGGTCCGCGAACGGCCGCGAAGCGAGCTCCTCGGCGCGGTCCGCGTCGGCGTGCGCGAGGTAGACCTCCGTGCGGTTGCAGGTCGAGAGGCAGACCGCCTCCGCGCCGTCCCGCGCGAGCTCCGCCGACAGCCGCGCCGCCTCGTCGCGCGCGAGGGCGACGCGCTCCCGCAGCTCCACGGGCGCTCGGCGGTGCGAGAGGCCGACGAGGACGAGCCTCATGCGAAGTGCGTGATCGGGAGGAGTGCCGCGACGCCGACGAGGCCGGCGAGCGCCAGGTGGGCCGCGCGGCGCCCGTGGAGCCCGCGCACCCGGAGCAGCACGTACGCGAGGTAGAGCGACCACACGCCGACGGTCCACGCCATCGCGAGGTCGAAGCGCGCCGCGTCGCGGACGGCGAAGCCGACGAGCCCGACGACCATCCCGCCCGTCAGCGCCGCGAGCGCGACGGCGACCGTGCGCCCCGCGAGCCGGTCGAGCGACTCCAGCGGCGGCACGCGCAGGCGCAGGATCCCGGGAGAGCGCCGCTTCAGCCGCCGCTCGTGCCAGAGGTAGAAGCCGGAGAGGCCGCCTGCGAGCGCGAAGCCGGCGAAGCCCGCGAGCATCAGCGCGACGTGGAGCGCGAGCACGAACCCGGGGCCCGTCCCGGTCGCGCCGGCGCCGCCGCCGACGAGCGCGAGGGCGAGGAGCGCCACCGCGAGCGGCATCACCGCGAGGCCGAGGAGCCGGAACCGCGGCCGGCAGCCCCAGATCAGGTACGCGCCGACGACGAGCCACGCGAGCAGGTTGAGCGCACCGCCCCAGCTCGACCACGCAAATCCCCCCGCCTGCGCGGCCTGGACGAGCAGCAGCGCCGTGTGCGCGAGCCACCCGACGCGGACGCCCCAGATCGCGAGCCGGCCGGCCGTCCCGGGGCGCTTCACCTCCGCCCCGTACGCGACCGCGGCCTCGCCGTAGGCGAGCAGCGCCGGAAGGACGAGCAGCTCAGCCGCCAACGGGCGCCTCCTCGCGCTCGGCCCGCCGCTCCCGCGCGAGCTCCGTCAGCTCCGCGAGCTCGCGGTCGAGGCGGGCGAGCTTGAGCGCGTGGATGACGAGGTACGCGAGCAGCGCCGCGAAGAGGACGACGTAGGCCGCGAGCAGGTACGTCACGCGAGCGCCTCTCGCAGCTCCCGCAGGCGCGCGTCGACGCGCTTCCCCAGGAGCTCGCTCCGGTACAGCGCGGCCGCGAGCGCGAGCATCCCCGCGAGGCAGACGCAGAAGGTGAGCAGCATGCTGCCGGGGACGTTCTCGCCGACGTCGCGCGTCAGCACGACGGGCCCCGGGTGCAGGAAGCTCTCGGCGAGGCGGATCGCGAGGAAGCTGACCGGGATGAGGACGACGCCGAAGAGCGCGTAGACCGCCGAGATGTTCGCCCGCGACGCCCCCGGCGCGAGCGAGTAGCGCAGCATGAAGTACGCGGAGTAGAAGAGGAAGAGGATCAGGAAGAGGACGAGCTGGTTGTCGCGCCAGTCCCACCACACGCCCCACGACGCGCGCGCCCAGATCGAGCCGGAGACGAGCGTCAGCACGCCGAAGATCACGCCCATGTGGACGGCCGTGTAGCTCTCGAGGTCGTACCGCTCCTCGCGCTTCCCGAGCAGCCGGAGCGCCTTCCACGCGCCCCAGCCGAACATCGCGTACGCCGTCAGCGCGATCGGGACGTGGATGTAGAAGATCCGCTGGCTCGCTCCCTGGTCCGCGTCCTCGGGCGCCCAGAGCAGGGCGAGGGCGACGCCCCCTCCGAGCAGCACCAGCGCAGCGGCCGCGAGCGCGACCCCTCTATTCGACGACGACGTACTCAAAGGTGGCCCAGGCAAGTATGGCGAACACGGCGTCGTACAGGGCGAGAAAGCCCAGGTAGCGGCCGGGTTCCGCGACGACGGTCGCGCCGACGCCGCCGATCACGATCGGGATCGCCAGCGGCAGGAACAGGAGCGGCATCAGGAGCTCGCGCGCGCGGCCCGCCGCGGCCATGGCGGCGAGCAGCGCGCCGACGGTGCAGATGCCGACGTTCGCGAGCAGGATCGCCGCCACCGTCGCCCACCCGAGCGGCGCGAAGAAGATCCAGAAGGCAGGGACCGCGATCGCCTCGACGGCGACGAGGAACGCGAACACCGCGATCACCTTGCCGAGCCAGATCGCGCTGCGGTCGGCGGGGGCGAGCACGAGCGCGTCGAGCACGCCCTGCTCCCGCTCCGGGACGAACGCGCGCGTCAGCCCGAGCAGGGCGGTGAAGACGATCGCGACCCAGAGCAACCCCTCGGCGGCGCCCTCCACCTCCCGGGGCAGCGCGAAGCGGAAGGCGACGAGCATCGCGACGACGAAGAGGAGCATCGCCGGCAACGTGTCGCGCCCCCGCAGCTCGAGCAGGAGGTCCTTCCGCGCGAGCGCGGCGACGTCGCGGAGGTAGCCGGTCACGCGAGGGCCAGGCGGCCGGTCGCGAGCGGCGCCAGACGCTGGGGGTCGTGCGTCGCGACGAGGAACGTCCGCCCCTCCCGCAGCTCCGCGAGCTCCGCGTCGAGGAGCGCGGCCCCGCCGGCGTCGAGCGCGTTGAACGGCTCGTCGAGGAGCAGGAGGTCGGGCTCGTGGAGCAGCGTCCGGCAGAGCGCGAGGCGTTGCAGCATCCCGCGCGAGAACGTGCCGGCGCGCTCGTGGCGGACGTCCCAGAGGCCGTACCGCTCGAGCAGCATGCCTGCGCGCTCGCGCCGCTCCGGGACGCGGTAGAGCCGCCCGAAGAGGTCGAGGTTCTCGAGCGGCGTCAGCTCCCGGTAGACGAGCGGCTCGTGCGCGAGGAAGCCGAGGCGCGCCCGCTCCGCGTCGACGTGGAGCTCGCCGCCGCTCGGCGCCGCCAGCCCGGCGACGACCCGCAGCAGCGTCGTCTTCCCCGAGCCGTTCGCGCCGGTGACGAGGAGGAACCCGCCGCGCTCGACCGAGAGGTCGAGCCCGCGCAGCACGCGTCTGTCGCCGTACCGCTTCTCGAGTGCGCGGGCGCGGATCACGAGGAGACTCTACGCGGGCGGCGAACGAGCCCGGAGGGGCCGGATGGAGCTCGACGCCCACCTCATCGGCAGCAGTCTGCGGGCCCGGCGCGAGCAGCTCGGGCTGACGCTCCAGCGCGCGGAGGCGGAGACGCGGATCAGGTCGCGGTACCTCGCGGCCCTCGAGGAGGAGCGGTTCGACGACCTTCCCGCCGAGGCGTACGCGCGCGGCTTCCTCCGCTCGTACGCGACGTACCTCGGGCTCGACGGCGGCGCGTACCTCGCTGCGTACCGCAGCCGCCACCGCCCCGAGGAGCCCGCGATCGCGCCGACTCCCGTCGCGGCCAGAGAGCCGAGCCGCCGGTGGGCGACGGCGGCGGCGGCGGCGGCGGTCGCGGTCGCGGCGGCCGTGGGTCTCGGCGCGTGGAAGCTCGACCCGCGCGGCGAGGCGACGCCGGCGCCCGACGCGGCACCCGTCGCCACCCCGACGCCGCCCGCCGCCCCCGCGCC
>Ga0247713_1001194_pt1 | contig 13373 bp, 13 predicted proteins | sample 21E_NmetaG_FD_189936 | JGI IMG/M metagenome (GOLD analysis project Ga0247713, IMG submission 189936) | Soil microbial communities from hillslope of Landscape Evolution Observatory, University of Arizona, Oracle, AZ, United States - 2-1-E_N | ecosystem: Engineered > Artificial ecosystem >... | reverse complement strand
GCTACTTGAGGGCCTGATGAGGGCTCTACCGCTTCGCTACTTGAGGGCCTGATGAGGGCCCTACCGCTTCGCTTTGAGGGCCTAGCGGCCGACGTCGGCGGGGAGGAGATCCTCGGCCAGCGCGGCGATGGCCGCTATGGCCGGTGCGGCGGGGTCGAGGTCAAGCGGCGCGACGCCCTTGCGGTCGGCCTCGACGATGACCGGGTCGTCGGGCACGGCCACCACCTCCACGTCATCGGGGAAGGCGGCCCTGACCCGCTGCAGGTCCTCGTCGTTGCGGACGCGGTTGGCGATCACCACCGTGCGCATCGCGGCACGCTCCCCGGCCAGCCCGGCGGCACGCGCTCCCACCTCCAGCGACTTCGCGGTCGCCTCCACGACGATGACGACGGCATCCACGGCGTTCTCCGCCAACCGGGTCAGCGTGCCGATGCCGGCCTCGCAGTCAGCGACGACGACCGATGCCCCGAACTCCCCGGACCCGAGCAACTGCTCGGGCGAGAGCCCGCATCAGGGACAGCCGGGTTCCGGGTTCTCGATGCGCGACACCACCGCCAGCCGCACGTTGTCGGGGGCGTCGGAGCCGAAGCGGTCCATCAGCTCCGCCCAGCCGGGCGCGTGCTCCTCCTCGCCCTCGGCGAGAGCCTGGCGCATCGCGTCGAGCCGCTCCGTCTCGGTGTCACCCACACCGAGCGAGATGCCGAGGTTGGGGTTGCTGTCGCAGTCGAGCGCCACGACGGCGCGCCCCTGGCGCCCCATCGTCCGGGCCAAAATCGCCGACGTCGTCGTCTTTCCTGAGCCGCCCTTGCCGACCACTGCCACCTTCATGCGCGTGCCTCCTCGGCGCGAACCCGGTCCACCAACAACTCTATCGCCTTCACCGCCGGTGAGTCCGGTCCCTCCTCGATGAGGGGACGGCCCCGTCGGTCGGCCTCCAGCAGCGCCTCGTCGTAGGGCACGGCGCCGACGACCTCCAGACCGGTGCGCTCCTGCACCAGCTCGACGTCGCCGTCCTCGCGCACCTTGCTCACCACCGCGACCACCCGCGGCGGGTCGTCGATGAGCTGCAGTCGAGAGAGCCGCTTGGCGGACAAGACCGACTTGGCCATCGGCTCGACCACGATGAGCACCGTACGGGCGTAACGGCCCCACCCCATGAACGGCTGCCGGGTCCCCCCGGGCAGGTCCCCCACGATGTTCCACTTGTCGTCGGGCAGCTCCGCGGTGATCTGGCGGAAGGCGAACTGCGACCGCATCAGCCCGCGTCCCGAGTCACGGATCTTGCCGAACTGCAGGACCCGGACCCCGTCCGGGCCGTGCACGGCGTATTGCTCGACGGCGTCGGCGGCGGTCAGATCGGGGCGCAGCACGTAGCGCGGAGCCCCCTTCTCGGTGTTCTCGACGACCGCCTCGTCCGGTATCCCGGCGTCGGTGCTCTCCACACCCAGCGAGTAGGTCAGCCCGGGAAGCGGGTCGGAGTCGACCACCAGCACCGGCTCTCCCCGTCTGGCGAGCAGGCGGGCGAACGTGCCGGCGATCACCGACTTGCCGGCCCCGCCCTTCCCCACGAATGCGATGCGCATGGCGTTACCGTAGCCGGTGCCTCCCTATCATGGCGACACATGTCGGAACACGTGGACGACCGCGTCGCCTCCCGCGTGCGCAAGCGGGTGCGGGTGGAGGGCATCGTCCAGGGCGTGGGCTATCGGCCGTTCGTCCACGCGCTGGCCGCCCGCTCGGGTCTCGCCGGGCTCGTGGGAAACGACGCACGCGGGGTCTTCCTGGAGGTCGAGGGAGAGCCCGCCGACGTGGACAGGTTCGTCCTGGCGCTCGAACGCGAGGCCCCGCCCCTGGCCGCGGTCGAGCGGGTGAGCACCGAGGACGTCCCGCCTCTCGGCGAAGACACTTTCGTCATCGTCCACAGCGCCCCGGGGGGCAGGCGCGACACGCTCATCTCGCCGGACACGGCCACGTGCGCCGACTGCCTGGCCGAGATGGCCGACCCCGCCGACCGCCGCTTCGGTTACCCGTTCCTGAACTGCACGAACTGCGGTCCGCGCTTCACGATCGTGCGCGACGTGCCGTACGACCGCCCGAACACCACCATGGCCGGCTTCGCGATGTGTGCGGCGTGCGCCGCGGAGTACGCCGATCCGTCGGACCGCCGCTTCCATGCCCAGCCGGTGTGCTGTCCGGCCTGTGGCCCCTCCCTGTCGCTGCTCGACGCCGGGCAGCACCCCATCGCTGGGGAGCCGGTTGCCGCGACCGTCGCCCTGCTGCGCGCCGGCAAGGTGGTCGCGGTCAAGGGCCTCGGCGGCTACCATCTGGCCGCGCTGGCGGGGGACGAGTCGGCGGTCGCTGCCCTGCGCCGGCGCAAGCACCGTGAGGACAAACCCTTTGCCGTGATGGTCGCCGACGTGGCGGCGGCGCGAACGCTGTGCGCGACCGACGCCGCGGAGGAAGCCCTGCTGGTCAGTTCCCGCCGGCCGGCGGTGCTCCTGCGGCGGCGGCTCGGCGCGCCCGTGGCGGCCTCGGTCGCGCCAGGCAACCACCATCTCGGGGTGATGCTGCCCTACACCCCTTTGCATCACCTGCTGGCCCGCGAGCTCGGCGAGCCCTTCGTGCTCACGAGCGGCAACGTGTCCGACGAGCCGATCGCCTACCGCGACGCCGACGCCGGCGAGCGGCTGTCCCCCATCGCGGATGCGTTCCTCGTCCACGACCGCCCCATCCACATCCGCACGGACGACTCCGTCACCCGGGCGTTCCGGGGCCGGGAGATGCTCATCCGCCGCTCGCGCGGCTACGTGCCCCAGCCGCTGACCTTGCCCGCGCCCGCCCCCCGACCGATTCTGGGCTGCGGCGCCGAGCTGAAGAACACGTTCTGCCTGGCCCGCGGACGGCACGCCTTCGTGTCTCACCACATCGGTGACCTGGAGAACTACGAGACGCTGCGGTCGTTCATGGACGGCATCGCGCACTTCTCGCGGCTGTTCGACATCGCCCCGGAGGTCGTCGCTCACGACCTGCACCCGGAGTACCTGTCCACCAAGTACGCCGTCGAGCTCGACGACGTCGAGCTGATCGGTGTGCAGCACCACCACGCGCACATCGCCTCCTGCCTGGCCGACAACGCCCAGCGCGGGCCGGTGATCGGCGTGGCGTTCGACGGCCTCGGCTACGGCACGGACGGAAGCCTGTGGGGAGGGGAGGTGCTGGTGTGCGACTACGTCCGGTTCGAAAGGGCCGCGCACCTGGCCGCGGTGCCCATGCCGGGAGGCGTGCGGGCGATCACCGAGCCGTGGCGCATGGCTGCGGCCTATCTCGACGCCGCCGGCCTGGCTCCCGAAGAGCACGAGGTGGCACGGCGCAACCACGAGCGGTGGGCGGACGTGCTCGCGGTCGCTCGCTCCGGTGTGCAGGCGCCGCCCACGTCCAGTGCGGGGCGGCTGTTCGACGCGGTCTCGGCGCTGCTCGGTGTTCGCGACCGCGTCAACTACGAGGGCCAGGCCGCCGTGGAGCTGGAGCAGCACGCGGACCCGGGCGAGCAGGGGGTCTACCCGGTGACCGTCGACGACGGGCAGCCCCTGCGGATCCGCGGCACCGACCTCATCCGCGGCGTCGTCGACGACCACCGGCGCGGCGTCCCCCTCGAGGTCGTGGCCGCCCGTTTCCACAACAGCCTGGCGGCCACGGCCGGCGACGTGTGCGCTGCGGTGCGCGACCGGACGGGCATCGGGACCGTCGCCCTGTCCGGAGGCGTCTGGCAGAACCGGCGCCTGCTGGGCGCGACCGTGGACCTCCTCGAAGCGCGGGGGTTCGCCGTGTTGGTGCACCGGCAGGTGCCCACCAACGACGGGGGCATCAGCCTCGGGCAGGTGGCCGTTGCCGCGGCCCGCGCCGGCGGAGGTGGTTGACGCGGCCTTCAATCTGTGCATGCATTACCGGCGCGGGAACTCCCCAGCCCCAGGAGGGTAGGAGGCGCATGCCACGCGGCGACAGCACGGCCAGCCCGACGACACGTCGCCTCGCAAGCCCCCAGAGCGTCGAGAGCGCGCAACCGAAGAACTTCCTGCAGGCTTGCCTGCTGCTGTTCCTGTGTGAGAGCCCGGCGCACGGCTACGCGCTCATAGAGCGGCTGGAGGACATCGGCGCGCACAGCGACCGTGGCGTGGTCTACCGCACGCTGCGGGTTCTGGAGCGCGAAGGGCTCGTCGAGTCGTCCTGGGAGAGCTCGGACGCCGGACCGTCCCGACGCAGCTATGCCTTGACGCCGGCGGGCCATGAGGTGCTGGCCGCCTGGGCTGCGATGCTCACGGAGAGTGCGCGGATGCTCGACGAATACCTCGACCGCTACAAACAGGTCAGCAAGACATCGTTGCACTGATACAAGCGCGACCGCATGCCTTATGCGTTCAGCGCCTACCCCTGTAGAGCAGACCAGAGGAGCTCCAGTGACAAGATTCGCCATCGTGCCAGAAAGCTCCCGCGTGTGGATCGAAGCGGAGTCCAGCGTCCACCCGATCCACGGCGAGTCCACCGGACTGCAGGGCTACGTCGACGCTGCGACGAACGACGGCCACCTGGACCTCAGCGCCCCGGCGACCTTCCACGTGGAGCTCCCCGTCGAGCAGCTGAAGTCGGGCAACAAGCTCCAGGACCGGGAGATGGCCCGGCGCATCGAAGCAAAGAAATACCCCGTCATCACCGGCGAGGCGCAGGACGCGCAGCACCTCGAAGGCCAGACCTACCGCCTCCGCGGCAACCTCACCTTCCACGGGGTGACGCAGCCGGTCGAAGGCGACGTCATCCTCTCCCTCGACGGCGACGGGTCCATGGTGGTGTCCGGCCAACAGGTGTTCGACATCCGGGAGTTCGACGTCAAGCCACCGAAGATCTTGACCCTGAAGGTGCATCCGCAGGTCACCGTCCGCGTGGAGGTCGTCGCCAAAGCCAGCGGATGACGGGGGTCCGCCTGCGGTCATCCCGGCGGGTCGCGCCTCACCGGACACGACATGCAGCGGGGACCGCCCCGGCCCCGGGGCAGCTCATGGCTCGAGATCTCGTGAACCGTGACGCCTGCATCGCGTAGTCGTCGGTTGGTGTCGACGTTGCGCTCGTAGGCCACGACCACGCCGGGACGCAGGGCCAGGGTGTTGTTGCCGTCGTCCCACTGCTCGCGGTCGGCGGCGACCGCGTCCTCGCCGGTGGTGACCACCCGCAGGGCGTCCACGGCGAGTCCTTCGCCAAGCGCCCGCACCAGATCCGGCTCCTCGGTGACACGCATGCGCGAGGGGCCGGGTCTGATGCGATGAACGGGAAACCGCGAGGCCGGCGGCCACAGCACCACGGCGTCGCTGTCGACCACGGTCAGCACCGTGTCCAGGTGCATCGTGCCCCGCGCCTTGGGCAGGTCGACGGCCATGACCCAACGGGCCGCCCCGCTCATGAAGAGCCTCGCCGCGAGGTTCTCCGCCGCGACGGGACTCGAACGCTCAGAGAGACCGATGGCCACGCAGTCCTCGGACAAGACCAGGATGTCCCCGCCCTCGATCGTGGCCGTCAGCTGGTCCCCATCCACCTCGCCATACCAGGTACGCGTGGCCGCATCCGCGAACCGCGGGTGGTGCCGGTACACCGCTCCCCAGAGACGGCGCTCCGCGTGCCGTGCGGGCTTGTGCATCGGGCTCAGGACCAGGCCGTCGCCGATCCACGCGGACGGGTCACGGGTGAACACGGTGTTGGGCAGCGGCGGGAGCAGAAACGCGCTCGCGCCCAGCACCCCACCCACGAAACCGTCACCCGCCCCCGGCACCTCGGCCACCGTGAGCCCGCCGACGAGGGCGGTCGCGAGCTGGGCGGGTGAGAACCCGGCGAGGTGCTCACGCACGCGGGCGACGAGCTCCACGCCACAGGTGTCCGCCGTCACGACCTGGCGGATGAGGTCGGCGCGCACCCCCTCGTCGGCCAGCGTCTCGGCCAGCAGGTCGCCGAACAGCCGGACCTCGACGCCCTCGGCCCGCAGCAGTTCGGCGAACCCGTCATGCTCGGCCTGCGCCTGGCTGACCCACACCAGCTCGTCGAACAGCAACGCGTCCTTGTTCGCCGGCGTGAGGCGGCGCAGCTCCAATCCGGGGCGGTGCAGGACGACCTCGCGCAGCCGGCCCACCTCGGACGTGACGGAGATGGCGGGCACGCTCACGGTGCGTCAAGCCTATACTCGCCCTCCCAGTCGGAAGGGGGGTTGGCGTGACCGGGTTCTTGGTCATCGGCGCGGTCGGACTGGCCGTCGTGCTCGGCTCCCTGATCCTCGGCGACTTCCTCGAGGGCGTGTTCGACGCGATCGATGTCGACTTCGGTGCCGGCATCTTCTCCGCGCCGGTGATCGGGTCCTTCCTGGCCGCCTTCGGCTTCGGCGCGGCGCTGATCATGGTCGGCACCGGTCTTGGGGCGGCGGGCGGCGCGCTCGGTGGTCTGGCCAGCGGGGTGGTCATCGGTGCGCTCGCGCTGCTGATGACCCGCGCCCTGATGGACATGCCCACCGACCCGTCGGTGCGCACCGCCGACGTCCTCGGGCAGACGGCGGTGGTCATCACCCCCATCCCACAGGGCGGGCTCGGCGAGATCACCCTCACACACGCCGGCCAGGTGAAAAAGCTGTCCGCTCGTGCCGCGCAACCGGTCGCTGCCGGAACCACGGTGGTGGTCACCCAGGTCACGTCCTCCTCGTCCGTGCTGGTACGCCCCGCCGACGTCTGATGGGGGCGTTACCGCTTCGCTGCTCGAGCGCCTTGGGGGGGCGCTACCGCTTCGCTGCTTGAGCGCCTCACTGGGGCGCTACCGCTTCGCTGCTTGAGCGCCTCACTGGGGCGCTACCGCTTCGCTGCTTGAGCGCCTCACTGGGCGCTACCGTTCGCTGCTTGAGCGCCTAGGAACAGGAGAACGCCATGCTGGACTTCATCTTCGAGAGCCCGCTCGTCGCCGGCATCCTCGGCGCCGTCATCCTGCTCATCCTCGTCGGCTACCTCGTCGTCCAGCGCGTCCAGGTCGGTGGCCCCAACGAGGCGTTCATCATCACCGGGCGCAAGGGCCGGCCGGTCAAGAATCCGGAGACCGGTGAGGTCTCCACCGACATGTCCGGGCAGCGCGTCATCATGGGCGCGAGCGTCTTCGTGCTGCCGTTCGTGCAGAAGCTCCACGTCATGGACCTGCGCAGCCGGCGCATCTCCGTGCGGATCACCGGTGCCGTGTCCGAGCAGGGCATCAAGTGCGACCTCGAGGGCGTGGCCATCGTGAAGGTGGGCGGCAATGAGGACGCCATCCGCGCGGCGGCGCAGCGCTTCCTGACCCAGCAGGAGGGCATCGAGGAGTTCACCCAGGAGGTGCTCGCCGGCTCGCTGCGCGCAATCGTGGGACGGTTGACGGTCGAGGCGATCATCAAGGACCGCGCCGCCTTCGCCTCCGCGGTGGCGGAGGAGGCCGAGACCTCGCTCACCAACCAGGGGCTGACCCTGGACACGTTCCAGCTGCAGGATATCCAGGCCGAGGGGAACTACCTGGCCGACCTCGGCAGGCCGGAAGCCGCCCGCGTGCAGCAGGACGCCCAGATCGCCGAGGCAAAGGCCCGCCAGGCGAGCGAGCAGGAGCGGCTGCGTGCCGAGGAGCAGATAGCGATCGCCGAGCGGGCGCTCGAGCTGAAGAAGGCCGAGATACGGGCGGAGACCGACGAGGCCAACGCCCGCGCGGCCGCTTCGGGGCCGCTGCAGGAAGCCGCCCGCGACCAGGAGGTCATCGCGGAGCAGGAGCAGGTCGCGATCCGCCAGGCCGCCCTCAAGGACCGCCAGCTCGACACGGAGATCCGCAAACCGGCCGACGCCGAGCGCTACCGCATCGAGCAGGAGGCCGAGGGCCGCAAGAACGCGACGATCTTCGACGCCGAGGCCGCCCGCCAACGGGTCATCGCCGAGGCGCAGGCCGCTGCCGAGGAGGCACGCCTCTCCGGCGAAGCGGAGAAGTCCCGCCGTTCGGCTCTGGCCGAGGCCGAGCAGATAGAGGGCGAGCGCCGCGGTGCGGCGGAGAAGGCCCGCCGGCAGGCGATCGCCGACGCGGTGCAGCGCGAGGGCGAGGCGGAAGGTGCGGCGATCCTCGCGCGCGGCCAGGCGGAGGCCGAAGCCCGCGAGAAGAACGCCGAGGCCTTCGCCCTGTACAACGACGCGGCGGTGATCGAGCTCATCTCCGCAGTCCTGCCCGACATCGTGCGCAGCGCCTCGGAGCCGATCTCGGCGGTGGAGAGGATGACGGTCATCTCCACCGACGGCGCCTCCCAGCTGACCCGCAACGTCGCCACGAACGTCGAGCAGGGCCTCCAGGTCGGTTCCGATCTGCTCGGCCTGGATCTGCGCGCGCTGCTGGCGCGTCTCGGCCAGAGCGGGGGAGCCAGCGACGCGTTGTCGCGTCTGCAGCGACCCGGTGGGGACGGTGCCGCAGGGAACGGGGGCGCAGCCGAACCCGACCCCAGCTAGCCGGATTGCACGAAGTCGTCGAGGAACCCGCGCACCGCGGCGCGCACCTCTGAGCCGTCGAGCAGCGCCCGGTCGTTGTGGTCGGCGCCACCGACGACCACGAGATGCTTCGGTTCGTTGGCCGCGTCGTAGAGGCGGCGGCTGTGAGATGCCGGCACGATGGAGTCATCCTCACCGGCGATGACGAGCAGGGGCGCGTCGACGTCCCGGATGACGTCCGCGGACGGGTAGCGGTCACGCAGCAGCAGCCCCACCGGGAGGAAGGGGTAGTGCAGACGTCCGACGTCGGTCAGCGAGGTGAACGGTGAGCGCAGCACGACGCCCGCCGGGCGGTGCTCGACCGCGAGCGTGACCGCGACCGCGGCCCCCAGCGACTCGCCGAAGTACACGAGGCGGTCCGCGTCGACATCGTCGCGGGTGAGCAGGTAGTCCCGCGCTGCGCGAGCGTCACGGTGCAACCCCGCTTCGTCGGGCCGACCGGGGTTGCCGCCGAAGCCGCGATAGTCGACCAGCAGCACGCTTGCCCCCATGCCGCACAGCAGCTCGGCGAGCGGCGCGCGCAGGGAGCGGTCGCCGGCGTTGCCCGGCAGCACAACGACCGCCGGATGCGGGCCCTGGCCGAGGGCCGGCACGTACCACGCCGCAAGCTCGAGCCCGTCTGCGGTGGTGAACCCCACGTCCTCGGCGGCCGGCAGGACGGCTTCGGCCGGTGGGGGTTCCCCAGAGGGCAGGCAGATCAGCTGGCGCTGGAACAGGTACGCCGACGCCACAACCGCGGCCGCGGCCACCCGCACGGCCAGCACCGCCAAACCGATCATCGCCTGTCGTCCGATCGTCCGTATGCTCGCCACCGTGGAGACCTACCCGGCGGTGGCACGCGCGACCGGGCGGATACGGGGCATCGACGCCGCGAGAGCGCTGGCGATCATCGGCATGGTCATGGTGCACTTCGGGCCCACCGAGCCGGACGGGGGCGTGCTCAGCCGCCTGTACGGGGTCACGCACGGGCGTGCCTCCATCCTGTTCGTGGTCCTGGCCGGCATCGGGGTGTCGCTGCTGGCGGGAGACCGTTCACCGGCGAGGCTATGCTCTGCGGTGGCCAAGCTGGCCTTCCGCGCCGCGCTGCTGCTGCCACTGGGCTTGGCGCTGCAGGAGCTCGACACCAACGTGCTGGTGATCCTGCAGTACTACGCGCTGTACTTCCTCGTTGCGGCTGCCGTCGTGCCGTTGAGCGACCGGATGGTGCTGGCGCTGTCCGGTGTACTGGTGGTCGCCGGTCCCGTCGTCTACATCGGGCTGGGCCTGGCACAGCCCGGCTGGTTCGCCGCAGGTGGCCCGGCCGCGTGGACGGACGAGCCGACGCAGATCATCCGAGACCTGCTGCTGACCGGCTCCTACCCGCTGCTCACCTGGTCCGGTCCCGTGGTGTTCGGGGTGTGGCTCGGACGCCGGGATCTGCGATCCACCGCCACCCGCATGCGACTGCTGCTCGGGGGTTGCGCGGGGGCGGGACTCGCCTATGGGGTGTCGTGGGCGCTCACCGAGCGCTACGGCGACCCGACGGCGCAGCTGTCCTGGGCCCAGCTGGTCGTGGCCGAGGCGCACAGCCAGATGCCGCTGTGGCTCGCGGGCGCCATGGGAACTGCCACGGCGGTCCTCGGCGCCAGCCTGCTCGTGGCCACCTGCCTTCCCCGTGTGTCGTGGCCCCTGGTGGCCACCGGCCAGCTGGCGCTGACCGTGTACGTCGGGCACCTCCTCGTCCTCGCGGCCTGGCCCGAGCTGCTGCAGCGCGACTCCGTCGGTGGCGCGGTGCGGACCGTGGCCGTGTTCACCCTGGTCACCGCGGCGGTGTGCACCGCCTGGCGCAGGTTGGCGTCACGCGGGCCGCTGGAGGCCGTGCTCCGCCTGCCCTGGGCCCTGCGAGCGTGGCGTCGCCGCCAACCGGCCGGTCAGGAGGCGTGAGCGCGCGGGTCACGGCGGCTCGCTCCCCGACGTGCCGGCGGCGCGGATCAGTCTTGCGGCTGGCCGATGTTGACCATCCATGGGATGCCGAACCGGTCGACGCACATGCCGAACTCGTCCCCCCACATCTGCTTCTCGAGGGGAACCGAGACGGCGCCGCTGTCGGACAGCTTCGCCCAGTATCCGCGCAGCTCCGGCGCGTCGTCCCCGCTCAGGCTGATCGCGATGTTGTTGCCCGGGTTGTGCTCCATCCCCGGGGGGGTGTCGGCCCCCATGAGCGTGAAACCGCGGTCGGTCTCGAGCATGCCGTGCATGAGCTTGTCGGCATGCGGGGAGTCCTGCTCACCGAACTCGCCGTAGGTGCTCATCGTCAAGGTGCCGCCGAAGACATCCTTGTACGACTCCATGGCTTCGCGCGCGTTCCCGGCGAAGCTGATGTAGGGGTTGAGGCGGGAGGCCATCGGGTTCTCCTCTGTAGACGATGGCTTGGGCGCGAGCATGCTATCCCTCGGGCGACACGTCGCTCTCACATGGCGCCTGAACCCTGCACAGGCCCGACTCTCGAATCGTCGCTGGGCGAGGCCGTTTGGCCCGAGATGGTCCGTCCCATATCGCACGAAGAGTGAGGTCGAGCAGCTCATTACGATGTCGGTTAACGGCGGTTGGCCCGATGCGGTCCTACGGCGGTTGGACCGGTATCCCGAACTCGGAATGAGCGATTCCGAGTAGCGGGCTTTTGCCGAGTGGAGGGCGGCATGGTGACGTGTCGTGCAGGTCATCAGGGGTGTGAGGATCGTGTGCTGTTCGGGATAATCAGAGGGGGTCCAACTACTAGACTTAAGGGCCCGTTCGTCGCTGGAGGTGGACGTGGCCACATCGCCGCTGGGGGATCTGGGGTTCGGCGTCGATCTACGCAATGGCTCCTTTGCCCGCTGGTGCCGCCGCACCTGGGACTGCGAGGTGGCCGGGGGGCTCGTAGCGGTGGTGGCTGCCATTTCCGTGCCCGTGCTCGCTGCCCTGCCACTGTTGGCTAGCAGGCTGGAGTCGGCCACGACGCGCTTTGTGGTGGTGGCCGGAGTGGCCCTTGTGGCGGTGGCCGTGGTGGCCGCTCAGTGGTCACGTCGGTGGTTCCTGGTGTTCTCCGGCATCGCGGTCGCCTTGCTGGCCATGGTGGTAGTGGATATTGGGTGGGACAGCCACGCCCACGTTTCGGCCCGCCAGCTGGCCTCGGCTCTTCAGCAGCGCGACGATCTGGATAAGCAGGCTAAGGAGCAGAGCAAGCAGCTGACGACCGCCAAGGAAGTAGCGATCAGGGCGCTCGAGACGGCGCTGGACAACGCGTCCGAAGGTGCGGTGAAGTCGGCGGCTCAGCCGCTCGTCGATGTCCTGAAGACGTCACCGAAGCCCGCTGAGGACACCGCAGAGCTGGTCGTGGAGCTCGACCGGGCCCGCACCCCCGCCGACAACCTGGCCACTACCAAGCTTTACGATGCCGCCGTTGCCGCTGTGGCCGCGGCGAAGGAAGCCGCGTCGTACAAGCCGGATGGGTCGGTCGCGAGTGAGACAATCAGGTCGTTCTGTTCACAGGTTCGCTCGAAGCCGACGTCGCTGAAGAAGCAGTGCGACGACACCCCCCAAGCAAGTGCCGCGCAGCCGGCGGCCACCCTCGACGTGGCGATCGCCGAGTACCGGTTCGCCGTCGACGCCTCCGACGCGAACAAGGAGGCACTGGAGGCTGCCAACGAGGAGGCGGCGGCGCTCGCGCGTGGTGAGGAGATGTCGTGGCTGGAGGCGGCAGGTCGCGCCACGGCCGAAATCCTGCCGGGACGTGGACTCGACTCGCTGGTGCCGGGACCGGTCGGGTGGGCCCTGCTGTTGGCAGCGCTATTCGGGTTCTGGAGCTGGCAGCAGCGCCGGAACGCGCAGCGCCAGACCGGCCCGGTGGAGCTGTCGATCGACGACAAGTTGCCGCATTTCCGGTTGGCCGTGCTCCACAACCTGCCCGAGCCGGAGCACATTCCCGGGGCAGAGGCCATCGCCTCGGTGAGCTCCTTGACGGACCTGGGTGGTGCGCCGGCTGCTGGTGTCGCCAAGGCTGTGGTGGGGGGGTTGCAGCTGGCGCTCGGCCGCACTTACGGCTACTTGGTGGAGGCCGAGGTGATCAAGCCAGAGCAGGCGGTCGCGCCGGCCTCCACCTCGGGGACGGCGGCTACGGTCGGTAGGGGGGCACCCGCCGCGTCGTCGGAACCGACGCGTGTGATGGTGCGGGTGCGCGACCGCTACACAAAGAAGACGATCGACACGATGACGTGCTCGGCGACTGACGCGAAGATGGCCCAACGACGGGCGGGCTACTGGGCTGCCGGTACCGTGCTAGCCCGCAGCCGGCGCCAACCGTCCTGGCTCCGCTGGAGCACGGTCACCGCCGAGCCGCTCTCCCGCACCCGGGGAGAACGTCCAGCGCTCGATGAGCTCGAGGCGGCGTCGCGCCGCGCGCCCGACAGCGCGCTGTTGTTGGACCTGCTGGGGAGCAGCCACGAGCTGGCCGGCCGTCAGGTGGACGCCCTGCAGGCCTACGCCCGTGCAGTGACGCTGGCGCCCCGGTTCCCGGCGGCGCGGTATCGACTGGCGGGCTCGCTCGGCATGCTGGCGGGGACACCGGAGCTCTGGACCGCTTTGGAGGAGCCCGAGCGGAGGCGGCGCACGCAGTTCCTGGTGCGGGCGTTCGCTGCCATGAACCATGGTGACAGCTGGCAGGAACCAATGAGCCAGCTTGCGGCGCCTGAGTCAACCGACCAGGCTAAGAAGGCGCTGGTGGAGCTGGACTTCCCCCCTGACGGCGGACACCTCCACTGAGAGGATGTCTGCATGGCAGATGAGCAGCACGAC
>Ga0247713_1001193_pt1 | contig 13375 bp, 10 predicted proteins | sample 21E_NmetaG_FD_189936 | JGI IMG/M metagenome (GOLD analysis project Ga0247713, IMG submission 189936) | Soil microbial communities from hillslope of Landscape Evolution Observatory, University of Arizona, Oracle, AZ, United States - 2-1-E_N | ecosystem: Engineered > Artificial ecosystem >... | reverse complement strand
AGCGGGCGGGTGAGCGACACCGGTGCGCGGTCAGGTCAAGGCGGTTCGTCTCAGTCCGGAACGGGCGACGGCGACGGGCAGCCACGCACCGGTCGCGACCTCGACCTGTCGACGGTGTTCGACCCACCCACGGGAGCGGCCTCGGGTGACGACTGGATGCTGCGCGGTCAGCCCTCGGGGCAGGGGCCGGAGCGCACGCGCGGCCGGCAGCAGGGCAAGGGGCTGCGCAACACGTCGATCGTGCCGTACCGCGACGTCATCGCCGAGTACCGCCGTACCGCGGCCCGCGCCGTCGAGCGCGAGGGGTATCCGCTGCGACTGCGCACCACCGTCCGCGACTACTTCGACCGACTCGGAGGATGGGAATGACGCCCGAACGCTTCGCCGACCTCGCCGCGGAGGTCGAGGCGCAGATCCGGCGGGTCATCGTGGGCCAGCCCGAGCTGGTCCGGGACGTGCTCGCGTGCCTGTTCAGCGAAGGCCACGTGCTCCTCGAGGGCGTGCCCGGGCTGGGCAAGACGGTGCTGCTGCGGACGCTCGGGGAGGCGCTGTCGCTGGACTTCACCCGCGTGCAGTGCACGCCCGACCTGATGCCCGCGGACATCGTCGGCACCACGGTCCTGGGGGAGGGGAGCGCCACGTCGTTCCAGCAGGGGCCCGTGTTCACCCAGCTGCTGTTGGCCGATGAGATCAACCGGGCCACCCCGAAGACGCAATCGGCCCTGCTTGAGGCGATGGCGGAGCGGCGCGTCACCGTGGGCGGGGCCACCCGGCCGCTGCCCCGGCCGTTCTTCGTGATGGCGACGCAGAACCCCATCGAGATGGAGGGGACGTACCCGCTGCCCGAAGCGCAGCTGGACCGGTTCCTGGCCAAGGTTCTCGTGGCCGTGCCGGCCGCCGACGACCTGGTCGACATCCTTGCGCGCACGACCGGGACCCAGACCGCCGCGGTCAGCGCAGTCGCCGGCGCCGACGAGCTGGTCGACGCGATCAGCCTGGTGCGCGAGGTGCCGATGGCGTCGCATGTCACCCGTCACGTGGTGGACCTGGTGCAAGCCACCCACCCGACGGACCCGACGGCCCCGGAGGGGGTCCGCCGGTACGTCCGACACGGCTCCTCGCCGCGAGGCGCCCAGTCCCTGGTGCTGCTCGCCAAGGCGTACGCGCTGCTTGACGGCCGGCTGCAAGCCGGGGTGGCGGACGTCCGCGCCGCAGCGGCACCATGCCTGCGCCACCGCCTGGTGCTGGGCTACGAGGCACTGGCCGCCGGTGTCAGCGCCGACGCGCTGGTCGGGCAGGTGCTCGACGCCGTCGGCGAGCCGGCCCCACCCGTCAAGGGCGCGGTCTGACGTGCCTGCCGTCCTCGCCCCCTCGACGGTCGCCACGCTGGGTCGGTTGCGCCTGGCGGGACGGCGTCGCGTGGAGGGCCGCTTCACCGGCGGGCACGCCTCTCGGCGGTACGGGTCCTCGATGGATTTCGCCGACTACCGCGAGTACGTGCCGGGCGACGACCCGCGGCGCGTGGACGTGCACGCCCACGCACGCCTTGGCAAGCGCCTGGTCAAGCTGTACGAGGCCGAAGACGAAGCGGCGCTTCGGCTGGTGGTCGACCTGTCGGCCTCGATGGGCTTCGGCCGCAAGGCCCAAGCCGCCCGCGAGGTGGCGGCCGCGCTGGCCCTGGTGGCGACCAGCGGGGGCGACCGCGTCCGAGTGCTGCGGTGCGGGCCCGCCGTCGACGCCGGACCGTGGTTCCGGGGCGCGCACGCACTGCCCGCCATCGACGACCGGTTGACCGGCGGGGACACCGCCGGCGTCGCTGACGTGACGACCGCCGTGCGCCGCGCGATCGGTGAGGGTCCCCGGGGGCCGGTGGTGCTCGTCAGCGACCTGCTGTTCGACGGTTGGGAGGCGGCGGTGGACGCCCTGGGCCTCGGGCGCGCCGACACCTGCCTGGTGCACCTGCTCGGACGCGACGACCTGGCACCGGAGCTCGACGGCGACCTGCGGCTGGTCGACGCCGAAACCGGCCACGAGGTCGAGGTCGGGTTGGCCGCCGGCGCGCTGGCCGCCTATGCCGAGCGGGTCCGCGACTGGTGCGCCGAGGTGGCCGCGGCGTGCGGCCGGCGCGGGGTCGCCTACGCCCGGCATGTCGACGACCAGCCGGTGGAGGGCCTGCTGCTGCGCACCCTGACCGCGGCGGGGATCGTCGCGTGAGCCTGGCGGCGCCGTGGGGTCTGGCGGCGCTGCTGCTCGCCGCTCCGCTCACGCTGTGGTACCTGCTGCGCTCGCGCCGTCCCGCGGTGGTGGTGCCGTCCACGCTGCTGTGGCGTGGCACGGACCGGTCCGTTGCCGCAGCGGTCCCGTGGCAGCGCTTGCGCCCCGACCGCACCTACTGGCTGGTGCTGGCCGCGATCGTCGCCGGCGCGCTGGCGCTGGCGCGGCCCACCGTGGCCGCGCCGGCGCAGCTGGGCGACCACACCATCGTGGTGGTCGACACCTCCGCGTCGATGCAGGCCGACGAGGGCGGGCCGTCGCGGCTGGAGCTGGCCCGCCGCGGGGCGCGCGACTTGGTCGACCGGATGGCCGGCGAGCAGACCGTCTCCGTGATCGATGCGGGCCCCCGAGCGCGCATCGCGGTGGCGGCGACCGGCGACGCCGGCGCGGCGCGACGCGCCATCACTGGGTTGGCCTCCACCGGTGGGGCCGCCGACGTCGCGGATGCGTTCACGCTCGCGGCGTCGCTGCAACGTCCCGGCGAGCGAACTGTGACGCACCTGTTCACCGACGGCCCCGTGCCACCGGACGCCATCGCTGCCGTGCCGGCTGGCCTCGTCGTCAACGGCGTCGGGAGCGACAGGCCGAATCTGGCGGTCGCACGGCTGCAGCCCCTCCCGGGCGGCGCCGGCGGGGCGCAGGCCTTCGTGCAGGTGCGAAACCTGGGACAGCTGGGGACCGCCGCGACGCTGACGGTTACGCTGGACGACCGCGAGGTGGCGCGTCGTGACGTCGACCTCGGACCGCGCGACACACAGGACCTCATCGTCGACGTCGGAACCGCGCCGGCCGGTGCGGCTGGTGTACTGCGCGCGTCGGTCACCCCCCGCGGCACGGACGCCGCCGGGCAGGACAGCGGCGACGCACTGGCCATCGACGACACCGCCGTGGCCGTGCTGACCGGGCCCCGCCGCGTCCGGGCCCTGGTGGTGGGTCCGGGCAATGTGTACGTGGAGTCGGCACTGGCGGCCGTCGGCGGGGTGGAGGTGCGAACCGCACAGACCGTGCCGGTTGATCTGACCGGGGTCGACCTGCTCGTGGTCGACGGCGTGGTCGCGCCGATCCGCCCCGAGGTCCCGACGCTGTACCTGGCGCCGCGTCGGCCACCGGCCGACGTCACGGTCTCCGGCACCGCCGAGCTGCCGGCGGTGACGTTTCAGGATCCCGCCGCGGAGCTGCTGACCGACGTCGACTTGTCCGGTGTGGCCATCGCCGAAGCGCAGCGGGTGGACGCCCCGACGCTGCAGACCCTGGCCTCCGGTCCGTCCGGGCCGCTGCTGCTCGCCGGCCGGCTGCGCGGTACGCCGGTCGTGTACGTGCCCTTCTCGCTGTCGCGAAGCAACCTGCCGGTACAGGTCGCATGGCCGGTGTTCGCGGCCAACACGGTCAGCTGGCTGGCCGGGCCACCCTCGGCGATGCCGACCGTGGCGGGCACCACCGCCACCGTCCCCGTCCCCGCCGGCGCGACGGCGGTGACGGCGATCCCGCCCGCCGGCGACGCGGTGCCCGTCGACCCGCTGCGCCCCCAGGTGCGCCTTGACCATCCCGGGCTGTGGGAGATCCGTGTCGAGGGGCCCGACGAGGTCGTGGACGAGCAGGCCGGCACTGTGCTCGCCGTCAACGCCGACCCAGACGAGAGCGACCTCGCCCGCGGTCGCCCGGCCCCGGTGGAGCAGACCGGCCGGCGCGGGGAGGCGGCGCCGCCGCCGGCCCAGGACGGCCGGCGCAGCTTGGTGCCGTGGTTCCTGGCCGCCGCGCTCGCGGCGCTGGTGGCCGACGCCCTGTGGCCGTCCCGACCGCTGCGCCGCGCGTCTGCTGGACGCACGTCGCGCCGGCGAGCCGGCCGCCGAGCCGCCGGGGCCCCGGTGTGACCCGGCTCGCGTTCGGGTCGCCGTGGTGGCTGCTGGCGCTGCCCGCGGCGGCCGCGGTGTGGTGGCGACAGTCGGCCTCGGCTTGGCCCGGCGGCGCTGCGGACACCGCAGGCGGCGGGCGCCGCCGCCCGAGGCGGGCGATGCGGTGGGCGGCGGGCCTGCGCGCTGCGGCGGTGGCCGCACTCGTGCTGGCCCTTGCCGCTCCGCAGTGGCAGTCAGCCGGCCGGTCGGTGGACGTAGCCCTGCTCGTCGACGCCTCGGACTCGCTCAGCGGCCCGGCGCGGGAGCGGGCCCGGGACTGGGTCCGCCAGGCCCTTGCCGCCAAAGGCGAGGACGACCGCGTGGCCATGGCGCTGTTCGGCCGCGACGCCCGGCTGGAGTACAGCCTGCGCGCCGAGGGCGCATCGGCGGAGGCCGCCGTGGTCGTCGATCCCACGGCCACGGACCTGTCGCGGGCCGTCCGCCTGGCCCACGGCGTGCTCGGTACCGCCAACCGCCGGCGCGCCGTGCTGCTGACCGACGGTCGTGAGACGGACGGTGACGTCGCCGCGGCCGCGGTCGAGCTCAGCGACGCCGGCATCGCACTCGACGTTGTTCTGCTCGAAGGGGCCGCGCCGGCCGACGTCCTCGTCGACCGGGTGCAGGCGCCGGCGCGCTTGCGCCGCGGCGAGGCATACGACGTGCGCGTCGTGTTGCACCACAGCGGGTCCACCCCCGCCGAGGGCTTCCTGACCCTGCTCGCCGGCGGCCGGGACGTTGACCGCAGGCGCGTCGCGGTTGACCCGGGTGACACGGAGGTGGTCTTCCGCCGCACCGCTCAGCGGTCCGGGACGGTGCGCTACGAGGCGCGCCTGGAGTCGGGTGCGTCGACCATCGCCGCCAACGACCGCGGCCGCGCGGCGGTGCAGGTCGCCGGCCCGCCGAAGGTGCTGCTGTACCAGCGCCGCCGGGCTGGCCGACGACCTCACCCGGGCCTTGCGCTCCGCCGGCGTGCCGGTCGACCTGCTCGACGCGAGCAACGCCCATCTGCCCGGACTCGACGAGCTGCTGGACTACGACGGCGTGGTCCTCGTCGACGTCCCCGCAGGGGTCCTCGGCGACCGGGGGATGGTCGCGCTGGACACCTACGTCCGTGAGGCGGGGCGCGGGTTGATCGCCGTCGGCGGCGAGCAGTCGTTCGGGATGGGCGGCTACGACGACACCGTCCTGGAAGAGCTGCTCCCGGTCTTCGCCCGCGTCACCGACCCCAAGAAGCGTCAGTCCGTCGCCGAGGCGCTGGTGGTGGACACCTCGGGGTCGATGGGTGCCTGCCACTGCGCCGACGAGAGCGCGGGACCGCGCCCGGGGGTCGTCGAGGGTGTGAAGAAGACCGACATCGCCAAGGAGGCGATCGCCAAGGCCGTCGGCCAGCTCGAGGCGCAGGACCAGCTGGGGGTGCTGGCCTTCAACACGCAGTCGAACTGGGTGGTCCCGTTGCAGAACCTGCCGCCGGAGGCCGTGGTCGACGACGGCCTCGCGCGGCTGCACCCTGACGGGGACACCGACATCACCGTCGGGGTGCGTGAGGCGATCGCCGGGCTGCGCGACGCCGAGGCGCGGCTGCGTCACATCGTGCTGTTCACCGACGGGTTCATGTCCGACACCAGCGGGCTGATCGACGTTGCCCGCGAAGCCGCCAACGCCGGCGTCACGCTGTCTGTGGTTGGCACGGGGGAGGGCAGCGCCGACGTCCTGCGGCGGATGGCTGCGGTCGGCGGCGGTCGCTACTACCCGGGGCGGGACCTGTCGTCGATCCCCACGATCATCGCGCTCGAGCTGCGCATGGCCGCTCGCCCGATCGTCAACGAGGGCACCTTCTACCCGGTCGTGACCGCCCAGGCACCGGTGACCGACCGGCTCGGCGAGTCGCCGCCGCTGACCGGCTACCTGGCCACCACGGCGAAGCCGACGGCACAGACGCTGCTCGCCGTGGGCGAGGAGCGCGACCCGCTGCTCGCGTCGTGGCGCGCGGGGCTGGGCACGGCAGCGGCATGGACCTCCGACGTGGCGCCCCGGTGGTCCGCCGAGTGGGTCACCTGGGGGCGGTTCTCCACCTTCTGGGCCGACGTGGTGAAGTCGACGTTCGCGGACCGCCCCGACGCCGCCCTGTCCGTCGACGCCACGGCGACGCCCGACGGGGTCGACGTGGCGGTCACGGTGACCGACGAGGTCCCTGCCGGCGCGACGGCCACCGCCACCGTCACCGGCCCCGACGGGTCAGCTGTGGACGTCGAGCTCGAGCGCGCCACCGTCGACACCTTCACCGGACGCGCGCCCGCTACCGGGGGAGAAGGCGTCTACGCCGTCAGCACCGCAATCTCGGCCGGCGGGGAGGTCGTCCACCGCGCGGTGGTGACGGCCACCCGCACGTACCCCGCGGAGTACGCCGCCACGCAGCCCGACACCACACGGCTGACCGCCGCCGCCGGTGCGTCCGGCGGTCGCATGGACCCGGCCCCGGACACGCTGTTCGAGCCCGAGGGGCTGCCTGCCGGCACCGTGCCGCGACCGCTGTGGCCGCCGCTGGCCGCGCTGGCGCTGGTGCTGGCCGCGGCCGACGTGGGGGCCCGCCGACTACGCCTGGAGCGCGCCGACCTCGGCCGCGTGGTCGCGTGGCTGCGCCGGCCCCGCCGTGGCGGGCATGATCGGGACGTGCAACGCGACGCCGCCACCGACGCGCTGTTCGCCGCGAAGGCCCGCACGCGTGGGCGCACCGGCGTGCGGGTGCCGCCGGACGATCAGGGATGACCCGGCTTCTGGCCGCCGTCGCGTTGCTCGCCATGACGGCCTGCGCGGGATCCCCGGCCGCCCCGGCGGCCCTGCCAGCGTGCGGCCATCCACCGAGCCCCGCCGCGCAGCCACCGCCCGACGGGGCGCTGCTGCCCCCCGGCACGACGCTGCAGGCGGTTCGCGACCAGGGCGCCCGCGTGCAGATCAACGCGTACACGCAGTCGACACCCGACGGTGTCGAGCAGTGGATCCACGACCGCGACGACCTCGAGGTCGACGCCGTCCACCGCGACGGCCACCAGACCGAGCTGCTGGTCACCGGTGGGACGTGGCGGACCTACGTGTCGGTGCGGGGGGTGTGCGCCGACGGGTCGCTGATGGCGCAGGTCATCGCCCCCGCCGACGCAGACGTCGCACTGCCCCAGCCCGGACAGAAAGGCAACGGCTCATGACCACCGCCCCGCCGCTGGCCTTCCTCATCGGCACGTGGGAGGGGGAGGGCGTGGGCGAGTACCCCACGATCGAGACCTTCCAGTACCGCGAGGAGGTCACCTTCACCCACCCCGGCAAGCCGCTGCTGGTCTACACGCAACGCACCTGGGCGATGGACGACGGCCGCCCCCTGCACAGCGAGACGGGCTACTGGCGGCTGGGAGCGTCGCCGGACCGGGTCGAGGTGATGCTCAGCCACCCGTTCGGCGTCGTCGAGCTGCAGGAGGGCACGGTCGACGGGCAGACGCTGCGGCTGGCGTCGTCCACCGTGGCCAGCGCGGCGACGGCCAAGGACATCGAGGCGATCGAGCGCGACATCCACGTCGACGGCGACGAGCTGCGCTACGCCGTCCGCATGGCCGCGGTCGGCCACGTGTTGACCCATCACCTCGCCGCCACGCTGCGCCGCCGGCGCGACTGACGCAACGAGGGCGACGCCGGCGACGGTCACAGCAGGTCGGGCGGCTCCCACTCGCGACCCAGCACGTGCTGGTCCAGCCACCCGAGCACCGTGGAGTACCACAGCCGGATGTTGTTGGGCTTGAGGATCCAGTGGTGCTCGTCGGGGAAGTACAGGAACAGCGACTCGACGTCGTGGCGACGCAGGTCGGTCCACAGCTTCAGCGCTTGGTCGATGGGGACGCGGTAGTCCCGCTCGCCGTGGATGACCAGCATCGGGGTGCTGATGTTCCCGACGTGCAGGTGCGGGCTGTTGGCGCGGTAGCGCTCGTCGTCGAGGTACGGGTCGCCGAACTCCTGCTCCCACCACACCCCCACGTCGGTGGTGCCGTGGAACACGTGCAGGTCCCACAGGCTGGCGTGGGTCACGATCGCCTTGAAGCGGTCGGTGTGGCCGGCGATCCAGTTCACCATGTAGCCACCGAAGGAGCCGCCCAGGGCGGCCGTCGCACCTGCGTCGATCTCGGGACGCCACGTCACCGCGTCGACCGCCGACAGCACGTCGCGGTACACGACGTCGCCCCACCGGCCCCATCCTCGCTGGATGAACGCCTGGCCGTAGCCGGTCGACAGCGCCGGGTCGGGCAGCAAGACGCCGTAGCCGCGGGCCGTCAGCACGTGTGGCGACCAGCGCCAGTGCCAACCCGACCACGACGCGAGCGGGCCGCCGTGGACCAGCACCGCGAGCGGCACGGGGTGGTCGGGACCGGCGCTGTCGGGCAGCAGCAGCCACGACCACACCTCGACGCCGTCATCGGTGGTGACCGACACCCGTTCCAGCCGGCCGGACAGGCGGGGGCCCTGCCACGCGTCGGTCAGCAGCCTGGGCTCCTGGTCCTCGGCGGACGGATCCAGCGCCACCGGCTGGGGCGGGCTGGTCACCATCGACTGCAGCGCGTAGACCGCGGACCCGTCCGGCGACGGGCACAGGTCGGTGAACGCCCCGCGGGCCGACAGGCGTGTGACGCGACCGTCGGCCAGCCCCGCCCGATACGGCGGGGTGCGCCCCTGGCAGTCGGCGGTGAAGTACACGGCACTGCTGTCGGGCGCCCAGACAGGGTTCATGGGCCACAGGTCCAGCTGCGGCGTGAGGTCGCGTCCCTCGCCGGTCTGCAGGTCCACCAGCCACAGGGTGACCTGCGGGGCCTGCTCCGGGTTGGCCCGGGACTCGCGGACGCACACGACCCAGCGGCCGTCGGGGGAGCACGCCGGCGCCTCGTACCACGCGTCGCCGGTGGCGAGGACGGTCTGCTCGCGGGTGGCGACGTCGATGGCGATCAGATCGCGGTAGCGGTCCCGGGGGTCGTCGCCGTTGCGCCAGACGCTGGTGACGACGGTGGCGCCGTCGGGGGTGACGTCGAACCGCGCCTCGTCCAGGGCGCGGCGGGGGTGCGGCATCAGATCGGGCGCAGCCGTCAGCGGCTGGTCGTCGGCGGGGGTGACCGCGTGCAGGTGCCGCTCGCGCGGCCCGAGGTACTGGTCCCAGTAGCGGATCGGGTACTCGGTGAACAGCTGCGCGGTGACGTCGGCGTCGCGCCGGCGCTGCTCGTGGGTGGCGTCGGCCTCCCAGCCGTCGGTGCGGGGGTGCGCGCTGGCGGCGAACACCACCGTGTCCGCGGCGTGCGCCGCCACGACCCGGTCGACCCCGCCTGGCGGCGCGGCGACCAGCGACGCCTCGCCGGCGCCGGCGGGCAGGCGCCACAGCGCGTTGCGCGTGGCATCGCCGTTGTCGTCCTCGTCCTCGGGATCCGGCCGCGACGACAGGAACAGCACCGACCCGTCGCGGGCGAATACCGCTCCCGACTCCCCCGGCTTTGACCGCGTGAGCCGGCGTGGCGCGGTGGCGCCCGTCGGGTCGATCTCCCACAGCGCGGCCGTGAACCGCTTGTGCTTGCGGTCCTGCGTCGCGACGGATGTGACCAGTCGGGATCCGTCGGGTGCCACCGCCAGCCCGCTCAGGCGGGGCAGGGCGAGCAGGGCTTCGACGTCGAACGGCTCGTCTCGCATGGCGCCATGATCGCAGTCCTGAGACAATGTGCCGATCGACGTCCCGCCAGCCAGGAGTGCGCCCAGATGAACGAAGCCGTCATCGTCGGATACGCCCGGACCCCGATCGGCAAGTTCGGCGGGGGGCTGTCGAGCATGTCGGCCATGGACCTCGGCGGCGTCGCGATCAAGGGGGCGCTGGAGCGCAGCGGCGTGCCTGGCGACGCGGTCGAGTACGTGGTGATGGGCCATGTCCTGCAGGCGGGGCAGGGCCAGATCACCGCTCGCCAGGCCGCATTCCGTGCCGGCATCGGCATGAACACGCCTGCGCTGACCGTGAACAAGGTGTGCCTGTCGGGGATGAGCGCCATCGCCCTTGCGAACCAGGCGATCACCCTGGGCGAGTTCGACGTCGTCGTCGCCGGCGGCATGGAGTCCATGTCCAACGCCCCGTACCTGCTGCCCAAGGCCCGCACGGGCTACCGGATGGGCAACGGCCAGCTGGTCGACGCGATGATCCACGACGGGCTGTGGTGCGCGTTCGACGACGGTCACATGGGCGAGGGCAGCGACAAGGTCAACACCGAGCTGCAGATCAGCCGGGAAGCCCAGGACGAGTGGTCGGCGGCCAGCCACGAGCGCGCGGTCTCGGCGTGGAAGGACGGCCGGTTCGCCGACGAGGTGGTGCCCGTCGCCGTCCCGCAGCGCAAGGGCGACCCGATCACGGTCGACACCGACGAGGGGATGCGCCCCGGCACGACGCCCGAGTCGCTGTCGAAGCTGGTCGGCGCGTTCAACCGCGAGACCGGCACGATCACCGCTGGCAACGCCTCGCAGATCTCCGACGGCGCCGCGGCCCTCGTGCTCGCCAGCCGCGCGAAGGCCGAGGAGCTGGGCCTGCAACCTCTCGGTCGGGTGGTGTCCTACGGCACCGTCGCCGGCCCAGACCCGTCGCTGCACCACCAGCCCGCGGCCGCGATCGAGAAGGCCGCGGCCCGCATCGACGCCGACCCCGCCGGCTTCGACCTGTACGAGATGAACGAGGCGTTCGCGTCGGTGGCCATCCACTCGGCCAAGCTGCTGGGGCTGGACAGCGAGAAGGTCAACGTCAACGGCGGCGCGGTCGCGCTCGGCCACCCCATCGGGTGCACCGGCGCCCGGATCACGATCACGCTGCTCAACGAGCTGCGCAACCGCGGCGGTGGCCGCGGCGCCGCGGCGCTGTGCGGTGGCGGCGGCCAGGGCGACGCGATCATCGTCGAGACGCTCTAGGCCGGCGCCGGCGCCGGCGCGAGGTTGCGCGAGGTGAGGGCGCCCGAGGGCGTGCTGTTCGACGCCGGGGGGACGCTCGTGCAGGTGCACGTCGAGCGGCTGGCGCAGGCGCTGCGCCGGCGCGGGCACGACCCCGAGGATCTCGACGACGCGTTCTGGCGCACGCTGGTGCTGCTCGACCACGAGTTCAGTCCGCAGGCCGGCATGTGGGACGACTGGTTCCCCCGCTGGATCGGCGCGATTGGTGAGCGGCGGGGCGTCCCCCACGACGTGATGCTCGACGCCTGGGCCGAGGCGGACGACCCCGACTTCCTGTGGGATCTACCGATCGCCGGCGCCACCGAGTGCCTCACGCGGCTGCGCGAGGACGGCGTCCGCGTCGGTGTGGTGTCCAACGCCGACGGCCGGGTCGAGGCCGCCCTGCAGCGCGCCGGCCTGGCCGACCTGCTCGAGGTCATCGTCGACTCCGGCGTCGTCGGCGTGGCCAAGCCCGACCCGGCGATCTTCGACCACGCCCTCACGCCGCTCGGTCTGGCCGCCGAGGCGACGTGGTACCTCGGCGACACCGTCGCCTACGACGCCGCCGCCGCCGAGGCCGCCGGCTTGACGGCCTGGGTGGTGGACCACCGCGGACTGCACACCGTTCACCACCCCCGTCGCGTCGGGGGCCTGGTCGAGTTCGCCGACATCGTGCTCGCCACCCGCCGAGGCGCCTGACCCCCAGACCCGCCGGCTCACAAGGTGGTTGAAATCGCGGGCATCGGACCAGGTGGTTGAAATTGCAGGCCGCTCCGACCCCGGATCCTGGCCACCTTCCGCGCCGGCGTCGTCCAGGGGAGGTTGCCGGCGGCGATCGTTCGTGTCGTGGCCGAGGCGCCGGCGTCGTACGGATGATCCGGCGCCGCGGGGGGTACGCCTCCGACGTCGACGAGAACTGATGCAGGAGCCCTCGATGCCCCCGTCTGCTCGCCGGCGCAGTCCGCTGCGCCTGCTGGTCGCCGCCGTGGCGGTCCTGACGCTGCCCGCCCTGGCGCTGCTGCCGGCGCCCCGCCCCGCGGCCGCCGCCGGCGACCCGCTGCGCGTCTACGTGCTGGTCACCGACGGCCTGGAGCCACAGGAGGTGACCACCGCGAAGATGCCGAGGCTGGCGCAGTTGAAGGCCGAGGGCGTCTGGTACGAGCAGGCCAGCGCGGTGATGGTCGCCGAGACGACCCCGAACCACGTGGCGATGGCGACCGGGATGCTGCCCGAGAACAACGGCATCGTCGGCAACTCCGCGTTCGACCCCGACGACCCCGACCGCGGTGATGCGTACCAGGACGACCCCCGACTGCTGACCGCCGACACGACCGTGACCCGCCTGGAGCGCGACTGCGAGCAGGAGATCTCCACCGCCACGATCCAGTCGAAGACCTACCTGTTCAACATCTTCCGCGAGGGCGGCAGCCAGAAGGCGGCCGACTTCCACTGGAACGCCGAGCCGTTCTACATCCCGGAGAGCGAGCACGCGCTGGACCAGCTCACGATGGACCAGCTGCGCCGCTGGGTGTTCGTCGAGCAGCCGCCGACGCCCCAGTTCGCGTTCGTCAACCTCGGTGACATCGACCGTTCCGGCCACATCGACCCGACCGGCAACGCGGTCGACGGGGAGTACCCGGCGGGGCGGTCCGGCGCGATGCTCGACACCGATGCGCTGATCGGGACGTTCGTCGACGGGCTCAAGGCGCAGGGGTGGTGGGACGACACGGTCCTGATCGTGGCCTCCGACCACGGGATGGACTACTCGCTGCCCGACGCCTACGTCGACTTTCCCGCCGCGTTCGCCGGCGCCGGCCTGTCGGTCGGCTTCGACCTCGCCAACGACGACGTCGGCATCTCCGAGAACGGCGGGGCGGCCCTGGTCTACGTGCACGACGTCGCCAAGCGCGACGAGGTTCGTGCGGTCCTGGACAACCTCGACGGCGTCGACCTCGTCCTGTCACGCGACGCCCCACCCCACCTGGCCGACTACGGGTTGGACCACCCGCGCGCCGGCGACTTCGTCGCGCTGGTCGAACCCGGCCGGCGCGTGGCCAGCGGCAACTTCGGCAGCAGCAATCCCATCCCGGGCAACCACGGCCACGCCATCACGCAGCACAGCGTGCTGATGGTGACTGGCGGGCACGACGCGGTGGCCGAGCCGTCCAGCGTCGCCGGCCCCCCGGTCTACGAGGCCGGCAGCGTCCACCGCGTCGTGCCCGCCAGTCACCATC
>Ga0247713_1001192_pt1 | contig 13377 bp, 11 predicted proteins | sample 21E_NmetaG_FD_189936 | JGI IMG/M metagenome (GOLD analysis project Ga0247713, IMG submission 189936) | Soil microbial communities from hillslope of Landscape Evolution Observatory, University of Arizona, Oracle, AZ, United States - 2-1-E_N | ecosystem: Engineered > Artificial ecosystem >... | reverse complement strand
CGCCTCGGCGATGCTCGAGCCGCCGACGAAGGCGTACAGGACGATCGACGATCGCAGGCGCGGCCTCGCTCAGCCCAACCCGGCCCCCGCGCCCGCGCCCCGCACGCAGGACGCCAGCGGCGGCGGCGGCGCCGCACCGCTGCGCCGGGCAGCGGCCGGGGCACTCGCGACGACCGTCGGTGCCCTGCGCGCCGGAGCCGCACGCGCCGGCGAGGCGCGGCGGGCAAGCGCCGGGCAGCGGACCTCGGGCGGGACGCAGCTGCCGCGCGTCCAGCGGCGCGAGGCGACGGCGGACGGCGCCCCCCCGGGCGCCGCCGCGCTGCGCCCGTCGGTCGTGCTGCCGATCGTGGTCGTCGCGATCTTCATCGTCGTCGCGCTGTTCGTCGCCGGCGTCTTCGGCGCCGACGACGCCTCGCCGGGTGCCGGCGGCAACGCCCCGGGGGAGCCGCCGACAGCCGTCACGACGCCGGAGATCGTGCTCGTGCCCGGTGCCCGCGTGGCCAGCGGCGCCGAGGTCGAGCGCGCGAAGGCGCGTGCGCGCGCCCAGCGCCGGCGCGAGGCCCAGCTCGCCGGCACGCCGGTGGACGAGGCCGAGCCGGCGACGCCCGCCAGGGACGAGGGCGGTGCCGTGCAGCCGTCGCCGGTGCCCGCCGACGCGACGCCGGCGCCCCGCAGCGACAACCGCAGCCGGTCGTCGGACCGCCCGCGCGGCACGGGCGGCACGGGCGCGGACACGAACAGCGCCACGCCCGGCGCCCAACCCGCCCCACCGGCGCAGGACCCGGCGACCGCCCCGGACCTGACGCCGCCGCCCGAGCCGACGGCGCCACCGTAGGAGGACGGTGACCGAGGGGCTCGAGGACGAGGTCCAGCGCATCGGGCGCGCGATCGCGAAGGCGTTCCCGTCGCACCGCGCGCGCCCGCTCAAGGCGCTGGACGACCGGGCGATGGACCTCGCGAGCGAGGACGCGGAGCTGCGCGCCGCGCTGTTTCGCTTCGTCGACGTCGTCCCGGCGTGCCGCTCGCTCGACGATCTCGCAGCGCACCTGACCGGCTACCTGCAGGAGGTCGACGAGACGCCGCCGCCGCTGCGCGTCGCGATGCGCGTGGCCGACACGAAGGCCGGTCGCGCCGCGCTCGGTGCCGCGAGCGCCGCGGGCGTCAAGCACATGGCTCACCGGTTCATCGTCGGCGCCGATCCGACCGACGCGCTGCCGACGCTGCGCACGCTGTGGCGTCGCGGGATCGCCGCGTCCGTCGACCTCCTCGGCGAGGCGACCGTCACCTCGGCCGAGGCCGACCGCTACGCCGCACGCTGCGCCGACGCGCTCGAGACGCTCGCGGAGGCCTTCGCGCGGATGCGCCCACAGCCGGCGCTCGAGCGCGACACGATCGGCCCGATCGCCCGCGCGAACCTGTCCGTGAAGGTGTCCGCGCTCACACCGCTGCTGCGCGCGGAGGCGCCCGAGCGCGGCCAGCGCGACGCCGCGCCCCGACTGCGCGAGCTCCTGCGCCGCGCACGGCGCCTCGGCGCGCACCTGCACATCGACATGGAATCGCTGGACACGCGCGAGGCCGTCCTGGAGCTCGTCCTCGCCCTGCTCGCCGAGCCGGAGTTCGCCGACGGGCCGAGCGCCGGCGTCGTGCTCCAGGCCTACCTGCGCGACTCGCCGCAAACCCTCGACGAGATCCTCGACTTCGCGCGCGCGACGCCGCGCGCGCAGCCGCTCGTCGTGCGGCTCGTGAAGGGCGCCTACTGGGACCACGAGGTCGTCGAGGCCCGCCAGCACGGCTGGTCGGTGCCGGTCTTCGAGCGCAAGGCCGACTGCGACGCGAACTTCGAGGCGCTCACGACGCGGCTGCTCGAGGCGCGCCCGCTCGTGCGCGTCGCGATCGCCTCGCACAACCTGCGCTCGGTGGCGCACGCGGTCGCGCGCAACCGCCTGCTCGGCGGCGCGGACTCCGACCTCGAGCTGCAGGTCCTGCGCGGCCTCGGCGACGACCTCGGCCACGCGCTGGCGGCCTCCGGCCTGCGCGTGCGCTCCTACTGCCCCGTCGGCGACCTCGTCGCCGGCATGGCCTACCTCGTCCGCCGGCTGCTCGAGAACACCTCCAACGAGAGCTTCCTCGCCGAGCAGGCGCACGGCGTGCCGCTCGAGCAGCTGCTCGCGCCGCCCGCCGCCGAGGCCCCGTCGTGAAGCTCGCGCCGTTCGCCAACGAGCCGGTGCTCGAGCTGCGCCGCGCCGCCCAGCGCCGCCGCCTGACGGACGGCCTGGCGACGCTCGAGCTGCCGGTCCACGTGCCGGTGTGGATCGGCGACGAGCGCCGCCACGGCGAGGAGCTCGTCTCGACCGACCCGTCGGCGCCCGAGCGCGTCGTCGCGCTCTCCGCGCGCGCGACCGAGGCCGATGCGGAGGCCGCGGTCGCCGCCGCGCGGGCGGCGTTCGCGCGATGGGCGTCGACGCCCGCCGAGGAGCGCGCCGCGGCGCTGCTGCGGGCCGCCGCCTGGCTGCGCGAGCGGCGCGCCGAGCTCGCCGCGCTGGCCCTGCGCGAGTGCGCGAAGCCATGGCCGGAGGCCGACGCCGACGTCTGCGAGGCGATCGACTTCCTCGAGTTCTACGCGCGCGGGGCGCTCGAGCTGCAGGGCGGCGAGGGCGGCCAGCCGCTCCTGCAGGTCCCCGGCGAGCGCAACGAGCTGCGCTACGTCCCGCGCGGGGTGTGCGCGGTCATCTCGCCTTGGAACTTCCCGCTCGCGATCCCGATGGGCATGACCGCGGCGGCGCTCGCGACCGGCAACACGGCCGTGCTCAAGCCCGCCGAGCAGGCGCCCGCCTGCGGCCTGCGCGTCGTCGAGGCGCTGCGCGCCGGCGGCGTGCCGGCGGATGCGGTCGCGCTGCTGCCCGGCGAGGGCGACGCCGGCGCGGCGCTCGCCCGCCACGCCGACGTCGCGACGATCGCCTTCACGGGGTCCGGGCCGGTCGGGCTCGAGCTGCTGCGCACCGCCGCGGAGGTCACGGAGGGGGCGCGCCAGCTGACGCGCGTCGTCGCCGAGATGGGCGGCAAGAACTGCATCATCGTCGACTCCGACGCCGACCTCGACGAGGCGATCCCGGGCATCGTCGAGTCGGCCTTCGGCTACGCCGGCCAGAAGTGCTCGGCGGCCGCCCGCGTGCTCGTCCACGAGGCCGTCCACGACGCGCTCGTCGAGCGGCTCACGGGCGCGGTCGCGGGCCTGCAGCTCGGGCCGCCCGAGGACTTCGCGACCGACGTGCCGCCGGTCGTCGAGCGCGACGCCCGGGAGCGCGTGCTGCGCTACGCGCAGCTGGCCGAGCGCGAGGGCTCGCTCACGACGGCGCCGGCGTCGTCGCCGGCGGACGGCTGGTACGTCGCGCCGGCGATCGCCACCGGGCTGCCGCCCGAGTCGGCGATCCTGCGCGAGGAGATCTTCGGCCCGCTGCTGTCGGTCGAGCCCGTCCGCGACGTCGACGAGGCCTGCGACCGCGTCGACGCGCTGCCGGTCGCGCTCACCGGCGGGCTGTTCTCGCGCAACCCGCGCGTCGTGCGGCACGTCATCGAGCGCTCGCCGGTCGGCAACCTGTACATCAACCGCTCGACGACCGGCGCCATGGTCGGCCGCCAGCCGTTCGGCGGCAACAGGCTGTCGGGCACCGGGACGAAGGCCGGCGGGCGCGAGTACCTGCTGCACTTCGTCGAGCCGCGCGTCGTCACCGAGAACACGGTGCGACACGGGCTAGTGGTCTGAGCGCGGCTCAGTCGCCCTGGCGCGACGACGCGGCGCGCTCGCGCGCCGACGCGCACGCCGCCAGGAAGCGCTCGTGCAGCCTCGTGTCGTCGCCGAGCTCGGGGTGGAACGCGACGGCCAGCAGCGCGCCCTGCCGCGCTGCGACGGGGTGGCCGTCGACGCTCGCGAGGATCTCGACGCCGTCGCCGTGGTCGGCGATCCAGGGAGCGCGGATGAACACCGCGCGCAGCGGCGGCCCGTCGATGCCCTTCATGTCGAGGTCGGCCTCGAACGAGCGCACCTGGCGCCCGAACGCGTTGCGCCGCGCCTCGATGTCCATGAGGCCGAGGTGCTCGCGGTCGAGCAGGATCAGCCCCGCGCACGTTCCGAGCACCGGCGTCCCGCCTGCGGCCAGCTCGCGCACCGGCTCGGCAAGGCCGTCGCGCTCGATGCCGAGCGTCATCGTCGTGGACTCGCCGCCGGGGATCACGAGCCCGTCGAGGCCCCGCAGGTCCGCCGGAACGCGGACCTCGCGGACCTCCGCGCCGAGCTCGCGCAGCACGCGGGCATGCGCGGCGAAGCCGCCCTGCAGGGCGAGGACGCCGACTACCAACCGCGCTGGGCGAGCAGCTGATCGCCCGCGAGCGCGCGCGACTCGAGCGAGTCCATCGCCGAGCCGAGGCCCTCGGACGCGCGGGCCACGCGCGCGGAGTCGGCGAAGTGCGTCGTCGCCTCGACGATCGCCCGTGCCCGCCGCTCGGGGTCGGCGGACTTGAAGATCCCGGAGCCCACGAACAGGCCCTCGGCGCCGAGCTGCATCATCAGCGAGGCGTCGGCCGGCGTCGCGATGCCGCCCGCGCAGAAGAGCACGACCGGCAGGCCGCCCTCGCGCGCGACGCTGCGCACGAGGCTCAGCGGCGCCTGCAGCTGCTTGGCCGCTGTCGCGAGCTCGCCGTCGTCGAGCGTGCCGAGGCGGCGGATCTCACCGCGGATCGCGCGCATGTGGCGCACGGCCTCGACGATGTCGCCGGTGCCCGCCTCGCCCTTGGAGCGGATCATCGCCGCGCCCTCGCCGATGCGCCGCAGCGCCTCGCCGAGGTTCGTCGCGCCGCATACGAACGGGATCGAGAAGCCCCACTTGTCGATGTGGTTGTGCTCGTCGGCCGGGGTGAGGACCTCCGACTCGTCGATGTAGTCGACCTCGAGCGCCTCGAGCACCTGCGCCTCGGCGAAGTGGCCGATGCGCGCCTTCGCCATCACGGGGATCGTGACCGCGTCCTGGATCGACCGGATCATCGCCGGATCGGACATCCGCGCCACGCCGCCGTCGCGGCGGATGTCCGCGGGGACGCGCTCGAGCGCCATGACCGCGGTCGCCCCGGCGGCCTCCGCGATCCGCGCCTGCTCGGCGTCGACGACGTCCATGATGACGCCGCCCTTGAGCATCTCGGCGAGGCCCGCCTTGACGCGAAATGTCGCTTCGTCTCTCACGCAGGCGATGTTACCGAGGGCCGAGCGCTGCTCGCCGCGGCCGCCGCGCCGCGCGCGGATCGGTCGCTACTTGAGCTTAAACGCCTTGATGCGGTCGGCGTAGCCGTCGGCGTCGCGGGCGTAGACGCCGTAGGCGAGCGCCTGCACCATCGCCAGCAGCGCGGTGTGCGAGCGCACGTACGCCGGGCTGTTGGACGAGTAGTACAGCCGGATCTGCGCGAGCTTGGCGACCTCCGACAGCGTGGCGTCGGTGACCGCGATCGTGCGCGCCTTGCGGTGGCGCGCGAGCTTCATCGCGCGGACGACGAGCGGGTGCGGGCGTCCCGCCGAGAGGCCGATGACGAGCGTCTGGTCGTCGATGCGGCTCAGCCGTCCGAGCGCCTCCTGCGACGGGCTCGCGACGATCTCCGCGCGCAGGTCGAGCAGCATCAGCAGGTGACGCAGGTACGACGCGAAGAACGCCATCTGGTCCGTGCCGGCGACGAGCAGCCGCGGCGTCGTCGCGATCGCCTCGACGGCCGCCTCGACGTCGGTGCGCGAGACCTTGCGCGCGGTGTCCTCGACGTTGACGTGATCGGCCGCGAGCATCATCTCGAACTCGTTCTGGTCCAGCGAGAACAGCGGCGCCACCGAGCCGCCGACGCCGGGCGGCAGCGACACCGAGTGGCGCCGGCGGTACTCCTCGCGCGCGGACTGCTGCAATTCCGGATAGCCCTCGAAGCCCAGCGCCTGCGAGAAGCGCACGACGGTGCTCGAGGAGGTGTTCGCACGCCGCGCGAGCTCCTCGGCGGTCTGGAAGGCGACCTCGTCGAGATGGTCGACGATGTACTGCGCGACGTCCTTCTGCGAGCGGGAGAAGTCGTCGAAGCGGGCCCGGATGTAGGTGGACAGCGACTCGGGCGTCGTCGTCGGCGTGGAGGAGCGCTTCATGGGCGAGACCCTGTTTCGACAGGTTCGCCCGCGTTCCTCTTCGCGCCGTCGCGCGGCGCGCGGCGCGGCGCTACGGTCCGTTAACGAGGCGCGCCCGGCGGGGTCGCACCGGGCGCGCAGTGCCGAGAGAGTCTGGGGGGGCGGCGGGGGATATGGGCCGAACCTAAGTCTCTCGACGGGCTTCGCAAAAGGTCATTCCCGCCGTAGGGGACGGCAAACCTGCTCATTGAGCGCCAACGCGCCCAGCCGGCGCGTGTCGGCGGATCGGCGGCCGCCGCCCCTCCGAGACGGTCAGGAAGCCGCGCCCGCCGGCCGTCAGCGCCAGCGCCTCGCCCTGCCCCTCACCGAACAGGTCCCGGCGCGCCACGCAGGGGCGCCGTCGCAGCGTCGCGGCGAGCGGCTCGCCGCTGCGCCGCTGCCACACCACCACGCGGCCGTACGTCCGCAGCGCGACGGTCCTGCCGTCGGCCGACACGTCGCCCGCCGTGACCGCGTCGCCGCCGCCGAGCGAGAGCCGGCCGCGACGGCGCAGCACGGTCGTGGCGCCGGCGACGGGCCGCTCGGCGACGTAGACGCCGGCGATCCCGTCGAAGCTCTTCGTGACGACGACGAGCGCGCCGGTGAAGGGATCGACGAGCAGCGCCTCCGCGTCGCGCGCGCCGTCGGCGTAGCGCAGCGCCAGGCGCGTCGCGGGCGCGCTCGCGCGCAGGCCGCCACCGGCGGGCACGCGCGGCTCGTCGACGCGCAGGACGGCGACCTCGCCGCGGACCGCGTCGTTGTCTCCGATGTCGCCGACGTACAGCGCGTCGCCGCCGCCCGGCCGCGGCCCTACGGCGATGTCCTCCCAGTCGACGTTCTCGGCGCCCGCGAGCGCGACCTCGGCCAGCAGCCTCCCCGCCGGCGTGACGGCGAGGACCCGCGCGCTGTCGCCCGAGTCGTTGTGGGTCCACAGCACCCGCCGCTGCCGGCGCGAGGCGACGAGGCCCGACAGCTCCGTGGCGGCCGGCGTCCTGACGCGCCCGGTCACCTGCGAACGCAGCGGCTCGCACAGCGGCGATGCGGTCGGCCGCAGCGCCGGCGATGGCGCCCCCGGCGCGCTCGTCACGCGTGGCGCGGCGTCCTCGCCACAGCCGCCGAGCGCCGCCGCGACCAGCACGGCGGCCGTGCTGGCCGCCACGACCGGCGCGTGCAGGGCGGCGATGTTCTTCGATCGCGCCACAATCTCGGCGGGGGCAGTAGCTCAGTTGGTCAGAGCAGCCGACTCATAATCGGTTAGACGGAGGTTCGAGTCCTCCCTGCCCCATCCCCCCGCTACTTGACGCGCTGCACCGCCCGGGCGAGCTCGCCGACCGAGAAGACGCCCTCGAAGCGCGCCGCGATGCGACCGTCGCGGTCGATGACGAACGCCCACGGCTCCGTCGGCAGGCGCCAGCGGGTGACCTGCGACCGCACGGGCTTGCCGGGGTCGTTGTCCTGGTAGATCTCCTGGTGGATGAAGGCGACGCCGTGGCCGTTCTCGGCGCGCACCTGCTCGGCGATGTCGACGACCGGCGCGCACGTGCGCGACTTGCACAGCGCGGGCGTCGCGAAGAGCAGCACGACCGGCTTGCGGCCCAGGACGTCGGCGAGATCGTGGCGCAGCAGCGCGGGGGCCGGCGGCACGCGCGTGGAGAGCTTCGCCAGGTCGCCGGCGACGTCGGCGGCGGTCTGGGTGTGCATGCGGATCGCGCGGTCGCCGACGTCCGGCGGACCGTTGGGCTCGCCGACCTTGACCGCCCCCGTCGAGTCTGCGACGACGAGCCGGCCGTCGAGGCGCACGAGGCCGACGGCGACGTACTGCCCGCGAGCGCCGTAGGCGACTTCGGCGACGTAGAACGTGTCGCCGCTGTGCAGGTCCGCCGATGTCTGGCGGCTGCGGTACGGCGCCGCCACCTTCAGCGACTCCTTGCGCGCGACGAACGGGCCGCGCAGCTGCGAGCCGTCGGGTCGCGCCGTGTACACCGCCACGGCCGAGACGTCGATCTGCTTGTTCGCGCGATCGACGATCGCGAAGCCGAGGCGATTGCCGTCGCCGGGCTTCTGCGAGGTGACGCTCGAGGCGTTGAGGATCGCGCCCTTCGCCAGCCCGCGCGTCAGCTGCCGCAGCGTCGTGCCCTCCGCCGGCGGGAAGTCCGCCGGGCGCGCTGCCATCGGCTGCGGGGGGGCGGGCGCTGTCCCGTTGTCGTCAGAGCCACAGGCGCTCAGGAGGGCGGCGACGGCCGCCAGCAACGACACGAGGGGTCGGCGCATGCGGCAACTGTAGGCGTTCGCATGATCGGATTGCGCCGCACCCGGCGTCGATGTGAGAGCTGACAGGAGATGGCCGATCGCGCCGCGATCGTGACCCGCGCGTCGAGCATCGGCGTCGCCGTCGCCGGCATGCTCGCCGAGTCCGGCCACGCCGTGACGATGGCCGTGCGCCGCCCGCAGAAGCTCGGCGACGCCTTCGAGCCGCTGCGCGGCGAGGGCCTGGAGGTGCAGCAGGTCATGGCGAACGTCGGCGACGAGGCGGACGTCGCGCCTGCGCGCGCTGCCGCTGTTTCACCGCGAGGCGCTCGCGCGGCTGCAGGCGGCCGTCGCCGAGCACCGCAACGTCGGCTTCACGCAGTCGATGAACCGCGAGCTGGCTGCGCAGGGCCATCCAGACGTCGGACATCGTGGCGGCCGTGCGGCTGCTGCTCGAGCTCCGGCCCGGCTGCGTCATCCCGGAGGTCGTCTTCCAGCCGCCCGGCGGCGAGCGGCTGGACGCCCGGCCGGTTAGCGCGAGAGGGCGCTCGGGCGGTCCGCTTCGTGCTCGGCCGCCGTGTCGGCCTCGCGCCCGAAGTCGTCGGGCAGCACGAGCGTCTCCTCGAAGAGCCAGTCGAGCCCGACGTCGTCGGCCTCGCGGCGGCGTCGGCGGCGGGCGGTCGACATGTGCTCCTCGATCGCGCCGCGCAGGTCGATCGGCCCACCGCTGAACAGGCGCTCGCGACGCCTGCGGCTCTCGACCATCGCCGTGTGCTCGGCGATCGCCTCGCCGAGCTCCGAGGCGGGCCGCTCGAGGCTGGCCTCGATCTCGGCGCGCAGAACCCGGATCTCGTTCTGGGTCGCCGGACGACAGAAGCCGCGGCCGTAGACGCCGGTGAAGCGGTCCCAGGCCTCCGGGAACGAGACGCACGTGGTGCGGCCGCCGGCGCGATGCGCCGCGAGCATCGGGCACACGCCGCCGCCGCCGCTGAACGCACCGGCGATCACGGTGTTGTTGTCGATCCCCGCGAGCATCGCCCGGCGCGTGCGCTCGGGCAGCGCGTCGATGGAGCGTCGAAGATCGGCAACAAGTTCGCGAGACGTTGACATAGGGTTCTCTCTCCGTTGGCTCGGGACGCCGCCACCGTATGTCAGCCCGTCGAATGCGGCAACCGAACTCCTGTCCCTGACAGCGATCTTGCACCGTGAAGCTCGGCGTCCACATCGGCTACTGGGGCCTGGGGCTCTCCTCCGACGACCAGCGCGAGATCGTCCAGGAGGCCGAGCGCCTGGGCTACGACTCCGTGTGGGCGGCCGAGGCCTACGGCTCGGACGCGGCGACGGTCCTCGGCTGGCTGGCGGCGCTGACGAGCACGATCCGGCTCGGCTCGGCGATCTTCCAGATGCCCGGCCGCAGCCCCGCGATGACGGCGATGACCGCCGCGACGATCGACCAGCTCTCCGGCGGCCGGATGCTGCTGGGCCTCGGCTCGTCGGGGCCGCAGGTCGCCGAGGGCTGGCACGGGCAGCGCTTCGCCCGCCAGATCCAGCGCACGCGCGAGTACGTCGCCGTCGTGCGCAAGGCGCTCTCGCGCGAGCGGCTGGAGTTCGAGGGCGAGACGATCACGCTGCCGCTGCCCGACGGCCCCGGGCGGGCGCTGAAGCTCACGATCTCACCGGTGCAGGAGCGCATCCCGATCTACCTCGCGGCGATCGGACCCAACAACACGCGCCTGGCGGGCGAGATCGCCGACGGCTGGATCCCGACGCTCTTCTCGCCCGAGCACGTGGCCGAGTTCCGGCCGCTGCTCGAGGAGGGCGCCGCACGCAGCGGGCGCTCGCTGGAGGGCTTCGACGTGGCGCCGCAGGTCAACGTCTGCGTCAGCGACGACCTGCAGGCCGCGCGCGACCTCATGCGCCCGTTCATCGCGCTGTACGTCGGCGGCATGGGCTCGCGCAGGCAGAACTTCTACAACGCGCTCGTCACGCGCTACGGCTTCGAGCAGGAGGCGCGCGAGGTGCAGGACCTCTACCTCGACGGCAAGCGCGAGGCGGCGATGGCGCGACTGTCGGACGAGCTCATCGACACGGTCTCGCTGTGCGGCCCGCGCGACCACGTGCGCGAGCGCCTGGCGGTCTTCCGCGACGCCGGCGTCGGCACGCTCGGCGTCAGCCCGATCGCCTTCACGAAGGACGAGCGCCTGGCGCAGCTGCGGCTCGTCGCGGAGCTCGCCGCCTGAGCTCCCGGCTGCGGCTGCTGCTCGGCGCCTTCGGCGATCCGGGGCACGCCTTCCCGGCGATCGCGCTCGGCCGCGCGCTCGCGCACCGCGGCCACGACGTGACGCTGCAGACCTGGACGCGCTGGCGCGAGCACGTCGAGGCCGAGGGCATGACGTTCGCCGCGGCCCCCGAGTACGACGTCTTCCCCACCCGCGAGCGGCCGCTGAAGCCCTACCAGGCCGTCGAGCGCGCGACGCGCGACACGCTGCGACTCGTCCGCGACGTCGCGCCGCACGCCGTCGTGGCCGACATCCTGACGCTCGCGCCGGCGCTCGCCGGCGAGCTAGAGGGCGCGCCGGTCGCGACGCTCATCCCCCACACCGACCCGCGCATGCCGCCCGCCGCCCCGCCGTACTCCTGCGGCGCGCGGATCCCGCGCACGGCCGCAGGGCGTGCGCTGTGGCGGACCTCGCAGCCGCTGCTGCACCGCGGCCTCGAGCTCGGCCGCACGGAGCTCAACGAGACGCGGCGACGCCTCGGACTGCCGGCCCTGCGGCGCGTGCACGGCGGCATCAGCGAGGCGCTGTGCCTCGTCGCCACGTTCCCGCAGCTCGAGTACCCGCGCGCCTGGCAGGCCGCGACGCACGTCGTCGGGCCGCTGCTCTGGGAGCCGCCGGCCGCCGCGGTGGAGCTGCCGCCCGGTGACGAGCCGCTCGTCCTGCTGGCGCCGTCGACGTCGCAGGACGGCGAGCACCGCCTGCTGCGCGCCGCGCTTGCCGGGCTCGCCGACGAGCCCCTGCGCGTGCTGGCATCGACGAACAGCCACGCACCCGACCCGCCGCTCGCCGCCGGACGGAACGCCCGCCTCGTCGACTGGCTGTCCTACCGGCGCACGATGCCCGCCTGCGACCTCGTCGTCTGCCACGGCGGCCACGGCACGGTCGCACGCGCGCTGGCGAGCGGCTGCCCGGTGCTCATCGTCCCGGCTGCGGGCGACATGAACGAGAACGCCGCGCGCGTCGACTGGGCCGGCGTCGGCGTCCGGCTGCCGCGGCGCCTGGCGACGCCGCGCGCGATCGCGCTCGCGGTCGGGCGGGCCCTCGCGCGCCCGCGGCTACGCGAGCGAGCGCGCCGCCTGCAGGCCTGGTCGGCCGCCAACGACGGCGCCGAGCGCGCCGCCGACCACGTCGAGGCGTTCGCCGCGGCGCGGGCCGGTCGCTAGTACTCCATCTCGACGTCGGCGTACGGGTCCCACTCGCCGCGCGCCAGCGCCCCGACCGCCTCGGACACGGGCATCGGCGATCGCCGCAGCGCCGCCGCGAGCGCCTCCTCGCTGAACTTCGCGTGCCCGAACGCCATGAACCCGCGCGACTCGTAGTCGACCTGCGGCTCCGGCTGCGCGCCCCTGTGGACGTCGTCCGCCAGCGCCGCGCAGAGGACCTCGCCGTCGCGGACGAACGATTCGGCGTTCGGCGACCTGAGGCCGCGGTCGAGCAGGTCCCGCACCGTCGCGACGTCACCGCCGATGCGAGCGCCGCGCCTGTTGACGTCGCGAACGTCGCGCGGCACGCGCCGCCCGCAGCCACAGAAGCATCTCATCGGCGACATCTTGGCAGGCCGGGGGGTGCGCGCCCGGATCCTCGCGGCCCTCGGCGATTGGTTCTACGCTGGCTCCTACGGGTGGTTCGACTGACAGCTCGTCGTACGCGCGTGCTCGCCGTCCGTTTGGCACTCACCGACGCCGCCTCGGGCGATATCCCGCGACGAGCCAGCATGCTGAGCGATCGCGCCGTCAAGGCGTGGCGCGAACGCGCGCGCCTCGCGGCTGCGGACTCCGCCTGAGCGCCGAGCTGCGTTGCGGCTAGCTCGCGAGCGTCACGGCGAGCCGCTGCGCGCCGGCGCTTGCGCCCGCCTTCCACGTCACGGAGATCGTCGCCGTGGCCTTGCCGCGGACGCGGCGCAGGACCCTGAAGTCGCGTCGACTCACACGGACGGCCACGGTCAGCGCCTGTCCGGCGGTGAGCGTGCGCGACGTCCTCGAGAGCCGCAGCCGCACTCGCCGCACCTTGACCGTTCCGGCAAGCGTCAGCCGGCACGCTGCCCGACACGACGCCCGCACGCGCACGCCGCGCTGCCGCTTGAGGCGCTGACCGCGCACGCCACGGATGACCGGCGCGGCGGACGCGGCGGGCAAGGAGGCCGTCGACGCGGCGGGGCCGGCGGGGATCACCAGCGGCGCCGGCGCGACGGGGGTCGCCGCGATCACCGGTCCCGGGAGCGGCGACGCGCTCGCCGGCTCCGACGAGGACACCGGCGGCTGCACCGGCTCTGCGACCGTCAGGTCCACCGAGGCCTCGGCGGTGGCGCCGTCGTCGTCGGTCACGCGCACGCGTGCGGTCACCGGCCCCACCGCGCTGTAGCGGTGCGTGATCGACGGCGTCGCTCCGCCGGGCGTCTCGAACGACCCGTCTCCGTCCAGATCCCACGCATAGCCGGCGACCGTCCCGTCGGCGTCCGCCGAGCCGCCGGCGTCGAACGTCACGTCCGCCCCCTTGCCCGGCGTCGCGGTCGACGCCGCAAGCGCCGCCGTCGGCGCACGGTTTGCGACCGTCAGGTCCACCGAGGCCTCGGCGGTGGCGCCGTCGTCGTCGGTCACGCGCACGCGTGCGGTCACCGGCCCCACCGCGCTGTAGCGGTGCGTGATCGACGGCGTCGCTCCGCCGGGCGTC
>Ga0247713_1001191_pt1 | contig 13386 bp, 12 predicted proteins | sample 21E_NmetaG_FD_189936 | JGI IMG/M metagenome (GOLD analysis project Ga0247713, IMG submission 189936) | Soil microbial communities from hillslope of Landscape Evolution Observatory, University of Arizona, Oracle, AZ, United States - 2-1-E_N | ecosystem: Engineered > Artificial ecosystem >... | reverse complement strand
CCACCACCCCGTGCGCCGGCGGGGTGCCTGATGCGGTGGCGGGCGCACGGGGTGGTGGTGTTCAGCGACGGCGACTGCGCCGACGCGACGGCGCGGGCACGCTGGGTGCGGCTGCTGGCGGGCTGGCGCACGCAGCGGGGACTCGCCGTCGGCGATCCCGCGGCGGCGGTGCCCCGGCTCTACCCCGCGGCGCGGGCCCGCGGCGTGCAGCGCTGGCTGGTGAGCGGGCGGGACCCCGGATCGCGGCTCCTGCGGCCGCGGCTGCGCGCGGAGATCCGCGCGGGCGGCGTGCGGGCGCTCGTGGTGAACGCCCGCATGCTGCCGGTCGGCTAGGCGGCCGGGACGGCCGCCTCGTCGTCGACCACGAACTTCTGTGAGTAATAGATGTCGCCCTCGTGGCCGAGCTTCATGCGGCGCAGGGTCGCCCGGACGCGGGTGCCGACCTCCACGTCCTCCGGGGCGACGCCCACCACCGGCGCGGGCAGCAGCACGCCCTCGTCCATGGTGATGTGCCCGACGACATACGGCTCCTGGCCGAGGAAGTCCCGCGGCGGGTAGTAGACGACGGTGTAGTTGCTGAGCTCGCCGCGGCCGGAGAGCTCCTCCTCCACCAGCTCGTCGGAGCCGCACTTGTAGCAGTGGTGGTGCTCCCACCAGGGGCTCAGCTGGTTGCAGGCGGTGCAGCGCATCGCGTACAGGCGCAGCTTCGGCGGGCCCAGCCGCGAGAACTCGATCGCCGAGACGGTCACAGGCTCAGCCCTCCAGCCGCTGGTAGATGTGGATCGCGCCGACCGCCCCGGGCCCGCCGCGGCAGGCGGAGATGCCGATCTCGGAGTCCGGGCGCTGCATGTCGGGCGGGGCGGTGCCGCGCAGCTGCTCCACGATGTCCACCGCCTGGGTGGCGCCGGTCGCCCCCAGCGGGTGGCCCTTGCACAGCAGCCCGCCGGAGAGGTTGACCGCCACCTTGCCGTCGATCCAGGTGGAGCCGTCGGCGGCGCCCTGCCAGCCCTTGCCCGGCTCGGCGAAGCCGAGGCCCTCGATGCCCAGCGGCTCCTGGATCGCGAACGAGTTGTAGATCTCGGCGACATCGACATCCTGGGGACCGATGCCGGCCATCGCGTACGCCCGCCCGGCCGGCTCGGCGAACAGGCGGTGGGCGTCTTCCAGCGTGTCGGTGGCCGCATACCAGGTGCCGGTCGCCATCTGGGTGGCGGTGACATACACCTGCGGCTTGTCCGGCTGGTCGCGCAGGATCTCCTCGCGGCACAGGATCAGCGCCGAGGAGGCGTCGGTCATCGGGCAGACCTCGTACAGCTTCAGCGGGTCGGCGACCTTCGCCGAGCGCATGACCTCCTCCACGGTGCACTCGAAACGCAGGTGCGCATACGGGTTGCGGGCACCGTAGTGGTGGTTCTTGACCGAGGTGTGAGCGAGGTCCTCCTCGGTGAGCCCGTAGGTCTGCATGTACTTGCGCGCCGACAGCGCCACCCCGGACGGGAACGTCAGCCCGGAGAAGTACTCCTCCTTGGAGTCCGCGGCCTGGGCGATGATCGAGGTGCCCTCGACGGTCGCCAGGTCGTTCATCTTCTCGACCCCGAGCACCATGACGGTGTCGTACAGGCCCGAGAGGATCGCGACGCATCCCAGGTGCAGCGCCCACGCGCCGGTGCCGCAGGCGGCCTCCACGCGCACCGCCCCGGCCGGCACCACGCCGGTGTGGTGGGCGACCATCAGGCCGGTGGAGTTCTCGTAGTTGAAGCCCACCGAGCCGACGTTGCCGACATACAGCGCCTGGATGTCGGACGGCTCCACGCCGGCGTCGGTCATCGCGAGCCGACTGGACTCGACCGCCAGGTCGCGCAGCGACTTGTTGTGTTGGATCTTGTGGGGGGTCTTGCCGACCCCCAGCACGCCGACGCGCATCGGTCCTCCCTAGTGGGGTTCGGCCTGACGGCCTCTGGTCCAACGGTAGTACGTCGACAGGTCGATGGCCTCCGCGTCGGCCATCTGCCCCGCCGCGTCGATGGCCGCCGGCGGGCCGGTGACGGCGATGTCGCGGGCGATGGCCTCGCCGCCGCCGTAGCCGAGGGCCAGCAGGTGGTCGCCCTCGCCGGCGCGATCCAGGCCGAGCGCCAGCGCGAGGCCGACCGAGGCGGCCCCGAGGTTGCCGATCTCGCCGACGAAGCTGGTGTGCTCCAGCTGCTCCGCGGCGATGCCCGCGCGTCCCAGGCCGCGGAGGGTCTGGGGGTGCGGTTGGCTGGGGCACACGGCGGCGTACTCGCCGGTGGACCGCTCGGTGAGCGCCTGCAGCGAGGCGAGCGCCTCGCGGCTGACGGCCCCGTAGGTCTCAAAGAGCACCTCCAACCGGTAGCGCGGCTCCGGCTCGGTGCCGAGCACCCACACGTCGTAGACCTCGCGGGACGCGCGGGCCGCGGGCCCGAGGCGCGCGAAGCCGCCGTCGGCGCCGACCAGGAAGGCGGTGGCCGCCCCCGCCGAGAGCGTGTCGCAGACGCGCTCCTCGTAGCTGACCAGGTGATCGGAGGCCACCACCAGCACCGGCTCGCCGCCGGCGCCGACGATCGCCTCGGCGAGCGCCAGCCCGTCGAGCAGGGAGCCGCCGTGGCCGGCGACATCCAGCGGGGTCACGCCGTCGAGGCCGAGGGTGCGGGCCAGGGTCGCCGCCAGCTTGCGCAGCCGGAACGGCGGGCTCTGGCTGACGGCGATCAGCGTGCCGGGGCGCTGGCCGCCGGACAGGGCGTCCTGGGCGGCCTCGTAGGCCATGGTGAGGGCGTCCTCGTCGAGCGACGGGGTCGCCAGCGCCTTGGAGCGCGGGCGACCCGGTCGGCCGAAGAACGATTGGATCTCCCCGAGGGGAGCCCGGTGACGGGGCACGTAGGCCCCGTACCGGAGGATCTCCGCCATCGCGCTCAGCGCTTGATGGTGATGCCGGCGGCCTCACGGTCGAACGTGTCGTCCGTGATGCCCTGCTCGCGCAGCTTGACCTTCTGCACGCGCTCGGTCGGCGTCTTGGGCAGCTGGTCCACGAAGCGGATGTAGCGCGGCACCATGAAGTACGGCATCCGCTCGGCCATCCACTGCACGAACTCGGCCGGGTCCGGCGGCTCGTTCTCCGGGATGCAGACCACCATGATCTCGTCCTCGGAGGACGCCCCCTCGCCGGCCTTGACGCCGATGGCCGCGGCCTCCTTGATGGCCGGGTGGTCGGAGACCTGGCGCTCGACCTCCATCGAGGACACGTTCTCGCCGCGGCGGCGGATGTAGTCCTTCACCCGGTCCATGAAGTAGAAGTAGCCGTCCTCGTCCATGCGGCCGAGGTCGCCGGTGTGGAGCTTCAGGTTGCGGAAGTCCTCGGCGGTCTTCTCCGGCATGCCGTAGTAGGCGCGCATGACGATGTTCGGGATCTTCATGTCGACCACGATCTCGCCCGGCGTGTTCGGCGGCAGCGGCAGGTCGGTGCCCGGCTCGACGATCGTGACCTCATAGCCGGGGTTGGCCTTGCCCATGGAGCCGGGGACCGGCGGCTGGGTGGGGTCCATGTAGGTGGCCATGCCGGTCTCGGTGAGGCCGTAGCCCTCGATGAACTTGACCCCGAACCGCTCCTGGAACTCGTTGTAGATGTCCCGCGGGGCGGGCGCCGCGAAGCAGGTGTGGACCTTGTGGCTCCGGTCGAGGTCCGACGGCGGGATGTTCCAGATGAAGTAGCTGACCGCGCCGATCGAGTTGAAGATCGTGGCCTCGGCGTCGATCACCTGCTGCCAGAACTTGCTGGAGGAAAAGCGCTCGACGTAGGCGACCCGCCCGCCGGCGACCAGCGCCGGGTAGCCGGAGAGCACCTGGGCGTTGGAGTGAAACAGCGGCAGGCAGCTGAAGAAGGTGTCCTCGGCCAGCTCCTCGATGCTGCGCCCGGAGGTGGCCGACACGACCTCCAGCAGGCCGCGCGCCGAGAAGTAGTCGGCGGCGTTCTGCTTGATCACGCCCTTGGAGCGGCCGGTGGTGCCGGAGGTGAACATGATGCGGGCGTCGTCGGTCCAGGAGTACTCGACGCCGTCCGGCTCGCCGTCGGAGGCCTGCAGCAGCGCCTCGAACGGCTCGGAGGTGAAGCGCGCCGAATCGGGGTCCGGGCCCTCCTGGGCGCCGGTCGGCAGCACGATCACGTGCTTGAGGTGCGGCAGCTCGGACTTGACCAGGTCCAGCCGGTCAAGGTGCGAGTCGGCGATGAACAGGGTCTTGGACTCGACCAGGTTGATCGTCCAGGAGAGGAAGTCGCCCTTGTAGGCGGTGTTGATCGAGCTCATCACGCCGCCGGCCTTGAGGATGCCGTACCACACCGGCAGGAAGTCCTCGCAGTTGGGCAGCAGCACGCTGACCGACTCGCCCTTCTGCAGGCCGCGCTGCAGCAGCGCGTTGCCCACTCGGTTGGCGCGCGCGTTGACCTCGCCGTAGCTCAGCCATGGCCCGTCGGCGAACTTCAGGTAGTCGCGGTCCGGGTGCGCCTCGGCGCGCTGCCTGAGCACGTCCGCCAAGACCCACTTTGTCGGGTCGTCGCGGTTGTACCAGTCACTCCACTCGCCCATTTGGTTGGTCCCCCCTCGTGATGTGCGGTCTGTCTCGCCGTCGCCCCGCCGGGCTCAGGCGAGGACGAACTTCGGCAGCGTGATCTCGTCGGTGACGTCGTGGAAGACGACGCGCACCCGCGCGCCGATCGACACCTCGGCCGGGTCGATCGACGGGTAGTCCGGCGCCTCGTCGCGCACCAGGTTCGACATCAGGCGCACGCCCTCGTCGAGGTCGATCAGGGCGACCACATGCGGCGGGTCGCCCTTGTAGGCCTTGCTCGGGCCGATGTAGTGGATCGAGTAGGTGTAGATCTCGCCGGTGCCGGGCGACTCGATCCAGTCGATCGGCTCGAGGGTGCCCGGCGCGTAGGCGCGCGGGTACCAGAACGGCTTGCCGTCGGGGCCGACCGGGAGCAGCAGCTTGTGCTCGCGGGTGCCCGCCCAGAACCGCTCGCCCTCGGGGCGCAGGTCGGGAAGCGGCTTGGTGTAGGCCGGCTTGGTGGACTGCTCAGACATCTTCCGTTCTCCCGTTCCTAGGCCGCCGAGGGCGGTTCGCTCGACAGGACAAGCGCGCTGGTGGCCGCCAGGATGCCGCCGGAGCCGTTGGTGATCGCCAGCTTGGCGTCCGGCACCTGGTGGTTGCCGCCGCCGCGGTCGCTGTCGTCGGCCTCGCCGCGCAGCTGCAGGGTGGCCTCCACGATGTGGTGCATGGCGCCCAGGTGGGCCTGGCGGATCAGGCCGCCGTGGGTGTTCATGGGCAGCGCGCCGCCGAGCTTGGCCTTGCCCTCGAGCACCCAGTCGCCGGCCTCGCCGGGCCCGCAGATGCCGAAGCCCTCCAGCGCGATCAGCGGCGTGAAGCTGAACGAGTCGTAGATCTCGGCGACATCGAGGTCCTGCGGGGTGATCCCGGCGACCTCCATCGCCCGCCGGCCGGCGCGCCCGAGGCCCTGGCGCACGCCGTCGACCGACTTGGCGGAGGTGATGTACTGGTGCGAGTAGCCCTCGCCGATGCCGGTGATGTACACCGGCTTCTTCTTCATGCCCTTGGCGCGGTCGGCGGTGGTCACCAGGAAGGCGGCGGCACCGTCGGACACCAGCGAGCAGTCCATCGCGTGGAACGGCGTGGCGATCCACCGGTCGTTCATCACGTCATCGATGGTGACCGCGTCGCGGAGCATGGCGTTCCACTTGAGGGCGGCGTGCTCGGACTGGGTGGCGACGACGGCCGCCAGGGCCTCCTGGGGCACGTTGTGCTCATGCATGTAGCGCTGGGCGAGCAGGCCATAGCCGCCGATGGTGGTCAGCCCGTAGGGCGCCTCGTACTCGCCGTGGCTCATCTCGCGGGCCATGGCGATCATGCCGGAGGAGCTGATCCCCGAGCGGGTGTTGTCGCCGCGCACGCACAGGACGGTCTCGGCCAGGCCGGCGTCGATCGCCATCGCCGCCTGCACCGCCATCAGCGGGGCGGTGGCGCCGCCGACGGCCACCGAGGCGAAGTAGCCGGGCTCCATGCCCAGGTAGTCCGCGAGGGTCGTGGAGTGCATCAGAGTGGACTCCACGAACGAGAAGGCGGTGACCAGGCCGTCGACCTCGTCGAGGGTCACCCCGGCGTCGTCCAGGGTGATCTTGGTGACCTCCTCAAGGAGCTGGAACGAGCCGCGCCCCTCCAGCTTGCCCTGCTCGGTCTCGCCTACTCCGGCGATCACAATGCCCTTGGCGAGCATGCGGCGCGCCTCTTGGACATTGGGCGTGGCCTCGCTCATCCATCCTCCCTCGTGGTCGGCAAAAAGTGGGCCGGCGCGCGGCCGACGTCGGCCGCGACCGCCGTTGGCGACCGGAGGCACTGCAGGGCCGAGGTCGGGCCGTCCGGCCCGCACGGGCCGCAACGCTACCGGTCACCCCTATACGCGTCAAGTGCAACGAGGGGGCGTTTTTCCTGCAAAGTACGCGCTTTGGCGCGGCGGCGACGGGCCGCCCGGGCCGGCCGCGGGGCCCGCGGCCGGCCGGCCCCTTGGTAGCATCGAAACGATTCCCGCGACGGCTCCCCGAGGAGACTCCGCTGTCTGGTTCCGACCCGAACTACAACGCCGAGACCGACACCTACCGGCAGATCTACCGCGGCCACGACAACGCGTCGGCGGTCACCAACCGCGAGGGCCTGACGGTGTTCTTCGACCCGGACACCCATGAGGTGCTGGGCTTTTCGATCGCGAACTTCACCGAGTACTACAAGGCCCACGTCACCGAGGACGGCGAGTTCGAGGTGCATCTCCCGGCGCGTGTGCCGGCGCCGCTGGAGGAGGAGATGGACTTCGACGAGGAGCAGATCCGCACCGGGGTGCGGATCGCCGAGTTCTACTAGGCGGGCCCGCCGGTGCCGGGGGTCCCGACGATCAGCGCATCGGGACCCTTGCCCTGGGGGACCATCGGGAAGACCTTGGCCATCGGGTTGACGTGCACGTCGACCAGCGCCGGCCCGTCGACGGCGAGGGCCTCGGCCAGGGCGTCATCGAGCTCCCCGGGCTCGCGGACCGCGGCGCCGTGCATGCCGTACGCGCGGGCGATGGCGGCGAAGTCGGGCTGGAAGGCCTCGTAGCTGGTGCCCGAGTAGCGCGCCTGCCAGAACAGCTCCTGCCACTGGCGGACCATGCCCAGGTAGCCGTTGTTGAGGATCACCACCTTCACCGGCAGCCCGTACATCTGGGCGGTGGACAGCTCCTGCAGGGTCATCTCGAAGGAGCCGTCGCCGGCGATGTCGATCACCAGCTCGTCGGGCATCGCCACCTGGGCGCCGATCGCCGAGGGCAGCCCGAAGCCCATCGTGCCCAGCCCGCCGGAGGTGAGCCAGCGCCGCGGCCGGTCAAAGACGTAGTGCTGGGCGGCAAACATCTGGTGCTGGCCCACATCGGTGCAGACGATCGCCTGCCCGCGGGTGATGCGGTACAGGGACTGGATGACGTGCTGGGGCTGGATCACCCCGGGCTCGTCGTCCACCTGGTAGGGGTACTGACGCTTCCAGGCCTCGATCTGCTCCAGCCAGGCGGCCCGCCGGGCGGCGTCGTGTGACTCGGGCAGCGCCTCGTAGGCGTCGGCGAGGGCCGCCAGCGTGGGCGCGGCGTCGCCGGCGATGCCGATGTGGGCGCCGCGGTTCTTGGAGATCTCCGCCGGGTCGACGTCGATGTGGATGATCTTCGCGTTGGGCGCCCACTCATGCATGACCGTGGACAGCACCCGCTCGTCGAAGCGCACCCCGACCGCCAGGATCGCGTCGGAGGCCTGGAAGGCGTAGCTGGCGGCCGCCAGCCCGTGCATGCCCGGCATGCCGATGAACAGCGGGTGGGTGCCGGGGAAGCCGCCCAGGCCCATCAGCGTGGTGTTCACCGGGATCCCGGTGACCTCCGACAGGCGCGTGAGCGCGGCGGAGGCCTCGCCGGTGACGATCCCTCCGCCGGCGTAGATCACCGGCCGCTCGGCGGCGCGCAGCACGCGCGCGGCGGCCTCCAGCTGGCGCGGGTGCCCGGCGGCGGTCGGCGGGTGGTAGCCGGGCAGCTGCGGCGGGTCCGCGGGCAGATCGCCCACATCGACCGCCCACTGGTCGACGCAGACGTCCACCAGCACGGGGCCCGGCCGGCCGCTCTCGGCGATGTGGATCGCCTCGTTGAGCGCGTCGGGCAGCTCGTTGGCGTCCTTGATCAGGTAGGAGTGCTTCACGATCGGGAGCGTGATGCCGACGATGTCGGCCTCCTGGAAGGCGTCGGTGCCGACGCGCGTGGAGCCGACCTGGCCGGTGATCGCCACCAGGGGCACCGAGTCCATGTAGGCGTCGGCGATCGGGGTGACCAGGTTGGTGGCCCCGGGGCCGGAGGTGGCCGTGCACACACCGGCCCGGCCGGTCACCTTGGCGTAGCCTTCGGCCATGTGGCCGGCGCCCTGCTCGTGGCGCGCGAGGAACAGCCGGATGTCCGGGTCGTCGTGCAGCGCGTCGAACAGCGGGATCACCGGCCCGCCCGGAATTCCGAATATGGCGTCCACGCCCGCCCTCTTGAGGCAGGCCAGTGTCGCGTCAACCGCCCGCATGCGGCCTTCCTCCCGGCCCGTGGCCATCGGTGTGTGCGACGCTCGAGTCTACTGAACCGCCGACACCGTATCGGCCGTGCGAAAGGATCCACACCGATGAGCTCCCAGCAGCCGCCCGAGGGGCCCTCGTTCGCCGCCGAGAACGCGGCGCGCATCGCCTCCGAGTCGCTCACCCACTACGACGAGGCCGCCGACACCTACCACTGCTCCTACGGCCCGCCGATCCCGGCGGTGGCGGTGCACGACACCGAGCGGGACCTGCTGGTGCGCGTCGATCCGGCCAGCCGCCAGGTGGTCGGTTTCAGCATCCCGAACTTCAAGGCCTGGCATGCCGCGCACGCCGACGAGGACGGCAGCTTCGAGGTCGACCTGCCGCCGGTGTGGCCCGCCGAGGACGAGCCGGCGGGCGGCGAGGAGGGGCCCGTCGGCTAGCCGCCGGCGGCCGGGAGGCGCCCGGCGACCGTTCGGTACACTCGCGTGAATCGCTTCATCTCGTTCGCATGAAGGAGCCCACAATGGCCGTAGAAAGCCAGCGCGTCGAGGATTTCCGCCTCACAAAAGAGCCCTACTACGTGCCGTTGAGCAACGAGGTGGAGCTGTTTGAGGCGGCCTACCACGCGCGGCTGCCGGTGATGCTCAAGGGCCCCACCGGGTGCGGCAAGACGCGCTTTGTGGAGCACATGAGCTGGCGGCTCGAGCGGACGTTGGTGACGGTGGCCTGCCACGAGGACCTGACCGCCTCGGACCTGGTCGGCAAGTACACCCTGCGCGGCGACGAGACGATCTGGCAGGACGGCCCGTTGACCACCGCGGTCAAGGCCGGCGGCATCGCCTACCTGGACGAGATCGTCGAGGCCCGCAAGGACACCACCGTGGTGATCCACCCGCTCACCGACGACCGGCGGGTGCTGCCGCTGGAGAAGAAGGGCGAGATCGTCGCCGCCCCGGACGAGTTCCAGCTGGTGATCAGCTACAACCCCGGCTACCAGTCGGTGCTGAAGGACCTGAAGCACTCGACCAAGCAGCGCTTCGTGGCGATCGAGTTCGACTACCCGCCGGCGGACCTGGAGCAGACGATCCTGGTCTCGGAATCCGAGGTGGACGCCGACACCGCCGGCAAGCTGGTCAAGATCGGCGAGAAGGTGCGCAACCTGCGCACCCATGGCCTGGAGGAGGGTGTCTCGACCCGGCTGCTGGTGTACGCCGGCCAGCTGATCGCGAGCGGTGTCGAGCCGGTGGCGGCCTGCGAGGCCACCATCTGCAAGCCGATCACCGACGATGTCGAGATGCAGCGCTCGATCACCGAGATCATCGCCACCCAGTTCTAGGTCCGGAGGCTCGATGACCTTCGGGCCCACCGTCGGCAACGTGGGCATGTACGTGGCCCGCGAGATGCTGGCCTCCGTCCCGGATGACCAGCGCCATGCCTACCTGCGCATGGTCGAGGAGATCTCCGACCTGAAGTACCAGCTGGGGGTGGAGGTCGCCCGGCAGCTGCCGCGGCTGCTCGCCGGCCGCGACCAGAGCCTGGTGCAGCGCTATCTGGACCAGGTGACCGGGGTGGCGGCCGCCGGCTGGAAGAGCGGCGTGGAGGTGGCCAAGCAGCTGCCGGACCTGTACGAGGCCCCCGATGCGACCCTGGCCGGGGCCTATGTCGAGATCATCTCGCGCGCGACCTCCGGGCCGGCGGAGGATGGCGCGACCACCGCGCTGGCCGGTGAGCTGGACTCGCTCGAGCGCGAGCTGCGCGACATGGAGCCCAAGGTCAAGCGGGCGGCGGAGCTGCGCACCCAGCTGGCCGCCCGCGACCGCCGCGACGAGAAGCGTCGCAAGCACGCGGTGGAGCTGGCGGCGGCGCTGCCGCCGATCCTCGCCCGCCTGCGTCCCCGCTTCCGGCCCACCTACCTGGCGCTGGTGCGCGAGGTGGCGGCCGCCGACCCGGAGGCCTCGCTGGAGGCCGCCGACACGCTCCTGGATTTGCTCAACAGCGAGCGCATCGACATCGAGGGAGCCGGCCGCTGGGTGGAGCGTGGCCTGGAGGTGCTCGAGCGCAACCGCGAGGTGGGCCGCGGCTACTTCCGCCTGGGCTCCAAGTACGCGCTGGAGGTGCTGGAGGAGCTCTCGGAGGGCCTGGCGCTGAAAGACGTCGCCCGGGTGCTGAAGCTGTTTGCCACCGCCCTGTCGGGCCAGGAGATCGCGATCCGCTCGAGCGTCGAGATGCAGGGCGCGGACCCCTTCGGGTCCGATCACATCGTGCTGCCGCCCGAGATGCGCGTGTTCGAGGACGACGCCGGCAACTTCCGCGCCTACAAGGTGGCGACCGCCCACGGCGCCGGCCGGATCGAGTTCGGCACCTACGGCTTCTCGCTCGAGGACATCCCCGCCACGATCGCCGAGCTGCACCGGCGCTACCCACAGGAGGCACGGTGACGACCCTGCGGCCGACCGAGACCGACCTCACCCGCTTCTATGCGCTGTTCCCGCAGCCGGCGCTGGCCCGGGACCTGTTCAACGTGATCGAGGGCCACCGGATCGACACCGCGATCCGGCGCGCCTATCCGGGCATCCGCCGCGACATGGAGGCGATCCAGGCCGCCAGCGCCGGCCAGCGCCCCGACCTGGCCGGGCTGCCCGACAGCCAGGCCGTCGTCGAGGCGCTGCTGCAGCACTCGCTCGGCGGACCGCTCTCCGACGCCGATGTCGCGCCGGCCACCCGCGCGCTGATCGGACGGGCGATCGACCTGCTGGCCGCGGTCGAGGACCCGGCGGCGCGTGTGGCGGACGCCGCGCGGATCACCGGCGAGGTCTACATCCTGATCGAGGAGCATCTGGCCGACGCGCGACGTGAGCCGGCCGGCGAGTCCGGTGAGGAGCCGGCGGGCGAGCGGCCCCCGGAGGCCGGCGAGCAGGAGCCCCCACCGACAGGCTCGGAGCGGCAGGGCGGGGCGGACGAGAACTACCAGCCGCTGGAGCTGCCGCCGTTCATGACACCGGTGATGGAGGAGATGGTGCGCCCGGAGACCGACGCGCCCGCCCAGCGCGCGGTCGAGCAGCCGGACCAGCAGCCGCCCCAGGACGGTGAGGGCCAGGACGCCGAGCAGCCCGGCTCCCCCGAGGACCAGAAGGCCATGAACACCACCGAGGCCCAGCGTGGCACCGGCGATCCGGAGGACATGGCCCAGGCGACCGCCGGGGAGCCCGACGAGAACGCGCCGCCGGGCACCGCGGACGGGCGCACCGACGACGCCGAGGGCCAGGGTTCTGACTCACCGGCCCAGGCCGGCCTGGCCGACGTGCCCCAGGTGGAGCCCGAGGATGCCGAGGAGGACCTCGGCGAGCAGGTCTTCCAGTACGACGAGTGGGACCACAAGATCGAGGACTACCGGCCGGGCTGGTGCACGCTCACCGAGCACCGCCAGACCCGCACCCAGGAGGGCTTCGTCGCGGCGACATTCCACGAGTTCGGCGGGATCGTCACCCAGATCCGCCGCAACTTCCAGCTGATGCGCCCGGAGCGGCTGCGCAAGATGCGCTTTCAGGAGGACGGCGACGACCTGGACACCGACGGCCTGGTCGAGTACGTGGTCGACCGCCGCGCGCGGGTCTCGTCTGCCAGCCGGGTGTACATCAAGCGCGACAAGAAGGACCGCGATGTCACCACCGCGTTCCTGGTGGACATGTCGAGCTCCACCGACCGCAAGATCGATGGGCGCAAGCGGATCATCGACATCGAGAAAGAGGCGCTGCTGTTGATGTGCGAGGCGCTCGAGGCGATCCGCGATGAGTACGCCATCTACGGCTTTTCCGGCTCCGGCCGCGAGGACGCCCAGTTCTACGTGGTTAAGGAGCTCGGCGAGCGCTACGACGATCGCATCAAGGGTCGCATCGGCGGTATCTACTCGCGTCAGAAGACCCGAATGGGCCCCGCGATCCGTCACGCCACCCGCCGGCTGGCGGCCGCCGACTCGCAGGTCAAGCTGATGATCCTGCTCACCGACGGCAAGCCGTACGACTCGGACACCTACCAGGACAACGCCTACGCCCAGGAGGACACCAAGATGGCCCTCCGGGAGGCGCGGCGCGAGAAGATCCATCTGTTCTGCGTCACCGTGGACAAGGAGGCGGCGGACTACCTGCCGCACATGTACTCCGACGCGAACTTCGTGATCATCGATGACGTGCGCACGCTGCCGCAGAAGCTGCCGCAGCTGTACCGTCGCCTCACCACCTAGCCGCCCGGGGTAGAGCGCTCGCGGCCCGGGGGTAGGGCGCTCGCGCGGACCGCCCCGGGCGAGCCCCCTGCCCCGGGGTAGGGGGCTCGCCGCGCGCAACGGCGCGAGCGCGGTACCCTGGTTCGGGCGCCGCAACCGGGGTAATCCGCTCGCGCACCGGGGTATCCGGCTCGCGCAGGCGGCGCGGTTATCCACAGATCCCGGGTCGCGCGCGGTGCACTTACCGGGGTACACGCGCCGCGCCCCGGGGTAACCCACTCGCCGCCGCCGGGGGTAGGTCGCTCGCGCCAACCGGGGTATCCGACTCGCGCGCGTACGGCGCTTTTCCCTGCAAACGCCGGCCTTCTCCCGCGCACTAGGTAGTTAGGTAGGAAACAGTCAAAGACATAGGCGCCCGGGCCGCGCCGCGCCGAGGGCGCGGCCCGGGCGTGTACGCGAGCGATCTACCCCGGTTGCGTGCTCGCATGCGCTGCGAGCCGCGGCGCGCCTGGTGCACACTG
>Ga0247713_1001190_pt1 | contig 13389 bp, 12 predicted proteins | sample 21E_NmetaG_FD_189936 | JGI IMG/M metagenome (GOLD analysis project Ga0247713, IMG submission 189936) | Soil microbial communities from hillslope of Landscape Evolution Observatory, University of Arizona, Oracle, AZ, United States - 2-1-E_N | ecosystem: Engineered > Artificial ecosystem >... | reverse complement strand
GGGCGCTACCGCTCCGCTGCTTGAGCGCCGAGCCAGGGCGCTACCGCTCCGCTGCTTGAGCGCCGAGCCAGGGCGCTACCGCTTCGCTGCTTGAGCGCCGAGCCAGGGCGCTACCGCTCCGCTGCTTGAGCGCCGAGCCAGGGCGCTACCGCTTCGCTGCTTGAGCGCCGAGCCAGGGCGTTACCGCTTCGCTGCTTGAGCGCCGAGCCGCCGGGTAGGGTCGGCGTTACAGCCGAGCTCGGAGGTCCCATGGCAGACAAGAAGGCCGTCGCGAAGAAGGTCGGCATCGCCGTCCTCGCCAAGAAGGCGATCGGCAAAGTCGCGAAGCTCGCGGTCGTGGCCGGCATCGGCACCGCCGTGGTCAAGGTGCTGCGCGGCGAGCAGAAGTGATCCGGTCTGGCGCCGGCGGCCGGTGGCGGGAAGCCACCGGCCCCTGATCGTCATCGATCCCGGCGCCCTACAGGCTGCCGGACAGCACCTCAGGCGAGGTCGAAGCGATCGAGGTTCATCACCTTGTCCCACGCGGCCACGAAGTCAAGGACGAACTTCTCCTCGGCGTCGTCTGACGCGTAGACCTCCGCGATGGCGCGGAGCTGCGAGTTCGAACCGAAGACGAGGTCGGCGGCGGTGGCGGTCCACGTGACCGCCCCCGTCGCCCGATCGCGGCCCTCGTACACGTGCTCGGACGACGCGGACACCTTCCACTCGGTGCGCATGTCGAGCAGGTTCACGAAGAAGTCGTTGGTCAACATCTCGGGCCGGTCGGTGAACACGCCGTGTTGGGCACGCCCGAAGTTGGCGTTCAGCGAACGCATGCCGCCGAGCAGCACCGTCATCTCGGGAGCGGTCAGCGTCAGCAGGTTGGCCCGATCCACCAGCAGGGTCTCGGGCGACAGCTTCGCTCCGGGACGGAGGTAGTTGCGGAACCCGTCCGCGGCCGGTTCGAGCACGGCGAAGGTCTCCACGTCTGTCTGCTCCTGCGAGGCGTCCGTACGCCCCGGCGTGAACGGGACCGTGACGTCGTGCCCGGCCTGCTTCGCCGCCTGCTCGACGGCCGCGCAGCCGCCCAGGACGATCAGGTCGGCCAGCGAGACCTTCGTGCCCCCGGACTGCGCGCTGTTGAAGTCCTGTTGGACCTGTTCGAGGGTCTCCAGCACCGTGCCCAGCTGGGCCGGCTCGTTGACCTCCCAGTCCCGCTGCGGGCCGAGGCGGACCCTCGCCCCGTTGGCCCCGCCGCGCTTGTCGGTGCCGCGGAAGGTGGCCGCCGACGCCCAGGCGGTGGAGACCAGTTGGGAGATGGACAGTCCCGATGCCAGGATCGTGCCCTTGAGGGCAGAGATGTCGGCGTCGGTGATCAGCGCGTGGTCGACCTCGGGGACCGGGTCCTGCCACAGCTGGGGCTCGGGGACCCACGGGCCGAGGTAGCGCGAGACAGGTCCCATGTCGCGGTGCAGCAGCTTGTACCAGGCCTTGGCGAACGCGTCTGCGAACTGGTCCGGGTTCTCGTGGAAGCGCTTCGTGATCGGCCCGTAGATCGGATCCACCTTCAGGGCCAGGTCGGTCGTCAGCATCATGGGGGCGTGCCGCTTCGACGGATCGTGGGCGTCGGGCACGGTCCCCTGGGCCTCGGGGTTCTTGGGCGTCCACTGCTTCGCCCCGGCGGGGCTCTCCGTCAGCTCCCAGTCATACCCCCACAGGTTGTCGAGGAAGCCGTTGTCCCACCGGATCGGCTCGTTGGTCCAGGCGCCCTCCAGCCCGCTGGTGACGGTATCGGGGCCCTTGCCGCTGCCGTAGGTGTTGTGCCAGCCGAGGCCCTGGTGCTCGACGGGGCAAGCCTCCGGTTCAGGACCGATGTACTCCTCCCCGACTGCACCGTGGCACTTGCCGAACGTGTGGCCGCCGGCGATGAGCGCAGCTGTCTCCTCGTCGTTCATCCCCATCCGACCGAAGGTGTCCCGGATGTCCTTGGCGGCAGCCTGCGGGTCCGGGTTGCCGTTGGGGCCCTCCGGGTTCACGTAGATCAGGCCCATCTGCACGGCACCGAACGGTTCGGCGAGCTCCCGGTCCCCGCTGTAACGCTCATCTCCCAACCACGTGTCTTCGGGTCCCCAGAAGATCTCCTCGGGCTCCCAGATGTCCTCGCGTCCGAAGCCGAAGCCGAATGTCTTGAACCCCATCGACTGCATGGCACAGTCCCCGGCGAAGACGAGGAGGTCGGCCCAGGAGATCTTCCGGCCGTGCTTCTGCTTGACCGGCCAGAGCAACCGGCGCGCCTTGTCGAGGCTCGCGTTGTCGGGCCAGCTGCTCAGGGGCGCGAAGCGCTGCGCGCCGTCGCCGCCGCCGCCGCGGCCGTCGTGGATGCGGTAGGTGCCCGCGGCGTGCCAGCTCATCCGGATGAACAGCGGCCCGTAGTGGCCGTAGTCGGCCGGCCACCAGTCCTGCGAGGTGGTCATCACGTCGAAGATGTCCCGCTTCAGCGCCTCGACGTCGAGCGTCTTGAACTCCTCCGCGTAGGAGAATTCCTCGCCCATCGGATTTGACCGGGGCGAGTGCTGGTGGAGAACCGAAAGGTCCGGCTGGTTGGGCCACCAGTCCCGGTTCGTCCTCGGCCGGGTCACCTCGGGGGTGGGGGACGGGATTACGGGGTTCTCGGACTCGCTGGTGCTCTTGGTTGCTTGCTTGTCGTGTTCGCCGAAGGTGTCACTCACGTCGGTACTTCCCCTCGTTCGTTGATTGCTGATACTTCCTCAGGTGGATGGTGCCGCGACGCACTCGGGGCATCGCCCCCAGTAGATGACCTCCGCCTCCTCGATGGCATAGCCCGAGACGTCGGCGGGCGTGAGGCAAGGCGTCTCGCCGACCGCGCAGTCGACGTCGACCATCCGCCTGCAGGTCCGGCAGATGAGGTGATGGTGGTTGTCACCGACCTGCCTCTCGTAACGGGCCGACGAGCCGGCAGGCTGGATGCGCCGGAAGAGGCCCTTGTCGGTGAGGGCCGCGAGGCTGTCGTACACCGCCTGGCGTGAGATGGCACCGGTCTCCGCCCGTACGACCGTATAGACGTCGTCGGCTGTACTGTGCGGTCGGTCGCACACCGCCCGCAGAACAGCCTGACGCTGGGCCGTGACCTGCATACCATGCCGGCGAAGAAGCTCATCGGACGTCTCCCTGGACACGTCGGGAGCCTAACCCCGATTCTGGAGCGAGTCCAGATCTCGGGGGCCAGCGTTGCCGGCCGACGTGGCCCGTCATCCCGCGGCCTGACCTTGCGCCCGGCCCACGCCTCGGCAACGGCTGCCGCCACACGCGACAATGGCTGCTGATGTACCGCTTCCTGCTCACCCCGAAGTGGCTCCTCGGTCATGTGATCGTCGCCACCGTCGCGGTGCTGTTCGTGTCGCTGGGCTTCTGGCAGCTCGACCGCCACGACCAGCGCACGACACGCAATGCCCTTGTCTCTGAGCGTACGAGCGTGCCGCCGGCCGACCTGGATGAGGTCGGCGGCGACGATCTCGCCTACCGCCGGGTCAGCCTCTCGGGGCGGTACCTGGCCGATGAGGAGATCCTGCTGACGCCCCGCGGTTGGCACGGGCAGGCCGGCCACCACGTGCTCACGCCGCTGGCCACCGACGACGGCGACGCGGTGCTGGTGGACCGCGGGTGGGTGCCCTTCGAGCTGGACAGCCCGCCGCTCGCCGAGGCGGTGCCACCCACCGGCGAGGTGCGGGTGACCGGCCTGGTGTTCCCCGACGAGCCTCCGGTCCGCTTCGCCCCCGGGCTACCCCCCGACGGGGAGCTGACCTCTGTGTCGCGCGTGGATCTGCAGCGCCTCCAGCGCCAGGTCGATCGGCCCCTGAAGCCCTACTACGTCCAGCTGCAGGAGCAGGACCCGCCGCAGGACGCGGACCTGCCCGTGGCAGCCGAAGCGCCCGAGCTGACCGCCGGCAACCACCTCTCCTACGCGGTGCAGTGGTTCCTGTTCGCCGCCGTCGGGTTGGTCGGTTATCCCGCGCTGATCCGACGCACCGCGCGGGAGAGACGGTCAGGCGAGCCCCCGCCGAAGGTTGAGCGACCCGCCATCGATGGTATGAGCCCCCCAGAAGCCCACATGCCGCGATCCCGCCAGGGGTGAGCCACGGTGATGTTCGCCGACCGCCGCGACGCAGGACGCCAGCTAGCCGAGCGCCTCCAGGAGCACCGAGGCGAGGACACCCTCGTCTTGGCCCTCCCCCGCGGCGGCGTGCCGGTGGCCGCGGAGGTCGCGAGGGCGCTGGACGCGCAGCTCGACGTCATCGTGGCCAGGAAGCTGGGCGCACCGGACCGGCCCGAGCTGGGTGTGGGCGCCATAGCCGAAGGCGGCGACCCGCTCTTCGACCAGCGCACCCTCGCCATGCTGGGGCTCGATCCGGGCGACCTGGACCCCACCGTGGAGGCCGAGCGTGCCGAGCTGGACCGTCGGGTCCGCCACTACCGGGGCAACCGGGACCTGCCCGACCTGCAGGGGCGGACCGTCATCCTGGTCGACGACGGCTTGGCGACCGGCGTCACCGCCCGGGCGGCGCTCCAGGCGCTGCGCGAGCGCAAACCGGGGCGGCTGGTCCTGGCCGTCCCCGTGAGCGCAGCCGAGACCGCACGGCACATCCGCGAGGAGGCCGACGACGTCGTGGTCGTCGGCACGCCGGAGCCCTTCTTCGCCGTCGGGCAGTGGTACCGCGACTTCGCGCAGACCTCCGATGCGGAGGTTCTGGCGGAGCTGGCCGACGCGCACCCCACGGGGCGGGTGAGCGTCGAGGCGGTGCGCATACCCGTCGGCCGCCAGCAGCTCGACGGCGACCTCTCGGTGCCCGCCGACGCGCGCGGCACGGTGGTGTTCGCCCACGGCAGCGGCTCGAGCCGCCACAGCCCCCGCAACCGGCAGGTCGCCCGCGTGCTGCAGGACGCCGGCTTCGCCACGCTCCTCATGGACCTGCTGACGACCGAGGAGGAGCAGCTCGACGCCCGCACCCGGGAGCTGCGCTTCGACATCGGCCTCCTGGCCGAGCGGTTGGTCGCCGCGACCGACTGGCTGGCCGGGTCCGAGGACCTCGCGGCGCTTCCGGTCGGCTACTTCGGTGCCTCCACCGGCGCGGCGTGCGCGCTGGTCGCCGCCACCGAGCGACCGCAGGTCCGCGCGGTGGTGTCCCGCGGCGGCAGGCCCGACCTCGCCGGCGCAGCGATCCCGCGGGTGCAGGCCCCGACGCTCCTGATCGTCGGGGGCGCCGACGTCCCGGTCATCGGCATGAACCGCGACGCCATGGCGCAGATGACCGCCGAGACGAGCCTGGAGATCGTGGACGGCGCCGGGCACCTGTTCTCCGAGCCGGGCGCCCTCGAGCAGGTGGCCGACCTCGCGGCCTACTGGTTCAGCCGCCACCTGTAGACCCGGTCAGTCGTGGTCGGCGGCGCGGGCGCGCAGGGCCCGCAGGGTGCCGTCGCGGGACTCGGCGACCAGGCGCGCCCCCGGCGCGGGCAGGCCCTCAAGGGCGAGCGCCCGGTCGGCGGCGGCGACCACGTCCTCGCTGACCAGCCGCGGGTACAGGCCACCGGTGAGCAGCAACGCCTCCTCGGGGGTGCGCTCCCCCCACGTCGGCTCGAGCAGGTCGACGTAGGGATCGACATAGCGGGCGAGCACCTCCTCCTGGCCGTCCTGGGAGAAGCCGCCGACCAGCGCGCGCATCATCGCCAGGGACAGGCTGCGGTCGGTGGTCAGCTGCTCCCACGCCTCGGCCTTCGCGGTCGCTGTGGGACGCGCCGCGCGGGCCCCGGCCGCCCGGCGGGCGCCCATGTCGGTCGGGTCGCGGTCGGCCTCGGCGGCGATGAGCGCCTCGTCGGCGTCGCCGCTGGCGGCAAGCGCGGCCACCAGGTGCCAGCGCAGCTCGGTGTCCACCGCAAGGCCCGGTAGCTGCACGTCGCCGTCGAGCAGTCCCCGCGCCCAGGTCCGATCACCCTCGGTGGCGGCCAGGCTGGCCAGGCAGCGCACCCACACCAGCTGGCGGTCGCCGCCGGGCTCGGCGACGTCGCACTCGGCACGCACCGCGTCGGCGAGCCGGCGCTTGGCCGCGGCGCGGTTGCCCGGGTCGCCGTAGCGCATCGCCGCGGCCTGCGCCTGCGCCAGCAGCGACTGCAGGCTGCCGACCTCGTCCTCGGCAGCTGCGTGCTGGGCGACCAGGCCGACGAACCTGCGGGCGGCCAGCTCGGCGTCGCGGGTCATGTCCCAGAGTGCGCCCCAGCAAAGCGAGCGGACGAGGGGGTCATCCACCTCGGAGAGGTGCGCGACCAGGGTGGCGACCGACCGGTCGTCCAGACGTATTTTCGCGAAGGCGAGGTCCTCGTCGTTGACCAGCAGAAGGTCGGGGACCTCGGTGCCGGCCAGCTCGGTCACCTCGGTGGCGGCGCCCGTCACGTCGAGCTCGACGCGCTTGGTGCGGGCGAAGCCTTCGGGCCCGCGGGTGTAGCAGCCGATCGCCACGCGATGGTCGCGCAGGGTGGGGTGCGCCTCGGTTGCCTCCTGACGCAGGATCACGGTCGCGTAGCGCCTGTCGGAGATGTCCGCGTCGGCGCGCAGGGTGGTCACGCCGGCGGTCTGCAGCCACTGCTTGGACCAGTCGCCGAGGTCGCGGCCGCTGGCGGCCTCCAGCGCCCCGAGGAAGTCGGTCAGCTCGGCGTTGGCGAACTCGTGGCGACGGAAGTAGCCACGGAGGCCGTCGAGGAACGCCTCCCGACTCACCCAGGCGACGAGCTGCTTCAGCACCGAGGCGCCCTTGGCGTAGGTGATGCCGTCGAAGTGGGTGCGTACCGCGTCGGTGTCGACGATGTCGGCCGCGATGGGGTGGGTGGTCGGCAGCTGGTCCTGGCTGACCGCCCACGCCTTGGTGCTGCCCGCGAAGCGCGCCCAGGCCGTGTCGAAGCGGGTGGCCTCGGCCAGCGCGAGGGTGCCCATGTAGGTGGCGAAGCTCTCGTTCAGCCACAGGTCGTCCCACCAGCGCATCGTGACGAGATCGCCGAACCACATGTGCGCCATCTCGTGCAGGATCGTCGAGGCGCGTGACTGCCGGGCGGCGTCGGTGACCTTGGAGCGGAAGATGTAGCCCTCCGTGAACGTGACGCACCCGGCGTTCTCCATCGCGCCGAAGTTGAACTCGGGGACGAACAGCTGGTCGTATTTCCCGAACGGGTAGGGATAGCCGAACGCGTCGCTGAAGAAGTCGAATCCCTGCCGGGTGACCTCGAGGATCTCGTCGGTGTCGAGATGGCGGGCCAGCGACTGGCGGCAGTAGACGCCGAGCGGGATGTCTTGCGCCTCCTTGCCGGGCCGCTCGGAGCGGTAGCGGTCGTGCACGGCGTGGAACGGACCGGCGACCAGCGCGGTGATGTAGGTCGACATGGGCAGGGTCGGGGCGAAGCTCCACGTGCCGGCCTGGCCGGCGTCGGGCCGTTCGATCGCCGCGGAGTTGGAGATGCACTCCCAGCCCGCCGGCGCGGCGACGGTCAGCGTGAACGGGGCCTTCAGGTCGGGCTGGTCGAAGCAGGCGTAGGCCCGGTGGGCGTCAAACGGCTCGAACTGGGTGTGCAGGTAGGTCTGGCCGTCGACGGGATCGGTGAAGCGGTGCAGGCCGACCCCGGTGCGCTGGTAGCGGCAGCGGGCGTCCACGACGAGCTCGTTGTTCTGCGCCAGCTCGTCCAAGACGATGCGGTGGCCGGTGAACGCCTCGTCGGGCAGAGCCCGGCCGTTCAGCGTGGCCGACACTACCGACGCGGCGTCCAGGTCGATGAAGCTCGCCTGCCCCGGGTGGCTGCAGACGAAGCGCGCCACGGTGCGGCTGGCGAAGGTGTCATCGTGGCCGCGCAGGTCGATATCGACGTCGTAGGCGACGTCGCTCAGCACTCCGGCGCGCTCGCGGGCTTCGTCGCGGGTCAGGTTGTCGGTGGGCATGGCGGCTTCCGGCTCGGGAGGGACACGATGAACTAGTCCCTTTCTACCGCATGCGCGCGCCGGCGATGACCGCGGCCAGCCCTCAAGTAGCGAAGCGGTAGGACCCTATGTAGGCCCGCTACCGCTTCGCTGCTTGAGCGGCAGGACGAGGTGCAGGTCGCCGAACTCGTGCCAGCGGTAGCCCCCGTCGAGAGCGGCGGCGTAGCTGGCCTCGAGCAGCGGACGGCCGGCGACCGCCTCGAGCAGCCGCAGGTGCGACGAGCGGGGTTCGTGCCAGCCGGTCAGCAGGCCGTCGAAGCCGCGGACCCCCCGGTCGGGGGTGATCTCCACGTCGGTCCAGCCCTGTCCCGCGGCGACACGGCCGCCTTCGCCGGCGACGGTCTCGAGCGCACGCGCCACGGTGGTGCCGACCGCGATGACCCGGTGCCCGTTCGCGCGGGCGGCGTTGATCCGCTCGGCGGTCGCCGCCGGCACGCGGTACCACTCCGGGTAGGGCCTCTCGGAGTCCTCCTGCGAGGAGACGCCGGTGTGCAGCACGAGCGGGGTGATCCCCACGCCGGCGGCCACCAAGGTGGTGACGAGTTCTGCGGTGAACGCCCGGCCGGCGCTGGGCGACTCGGCGCTGCCGGGAGCGACGGCGAAGACCGTCTGGTACGCGGCCAGCGGCCAGATGCGCCCATGCGTGCGGTAGCGGATGGGGTGGCCGTGTCGGTCCAGGTAGGCGTGCAGCGGCTCGGGCAGTGCCAGGGTCGCCTCCCACAGGCGGGCGCCGCCGTGCGCGGCTGGACGAAAGGCCTCGTGCAGGTCGAGGCGCCCGCCGGCGGGCAGCGCGAGCCGCTCGCCGGCGCGGGCCTCGCGAAACGGCGTGCTGCCCGACCCCGCGGGCACGCGCAGCTCCACCAGCCAGCGCCGGCCCCCGGGCACGGGCCCCGAGACGTGGGTGCGCAGCACCGTGCCGTCGCCCCGGGTGGCCGGCAGGGCGGCGGGCAGGGTCGCGGAGGTGTTCACCACGAGCAGGTCGCCGGGATCGAGGATGCCCGGAAGGTCGCGCAGCCGGGCATGCCTCAGCTGTTCGCCCCCCAGCCGCCCGTCGGCACGGGAGGCGACGAGCAGCCGCACGTCGTCGCGTCCCCGGCCCTGCGCCTCGGGCGGGGCGTCGGCGTCCAGCTCGGCGGGCAGGGTGAAGTCGATCACCTCGTCCGCCGCCACGGCGGTCATGGCGTCACCGCCGGGGCCGGTGCGAGCGCGCGGGCCTCGTAGCGGCCGCTGGGCAGGTCTCCGTCGACCAGGCGGCGCAGGCCCGGCACGCTGTCCTCCGGAGGCGGGCGGTCGGAGATGTCCTCGCCGGGGAAGGCCTCGGCCTGCATGCGCGTGTTCATGTCACCGGGATCCACCGCGTAGACGCGCAGGTCGGGTCGCTCAGCCGCCAGGATCGCGGTGAGCTGCTCGAGCGCCGCCTTCGACGAGCCGTAGCCTCCCCACCCCGCATAAGGCTCACGGGCGGCGTCCGAGGTGATCGCGATGACCGCTGCGCCGGGGTTCAGCCTCGGCAGCGCCAGCTGGAGCAGGCGCAGGGGCGCCACCACGTTCGTGCGGTACACCGACTCGAGCACGTCGATCGGGTAGTCGGCCAGCGCCGGCTGCGGGCTCGGGCCGAGCAGGCTCGCGTTGTTGACCACCACATCGAGGTCGCCGAGGTCATCGGCCGCGGCGAGCAGCGCCCGGCGGTGGCCCTCGTCGGTGACGTCACCGGGCACCGCGTGGATCCCCGGGTGATCGCGGGTGGCGACGGCCAGGGCGGTGGCGTCACGACCGTCGGTGAGGACCTCCCAGCCGTCCGCGGCGAGGCTCGCGGCCAGGGCGAGGCCGAGACCCCGTGAACCGCCGGTGACCAGGGCGACGCGGGGGGGCTTGTGCATGACGGGCTCCTTGATCGCTGGTGCCCGCACGGTAGGAGGCGGGCGCCCACGCCACCTCCGCCCCAGGACCCAACCCGCCTCGTCCGCAGGTCCTACGCCCCTTCGGGCCGCACGAGCCCCTCGCGGACGGCGTACAGCGCCGCCTGGGTGCGGTCGGTGACGCCGAGCTTGGCGAGCACGTTGGACACGTGCGTCTTCACCGTTTTCTCGGTCACGTCCAGCTCCCGGGCGATCAGCCGGTTGGTCAGCCCCCGCGCCAGGAGCTCGAGGACCTCGCGTTCACGGGGGGTGAGGTCGTCGGCGGCCGAGGCGGCGCGGGGCTGTGCGACCTCGCGCATGACCGCCCCGGCCGCCCGAGGATGCAGCAGCGCCTCGCCGCGGTGCACGGCGCGGATGGCCGCCTCGAGGTCGGCGGGCTCGGCGTCCTTGAGCAGGTAGCCGGCGGCGCCGGCGCGCACCGCGGGCACCACCTGGTCGGCTTCGGCGAAGCTGGTCAGCACGACGATGCGGGTCGCAAGCTCCAGCACGGCAGCCTGCCGGAGCACCTCCAGGCCCCCCGTGCCGGGCATGACCAGGTCTACCAGGGCGACGTCGGGTCGCAGGTGGCGCAGCTTACGCAGGGCCTCGTCGCCGTCGGCCGCCTCGCCGACGACCTCCAGGCCCTCCCGCGACGACAGGAACGCGCGCAGCCCCTGCCGCACGACGGGGTGGTCGTCGACGACGAGGATGCGGATGGCGTCAGCCATGCGCCCCGCCGGTGTGGGCGGGCACCTGCAGGCGCACGATGGTGCCGGCCCCGGGCGACGAGTCGATCGTCAGGCGCCCGCCCAGGGCCTGGGCCCGGTCGCGCATCGACGTCAGGCCGAGCCGGGTGCTCCGCACGGCGGGGTCGCTCGGGTCGAACCCCACGCCGTCGTCGCGCACGGTGACGTCGATGCCGTCCTCCGACGCGACGATCGAGACGTCGACACGGGTGGCGGCGGCGTGACGCACGGCGTTGTGCAGCGCCTCCTGCGCGACGCGGAAAACCTGCCGTTCCCGCTCGGTGTCGAGCCGACGGTCGCCGTCTGTCCGCAGTCCGATCTCGACGTGATGGACCCGCCGGATGACCTCGACGTGGGTCTGCAGGGCGGCGATCAGCCCGTCGGCGGCGAGGTCGGCGGGACGCAGGTCGACGATCAGGGAGCGCAGCTCGGCCAGCGTCTCGCGGGCCAGGGCCTGCATGGTGCGGATGTGCGCCTGCGCGGCCGCCGGGTCGTCGGCGACGGCGCCTGCCGCGGCCTCGGCGGTGAGGTTCAGGCTGAACAGCTTCTGGGTCATCGCGTCGTGGAGCTCCCGGGCGAGGGCGGCGCGCTCCTCGACCATCGTCAGCTCCCGCGTGCGCTCCCAGAGCCGGACGTTGTCGATCGCCACGGCCGCGTGCGCGGCCAGCAGCTCGATCACCTCCTGGTCGGCGTCGGTGAACGCCGCACCGTCCTCCTTGTCGGTCACGTAGATGGCGCCGATGACCGCGCCGTCGGACACGATCGGGACGCCGAGGAACGAGCGCATGTCCGGGTGCGCGGGCGGCCAGCCCCAGAAGCGGGGGTCGCGGGTGATGTCGGGCGCGCGAAAGGACTGCCGCTCGCCGAGCATCGCGCCGAGCAGGCCGTGGGTGCGGGGCAGCGGCCCGATGGCGGCGATCTCGGCGTCGGACAGCCCGGTGGTCAGGAACTGGGCGAACCCGCCTTCCCCGTCGGGGATGCCCAGCGCGGCGTAGCGGCCGCCGGCGAGTGTGCGCGCCGCCTCGACGAGGCGGCGCAGGACCGGCTCGGCGGTGCGCTCCGCGGCAATCGCGAGCACGGCGTCGCTCATCGCGGAGAACGCGGGGGCCCCGCCGGCGGGGCGGGCGTCGGTCACACCCGAACGATAGCGCCGGATGAACGCAGTTCAGTCGAACGGCGACTCGGCGGCCACGGTGCCGAGGTACCAGACGTGGTCGGCACCGACGTGGCAGCGCTCGAGGCGTTCGGACCCACCGCTGCGGGAAGCCGTGAAGTAGACGGTGTCCCCGCCATGGGCCACGACACCTCCCGAGGCGTCGATGAGCTGGACCTCACCGGCGCCGTCGTCGACGAAGCCGGCACGAAAGCCCGTCGGCCATCGGATCGCCTGCGGCCCTTCCTCCGTCTCGATCCAGACGCAGCCCCCGTCGAGCTCGGCATCGCCGACCAGGATCCCATCGCGCAGACCGGGCGGCAGGTACTCCAGCTCATGCGCGGGCAGGTCCACCAGGCGGGCTGACGGGTCGGGGGCGGGCAGGGACGCGTCTCCCGGCATCGACAGCTCCTCGTCGACGGTGGTGGCGGCGGGCTCCGACGGCCTGGGCTCTGACACGCCTGCCAGGACGGCGCCGTCCAGGGAGAAGCCGCCCCCCTCTGCGGCCCAGACCACCACGCCGAGCGACAGCACGATGATGTTGCAGGCCACGATCACCTGGATGAGACGCCGTTCCCGCATGTGCTCGCTTCCTCGATCCTCGCAGCCGACCGCGACAGCCTAGGGGATCTTGGCCTCGGGTAGGTGTTCCGCATCATCTCCAACGGCCCTTTTCCACAGCCTCGAAGGGGTCCGGCCGTGACGGCGCCGCCCGTTGGCGGCAAGGTCCAGTGAGCCGGACGAGCAGGAGGGACTGGAGATGGCGCGGATACCCGGAGCGGAGCAGGCGCGGGTGTACGCCGCCGCGCAGCGGTTCGTCGAACGGGCGCTGCGACGCAACGGCAGCGTCTTCTCCTCAGGCCGTACGTCCACGTGCTGTTCGCGGCCGACCTGTCCCCCACGACCAAACGGCACCTGGTCCAGGCGACGCTCGCGCGGTCGTCGTCGCCCCCGCGGGTCGGCGCACCGCTGGACGCAGCCCTGGACGCGGGGTTGGCGGGAACGGGTGTGGCCTTCAAGAGGCGACGGCTGTCGCAGCTGCAGCTCCTGGTCGATGCCGTGCGCCTCTGGAAGACGCTGAGACGCCCCCTGCGCGAGGAGCTGCTGGCCGACGGCGACGGCTTCCGGCGATGGCTTGCCGAGGTGCCCTGCGACGGCGCCGCGGCGCAGCGCGAGGCGCTCCTGCATCTGGTGCACCCCGACGCCTTCGAGCCGATCGTTTCCCCGCGGGTGAAGCGGCGCATCGTCGCCGCCTACGCCGCCGAACGGTCCGACGACAGCGAGGAAGGCGCCGACGTGGACGTCGCCCTCCGCGGGCTCCGGGCAGCGCTGGAGCCCGAGCACGGCCCCGGCTTCGCGTTCGTGGACCTGGTTGACGTCCGCTGAGCCTGCCGGCCCGCGACGGGCCGTCGGCGTGGGGCGGCGGCAGACCGTCGGTGTCCGACGGGCGGCGGGCCGTCGGTGTCGGGCCTGGATCCCCGGAGCGGGCTGTTGCGAAATGCAGGGTGTGGCGGCTGCTGTTTGTCATGATGCGGGGCATGGCTAACACGTATCTGCCTGTGGACCGTGACCAGGTGTTTT
>Ga0247713_1001189_pt1 | contig 13407 bp, 13 predicted proteins | sample 21E_NmetaG_FD_189936 | JGI IMG/M metagenome (GOLD analysis project Ga0247713, IMG submission 189936) | Soil microbial communities from hillslope of Landscape Evolution Observatory, University of Arizona, Oracle, AZ, United States - 2-1-E_N | ecosystem: Engineered > Artificial ecosystem >... | reverse complement strand
CTCCTCATCGTCGCCGGCGGCCTGCGGTTTCACCGTCTCGACGAGCCGCCGCGCATCTACTTCGACGAGGTCTACTACGTCACCGACGCGCGGTCACTGCTGGAGCTCGGGACCGAGCGCGGGTTTTCCGTACACCCCCCGCTGGGCAAGTGGATCATCGCCGGCGGCATCGCGACGTTCGGCGATCACCCCTTCGGCTGGCGTGCCACCGTGGCCGTTGCGGGCACGCTCACCGTCCTGGCGACCTACCTGGCGGGCCTGCGGCTGTTCCGCCGGCGCGGCGTGGCGGCACTGGCGGCCGTGCTGCTGGCCGTCGACGGGCTGGCGTTCACGATGAGCAGGATCGCGATGCTCGATGCGTTCCTGGCGCTGTTCGTCGTCGTCGGCTTCTGGCTCCTCGTGGTCGACCGGGATGGGCAGTGGGCCGCCGCGCCCCACGTGGAGGACGGGCCGCACGGTCGCCTGCCGCGCGTCCGGCACCCGTACCGGTGGCTCGCCGGACTGGCGTTCGGCCTCGCCCTCGCCACCAAATGGTCGGCGGTGCTCGCCATCGGCGCGGCCGGGCTGCTGGTCATCGGCAGCGAGCTCGCCTGGCGCCATAGGGCGACCGGCTCCCCTTGGACCCGGGTGTGGGCGCCGGCGGTGACGACGTTCGGTGCGCTGATCGCCGTGCCCGTCGCCCTCTACGTCGCAAGCTACGCCGGGTGGTTCGCGAACTTCCCCGAGACGCGCCTGGGGGAGGGGCGCTGCCCGCCGGGGGAGCCCTGCGACGTCGGACCCGGTGACATCGCCCGCGCATGGGTCGGCGAGCAACGAGCGATCCTGCGCTACCACCAGGCCCTGGACGAACCCCACCCCTACCGGTCGCCGGCGCAGGAGTGGCCGGTGCTGCGCCGACCTGTGGCCTACCACTACGAGACGTGTGACCCGGGCGAGGCGGACTGCACGATCCCGCGCGGGACCGTCGCCCACATCGTCGGGCTCGGCAATCCGGCGCTGTGGTGGCTCTCGCTCCTGGCGTATCCGGGTCTGCTCTGGCTCGGCATGCGCCATCGCGACTGGCGCGCCTGGGCGGTGCTGGCCTTCCTCGGCGCCCAGTACGTGCCCTGGCTGCTCGCCCGCCGGCCGCTGTTCCTGTTCTACCTGACGCCCGTCGTGCCGTTCATGGCGCTGGCGCTGGCCTTTTGCGCCGGCCGCCTCGCCGAGCGCCGGTGGCTGCGCTGGACGCCATGGGCGGTGGCGGCCGCCGCAGGCGCGACCTTCGCCTTCTTCTACCCCATCTACGCGGCGTTGCCCATCGACCTCGAGGCATGGCAGCTGCGGATGTGGTTCGACCGCTGGATCTGAAGCGGTGGGCCATCAGGCCCTCGAGTAGCGAAGCGGTAGGGGCCCCCCATCAGGCGGGGGCATCCTCGACGACCCGCATGGGTAGCGACCGGCCATGACGCGACGCCCCGCACGCATCCTGATCGCAGGAGCCGGCTACATCGGCCTGTACGCCGCCCTGACCCTTGAGCAACGGCTCGGCGCGCACGAGACCGCCATCACGCTCGTGACCCCGAACAACTTCATGCTGTATCAGCCACTGTTGCCCGAGGTCGCGTCGGCCACCATCGAGCCCCGCCATGCGGTGGTGCCGCTGCGCAAGGTCCTCCACCGCACCCGCCTGCTGGCCGGCCGGCTGACCGGCCTGGAGCACGAGATCCGCCGTGCCGAGATCAAGCCCGCCGACGGTGACCCGCGGACGGTGGAGTACGACCACGTGGTGCTCGGTCTGGGCTCGCTGTCTCGGATTCTGCCCGTCCCGGGCCTCAAGGAGAACGCGGTGGGGTTCAAGTCCATCGAGGAGGCGCTGTACCTGCGCAACCACGTGCTCGGCCGCATGGAAGCCGCCGACGCCACCCGCGACGAGGACGTCCGCCGGCGAGCGCTCACCTTCATCGTGGTCGGCGGCGGCTACACCGGGGTGGAGGCGCTGGCCGAGCTGGAGGACATGGCCAGGGCCGCCTGCGACTACTTCCCCACCATCACGCCGGGGGACCTGCGCTGGGTGCTCGTCGAGGCAACGGAGCGGATCCTGCCCACCGTCGACGAAAGCCTCGCGAACTACGCCCTGGAGCTGTTGCGCGCCCGCGACATCGAGGTCTACCTGGAGACCCTCCTGGAGTCCGTGGAGGCCGGGGTCCAGCGCCTGTCCAACGGCGAGACGATCGGGGCCGACACGCTCGTCTGGGTCGCGGGTGTCCAGCCTCATCCGCTACTCGCGGAGCTCGGCTTTCCCACGACCGAAGACGGGCACGTCAAGGCCGACGAGTACCTTCGTGTGCGAGGTGTGCAGGGGGCGTGGACCGGCGGCGACGGCGCGGCCGTGCCGGACCTCGTCGGAGGGGGCACCGTCCCGCCCACGGCGCAGCACGCACAGCGTGAGGGCACCCACATCGGTGAGAACCTCGTGGCGACGCTGCGCGGAGCACCGCTGGAGGAGTTCCGCCACAAGAGCCTCGGGGAGATGATCACCCTCGGACGGCGAAAGGGCGTCGCCGACATCATGGGTCGCCATGTGCGCGGGACGCTTCCCTGGGCGCTGCGCCGTGCGTACTACCTGTCGTCCATCCCCTCGACCTCCAGCAAGCTGCGGATCATGGCCGACTGGCTCGTCGGCCTGCCCTTCCGCCGCGACTTCGTCCACCTCGCGCCACTGGCGGGGCCGGACGAGGCACTGACGGAGGCCAAGAGCGAGGACTCCGCCTGACCCCCCCGGTGCCGGCGGCGCTCCTGCCGGACGAAGATTCCTGCGAATGCGCGGGTTTCTTGCAGCCGGCGCCCGGTTCTGCCTTCCTGACCGCAGGGGTCGGCCTACTTTCCCGCACATGCGAAGGAAAGTTGGCGGAGGAAGCCCGTCGGATCACCGCGACTCGGCGCCATCACACCAGGTGACGCTGGAACCACTCGACCGCGACCCTGTCGACGGCCGCCGCGTGCGGTGACTGCGGCGCCGTCTCCATGCCGGGTTCGTCGGCCAGGGCGTGGCCCATCCCCGCGATGGTGGTCAGCTCGGCACAGGCACCGCGGTGCTGGCGCAACGCGTCACGGAGCCCGGCAGCAGCGTCGCGGAACTCGGCGTCGTCGTCCTCGCCGACGGCCAGGAGCACCGCCGCGTCGGGCGGGAACTCCGGAGCGCGCGCCACGAAGTCCAACCGGGCCGCGACGGCGTGTGCGGCGTCCGACCAGCGGTAGGTGAACCCGAAGCGCCTCGCCATCGCTTCGACGGCTCTCCGCAGCTGCACGACCGGGCTGACGAGGACGGCCGCGCGGACCGGGACCGGCCCCTCGACGAGCACGAGCTGCGCCACGGCCGCCCCGATCGACCCGCCCATCAGGCCCACGAGGTCGCCGTCGAGCCGGAGCTGCTCGTGCAGTGCCTTCAGAGCGGCGGGCAGCTCCCGGGCGGCGCCGTAGACGACCGGCTGCTGCAGGTCGAGCACGGCGTCGGAGTAGCCGAGCGCCATGAGCTCCTCGAACCCGCCGGGCGGCAGGCGAGAGCCGCTGAGCGGCAGCCCGAGGTAGATGCGCCAGGCGTCGAGTCCGGCCAACGGCAGCGCCGCGGCGAACGCGGTCTCGGTGCGCGGGGGATCCATCAGGTGCCAGGCCAGGACGATCGGTGCGCCGGGCCTGGGGCCACCGGGAGGAGCGGTGGCGACGAACGGCACGCCGGCCGCGAGGCCCGTGATCGGCCGATCCGCGGCGGCGGCTTCCGTACGGTCGGATCCAAGCGGCGTTGTCGGTTTCACGTCGTCTCCTCGAGTCGAGTTGTACGCCGTCCAATATACATGGACGCTGTACAGTTCGCAAGGTGCCCCGATCACGCAGCCCCGGCCAGCGCGCCGGCCTCACCCGGGCCCGGGTTGTGTGGTCTGCGCGCCAGCTGCTCGAGCGGGAAGGCCCCGACGCGCTGACGATGCGCGCGCTGGCCCACCAGCTCGGCGTGAGCCCCAACGCGCTGTACAGCCATGTGGAGCACAAGACCGCCCTCATCGACGAGATCCTCGACGATGCGCTGGCCGAGGTGCAGGAGCCCGTCGAGGACGACGGTGATCCCGTCGCCGCCCTGCACGCGATGATGACGTCGACGTTCCAGGTCCTCCTGGCGCATCCGAGCCTCGTGCCGCTGTACGTCGCCCGCCAGGGGGCGCGGGGAGCAAACGCCCGTCGTCTTGGCGAGCTGATGCTGGCCCTGCTCGAGCGCACAGGGGTGACGGGCACCGCCGCCCGCGAGGCGCAGCGCGTCCTGATCGTCTACGCGATCGGGTTCGCAGCCTTCGGCACCCGCCCGCCGCTCGAGGTGGACGGGGTGGTCCCCACCGCGGAGCTCGCGGGGAACTTCGACAGCGGACTGCGCTGGCTGCTCGCGGGCATCACCGCCGAGAAAAGCCAGGCGGTCTAGTCTAGTGTCCTCCGGCGGCCGCAGACGCCGGCCGTGGGACCGCGGCGAATCCTGACAGCTTCAACCAGCTCGGCAGCTGACGACGCACGGTGGCCGGCGCGTGCACCGTGACCCATCCTGCACCGACTGCCCGCTCCCAGTCGAGCTCACCGAGCCAGACGCGGGTCAGTGCCTCGAGCGATGCCTCGATCCGTGCCGTGACCTCGTGGCCGGGATCGGTGTGGCACAGGTCGACCTCTCCGTCAGCGGCCACCACCCACCAGTCACGGGCGCCCTGCCGGGCGTCGCGAATATGGAAGGCCAGCACGGTCCGTGCGTCGGGCATCGCCTCGAGATCGAGGTTGCGATGGACATCCCACAGCAGGAGGTGGGGATCGAGGTGCTCGTCGCCCAGCTGGGGCACCCAACGAGTGCCCCAGACCCCGAGGGCCTCGACGACGCTCCGGAGCTCCTCGCCCGCAGGAGTGAGCAGGTATTCGACGCGGTTGCCGTCCTCCCGCCGCTCGACCACCCCAGCACGGACCAACGTTTGCAGCCGCTTGGACAGCAGCGCCGGCGACATCCGCGGCACACCGCGGCGCAGCTCGTTGAAGTGCCGGCTGCCGCAGAGCAGCTCACGGACCACGAGCATGGTCCAGCGCTCGTCGAGCAGCTCCATCGCCTTGGCCACCGGGCAGAACTGCCCATAGGTGCCCATCACCCCTCCAGTCCCGGCGCGTCGCGCCGCCGGAAGCCGACGCTACGCCTTTTCGGGGTCCCCTGACCAGTGCAGCCGGACCCACCGAGCGATACAGAACCAGTACTGGTCTGGGAGGTCGCCAGCCACCACGCTCGTTCGAGGAGACAGCACTGCGTCCGCCGAGTCGGCCGCATCGCGAAGGGCAAGCCAACATGACCACGATCGCCACCGAACCCGCCATCCAACAACAGGCTCCACTGCTCATCAGCCACATCGCCGGCTACGTCGGCCACCGCACCATCGCGCTCGGGTTGCGCAGCGGCCTGGTGGGTGCGCTGGCCGTGGCCGACGGCGGCCTGACCGCGGACGACCTCGCCGAGGCGCTCGAGCTCGACCCCTTCTACGTGGCGGTGTGGTGCCGCGCCGCGCTGGCCTCCGGGCTCTGCGACCGTGACGGCGAGCGGTACCAGCTCGCGTCCCACATGGACACGCTGCTGCTCGACACCGCCTCGCCTGCCTACGTCGGCGGGGTGTTCACCGTGCTCGAGCAGCGTGAGGTCTTCGACCGCTTCGAGGAGCACCTGTCCTCCGGCGAGCGGCTGTGGTGGGACGAGTGCAGCCCCGAGTGGATCGCCGGGGTGGCGGGGACCGGTACTCCCTTCTACACGCGGCTGGTCCCTGGCGGCGTGGAGCAGGTCCCCGGTCTCAGCGAGCGACTCGCGGCCGGGTGCCGGGTCGTGGACACGGCCTGCGGGTCGGGCGCAGGGGTCGTCCGCCTGGCGCAGACTTACCCGGCATGCGAGATCGTCGGCGTCGACGGCGACGCCCATTCGTTGTCGCTCGCAGCCAAACGCGTCGAACAGGCGGGCGTCCAGGAGCGCGTCCAGCTGGTCGAAAGCCCGCTGGAGGACATGGGTCTCGACGAGCCGGCGACCCTGGTGATCAACAACATCTCGATGCACGAGTGCCGTGACATCGACCGCGTCACCGACAACGTCGCCGCCGCGCTCGTGCCGGGCGGCTGGTTCGTGATCTCGGACTTCCCGTTCCCGGACACGATCCAGGGACTCCGCACGCCGCCCGGGCGGGTCATGGCCGGCATCCAGTTCTTCGAGGCGCAGATCGACGACCAGCTGCTGCCTCGGCGTGCCTACGACGACCTGCTCGCACGCCACGGCTTCACCGACCTCGGCTCGCTCGACCTCACACCGATGCACGCGCTGACCTGGGGACGAGCCAGTGACTGAACGCGACGCGTGCTCGACCACGCGCCCCACCGACAGAGAGGAGAGAGCCCGATGACCGACGGACCTGTGCAGGACTTGCTGGGACGCGTGCGTGGTCACGTGCTGGTCACCGGAGACCAGGACTACGACCAAGCGCGCCGGGTGTACAACGCCATGTTCGACCGGCGGCCTCTGGCGGTGGTGCGGGCGGTGGATGTTGCCGACGTGCGGGCTGCTGTGGACACGGCACGCACCTCAGGGCTGGAGCTGGCCGTACGGGGTGGAGGCCACAGCGTGCCTGGCTTCGGCACGGTGGACGACGGTATCGCTGTGGACCTCAGCGCGATGAAGGGGATCCGCATCGATCCTGAAGCGGGGGTCGCGCACGTGCAGGCCGGGTGCACCTGGGGTGATCTCAATCACGCCACGTATGACTTCGGTCTCGCGACGACCGGCGGGATCATCTCCACGACAGGAGTGTCGGGACTGACCTTGGGAGGGGGCATCGGCTACCTGGCACGCGCGCACGGCCTGTCGTGTGACAACCTGCGCTCGGCTGACGTGGTCCTTGCCGACGGCTCCTTCGTCACCGCCGGCCCGGACGAGCACGACGACCTGTTCTGGGCCCTGCGCGGGGGCGGGGGCAACTTCGGCGTCGTGACCTCCTTGGAGTTCGACCTGCATCCGGTGCGCGACATCTACGGCGGGCCCATGTTCTTCGAGCTCGACGCCGCCGAGGAGCTGCTGCGCACCTTTCGCGAGTGGCTTCCCCAAGCACCCCGCGAGATGGGGGGCTTCCCCGCCTTCCAGATCGCGCCGCCGTTGCCGTTCATCCCCGAGGAGCGCCACGGACAGCCCTTCATCCTCTTCGTGGCGTGCTTCAACGGCCCCGACGAGGAGGGCGAACGGCTGCTGTCGGCGTTCCGCGACGTCGCTCAGCCGGTTGCCGAGCACGTCGGGCGGATGCCCTACCCGGCCTTGAACAGCGCCTTCGACGCACTGGTGCCGCCGGGGCTGCAGCACTACTGGAAGGCCAGCTTCCTGCCCGAGCTCAGCGACGAGGCCATCGCGGCCCATCTGTCGCACGGCCCGAAGGTGCCGGCGGTCCAGTCCACGGTCCACCTCTATCCGCTCGACGGCGCGGTCCACGACGTCGCGCAGGATGAGACGGCCTTCGCCTACCGCGACGCGGACATCGCCCAGGTGATCGCCGGCATGTGGCCCGACCCGGGCGACAACGCCGACAACATCCGCTGGGTGCGCGACTACTACGCGGCCCTCGAGCCGCACTCGTCGGCGGGCGGCTACGTCAACTTCATGGCCGAGGACGATCAGGACCGCGTGCGGGGCAATTACCGGGACAACTACGACCGGCTGGTCGACATCAAGAAGCGCTACGACCCCGACAACCTGTTCCATCTGAACCAGAACATCAAGCCCGATACGGAAGCCTGACCACCCACCGCGGTGCCGGGCGGTCGCGCAGCGACCGCCCGGCACCTGATGATGAGGTGTCGCCTACGGCCGGCTGGCCAAGCCGAACGCGGTTGCGAGCCCGGATGTCAGTGCCCCCAGCACGACGACACGCTTGGGGACCTCCCCGGTCATCGCCGCCAGTGCGTTAGCGGTTGCGTCGACCCCCGCGATGACCGGCAGCTGCTTGGTGAGGACGTCGGTCCCCTGGTCGTCCGAAAGCATCGCTGCGAACGTCAGCGACCGCCCACCCACGTAGCGCACCGGATACGCCGCGCCGACGTCCTTCTCCGGGTCCAGGCCGTACAGCCGCATGGACAGCTTGGGAAACAACAGGAACATGATGCCGACCACGAGGTTGATGCCGAGGAGCGCCTTCCGCGCCGTTTCCTTGTCCATGTGCGCTCCTTCCCGCGCGACGAGAGCAACCGCGCCCTCACGGTGGCAGGCTTCGAGGCGCAGCTCAATAGATGCAAATGGCTGCTAGTCAGGTGGAGCTGTGGGGAATCGAACCCCAGGCCTCCTCGATGCGACCGAGGCGCTCTACCAACTGAGCTACAGCCCCAGCGACGCGGGTCACCTTGTCCGCGCGTAGGCGATGCTAGCAGCGCCGAAGGCCAACGGCAGGCCGGGTGCCCACCGCTACTCCCCCAACACCGCCCGACGGTGCGCATCGAGCGCGTGGCGCAGATCAGCCTGCACGGCGGCGGTGGCGAGGTCGCCGCGGGTGCGCTCGATGATGGACCGCGCGACGTCGGTCGAGCGGCGCAGTCCGCCGGTGACCCCGTCCGGATAGTCGATGGTGACGAGGACGGCGTAGATGTCGTCCATCACGGCGAGCAGCTCCTCGCAGCGCCGCAGGTTCCCGGAGCGCATCACGTCGAGCGTGTGGCGGCGCAGCTCGCCGACCGTCTCGGCGAGGCCGTTCAGGTAGGCGGCGTCATCGACTCCCAGGTCGAGCGGGCCCGGCAGCGCCTCCCCGCAGATGAGCGCCCACGTGGTGCGCGCCTCGGCGTACTCCTTCCGGGCGTCGTGCAGGAACCCGGCATGCTCGACCGCCGGGTGGCCGGCGCAGGCCCTCTGCGCTGCGACCAGCGCTGTAGCGGCCTCGTCGAGCAGCTCGAGCGCCCGCTCGCGCTCACCGCGGTGGGCGGCGCGGATGGCGTTCGCCGATGACCGCGTCGCCTGACGGGACCGGTCCAGGGAGTCCTCCCGCGCACGGTGCTTTGCCTCCAGGCGCGCCAGCACATCGCCCTGGAGGGCGGAGAGGTCCTGCACGCTCCGGGTCAGGCCCCGCCCGCGGTGCGAATGCGCACACCCGACGTCATGGGCCGGGCAGCCGGCGCGGGGGTCAGGTGGTGGACCTTGGTCTGCACCTCGTCCCGGCGGGCCCGCAGCTGTGCGAGCAGCGCGACGTAACCGACCAACGCGACATAGGCGAGCAGGAAGAGGAACCAGGCGATCCCCCCGATCCACAGCCCGAGGATCCCGGTGAGGGCGGTGGCGGCCGTAAGCGTCGTGAGCACCTGCCGGCGACGCTGCAGCGTCGCCGGCGAGGGCCGACGTGTCCCCGGCCGCCGCGGGCGGGCTTGGGAGGCGGGCGCCGAGCGGACCTGCGGCGACGGCGCGTGCACCGGCGTGGGAGGTACGACAGGGCGGCCGGACAGGCCTGATTCCCCGACACGGTCGGGGCGTTCCAGGACCACGACGTGGCCTCCGGGCATCGGTCGGACGGGTGCAAGCCTGCTCATGCTCAGCTCGAATGCGTTGACGGAGTTCAACGGCGATCCGTAGCGGCGTTCCCGCCACGCGCCAGGGAGCAGTATCAGAGCCCAGAGTCCACCGAGCAAGACCACGACCATCACGCTCATGGGCGGTCACCGTAGTGGACGGCGCCGCCGATACGAAGGATCTCGGGCGACACCGCCGGATGCGGCCCTCATGCGCCTAAATCTCTGCCGGTCACCGCCCTCTCCTTGACCGTGCGCCCAGCGCACGCAGGGTTCACCTGCGGTGGTCGCCGCCGTGCAGCTGATCGACGGCGTGGCGCAGGGCGGGGAGCAAGACCTGCAGATTCTCACCGGCGGCCTTCGGCGAGCCCGGCAGGTTGATCACGAGCGTGGCGTCGCGCACACCCGCCACCGCTCGCGACAGCATGCCCATGGGGGTCACCGCAAGAGACGCTGCCCGCATCGCCTCCGCCACTCCGGGCACGACCCGGTCGACCACGTCGAGGGTCGCCTCCGGCGTCTCGTCGCGCGGGTGCAGCCCGGTGCCCCCGTTGGTGATCACCACGTCGGCGTCCTCGCACGCGGCCACGATCGCGTCCGCCACGGTCTTGCGACCGTCGGGGACGACCACGGGATCAGCCACCTCGAAGCCGGCGCCGGCCAGCAGCGCCACCACCCGGGGTCCGGCCTCGTCGGCGTACACACCGCCCGCCGCCCGGGTGGACACGGTGACCACGGCGGCCTTCATGGCGTGCCACCATCGGTCGCCGGGTTCGCTTGCGGGTCGCGGATCCAGTCCCCCCTCTGCCCCCCGGTCTTCTCGTGGAGCGCGACGTGCTCGATCACCACGCCCCGCTCGACTCCCTTGACCATGTCGTACAGCGCCAGCGCCGCCGTGGTCGCGGCCACGAGCGCCTCCATCTCCACCCCGGTCCGATCGGCGGCCTGCGCCTCGGCCGACACGGTCACGAGGCCCGCAGCCGCATCGACGTCCACCTCGACGTCGACGCGCGACAGGGCGACGGCGTGGCAGAGCGGGATGAGCTCCGGCGTGCGCTTGGCGGCGAGGATGCCTGCGACGCGGGCGACGCCCAGCGCGTCACCCTTGGGCAGCCGGCCTTCGCCGAGCAGTGCGGCCGTCGACGGACGCATCCGCACCAGCGCGCGGGCCACGGCGCGCCGGGTGGTCACCTCCTTGTCCCCGACGTCGACCATGCGCGCCCGTCCCTGGGCGTCCAGATGCGTCAGCCGCTCCTGGCTCACGCCGTGCTTCCGAGCTCGTCGGTGAGCAGGTGCACGACCACCGTCTCCCCGGCCGCGACCCGGGTGATGTCGGCGGGCACCTCGGCCAGCCCGTCGGCGTCCACCACGCTGCGCAGGATGCCGCTGCCCTGCTCACCGGTCGGACGAGCCCTCCAGCCGGCCGAGGTGTGTTGCAGCCTGACCCGCACGAACTCGACCTTGTGCGGGGGGCTGGCCACCTCGACCTCCATGACGGCCTGCACCCGGGGGCGGTTCAGATCTGGGCGGCCCTGCATCCGCCGCAGTGCCGGACGCACGAACACCTCGAAGCTCACGTAGGCGCTGACGGGGTTGCCGGGTAGCCCGAAGCAGGGGACGGACTGGCGTGACTGGGCGGTGCCGGCCAGGAACCCGAAGGCCTGCGGCATGCCCGGACGGATGCCGACCTTGGCGAAGGCAACGTCGCCGAGCTCCGCGAGGACCTTCTTCACCAGGTCGTAGCGCCCGGCGCTGACCCCCCCACTCGTCACGAGCATGTCGGCGTGGCTGAGCGCACCCTCGAACGCCTCGGTCAAGGCGCGCCGGTTGTCCGGCACGATCGCCTGACGAAACGCGGTCGCGCCCGTCTCCCGCGCCAGCGCGGTCAGGGTGTAGGAGTTCGTGTCGCGGATCTGCCCCGGCTCGAGCGGGACGCCGGGCTCGACGAGCTCGTCACCGGTGGAGATCACCGCGACCCGTGGACGGGGGTGCACCAGGACGAGCGCCCGGCCGACCGCGGCCAGCATCCCGATGTCGGCGGACCGCAGTCGCCGACCCGCCTTGAGCACCGTCTCCCCCTTGGTCACGTCCTCCCCAGCGGCACGGATGTGCGCAGCCGGTTGGGCACGGGCGCGAAGGCGCACCCAGCCGTCGGTCTCCACGGTGTCCTCCACGGGTACGACCGCGTCAGCACCGGGAGGTACCGGTGCACCGGTCATGATCGCGACCGCCTGGCCCCGTCCCACCTCGGGCGGGTCGCCGGCGCCGGCTGCGACCTCGCCGATGACCTGCAGGACCTCGCCGGCGCCGGTGTCGCCCGCGCGGACGGCGAACCCGTCCATGGCCGAGTTCGCAAAGCCGGGGACGGGGGCGGGCGCCACGATGTCCTCGGCGAGCACGCTGCCGTGCGCCTCCAGCAGGCGCAGCTCGATGGGGTCGAGCGCCCCAACGCGCGCGAGCACGTCACGTCGGTAGTCCCCGAGGGAGACAAGCTCGGCGGGGTCGCCGTGGGAGTGGTGAGCACCATCCCCCCGTGTCGCCTCAGGCGTGGTCACGAGCCTCAGAACCCCTTGACGTAGTGCGCGAGGAACTCGCGGAACTCCGGCCCGAGGTCCGGACGCTGGCACGCGAGCTCCACGGTCGCCCGCAGATACTCCTCCTTGCTCCCGACGTCGTAGCGCACGCCGGTGAACTTGACCGCCCTGATGGGCTCCTCCCGGCATTGCGCCTTCATCGCGTCGGTCAGCTGGATCTCCCCGCCGCGGCCCGGTCGAGTCCGGGAGATGTGATCGAAGATGTCGGGTGTGAGCACGTAGCGGCCGATGACGCAGAGCCTGCTTGGTGCGTTGGCCTTGCCCGGCTTCTCGACCATATCGGTGACGGTGTAGACGTCGGGGGCGTCGGGGTCGGGTTGCGCGTCGATCACCCCGTACTTCGACAGCTCCTCCTCTCCGAACTCCATGACGGCGACGACGGTGCGGCCAGTCTCCTCGCACAGCGCGACCATGCGCGTCAGGAGCCGCTCGTCCTCACCGATGAGGTCGTCTCCGAGCAGGACGGCGAAGGGCTCGTCGCGGACGTGGTGGCGGGCGCAGCCCACCGCATGGCCGAGGCCGAGCGGCTGGCCCTGGCGCACGTAGTGGACGCTGGCGAGCCGCGAGACCGCCCGCACGGCGGCGAGCAGGTCCTCCTTGCCGGCGGCGGCCAGCTGCCGTTCGAGCTCAACCGCCTCGTCGAAGTGGTCTTCAAGGGCCCGCTTGCCCCGGCCGGTGACCAGCAGGATGTCGTCGAGGCCTGCCGTCACCGCCTCTTCGACGACGTACTGGATCGCCGGCTTGTCGACGACCGGCAGCATCTCCTTCGGCTGCGCCTTCGTGGCAGGCAAAAACCGCGTGCCGAGTCCCGCGGCGGGGATGACGGCCTTGCGTGCGCGCACGCTTCGTCCCTTTCGGTGGCTACCGTGGCTGGCATCCTAACCGCGGGCGTCACCCGCTACTCGGCTCGCTGTCGAGGACGTCGTCGGCTCCGACCACCCTGTTGCGACCTCGGGCCTTGGCCCGCAGCATCGCCCGGTCGGCGGTCTGGTACAGCGACTCCCGACCCTCGGAGTGTCGCGGGAAGGTCGCCACGCCGACGCTGCAGGTGACGACGACGTCCACGGCTCCGCCGTCCGGGGCGGCGCCCGGCAGAGAGATGGGGGACGCGGCGACGGCCTCGCGCATGCGCTCTGCGACCACGAGGGCGCCCTCGTAGTCGGTGTCGGGCAGGATGGCGGCGAACTCCTCGCCGTGGAGGTGTGTGATCACGTCGGGCGCGCGGGTGGCGTCGCGCAGTCGTCGACCGACTTCGGCCAGT
>Ga0247713_1001188_pt1 | contig 13411 bp, 11 predicted proteins | sample 21E_NmetaG_FD_189936 | JGI IMG/M metagenome (GOLD analysis project Ga0247713, IMG submission 189936) | Soil microbial communities from hillslope of Landscape Evolution Observatory, University of Arizona, Oracle, AZ, United States - 2-1-E_N | ecosystem: Engineered > Artificial ecosystem >... | reverse complement strand
CTGCTGGATGAGCTGGCCGGCATGCCCCGCGCGCAGCTCGCCCAGCTCATCCAGCAGCTGCAGGACCAGATGCACGAGGCTGCCCGCGACCTGCAGTTCGAGCTCGCGGCCCGGCTCCGCGACGAGGTGGGCGAGCTGAAGAAGGAGCTGCGCGGCATGGATGCCGCCGGCGTGCGCTAGTCGTCGTCCCAGGCGACGTCGAGCTCGACGCCGTAGGCCGGCCCCTCCATCCACGCCATGCCGCCGTGCCCGTCGGCCCCGCGCAGCCCGGGCCCGATCGGGGGAGCGTTCTGGTCGGCCGGCACGCCGAGCAGCGCCCGGGTGACCGACTGCGTGCTGTCGAGCAGGTCGTCGAGGGCCCGCTCGAGGTGCTCCGGAGCGACCTCCCGCAGCGGTCCGTCGGCGTCCTGCAGCGCCTCGAGCACGGCCCGGCGCAGCAGCTCCTTGACGAAGGACGCGGTCACGCCGTCGGTCCGCTCCACCACGCGCTCCCGGACGTCGGGATCCCACCGCACCGGGACGCCGGCGGAGTAGAGGTCGAGCAGCCGGCCGCGGGCGTCGGCGTCCGGCAGGCCGATCTCGACCGCGACGTCGACCCGGCCCGGCCGGGCCGCCAGCGCCGGCTCGAGGAGGTCGGCCCGGTTCGTCGTCAGCAGGAACAGCAGGTCGGCGTCCTCCGCGGCGCCGTCCATGGCGTCCAGCAGCTCGAACAGGACCGGCGCCGGCCCGGGTCCGAAGCCGCGGTCCTCCGCGACGAGGTCGACGTCCTCGAGCACGACGACGGCCGGCTGCAGGTCCCGCGCCAGCTGCGTCACCTCGCCGACCAGGTGCAGCGAGCGACCGGACAGCAGCAGCACCGTCGTCCCGGGCAGGTGCTGCACCACGTACCGGGTGGTGTGGGTCTTGCCGGTGCCCGGCGGGCCGTGGAGCAGCAGGCCCCGCTTGAGGTGCTGGCCGGCCGCGCGCAGGTCGTCCCGCCGCGCCGCCATGTCGAGGGTGTGCCGCTCGACCCGCCGCAGCACCGACTCCGGCAGGACGACGTCGTCCCGCCCGGTCGGCGCGAGCTGCGGGAAGGCGACGGCGACGCCGCCCGGCCCGACCTGGAGCTCCAGCAGCTGGCCGCGGTAGACGTTGAGGCGGCGGCGCAGGTCGGCCAGCTCGCGCAGCACGTCCTGGGCGTCGGCCGTCGGCAGGCCGGTGACCTCGACGACCAGCCGCGGGTCCTCGTGCGGCTGCGGCCCGCGGACGAGGAGCACGTACCGGCCGCGGGTGTCGGTCACGCGCAGCAGGGCCAGCTGCAGGCAGGCCAGCGTGCGGTCGGGGCCGACGGCGAGGTCGACGAGGTCGGGGGCCGACAGGCGCACCGGTGGCAGGTGGTCACCGTGGACGAGCATGGACAGGTCGAGCGGGCCGAAGTGCGGCGGCCGGCTGAGGCCCGAGACGTCGACGGCCCTTCCGGGCTCCGCCGCCCACGCGTCCAGCGCCACCTGCAGGTTCACGTGGTCGAACGGCGCGAAGCCGCGGGAGACGACCGACGTCGTCCCGCTCGCGGGACCGAGGTGCCGACGCAGCAGGCCGGTCACCTCGTTCTGCCGGCCGCCCTCCCCGGCGTGCAGCCAGTCGAGGAAGCGGCGGAAGTCGTCGGCGAAGGCGCGGGCCTGCGCCCGGTCGTCGTCGGCAGGGCCGGGGGAGGGCGTCACCGCGAGAGGACAGCACGCCCCCTCCGGCCGCGGCAACCGGGTTGGCGAGGCAGGGCAGGTGTTACCGCCGGTAGGCTCAGCCCTTCGCACCCAGGAGGACGCGCACGTGACCGCAGAGCACCACCGTCCGCTCCGCATCGCGCTGCTGTCCTACCGGAGCAAGCCGCACTGCGGCGGCCAGGGCGTCTACGTCCGGCACCTGTCCCGCGAGCTCGCCGCTCTCGGGCACGACGTCGAGGTGCTCTCCGGTCCGCCGTACCCCGACCTGGACCCCGGGCCGCGGCTGACGAAGCTGCCGAGCCTGGACCTCTACCGGGAGCCGGACCCGTTCCGCACCCCGTCCTGGCGCGAGCTGCGCAGCCCGATCGACGTGCTCGAGGTCGCGCTGATGTGGACGGCCGCCTTCCCGGAACCGCTCACCTTCAGCCTGCGCGCGTGGCGCGAGCTGGCGCAGCGTCGCGAGCGGCCCGACGTCGTCCACGACAACCAGACCCTCGGCTACGGGCTGCTGCTGCTGCAGCGGGCCGGCTTCACGGTGCTCCCGACGGTGCACCACCCGATCACGGTCGACCGCCGGCACGACCTCGCAGCCGCCACGACCCGGCTCAAGCGGGCGTCGCTGCACCGGTGGTACTCCTTCCTGCGGATGCAGGGGCGCGTCGTGCGCCGGCTGCCGGCGGTGCTCACGGTGAGCAGCAGCAGCGCCGCGGACATCGAGCGCGACTTCGAGGTGCCCGCCGAGCGGCTGACGGTCGTGCCGGTCGGCGTCGAGACCGACGTCTTCGTGCCGCCGACGGCGCCGCGGGTGCCCGGCCGCATCGTCGCCACCGCCAGCGCCGACGTGCCCATCAAGGGCGTCGTCCCGCTGCTCGAGGCGGTCGCCAAGCTGCGCACAGAGCGCGACGTCGAGCTCGTCGTCGTCGGGCGCCCGCGCGGGGGCGGGGTGGTGCTGCGCGCCATCGACCGCCTGGGCATCGGCGACGCCGTCCGCTTCGTCTCCGGGCTGGCCGAGCAGGAGCTGGTCGACCTGTTCGGCTCCGCCGAGGTCGCGGTCGTGCCCAGCCTCTACGAGGGCTTCAGCCTGCCGGCGGTCGAGGCGATGGCCTGCCAGACGCCGCTGGTGGCCAGCGCCGCCGGCGCCCTGCCGGAGGTGGTCGGCCCGCACGGCGAGACCGCGCTGCACGTCCCGCCCGGCGACCCCGAGGAGCTGGCCGCCGCGATCGGCCGCCTGCTCGACGACCCCGATCTCGCCGCCCGCATCGGGGCCGCCGGCCGGGAGCGCGTCGTCGAGCACTTCACGTGGCGGGCGGTGGCCGAGGCCACGGTCCGCTGGTACCGCACCGCTCTGGAGGACGCCCCGTGCTGACCGTCGACTTCGACCGCTTCCCCGTCGGCCCCGGCCACCGGGTGCTGGACATGGGCTGCGGCGGCGGCCGCCACGCCTTCGCCCTCTACCGGCGGGGCGCAGACGTCGTCGCGCTCGACATGGACGCCGCCGAGCTCAAGGACGTCTCGGCGATGTTCGGGGCGATGGCGCTCGAGGGCGAGGCGCCGGAGGGTGCCACGGCGACCGCCCTGCGAGGCACCGCCTACGGGCTGCCGTTCGCCGACGCCAGCTTCGACCGGATCATCGCCGCCGAGGTCCTCGAGCACCTGCCGGAGGACCGCCGCGCCATGGCCGAACTGTTCCGGGTGCTCAAGCCGGGCGGCCTGATGGCGGTGACCGTGCCCCGGTGGGGTCCTGAGCTGGTGTGCTGGGCGCTGTCGAGCGCCTACCACGAGGTCGAGGGCGGCCACGTGCGCATCTACCGCGGCACCGAGCTGCGGCGCCGGCTGGCCGACGTCGGCCTCGAGCCGGTCGACCGGCACCACACCCACGCGCTGCACGCGCCGTACTGGTGGCTCAAGTGCGCCGTCGGCGTCGACGACGGCGACCACCCGCTGGTCCGGGCCTACCACCGCCTGCTGGTCTGGGACATGATGAAGGCGCCGAGGATCACCCGGCTCGCCGAGCGGCTGCTCGACCCGGTGGTCGGCAAGAGCCTGGTCGTCTACCTCCGCAAGCCGCTCGCCGACGGGACGGAGCTCCTCGGTGCCGCTGCGTGACCTCCCCGGCGTCCTCACCGCCGACCAGCTCGAGCAGACGGTCGCGAGCATCGCCGCGGCGCAGCACGACAGCGGCGCGCTGCCCTGGCCCGACGGGCACGCCGACCCGTGGGACCACGTCGAGTGCGCCATGGCGCTCGTGCTCGGTGGCCGGCTCGACGAGGCACGGGCGGCCTACGCGTGGATGCGCCGCACCCAGGAGCCGGACGGCGTCTGGCGGATGAAGTACGAGGGCGAGAGCGTCCTCGACGCCAGCGTCGACACCAACCAGGTCGCCTACGTCGCGGTCGGCGTCTGGCAGTGGTGGCAGGTCACCGGCGACCGGTCCCTCGTCGACGCGATGTGGCCGCACGTGCGCCGCGCGCTGGACTTCGTCATCGACTTCCAGGCCCCCGGCGGTCAGCTGCACTGGTCCCGGTCGCCGGAGGGGCGCGCCGATGCCGACGCGCTGCTCACCGGCTCGGCCTCGGCCTACCAGGCCCTGCGCTGCGGCATCGCCCTGGCCGAGCTGGTGGGGGAGCCGCAGCCGGAGTGGGAGCTGGCGGCCGGGCTGCTGCAGCACGCGGTGGCCCAGCACCCCGAGGTCTTCCTCGACAAGACCCGCTTCTCGATGGACTGGTACTACCCGGTCCTCGGCGGTGCCCTGCGCGGGCCGGCCGCCGCGGAGCGGCTCGACGACCGCTGGACGGAGTTCGTCGTCGACGGCGTCGGCTGCCGGTGCGTGGCCGACCGGCCCTGGGTCACCGGCGCCGAGACCGCCGAGCTCTGCCTCACCCTGGCCGCGATCGGCGAGCGCGAGCGCGGGACCGCGCTGCTGCGCCAGGTGCAGCACCTGCGCGAGCAGGACGGCTCCTACTGGACCGGTCTGGTCTTCGACGAGGGCGTGCGGTGGCCGGTCGAGCGCTCGTCGTGGACGGCCGCCGCGGTCGTGCTCGCCGCGGACGCCCTCGCCGGCGGACCGACGTTGGCCCTGTTCGACGGCGCCGATCTGCCGACCGGCGTGCTGCTGCCCGCCGACGTGTGCGGCTCGGACAGCGCCCCGTGCGCGCGGCCGGTCATCGAGGGCACGCCGACGCCCCTCCCGCGCACGGAGCGCGGCTGAGCCGACCGGTCAGGTCACCGGCGCTGCGGTCCGGCGCAGCACGCGCAGCGAGCCCGTGACGCCGGCCTCGGTGAAAGCGCCGCTGTCGACGGCCCGGCGGAAGACGTTCCACGGCGGCCGTCCGCCGTCCTCGGGCCGCTCGAAGACGTCGTGCACGGCCAGCAGCCCGCCGGGCACGACGTGCGGCGCGAAGCCGGCGTAGTCGTGCTGGGCGACCTCCTCGGTGTGGTTGCCGTCGAGGAACAGCAGCGTCAGCGGCGTGGTCCACCAGGGCGCCACCTGCTGCGTGGTGGCCACCAGGACGCTGACGACGTCGTCCAGGCCGGCGTCCCACAGCGTGCGGCGCAGTGACGGCAGGGTCTCCAGCCTGCCGGTGTGCGGGTCGACCAGCGAGGCGTCGTGCCACTCCCAGCCGGGCTGGTTCTCCTCGGATCCCCGGTGGTGGTCGAGGGTCACCAGCGAGGCGCCGACGGCGCGGGCGGCCGCCCCGAGGTGCACGGTCGACTTCCCGCAGTAGGTGCCGATCTCGAGCCAGGTCCCGGCCTCGGCCTCCGACGCGGCGGCGTGCAGGACCGCAGCCTCGTCGTCCGGGAGGAAGCCCTTCGTGCGTGCGGCCACGGCGAGCAGGTCGGAGAACGGGAGAGGCGGCACGGGGACAGCCTGCCGCACAGCGGGTGACCCGCGCGTCAGCGGGTAACGTCCTGCTGCACGGAGGGGAGTATCCCCACGCACCCGCGTCGTCAGCACGGCCCTCGGGCCCGGAGCGGGTGGTCCGGTCGCCACGCGGCCGGGTGGGAGAGACCTCCGGTGTCCTTCCACGTCACCGGAGATGGGGTTCCCCTTGCTCGACGTCACGCTGTCCACCTGGCTGATCACGATCGGCGTCCTCGTCGGCGTCATCTGCCTGGACCTGTACATCAGCGACCGCAAGCCACACGTGCCCAGCCTGAAGGAGGCGGGCACGTGGTCCCTGATCTACATCTTCGCCGCGCTGCTGTTCGGCGTCGGGCTGTTCTTCGTCTCGGGCGGCACCATCGCCGCCGAGTTCCTCGGCGGCTACGTCACCGAGAAGGCATTGTCGGTCGACAACCTGTTCGTCTTCGTCATCATCATGACGGCGTTCGCGGTGCCGCCTGCCTACCAGCACCGGGTGCTGATGTTCGGCATCGTCCTGGCGCTGATCCTGCGCGGCATCTTCATCGCGCTCGGCGCGGCGGCGATCGACCGGTTCTCCTGGGTCTTCTACGTCTTCGGCGCCTTCCTCATCTACACGGCGGTGCAGCTGGCCCGACACCGGGACGAGGAGCCGTCGCTCGAGGGCAACCCGGTGCTGAAGCTGGCCGAGCGGGTGCTGCCCACGACCAAGCAGTACGACGGCTCGAGGCTGCGCACGCTCGTCGACGGCCGGCTGGTCTTCACCCCGATGCTGATCGTCCTCATCGCCATCGGCACCACCGACGTGCTGTTCGCCCTCGACTCCATCCCGGCCATCTTCGGGATCACGCAGGAGCCCTACCTGGTCTTCACGGCCAACGCCTTCGCCCTCATGGGCCTGCGCCAGCTGTACTTCCTCGTCAACGGCCTGCTCGACCGGCTGGTCTACCTGAGCGTCGGGCTGTCGGTCATTCTCGGCTTCATCGGCGTCAAGCTCATCCTGCACGCGCTGCACGAGAACGGCATCGACGTCGGCCACGTCGGCGAGGGGGCGTGGGCCCTGCTGCCGGAGATCGGCATCGGCACCTCCCTGAGCGTCATCGGCGTCGTCCTGACCGTGACAGTGGTGGCCAGCCTCGCCAAGGTGCGGCGTGATCCCGACGCCGCGCTCAAGCACGGCGTCGACCCGGAGCCGGCTGAGGCGCTGCGGAGCGTTCCGGAGGACGTCGAACGCCGCTGATCTCCGGGCAGGAGCCCTGCGCCCGACGTCGAAGTGATCTCCTCGTAGCACCTCGACGTCAAGGGAGCACCTGTGCGCGTTCGGCCCTCACGACTGCTGTCCGCCGTCCTCGCCGGGTGCGTCCTGGCGCTGAGCGCCGGCACCGCCGCGCTGGCGCACGAGGAGCGGGACTCCGAGTTCCCGGACGGGTCGGGCAGCGTTCCGGAGCACCGTCCTTTCGACGAGAGCACCCCGCACGTGGTGGTGTGCAAGCCCGGCAGCCGCCGGGCCATCGCCTTGATGCCCGCGGGTCCGGTCAGGACCCTCAACGAGGCCCTGGTCGACAGGTGCCGGTTCCAGCACATCCAGGCGGCGGTCGACCACGTCGAGAAGAACGGCGTCCGGGGCACCAACATCTACGTGCTGCCGGGCCTCTACCGCGAGGAGCCCTCGTGGGACGAGAACGCCCCGTGCACCGACGACTACGACGACGGCGTCGTCGACTACCCGCTGATCGTCTCCTGCGGCGAGGTCATCAACCTCGTGACGATCGCCGGCGACAGCACGGTCGACACCCGCGAGGTCGACTGCAACGCCCTGTGCGACCTGCAGATCGAGGGCACGGGCATGCGCATGGAGGACGTCGTGCTGCACGGCGGCTTCAAGGAGTCCGGCCCTGAGAAGGGTGACTGGATCAAGCACAACGGCATGAAGGCCGACCGCGCCGACGGCTTCGTGGTGCGCAACATGACCTTCGAGGTCTTCCGCGAGAACGCCCTCTACGTGCACGAGACCGACGGCTACCTCATCGACCGGGTGAACACCCGGCACAACGACCTCTACGGGATCCTGACCTTCACCTCCGACCACGGCGTGATCAGCAACTGCGACGCCTCCTACAACGGCGACTCGGGCATCTACCCGGGCTCGGCCGCCGACGTGAACGCCGACAACGACAAGACCGGCCCGCTGACCCGCTGGGCGGTCGAGATCTTCGGCTGCAAGAGCCACCACAACGCGCTGGGCTTCTCCGGCAGCGCGGGCAACTCGGTGTACTTCCACGACAACGACGTCTTCCAGAACCAGGCCGGTTACGTCACGGACTCGTTCGTCGCCGACCACCCCGGGATGCCGCAGGACCACGCCTGGCTGACGGGCAACCGGATCTTCGCCAACAACAACAACTACGTGAAGCAGTTCGTGCAGGGCGACGACGCGCCCTGCCGGCGCGAGAAGCCGGCCGACCGGGGCATCGGGCAGGGCACCGTCTGCCCGGCCTTCCCGGTCCCGGTCGGCACCGGCATCCTCATCGCCGGCGGCAACCACAACTTCGTCGACCAGAACCTGATCTACGACAACTGGCGGGCCGGAGCCAAGCTGCTCTGGGTGCCCGCGGCCATCCGCGGCGAGGTCGCGGCCGACCAGTACGACACCTCGAACGACAACCACTTCACGCACAACCGGCTCGGCTTCCACCCCGCCGGGGTGACGCAGCCGAACGGGCTGGACTTCGAGTGGGACGAGCAGGGCCTCGGCAACTGCTGGCAGGGCAACGTGCCGGCCACCGGCACGGTCACCTCCGACGTGCTGGTACACCCCGGCGGCCTGCCGGACTGCGACAGCGGCGGCTCGGTGCTGAAGACCGGCTACACGCTCAAGACGGCGATGATGGCCTCCTGCGCCACCTACAACCGCGACGACGAGCCCGACCCGCCCGGCTGCGACTGGTTCGACAGCCCGGCCGAGCCGGCCGGGCGGCAGGCCGCCCCGGGCGAGGGCGGGGAGCCGCCGGCCGGCTCGGGTGACGGCACGACGCCACCCGCGGGCGGGGGCGGCAGCCAGCCGACGACGACCACGCCGGTGGCGGCCTCCCGCACCCTGCCCGCCACCGGCGCGGCGCTGCTGCCCGCCGCCGCCGGCCTGCTGCTCGCCGGCACCGTGCTCTACCTGCGCCGCCGGAACGGCGCGGTCTCGTGATCACCGCGCTGCGGCCACCGGCGGTGATGATCCCGGAGCCCGCGGCCGGCCCGGCCACCGCGACCGCCGGACCGCGTCGTCGACGGGGCCCGGTCGTGCTGGCAGCGCTCCTCGCGCTGGCCGGTCTCGGCTGGTCCGGCCTGCTGCTGTGGGCCCCGTCCACCGCGGACGTCCGGGCCGGCTCCACGGCGTTCGCCGGCGGCACCGAGGTGGTCACCGTGCCCGAGTACGGGCTGCGGGGGACGCACATCGTCGACTACCGGTACGGCGCGGACCTCGCGGTGACGGTGCCGGTGCGCAACGACGGGCCGCTGCCGGTGACGGTGACGTCCGCGGCCACCGGTGCGGGCGTCATGCCGCTGCTCGAGGTCCGCGCCGTCGACGGGCTCCCGCTCGCCCTGGCCCCGGGGGAGGAGGGCTCGCTGGTGCTGCGCGCGGTCCTGGCCAACTGCGCCTACTACCACGAGCGCGAGGTGCAGAACGTCGACGGCCTCGTGCTCGGCGTCGACGTCGCGGTCGGCCCGCTGGCGCGCTCGACGACGCAGACCGTGCCGCTCGACCGCCCGCTCTTGGTGCGGAGCCCGATGCTCATGAGCTGCCCCGAGCGCACGATCGACCGGCAGGCCAACAACCGCAGCGACGCCCTGTAGGGCTCGGTCAGCTGCGGCTCTGCGCCCGGGGCGGCGCCGCGCGGCGGGGTCCGCCCGGACCGGTCGACGGCCGGCCGCCCCGGTAGGGACGGCGGGACGACGGCGCGGTCGGCGGTCGCGAGGGTGCCGCCTGGACGACGATCGGCTCGCCCGATATGGCCAGCTCGCGCACGGCCGGGTGGCCGGGGACGACGGCCGCGGCGTTGGCCTCGACCCCGGCCTGCTCGCGCAGGCGCTGGTGCTGGCGCACCTGGTCGGGCAGCAGGAGGGACAGGACCGTGCCGGCCGAGCCGGCGCGCGCGGTGCGCCCCGAGCGGTGCAGGTAGTCCTTGGCGTCGGCCGGCGGGTCGTAGTGGACGACGAGGTCGACGTCGTCGACATGGATGCCGCGGGCGGCGACGTCGGTGGCGACGAGCACGCGGGCCTCACCGCGGCTGAAGGCGTCCAGCGCCCGGGTGCGCGCGTTCTGGGTGAGGTTGCCGTGGATCGCGCCGGCCTCGACCCCGGTACGCCGCAGCTGCAGCGCGAGCCGGTCGGCGCCGTGCTTGGTCCGGACGAAGAACAGGGTGCGGCCCGGCCGGGCGGCGATCTCGGCCGCGATGCCGACCTTGGCGTCGGCCTGGACGGCGAACACGCGGTGGTCCATGGCGGCCACCGGCGAGCTGGCCGAGGCGACCGCGTGCACCGCCGGGTCGGTGAGGTACTGGCGGGCGAGGGCGTCGACGCCGCGGTCGAGGGTGGCGGAGAACAGCAGCCGCTGGCCGTCGGCCGGCGTGAGGTCGAGCAGAGCCCGCACGGCGGGGAGGAACCCGAGGTCGGCCATGTGGTCGGCCTCGTCGAGCGCGGTGAGCCGCACGCCGCCGAGCCAGCACTCGCGCTGGTCGACGAGGTCCTGCAGCCGGCCGGGGGTGGCGATGACGAGGTCGACGCCGCGGCGCAGGGCCGAGATCTGCCGGCCCATCGAGGCGCCGCCGTACACGGCGGCCAGGCGCAGGTCGAGCGGCTGCGCCAGCGGCTGCAGCGCGTCGTGCACCTGCTGGGCCAGCTCGCGGGTCGGCACCAGCACGAGGGCGCGGGGGAAGCGGCCCTCGCGCGGCGAGCCGGCGAGGCGGGCGAGCAGCGGCAGGCCGAAGGCGAGGGTCTTGCCCGACCCGGTCTCGCCGCGGCCGAGCACGTCGCGCCCGGCGAGGGCGTCGGGGACGGCCCGGGTCTGGATGGCGAACGGGGCGGCCATGCCGCGCCGGGCCAGCGTGGTGACGAGCCTCTCGGGCAGCCCGAGCGCGGCGAAGGTGGTGTCGGCGACCGGATCGCCGGCCGAGCGCTCGGCGGCGGCGTCGAGGGCCAGCTCGAGGTCGGAGCGCACCGGCGCGATCTGCTGCCGGGGAGCGCGGCGCGGGCCGAACGAGGAGGACGAGCGGGGACGACGGGTGCTGGACAGGGGAGGGCTCCGGTTCTGGGGCCGGCGCAGGGGCCGGTCGGTCGGGCCGCGTCGGAGCTGCGGCGACGGACCGGGGGTCTCACCCGAGACGGAGCACGAACACACCAGCGGGAGCGAGCAGGGGGCTCGCTGCGGACGGCGGCGTACCGCCTGTCGAAGGGCCCAACCTACCTGCCGGCCAGGTTGTTCCACGCGGGCTACCAGCCGCGCTCGCGCCACGCCGGCAGCGACGGCCGCTCGGCGCCGAGCGTGGTGTCGGCGCCGTGCCCCGGGTAGACCCAGGTCGAGTCCGGGAGCGGTCCGAAGACCTTGCGCTCGACGTCGTCGAGGAGGGTGGCGAAGCGGGCCGGGTCCTTGTCGGTGTTCCCGACGCCACCGGGGAACAGGCTGTCGCCGGACCAGACGTGCGGCCGTTCCGGGTCGCCCCGGTAGACGAGGGCGATGGAGCCGGGGGTGTGCCCGAGCAGGTGCACGACCTCGAGCTCGGCCTCCCCGACAGCGACGGTGTCGCCGTCGGCCAGCAGGCGGTCCGGCGGCGCGGGGAGGTCGGCGGCGTCGCCCTCGTGGCCCATCACCGGAGCGCCGGTGGCCTGCTTCACCTCGGCGAGCGCCTGCACGTGGTCCCAGTGCCCGTGCGTCTGCACGACACCGACCAGCCGGCCGTCCCCGACCAGCTCGAGCAGGCGGGGGGCGTTCCCCGCTGCGTCGACCAGGAGCGTGTCCCCGGTGGCGGTGCAGCGCAGCAGGTAGCAGTTGTTGGTGAACGGCGGGGTGCAGACCTTGGTGATGCGCAGACCGGGCACCTCGCGCACGTCCGCGGGTCCGTCCTGCTCGACCGTTCCGGTGTAGGCCACAGCTCTCCTCCTGGGCGGGGGTTCAGCGCCACTCTGGCAGGTCGGGCAGGGCGCCCGACGACGTCCGCAGACCTGTGCCCGCGCTGCGGCCGAGCACCCACAGCACCAGCTCGTCGAGCTCCCCGGCGACGGGCGTGCGGGGCTGCGGTCCCACGAACACGCAGACCTCGCGCCAGCGGGCCCAGGCGAGCACGCCGGCCGGCACCGGGTCGGCGTCGAGCGGGCGCACCGGGCAGGTCCAGGCGACACCGCCGAGCGAGCGCCACAGCTGCTCGAGCTCGCCGCAGGAGTCGTGCAGGGCCGAGACGGCCGACGCCGGGTCGGCAGCCAGCTCGGCGATCTCGGCCTCCCGGCCGCCTGCGCCGTCCGGGTACTGGTCGGTGACGACGCCGCGCGCGGCGCCGTCGAGCATCCGGATGTGGCTGCGGGCGTTGCCGGCCAGGTGCGCCACCACGTGTGGTCGTCCTCATCCCGTCGTCGGGAGGAAAGTGTCGGAGGTGGACGTTAGCGTTGAGGAGCCGGCCTTCCCCCTCTCCGGCCCGTCCCGACCTGAAGGACCAGATGGCCGACCGCCTCGTCGTGCGCGGCGCGCGCGAGCACAACCTCAAGGACGTCTCGCTCGACCTGCCGCGCGACGCCCTGATCGTCTTCACCGGCCTGTCCGGGTCCGGGAAGTCGAGCCTGGCCTTCGACACGATCTTCGCCGAGGGCCAGCGCCGCTACGTCGAGTCCCTGTCGGCCTACGCGCGCCAGTTCCTCGGCCAGATGGACAAGCCGGATGTCGACTTCATCGAGGGGCTGTCGCCGGCGGTCTCCATCGACCAGAAGTCCACCAGCCGCAACCCGCGCTCCACGGTCGGCACCATCACCGAGGTCTACGACTACCTCCGCCTGCTCTACGCCCGGGCGGGCACCCCGCACTGCCCGAAGTGCGGGCGGCCGATCGCCCGGCAGCAGCCGTCCCAGATCGTCGACAAGATCATGGAGCTGGAGGAGGGCACCCGGTTCCAGGTGCTCGCACCGGTCATCCGGGGGCGCAAGGGCGAGTACGTCGACCTGTTCGCCGAGCTGCAGACCAAGGGCTACAGCCGGGCCCGGGTCGACGGCGTCGTCCACCCGCTGGCCGAGCCGCCCAAGCTCAAGAAGCAGGAGAAGCACACGATCGAGGTGGTCGTCGACCGCCTGACCGTCAAGGCGTCGGCTCAGCGCCGCCTCACCGACTCGGTCGAGACCGCGCTGCAGCTCGGCGGCGGACTCGTGGTGCTCGAGTTCGTCGACAAGGACGAGGACGACCCGGAGCGGGAGCGGACGTTCTCCGAGCACCTGGCGTGCCTCTACGACGACCTGTCCTTCGAGGAGCTCGAGCCGCGCTCGTTCTCCTTCAACTCCCCGTTCGGCGCCTGCATCGAGTGCCACGGCCTCGGCACCCGCAAGGAGGTCGACCCCGAGCTCGTCGTCACCGACCCGGACGCGAGCTTCGCCGGGGGCGTCCTCGCACCGTGGAGCAGCGGGCACAACCAGGAGTACTTCGGCCGCCTCGTGCAGGCCCTCGGCGACGCGCTCGGCTTCACGCTGAAGACGCCGTGGAACAAGCTCACCGCCGCGCAGCAGAAGGCGGTCCTGTACGGCCACGAGACCGAGGTGCACGTCCGCTACCGCAACCGGTACGGCCGCGAGCGCAGCTACTACACCGCGTACGAGGGCGTCGTCC
>Ga0247713_1001187_pt1 | contig 13413 bp, 13 predicted proteins | sample 21E_NmetaG_FD_189936 | JGI IMG/M metagenome (GOLD analysis project Ga0247713, IMG submission 189936) | Soil microbial communities from hillslope of Landscape Evolution Observatory, University of Arizona, Oracle, AZ, United States - 2-1-E_N | ecosystem: Engineered > Artificial ecosystem >... | reverse complement strand
GGGCGGGCGGGTGGAGCACGTCGCCGTCTCCCACCGCAGCAGGGACGCGGCGCAGGATCTCGCCTCCGCCCTTCGGGCCGCGCCGGTGACCCTCGACGGCGACGGCCCCATCGCCGAGGTGCTGCGCTCCGGACAGGCGCGCCTGGTCGGGCCGGAGGCGGTCCCCGAACTCACGGGCCGGTTCGCCGTGCACTCCAGCGTCATCGTCCCCATCGAGTCCCGCGGGCGGGTGCTGGGCGTGCTGATCCTGGCCAACGAAGGCGACCGGGCGCTCGACGACGACGACCTCGACCTGGCTGTGGAGGTCGCCCACCGGGCGGCCCTGGCCCTGGGCAACGCCCGGGCGTTCCAGCAGGAGCATGAGATCGCCGAGAGCCTGCAGCGGGCCCTCTTGCCCACCACCGTGCCGGCCGTCCCCGGTCTGGAGCTGGCCGTCCGTTACGTCGCCGCCACCGACGGAGCGTCGGTGGGCGGCGACTGGTACGACGTCCTCGCCTTCGACGACGGCACGACCGGCATCGTCGTCGGCGACGTCGTCGGCCACGACATCGCCGCCTCTACGTCCATGGGCCAGCTCCGCAGCGCCATCCGCATCTACGCCTGGGAGGAGCACGCCCGGCCGGCGGCCGCCCTCGCCAGAGTCGACCGGCTCTTCGACAAGCTGGGCCTGGAATACGCCACCTGCATGTTCGGGCTGCTGGACATGGGGACGTCGACGTTCCGATGGAGCAACGCCGGCCACCCTCCGCCCCTCCTGGTCCGGGAAGGGACGGCGACGTTCCTCACCGAGGGGAGCGGTGTGCTGCTCGGGGTGACGGCCGGCGCCGGCATGGCCGAGGCCACGACGGAGCTCCGCGACGGCGACGTCCTCGTCCTCTACACCGACGGCCTGGTCGAGCGCCGGGGCGAGTCGCTCCAGACGGGCCTGAGCCGCCTGGCCGCCGCGGCCCAGCACGCGGGTGCCGAGGACGCCGAGGTGTTGTGCGAGGCGCTGCTGGAGGCCATGGTGCCGGCCACCGCCACCCGCGACGATGACGTGGCCATCCTCGTGGCCCGGGTCACCTGCGAGGGGCCGGCGCCGGGGGTCCACCGCCTGGCGTTCGAGCCGCTTGCGGCCAGCGCGGGCCTCACCCGGGGCTTCACCGCCGGCGTGCTGGAAGGCGCGGGATGGCGGGAGCAGGTCGACACGGCCGTCCTGCTGGTCAGCGAGCTCGTGACCAACGCCGTCCGCCACGCCCGGGGCCCGTGCAACCTGGTCGTCACCTTCAGCGACGACTCGGTCGAGCTCTGCGTGGAGGACGGCGACCCCCAGGTGCCGGTCGCCCGGATCGCCAATCCCCTCGACGAGACCGGGCGGGGCTTCCTGCTGGTCGGCGCCTTGGCCGACAAGTGGGGCGTGCGGTCGATCCCGGGCGGCAAGGCGACCTGGTTCTCGCTGTCGCGAAATTCCTCCGAGGAGTGACCGGAAGCCCGAGTGGGCATCCATACTTGGATATGGCGCGACGCAACGCAGACGGAGGGATGACGGTCGTCATGCCCCGCCCCTCCCGGCTCCGGTACTTGGGCATCGCCGCGCTGGTGGCCGTCGCCCTGTTCGCCGGCGCCGGCAAGCTGGGCAACTTCCTGCCCTCCCTGCCCAACCCGTTCCAGTCCGAGACCGTCGACCGCACCCAGCCGGCGCTGCTCCAGTCGCTCGCCGACCTGAGCGAGTACCACGCCGCCACCGGCAACTTCCAGGTCATCGTCGACACCGAGAAGGACACCAAGTTCGTCCCCTCGTTCATCCGAGGAGAGCGCACCGTCTACGTGGCCGGCGGCTCCGTCGACGCGGTGGTCGACTTCTCCCAGCTCGACGAGCGGTCGATCCAGGTGTCGCCCGACCGCACGTCGGTCAGCATCGTGTTGCCGGCGCCGGCGGTGGCCGAGCCCACGGTCGACGTCCAGCAGAGCCGGGTCGTCAGCCGCGACCGCGGTGTGTTCGACCGCATCGGCTCGGCGTTCTCCGACAACCCGTCCAGCGAGAAGCCGCTGATCCTGGCCGCCGAACAGAAGATGCGGGAGGCGGCCAACGCCAGCGATCTGCGGGCGAGGGCCGAGGACAACACCCGCAAGATGCTGGAGGGCTTGGTGCGGGCGCTCGGCTACTCCGACGTGAGCGTCACCTTCAGCCCGAGCCCGGTCTGATCGCCCGCACCATCTCGACCGACATTGGCGGGCGCTCGGCTACTCCGACGTGAGCGTCACCTTCAGCCCGAGCCCGGTCTGATCGCCCGCACCATCTCGACCGACATTGGCGGGCGCTCGGCTACTCCGACGTGAGCGTCACCTTCAGCCCGAGCCCGGTCTGATCGCCCGCACGGCCTCGATGTCGTCGGCGTCCGCCGGCGTCTTGTCGGGCCGGTAGCGCTTCACCCGGGCGAAGCGCAGCGAGACGCCGCCCGGGTAGCGGTCGGAGTCCAGGACGCCGTCGAGGGCGATCTCGACCACCAGCTCGGGCCGCACATAGACGACGATCCCCTCCCGGCCCGTCTCCAGCTCGAGCAGCTTCTCGGTCTGCCAGGCCAGCAGCTCGTCGGTCAGCCCCTTGAACGTCTTGCCCACCATGAGGAACGTCCCTTCAGCGCCGCGGGCGCCGAGGTGGAGGTTGGACAGCCAGCCTCGCCGCCGGCCGTGGCCCCATTCCGCGCCCAGGACGACCAGGTCGAGGGTGCGGACGGGCTTGACCTTGCGCCACGCCGAGCCCCGCCGGCCGGCCTCGTAGCGGGACTGGGCGCCCTTGACCATCACTCCCTCGTGGCCGGCGGCCAGGGCGCCGGCGGCGAAGTCGGCAGCTGCCTCGGGGTCCTCGGTGACGATCGAGGGGATGCGGAGAGGCCCGGCGACGGCGCCGAGCAGGCGGGCCCGTTCGAGGAGCGGCTCGTCGAGGAGGTCCCGGCCGTCGAGGTGGAGGATGTCGAAGAACCACACGCCGAGGCCGGCGCCGGCGCCGTCGTGGCGACCGAAGCGGCTCATCGTGTCCTGGAAGAGGTCGGGACGCTCGCCGTCGCCCGTGCCCAGCACCTCACCGTCGAGGACGACGCTGGTCACCGGCAGGGCCCGTACGGCGGCGACCACGCCGGGCAGGCGGCTGGTGACGTCGTTGAGGTTGCGGGTGAAGAGCCGGACCTCATCCCCGTCGCGATGGGCCTGGATCCGGGCGCCGTCGAGCTTCCACTCCACCGACGACATGCCGCAGGCGCCGATCGCCTCCCGCACGTCGGTCGCCGTCGCCGCCAGCATGGGCTGGACCGGGCGGAGCACCTTGAGGCCCACGGCGCACAGGCCGTCCTCGCCGCCGGCGACGGCTGTCTCCGCCACCCGCGACAGGTCGCCGTCGAGCATCACCGCCCGGCGGACCACGTCGACCTTCACCCCGACGGCGGCGGCCAGGGCGTCGGTGACCAGCGACTCCAGCGCCCCTTGGCGGAGCTCCCCCAGCAGGAGCCGGCGCAGGAAGTCGGCCTCGGCCTCGGTGGCCCGCCCGAAGAGCTCGGCCAGGGCGGCGGTGCGCGCCGCCCCGGAGCCGGCGCCGGCCATGCCCGCCAGCTCGGCGACGGCCCGGTCGACGTCGGCGATGGTCAGGGTGGGGGAGGGGGCCGGGTCGGCGGTGACGGCGGCGATCGACGCCCATCCCACCCCGACCCGACCCTGGCGCAGCTGGCCGGCCAAAAAGGCGGCCGCCGGCCCCACCTCGCCGGCGCCGGCGCCGGCCAGGGCCTCGGCCAGCGCGCTCAGCTTGACCTTGCGCGACCGGGTGGCTGCCACCCGGGCGGAGGCGGCGACGAGGTCGGTGAGCAGCACGCGCCGGATCCTGCCAGCCCCCCACCCGAACTGGTTGCATCTACCCGCGCATATGGCGGGTAGGTGCAACCAGAATGTGGGCATGCGCATCGGCTTCATCGGCCGGCGGGCCATCCCCATCGCCGGCGACCACCCCGCGGCCAAGGCCACGGTCGCCGGCCTCCTCGACCAGATCGGCTTTGACGCCTACGACGCCGGCTCGCTGGCCGACGGCCGGCGCTTCGACCCCGGCACCCCGCTTTTCAACGTGGCCCTCACCCGCGACGAGGTGGCGGCCGCACTGGCCTGAGCGCAGGCCACGCAGTGGCGGGTGGTCGGGTTGGCGGCCAGCCGCTCGGCCGGGATGGCCCGGCTGCACGCCTCGCACCGCCCGTAGGCGCCGGCGTCGAGCCGCTCAAGGGCGAGGTCCAAGGCGGCGACGTCGGCCTCGGCCTGGCTGAGCAGGTCGATCACCAGCGCCCGCTCGAAGCCGACGGTGGAGCCTTCGGGATCGTGCTCGTCGTCGGGCGGCGACAGGGCGGCGGCCTCCACGATGGCGTCCCGATCGCGACGGAGGCCGGCGGCGCGGGCCAGGGCCCGCTGCCGCTCGGCCTCCAGGGCTGCTCTGGTGTCGCTCAGGCGGGGTCCACGGTGGCGACGAGCTCGTCGCGGTCCATCGACGACCGGCCGGGGATCTCCTGCTCCTTGGCCAGCTCCTTGAGCTGCTCGGTGGTCAGGTGCTCCTTGTCGGCGGCGGTCGGCGCGCCGAGCGCGGCCTTCCGGGCCTCGAGCCGCACGCCCAGGTCCTCGAGGGCGGCCTTGTCGAGCGCCTTGCGCACGTCGGGGAACATCTCCTGCTCCTCCTCCTCGGCGTGGTGCTCGACGCTCTCGATCAGCACCTTCATCTTCGCCGCCCAGGCGTCGTCCTCGGGAGTGAGGGCCTTGATCTCCTCGATCAGGGTGTTGGCCACGTGGTGCTCCTCGACGCCCTCGTCGACGATGTCCTTGATGTCCTCGCTGGCGCCCTTGATCTCCGGGTAGAAGATCTCTTCCTCGATGGTGGTGTGGACCTCGAGCTCCACGATGATCTTGGCCGCGAGTTCCATCATCGTCGCGGTGTCCTTTTCCTCCTCGGCCGCCTGGAAGCGGGTGAAGAGGCCCCGCACACGGTTGTGGTCGGCGGTCAGTAGAGCAAGCGCATCCATCGAGCAGTCTCCTCGGTTCAGGGATTGTCTGGCTCGGCATGTACCCATAGCGTTCACGCCATGAACGGGACAGTGAAGAAGAAGCGCGCTGCGCTGGCAATGGTCGCCATCGTCGGGCTCGTGGGCACCGGCGCGCTGCAGAGCCCCGCCCTGGCCGTCGAGGGGTCGTGGCGCTCCACGGGGTCGCTCAACGTCCCCCGCCTGCAAGCGACGGTCACCCTGCTCGACACCGGCAAGGTCCTCGTGGCCGGCGGCCGCAACTTCGCCTTCACCGCGGTCCACAAGAGCGCCGAGCTGTACGACCCGCTGACCGAGACCTTCAGCCTCACCGGGTCCATGACCGACGGCCGCTGGAGCCACACCGCCACCAAGCTGACGAACGGCAAGGTGTTGGTGGCCGGCGGCTTCACCGATCCGACGTCCAGCGCCAACGCCCAACCGGTGCTGACCAGCGCCGAGCTGTACGACCCCGCCACCGGCACGTGGGCCCCAACCGGGTCGATGGCCACCCGCCGCGCCCTCCATGTGGCCCAGCTCCTTCCGAACGGCAAGGTGCTCGTCGCCGGCGGCCGCACGTGCGACGCCCCGCCGCCCGCCGCCTGCAACTCGACGTTCACGACCAACACGGCCGAGGTCTACGACCCCGCCACCGGCGCCTGGACGCCGACGGCCAGCATGAACAACGCCCGCACCACCACCTCGGCGGTCCTCATGACCGACGGCAGGGTGATGGTCCCCGGCGGCTTCCCCACCGGCCAGGTGACCACCGAGACCTACAACCCCGCCCCTGGCACCTGGGCCTATGCCGACACCCTCAACTTCCAGCGTGCCCGCCAGGGCGCCATGTTGCTCCCCGACGGCGACGTCCTCATCGCCGCCGGCGCCATCGGCGGCCCGCCCCAGCTCACCACCGAGACCTACGACGTGGCCACCAACAACTGGGCTCTCGCCGGAAACGTCGCTCAGGCCCGCTTCAACTACTTCTTCACCGAGCTCCCGAACGGCAAGGTGCTGATCGCCGGGGGCGCCGGCGGCGCCACGGCGGGCACGACCGCCGAGGTCTACGACCCTGTCACCCGCATGTGGTCGAGCGCCGGTACCATCCCGACCTCCCACGGCAGCAGCTCCTCCAACGGGAACTCGACCCGGATGGTCGTCCTCGCCGGGACGCCGGCCCAGTGTGGCCAGAACTGCGGCAAGGTGCTGCTCGTCGGTGACAACAACGCCGGCGCCGCCGCCCTCTACACGCCGGCGTCGTCGTTCGTCTGCACCACGACGGTCACCGGCACGGTGGCCGACGTGGTGGTCTCCGCCGGCAGCGTCACCTGCGTGAACGGCGCCCTGGTCACCGGCACCATCACTGTCCAACCCGGCGGCTCGCTGGTCGTCAACCCCGGCACCCGGGTGGCGGGCGGCATCATCAGCCAGGGCTCCACCGGCATCCGCATCTGTGGGGCCCAGATCCGCAACCCCGCCAGCACCGCCGGCACCGCCATCTCCATCACCGGCACGGTCGGCCCGGTGGTGATCGGCGACGGCACCGCCGGCTGCGCCCGCAACGACATCGTGGGCGCCGTGAACCTCGACGGGAACAACTCGGTCGAGCTCGACACCAACCGGGTGAGCGGGAGCGTGGCGGTGGCCAACACCTCCGGCGCACCCCAGCCGGCGGTGATCGCCGCCAACCAGATCACCGGGAACCTGACCTGCACCAACAACGTGCCCCCGCCCACCGACGATGGCCGGCCCAACGCCGTGCTGGGCACCACCACGGGGTGCTTCGCGGCGCCGATCCCCTAACGCACGAGGGGGCGGTACTTGATGCGGTGGGGCTGGTCGGCGGCGGCCCCCAGCTCCTTGTGCCGCCACACCTCGTAGTCGGCGAAGTTCCCTTCGAACCACCGCACCTGGCTGTCGCCCTCGAAGGCGAGGACGTGGGTGCAGATCCGGTCCAGGAACCACCGGTCGTGGCTGATGACCACCGCGCAGCCGGGGAAGGACTCCAGCCCGTCCTCCAGGGCCCGCAGGGTGTCGACGTCGAGGTCGTTGGTGGGCTCGTCCAGCAACAACACGTTGCCGCCCTCCCGCAGCATCTTGGCCAGGTGGACCCGGTTCCGCTCGCCGCCCGAGGCCAGGCCGACCGGCTTCTGCTGGTCGGAGCCGGTGAAGTTGAACGACGCCACGTACGCCCGCCCGTTCACCTCCCGGTTGCCGATCCTGAAGAACTCCTGGCCGCCGGTGATCTCCTCGTAGATCGTCTTGTCGGCATCGAGGGCGTCCCGGCTCTGGTCGACATAGGCCAGCTCCACAGTCGGGCCCACCTTGATGGAGCCGGCGTCGGGCTCCTCCTGGCCGGTGATCATGCGGAAGAGCGTCGTCTTGCCGGCGCCGTTGGGGCCGATGACGCCGACGATGCCGGCGGGCGGCAGTGAGAACGACAGGTTCTCGATGAGCAGGCGGTCGCCGTAGGCCTTGCTCAGCCCGTCGACCTCGATGACCAGGTCGCCGAGGCGGTTGCCGGGCGGGATGGCGATCTCGAGGCGCTTGGCGCCGGCCTCGGCCTCCCGGGCCTCGGCGAAGAGCTTGTCGTAGGCGTCGATGCGGGCCTTGGACTTGGCGTGGCGGGCCTTGGCCCCCATGCGCACCCATTCCAGCTCCCGTTCCAGGGTCTTGGCCCGGGCGCTGTCGGCCTTCTGCTCCAGGCGCAGGCGCTCCTGCTTCTGCTCCAGCCAGCTGGTGTAGTTGCCCTCGAACGGGGCGCCCCGCCCGTTGGCCAGCTCGAGGATCCAACGGGCCACGTTGTCGAGGAAGTACCGGTCGTGGGTGATGGCCACGACGGTGCCGGGGTACTCCTGCAGCGAACGCTCGAGCCACGCCACCGACTCGGCGTCGAGGTGGTTGGTGGGCTCGTCGAGGAGGAGGAGGTCGGGCTTGGACAGCAGCAACCGGCACAGCGCCACCCGCCGGCGCTCGCCGCCGGAGAGGTTGTCGACGGCGGCGTCTCCCGGGGGCAGGCGCAGGGCGTCCATGGCGATCTCGATCTGGCGGTCGAGGTCGTTGGCCCCCTTGGCCTCGATCTCGGCCTCGAGCCGGGCCTGCTCTTCGCCAATCTTGTCGTAGTCGGCGTCGGGGTCGGCGTAGCGGGCCAGGACCTCGTCGTAGCGGGTCAGCAGGTCGGCGACCGCTCCGACCCCGTCCATCACATTGCCCCTCACGTCCTTGGCCGGGTCGAGGTGGGGCTCCTGCTCCAGCAGGCCGACGGTGAAGCCGGGGGAGAGGCGGGCCTCTCCCGTGTAGCCGTCGTCCACGCCGGCCATGATCCGCAGCAACGACGACTTCCCGGACCCGTTGGGGCCGATGACGCCGATCTTTGCCCCCGGGTAGAAGGCCAGCGTCATCTCCTTGATGACCTCCTTGTCGGGAGGATGGAAGCGGCTGACCTTCCGCATCGTGAAGATGAACTGCGCGGCGTTGGACATGGGCCTCGACCTTAAACCGTGCGGAGTCGCGGGCGTGGTGCTAAAACGACACGCACCCGTGCCGGAAAGGAACGAGCTCGAATGTCCGACGAACCCGCACGACTGCTCCACGAGGACCCGGTCATCCACCGCCGGCGGTGGTTCCTGCTGGGCATCATGTGCCTCTCGCTGGTCATGGTGGTCATGTCGGTGGCGGGGCTCAACGTGGCCATCCCCAGCCTGCAGACCGACCTGCAGGCCACCGCGGCCGAGCTTCAGTGGATCATCGACGCCTACGCGCTGGTCTTCGCCGCCTTCCTGCTCCCCGCCGGCGCCCTGGGAGATCGCTTCGGGCGCAAGCGGGCCCTGCTCTTCGGTCTGGTGGTCTTCGCCATCGGCTCGATCGTGGGCGGCCTGGGCACCGCCGCCCCCCAGATCATCGCCGGCCGGGTGATCAACGGCCTGGGCGCGGCCTTCGTCATGCCGGCCACCCTGTCGCTGCTGACGACCATCTTCCCGCCCGAGGAGCGCAGCAAGGCCATCGCCATGTGGGCCGGCTTCGCCGGCGCCGGCGGGGCGCTTGGCCCGGTTGTCTCGGGCGCCTTGCTGGAGCGGTTCTGGTGGGGCTCGGCCTTCCTCATCAACGTCCCCATCGTCCTTGGCGTGGTCTTCGCGGTGACCATGTTCTCGCCCACGTCCAAGGACCCCGATGCCACGCCGCTCGACCCCGTCGGCGCCCTGCTCTCCCTGCTCGGCTTGGGCGGGCTGGTGTTCGGCATCATCGAGGGCCCCGAGCGGGGATGGACCGACTCCTACGTGGTCGGCGGCTTCGCCTTGGCGGTCGTCACCCTCACCGCCTTCATCGTCTGGGAGAGGCGCAGCGACCACCCGATGCTGCCCCTCAGCTTCTTCCGCGACCGGCGGATGAGCGTCGGTAGCGGTGTGGTCACCATCGCCTTCTTCGTGATGTTCGGCCTGTTCTTCGGCTTCACGTTCTACCTGCAGTTCGTGCGGAACTACTCGCCGCTGAGCGCGGGCCTGGCCACCCTGCCCCTGGCCTTCGCCCTTGTCGCCGTCGCCCCGAGGAGCGCAGGCCTGGCCGCCCGCCTGGGCAGCGGCCCGGTCATGGCCACGGGCTTCGTCCTCGTGGCCGCCGGCTTCGGGGTGCTGGCCTTCATCGAACCGTCGACCCCCTACCTCGTGCTCGTGCTGGCCCTGGTCCTCCTCGGCATGGGGATGAGCCTCACCGCGGCGCCGGCCACCGGTAGCATCATGAGCGCGGTGCCCCACGCCAAGGCCGGCGTCGGTTCGGCGGTGAACGACACCACTCGGGAGGTGGGCGGCGCCCTGGGCATCGCCGTCCTCGGCAGCATCTCCAACGCCGTGTACCGCACATCGATCGACCTCGAGGGGCTCACGCTGCCGCCGCCGGTGCGAGCGGCGGCGGAGGAGTCCGTGGGGGCGGCCACCGTCCTGGGCCGCAGCATGCCGGGGGCCGGCGAGCTGGTCGAGCGGGCGGGGGAGGCGTTCACCCACGCGTTCAACGTGACCAGCCGGGTGGCGGGGGCGCTGGCCCTGGTGGCCGCCGTGGTCGTGGCCAAGGTGTTCAGCCGTCGCGCCGAGCTGGCCGCCGCCGGGCAGAACCCCGACACCGCGGCGCCGCCGGTGGGTGCGCCCGAGCTGGCCCCCGAGGCGCTCTAGGTCATTCGACCCGAATTCACAACGGAGCATCAAGGAATGGGCGCCCCCCGCCGACCTCCGGAGCATGAGACGGAGAGTTGCAGAGCGACGCCACCGTCGAATGATCGAGCTGGCCCGCTGGTTCGAGACGTTCTGGTGGTGCCGGTGCAGCTACAGCAACATCGCCGCCTTCCGCTGCTACTACTGCGGCTCCCGGCCGCCCCGCCACCTCCGCGCCGAGGTGGCGGCGCAGCCCAACGCCCTCCGGGAGGTCGTGTCCGGACGCTAGCGGCACGGCGATGATCAGCGCCGGCGCCGGCGTAGGCATGGCGGTGGTGGCTTTCGGCCTGGTCCTCACGCCGGGTCCCAACATGCTGTACCTGGTGTCGCGGTCCATCACCCAGGGCCGGCGCGCCGGGCTGGTGTCGCTCCTGGGCGTGGGTGCCGGGTTCGTCGTGTACCTGGCCGCCGCCGTGGCCGGTGTCGCCACGGTGTTCTCCGAGGTCCCGGCCGCCTACACCGCATTGCGGCTGGCCGGCGCCGGCTACCTCCTGTGGCTGGCGTGGAAGACGCTGCGCCCGTCCGGCGGGTCGGTCTTCACCCCCAAGCAGGTGCCGCCCGGCGGTCCCTCTACTCCGCTCAACGGGCCGCCCGACGGTCCCCGCCGGCTCTTCGCCATGGGGTTCGTCACCAACGTGCTCAACCCCAAGATCGCCGTGCTCTACGTGTCGCTCCTCCCGCAGTTCATCGACCCCGACCGCGGGTCGGTGGCGCTCCAGAGCCTGGCCCTGGGGGCCATCCAGGCCACCGTCGCGGTGACGGGCAATGGCGTAATCGTGCTGACCGCGGGCACCATCGCCGTCTTCCTGTCCCGCCGACCGGGGTGGTTGCGGGCCCAGCGCTACTTCATGGGAACGGTGCTCGGTGCCCTCGCCGTGCGGTTGCTGACCGAGCGGGCCAGAACCGCTCCTGCCAGCTGAGGACGGCCTGTCTAGACTTATTCTCAGTCTCGTTTCGGAGGTTGGATGCGAAGGATCCACGCCGCGCTCATCGGATTGGCGATCAGCCTGGGCCCCGCCTGCGGCGGCGGGGGAGATGCCGACGGTCGCCCCCAGGTCGTCGCCTCCTTCTACCCGCTGTACGAGGCGGCCCAGCGGGTGGGTGGTGACAAGGTGCAGGTCCGCAACCTCACGCCGGGCGGCAGCGAGCCCCATGATCTCGAGCTGAACTCCCGCCAGGTCGACCAGATCGAGGAGGCCGACGTCGTGCTGTTCGTCGGCCGGGGCTTCCAGCCCGCGATCGAGTTGGTGGCGCAGCGGGCCCAGGGCACCACGCTCGACGTGCTGAGCGGGCTCGGCAACCTGCGCCCGGCCGGCACCGGCGACGACAAGCTCGAAGTCGACCCTCACGTGTGGCTCGACCCCACGCTGCTGAAGGCCATCGTCGGTGAGGTGGCCGGCGCCCTTGCCACCGCCGACCCGGCCCACCGGGCGACGTACGAGGCCAACGCCCGCGCCTACAGCCGGGAGCTCGACGAGCTGGACGCCGCGTTCACCACCGGCCTGGCCGACTGCGAGCGCCGCACGATCGTCACCGCCCACTCCGCGTTCGGATACCTGGCCGGGCGCTACAACCTCACCCAGGACGCCATCGCCGGCCTGGAGCCGGAGTCCGAGCCCAGCCCGCAGCGCCTGGCCGACCTGGCGGACAAGGTGCGGGCCGACGGGACCACGACGATCTTCTACGAGACCCTGGTCTCGCCCAGGGTGGCCGAGTCCCTGGCCCGGGAGGCCGGCGTGCGCACCGCGGTGCTCGACCCCCTCGAGGGCTTGACCGACGAGGACGCCAAGGCGGGCCGGACCTATGTTTCCGGCATGCGGGAGAACCTGGCCGCCCTCCGCCAGGCTCTCGCCTGCCGGTGACCAAGCCGGCGGCGCTCCTGGAGGTCGACGATGTCGAGTTCTACTATGGCCGCCACCACGTCCTGGGCGGGGTCAGCATGGCGGTGGGGCCCGGGGAGTTCGTCGCCCTCGCCGGCTCCAACGGCTCGGGCAAGTCGACCCTCATCCGGGTGGCCCTCGGCCTGATGGAGCCCCAGGCGGGGGAGGTGCGCCTGTTCGGAGAGCGGCCGGCGCAGCTCAAGGACCGTTGGCGGGTCGGCTACGTGCCCCAGCGTCCGGTGGTCGTCGATCAGCTGCCGGCCACCGTCGAAAAGGTGGTGGCGTCGGGCTGCGTGGCCCGCCGGGGGTGGGTGCGCCGGCCCCGGCGGGAGGACGGCGGCCGGGTGGAGCGGGCGCTGGAGGTGGTGGCTCTCACCGAGCTGCGCCGTACGCCGATCGTGGAGCTCAGTGGTGGCCAGCAGCAGCGGGCGTTCATCGCCCGGGCCCTGGCGTCGGAGCCCGAGTTGCTGGTGCTCGACGAGCCCATCGCCGGCGTGGACGCCGCCTCCCAGTCCCGGTTCCGTGACGCCCTCGTCACCCGCTGCCACACCGATGGCGTGGCCGTGCTCCTCGTCTCCCACGAACTGGGGGCAGTGGAAGACGACCTGGACCGCATCCTCCTGCTCCGGGGCGGCGCCGTGGTCTTCGACGGCCCGCCGGGCGACCTCACGGCCGCGGGCGTGAGCCTGGGCGTGCACCACCACGACCTGCCCATGTGGCTCGAGCACCCGAGGTGAGCCTGCCGGCTCGCTCAACTCCGGCGTGCAACTAACCGCAGGCGGGGCAGCGCCCGTCGAAGTCCAGCCGGTGGCCGGTGATGTCGTAGCCCGTCTCCGCCGCCACCGTCCGGGCCGCCTCCACCAGCGCCCGCTCCAGCTGGGGCGACGCTGCGAAGTCGACGAGCGTGCCGCACGAGGTGCACTGGAGGTGGTGGTGATGGCCGGCCAGATCCTCGGCCAGCTCGAAGCGGCCCAGGTCGTCGACGCCAGGCAGGCGCCGGGCGACGCCGGCCTCGCACAGCACGGTGAGGTTCCGGTACGCCGAGGACTGAGGCATCCCCTTGGCGCCGGCGAGTATCTCGGTGATCGTCAGCGGGCGCTCGGCTTCGAGCAGGGCGTGCACCAGTGCCCGCCGGCTGGCGGTGTAGCGCTGGTCGAGGGCGGCCACCCGCTCGGCGGCGGCGCCGTGGAGCCCGGCGTGGTCGTCACCCCGACGGTCGGCCATGACGTCGCTCACTGAAGCTCCAGGTGGCCACCGTCGAACTCACGCACGAGGGCCAGGCGGTGGGGGCTGGCGAGGGCGCGCAGGGGG
>Ga0247713_1001186_pt1 | contig 13424 bp, 12 predicted proteins | sample 21E_NmetaG_FD_189936 | JGI IMG/M metagenome (GOLD analysis project Ga0247713, IMG submission 189936) | Soil microbial communities from hillslope of Landscape Evolution Observatory, University of Arizona, Oracle, AZ, United States - 2-1-E_N | ecosystem: Engineered > Artificial ecosystem >... | reverse complement strand
GCCGTCTCCGGGGGATGTGCTGATGCGGGCCGAGGGTGCGTCGTACTCCTACGGCGGCCGCGTCGCGATCGACCGTGTCGACCTCGAGGTCAGGGCGGGCGAAGCGGTCGCTCTCATGGGAAGGAACGGGGCCGGGAAGACGACGTTGTTGCGTCTGCTCGGCGGGATGACCACGCCGACCGAGGGGCGCGTCCTCTCCGACGGCGCTGCACCCCGCACGGGGCGCGACGTCGCTCTGTGCCCGCAGGAGCCGGAGTCGGTCCTGTTCCGCTCGAGCGTGCGGGAGGAGATCGAGGCAACGCCGGGAGCGCAGACGGACCGTGTCCTCGACGAGTTCGGCCTGACGGACCTCTCGGCGCTACACCCGCGCGACCTCTCCGCGGGGCAAAGGCTGCTGGTCGCGGCCGCGGCCGTCGCGGCCACCGGCGCGCCGGTCCTTCTCCTCGACGAGCCGACCCGCGGCCTCGATCCGGAGGCGAAGGAGCGACTGGTCGCGTCGATGCGGCGGCGTGCGTCGGCCGGCGGTGCGGTGGTGTTCGCGACTCACGATGTCGAGCTCGTGGCTTCCGCGGCGACGCGGGTCGTCATGCTCGCCGCGGGACAGGTCGTCGCCGAGGGATCCCCCGAAGAGGTGCTGGGCGACTCCGCCGTCTTCGCTCCGCAGACGACGCGCGTGTTCGGGCCCGGCTGGCTGACGCCGGATCAGGTGATAGCGAGCGTCCGGTGAGAGCCCTCCGGATCCCGCTCCTCGCGGCTGCCAACCTCGTCGGCCTGGCGGCTTTCTCCTGGCCGTTCGTCGCGCCGGCGCTCGTGAGCATGGGCGGGCGCGGCGACGTCCTCCTGGTCACGATCGCATTGTTCCTCTGCCTGGGGGCGCTGCTCTTCGTGGAGCTCGGCAGAGGTGCGCTGGGTGCGAAGCAAGTGGCCCTTCTCGGCGTGCTGGGCGCGGCGATGGTGGCGCTCCGGCTGCCGGGGTTCATCGCCGGGTTCTCGGCGATGTTCATCGTCGTTCTGGTCGCCGGCAACGCCTTCGGCCCGGCCTTCGGCTTCCTCCTCGGCGCGACCGGCACATTCGCGTCGGGCTTGTTCGTCGGCGGGCTCGGGCCATGGCTGCCGTTCCAGATGGTCGCCGTCGGCTGGGTCGGTCTGGGCGCGGGTCTGCTGCCCGGGCGCGGCCGCCGCGGCCGGCTCGCGGCGCTCGCCCTCTACGGGGCCGTGAGCGGCTTCCTCTTCGGCGTGGTGATGAACCTGTGGTTCTGGCCGTTCGCGGCCGGATCCTCGGCGCTCGGCTGGGCGGCCGACGCCGGGTTTACGGGAAATCTGAAGCGTTACGCGGCGTTCTATCTCGCGACGTCGTTCGGTTGGGACGCGGCTCGCGCCGCGGGCAACGTCGTGCTCGTGTTGGTGCTCGGGCACCCGCTGCTGGCGTCGCTCGACCGCGCGGCGCGCCGGATGCAACTGGACGTGACCGCGCCCATACTGGAAGCAGACGAGGAGCCGGCCGGGTGGCCGCGGCCCCGGTCCGACGGACGCGGGGTCGAGGAAAGTCCGGACTCCAGAGGGCAGGACGCTGGGGAAAGACCCAGGCGGGGCGACCCGTGGAAAGTGCCACAGAAAGCAGACCGCCTCCGCCTCGGCGGAGGTAAGGGTGAAACGGTGGGGTAAGAGCCCACCAGCGCGCCGGGCGACCGGCGCGGCTCGGCAAACCCCGTCCGGAGCAAGGCCAAGCAGGGGGAGGGTGGCCCGCCCGCCCGGCAACGGGCACCCCCGGGTAGGCCGCACGAGGCCGCCGGAAACGGCGGCCCCAGATGGATGGCCACCGCCGCCCATCGGGCGGTACAGAATCCGGCTTACAGGCCGGCTCCTCGTCTGCTTTCAGGCATCGGGTTGGCGTCGCGGCAGCTTCACGGAGAAGGTCGCCCCCTCATCCGGAACGCTCTCCACGCGGATATCGCCGCCGTGCATGTCGACGATGTGTTTCGAGACGAAGAGCCCGATGCCGGAGCCCGGCGTGCGGTCGACGGTCGTCTTGAGACGGGTGAACCTCTCGAAGAGCTGCTGCATGTCCGGTTCCGAGATCCCCGGCCCATGGTCGCGGACGGCGAACTCCACACTTTCCGGTAGACACGTCACCTCGATCTCGATCGGAGCGTCTTCGTCGGAGAACTTGACGGCGTTGCCGATGAGGTTGAGCATCACCTGCTTCACACGGTCGCGGTCGGCGGACACGATCGCGTTCTCACCTTCTATGTGCAGTGAAGTTCGGGCCGCCTGACCCGCGTCCACCATCGCCTCGGCGGCGAGGTCGGCGAGGTCGACCTCGGCGAGCTGCAGCGCGATGTGACCGCGCTCGATCGCTTCGAGGTCCAAGAACTCCGACACCAACCGTGTCAGGCGGCGCGATTCGCGCTCGAGCGTCTCGAGGAGCTCGTCCCGCGCGTCGTCGGAAAGGCGGTCGCCGCGCCACCGGAGGATGTGGGCGATGCCCGCTACGACCGTCATCGGCGAGCGGAGCTCGTGCGACACCATCGAGACGAAGTCGCGGCGGAGCCGGTCGAGGTCCTCGAGGCGCTGCGCCTGCTCGACCGCACGGTCGTAGAGACGAGCGTGGTGCAGGGCGACCGACACCTCTCTGGCCACCGCTTCGATCAGCGCGCGGTCGGCGGCCATCCAGCGCCGCGGTGTCTCCGATTGAAAGATGATGACGCCCATCAGCTCGTCTCCCCACTCCAGCGGGGTGCCGAGGCCGGCGCGCGCTCCGGCATCGAGCATGGCTCGGCGCGCCGACTCCATCTCGGGGCTCGTGAAGCGCGGGTCGACGGAGGCGTCCTCGGTCCACTGCGTTCGGCGCGCCCGCGCGGTGATCGTCGCGACCGCATACTGCTTCGACGGCGCAGGATCGAGGGGTGCGACGCCCGGCGCATCCCACTCGGCCTCGATCGGCCCGAGCGTCGGCGCGCCGGGCGGGTCGGTCAGGCGCACGTAGCAGCGCATCGCACCGGCGGCGCGCCCCAGCGACTCGACCGCTTCGGACAAGACCTGGCGGACTTCGAGCGAGTGCCGGACCTTCCGCGCGATCTCGTTCAAGAGGTCGCCGCGCTCCGCCCGCTGCTGCTCGATCTCGAGTAGACGGGCGTTCTCGATCGCGCCGCCCGCGCTGGCTCCGAGAGCGGTTAGAAGAAGCTCGTCCTCCTCCGTGAACGGCTCTTCGCCCGGCGCCTTCGTCAGGTAGAGGGCGCCTACGACCAGGCCTCGATGCTGCAGCGGGACGCCGAGGAAGGGACGTGCTTCACGGGGATCGTTCGGGACCGCGTCGAGGCGCAGAGGACGCGCTCCTTCGACGATCTGCTTGAACAGCGCGTCGTGCTCCCCCGGAAGCTCTGTGGCCTGGGAGATGCGTTCTTCGATCGAGCCGTCGGGCGAGACCGTGGCCGCGGCGGCCATCTCGGCGCGCGTCAGCTCGGCGGCGCGCTCGACGACCACCTGGAGAACGGCGTGGACGTCGCGTTCCTCGGCGAGGACGAGCCCGACATCGAGGAAGGAGCGGAACAGCTTCGTGGCATCTCTCTCGGTCACTCGCTGCCTTCCACGTCGGTCTGAGTGGGTGCTTGCGGGATCCATGGTTGCGGCGAAGCCGCGAGAGCCTACCCTTGGGCAGTCTCGCTTCCAACTGCGCAGGGAGGTGTCGGATGACTCGTAAGACCGTTGCTACCGAAAACGCGCCCGCCGCGGTCGGTCCGTATTCTCAAGCGGTCATCTCGGGCGATCTCGTCTTCTGCTCGGGACAGGTCGGGCTGGATCCGAGCACGGGCGACCTCGTAACGGGCTCCGTGGAGGACGAGACCCGTCGTTGCCTGCAAAGCCTCGGCGCCGTCCTCGAAGCGGCCGGTTGCACGTTCGCCGACGTAGTGAAGGTGACCGCTTTCCTCACCGACATGAACGACTTCGCCGCCTTCAACTCGGCTTACGGGTCGTTCTTCGAAGAGGATCCACCCGCGCGCGCGACGATCGGCGTGGCGGGGTTACCGAAAGGTGCGCGGGTGGAGGTCGAGTGCATAGCCCGCGTGCCGTGAACGAGTACTACGACCCCGGCTTCCCGACGACCTGGTCGCCGAAGACGATGGTTACCTCTTTCTCCTGCGACGAGCCGGCTACGGGCTCGAGCCCCGCCTCTTCGGGCGTACCTGCGTCGCTTCGCCGCACGTATTCCTCGATGCGGTGCATCAGGAACATGATGCCGAAGATCACGAACGGCCACGTGATCAACACGATCAGCAGGAAGATCTGATAGGGGGTCATGTGAGGAAGTGTCGCAGATGAGGTCACCCTCGGCGGCGGATTTGTGGGCCGTGCTGGATCGCGAGCGACTCCAGTCGCGTCTGGCGCGCCTGGTGCAGATCCCCTCGGAGAACCCCCCGGGCAACGAGCTGGAAGCGGCCGAGCTGACCGCCGGTTACTGCCGCGAGCTCGGGTTCGACGTCGAGCTGCACGAAGCCGACGCCGGACGTCCGAGCGTCGTCGCGCGCCGGAGCTTCGGAGAGGGCCCGACGCTCGCGTTCTGCTCACACATCGACGTCGTTCCGGCGGGAGATCCGTCTCTCTGGCGTGTTCCGCCGTACGGCGCGGTGGTGGAAGGGGACATCCTGCACGGGCGCGGGTCGGCCGACGCGAAGGGGCCGATCGCAGCCGCCCTCGAAGCCGTGGCACTGTTGCTCGCGGCGGACGTCGATATGGCCGGCACGCTGGAGCTCGACCTCGTCGCCGACGAGGAGGCGATGGGTTTCCGAGGCGCCGGCTACCTCGTGGAACAGGGGATCGTCGCGCCCGACGTGGCGGTCGTCGGCGAGCCCACCTCGCTGCGGGTGGTGCGGGCCCAGCGCGGCGCGAACTGGTTCCGCATCTACACGCACGGGCTCGCGGGACACGGCTCTGCGCCGGAGCGCGGCATCAACGCGATCAAGCACATGGCCGAGATCGTCCTCCGGCTGGAAGAGGAGCTGCCGGACGTCGCGCACGATGTTCTCGGCGCGCCGACGCTCAACGTCGGGACGATCGCGGGCGGCGAGAAGGTCAACATCATCCCGGCCGCCTGCGTAATAGAGGTCGACCGGCGAACGATCCCGGGCGAGACCGGCGAGAGCGTGCGCGCCGGCATCGAGAGAGCGGTGGAGCGGGCGAAGGAGCGTTTCCCCGACTTGAACGCGACGGTCGAGTCGGCTTTCTCGTGCAGTCCCTTCGAGGTGTCCGACACCTCTCCGGTCGTCACGGCGGCCATAGCCGCGGTGGGCGACGCGACCGACCGGCCGCCCGAGATCATCGGTTTCCGCGGCGCCAGCGACGCGCGCTTCCTGTTCGAGGCGGGTGCCGACGTCATCGTGCTCGGCCCGGGCGACATCGCCCTCGCACACACTGCGCGCGAACACATCTCGCTCGACGAGCTGGCGCAGGGTGCGGTGGCGTACGCCCTGACGTTCGCGCGGCTGCTGGATGCCGACTCCGCGTACGCCGGCGGATCCGCGGGATCGGTCGGACGTCCGGTCGTGGCCTCCGGCGAGCGGGACGAGTAGATTCCTCGGCAACCGGCCGGACAAGCACGGAGGGGAAGCTCCATGGCAAAGGATCTCGTACAGCGGCTCGACGACGCGCGCGCGGCGCATCCGATCCTCGAGCACCCCTTCTACGTCGCCTGGGCGGAGGGAACCCTCACGAAAGACGACCTCGAGCACTACGCCGGGCAGTACTGGCGTCAGGTCGAGGCCTTCCCCGGCTACCTCGGTTCTCTCAGCGAGCGGCTTCCGGCGGGTTCCGCGCGGGACACGGTGGCGGAGAACCTCGCCGACGAGATCGACGACGATCATCCCGGCCTGTGGCTGCGGTTCGCAGAGGCCGTCGGAGTCTCGGAGCGCGACGTGCGGGCGTCGCAGGTCGAGCCGGAGACGCGGAGCTGCGTCCAGGCGTTCCGGGACGCAGCGGAGAACCGGTCGCTGCCGTATGCGCTCGGGATGCTCTACGGCTACGAGGCGCAGACGCCCGCGGTCGCCGAGACGAAGGTCAAGGGCTTGCGCGACCGCTACGGGATCGACGGCGCGGCGCTCGACTACTTCGTGCTCCACGGGGAACTGGACGTCGAGCACGCCGCCGGGCTCGCCCGGGCGATCGAAGAGGTGGCGGGCGACGAAGAGGCGCGCGCCGATGCCGAGGCGGGAGCTCGAGCCGGCGCTGCCGCCGTCTGGACGCTCCTCGACGGCGTCGCCCGCGTTCGCAACATCGCCTGCTAGAGGGAGGACTTCCTCTCTGCCGCCTTGAACCGGCCGGGCGGCCGGATCCCGATCGGGTGCGCCCACGCGCCCGAGACGGCGACGAGCCTCGCGTCCCGCGCCCGTCGCAACCACGCGGCTATGACAGGTGTCTCCGCGTGCCCCTCGTGGGGCTCGGCGCGCTCGGCAGACGAGCGGCGCGCCGCGGCTTTGAGGATCGGGACCGGATCGTCTCCATCGTCCGCATCGGTCGCGGCGGCGAGACGGCCGTCGGTGATGAGCACGGCGCGCCGTCCGATCCGCAGGACGACGTCGCCGGCGTCGCGCAGCGCGCGCACCTCCGCGTCCTTGAATGCCACCCGCTCGAGAGCTGCGGCGCGATCGCGGACCTCGGCGGCCTCTTCGAAGCGACCGGCTGCCGCGAGTCTCTTCATGCGCGCGGCGAGAACGTCGAGGACCGGCCTCATGTCGCCGACGAGCGCCGTCGCGGCGCGCCGTACCTCGGCGCGTTGCGTCCTGCCGGCGCAGGTGCCCAGGTTCTCGAGGGGACACGGCCGGCACTTGGCTGGGTCGCGGCAGCGGTGGAGGGGGAGCGCGTCCCGCAGTCCATCCAGGAGCAGGTCGACGGCTTTGCGGGAGCGCATCGGCCCGAGATAGAGATCGCGGCCGGCGCGGAGACGGCTCGCGGCCCCGAGCCGCGGCACGGGGGCGGTCAGCGCCAGCTTCAGGTACCAGCGGGCGACTCGCTTGCCGGCGCGGTTGTACACGGGTCGCTCGGAGGCGATGGCGCGCGCTTCCGCCACCTCGGCTTCGAGCATCGTCGCGTGGGGCTCGGCCCGGATCTCCTGCACCTCGGCGAGGAGAGCCCGAACCTGCCTCCTCGCATCGCCTTGGAAGTAGGAGCGGACGCGGCTGCGGATGTCGACCGCCTTGCCGACGTAGAGGGTGGCGCCGCCGGCCCCGACGAAGCGGTAGACGCCCGGCGCGCGCGGGAGATCACGTGTGAGCGCGATCTTCGCGAAGGTCCCGTCGAGTCGGGAGCGCGACACCGATAGCAGGTCCTCGAGGGTCGTAACCCCGAAGCCGGATACCCGCTCGATGAGCGCGTGCAGCAGGTCGGTCGTAGCCAGCACGTCTTGGAAGGCGCGGTGGCAGGGGCGGTGGGCGCAGCGAAGGTGGCGGGCGAGGGTCTCGAGGCGGTGGTTGGGAGCCTCGCCCGCCAGGATCCGGCGCGCCAGCACGGCCGTGTCCACCACCCGATTACCGAGCGGTTCATAACCCTCCGCCGTCAGTGCGGCGTCGAGGAACCCGACGTCGAAGCGGGCATTGTGCGCGACGATCACCGCGCCGCCGAGGAACTCCAGGAAGGCCGGGAGGACGCTCGTCACCGGGGGAGCGTCCGCCAGAAGGGCGTCGTCGATGCCGGTGAGCATGCGCACGACCGCCGGCACCGGCCGCCCGGGCGACACGAGCGTCTCGAAGGTCCCGATCACATCCCCGCGGCACACCTTCATGGCGCCGATCTCGGTGATGGCGTCGTGCGTCGGAGACCCTCCCGTCGTCTCGAGGTCGACGATGCAGAAGGTCACTTCGGCGAGGGGCGTGCCGAGCTCGTCGAAGGACCGCTGCGCCAGCATGTCTGGCAGCCTAGTCGAACATATGTTCGATAAGGTGGATCCTGGAAGCGTCGGTACGATGCTCGGCATGGTGGAGGTGTCGACGGGCGCGGCGGGGGACGAGGTGGCGGGCCTGCGGGATGAGGTGCACGTGGCGGACGCGCTCCTGCGGCTGTCGACCACGCTCAGCGACCTCCGCGATCCCGAGGAGACGCTCGCCGTCGCCGTCCGGCACACAGCGCAGCTGCTCGGCGCGCCTCGCTGCTTCGCCGTCTCGTGGGATCCCGTCTTGCGACAGTTCTTCGTCCTGGCTCAGTGGGGGTGCGACGGTCCGCATCTGGCGTTGATCCAGGAACTGGCGGAGAAGCCCGGTGGACTGCCCATCCTCCATGAGGCTCTGACGCAAGGCGTCGTGCAGCTCGTCGGGGATGCCGCGGCCGACCCCAGGCTCGGCGCGGAGGCGGCGATGCGTCGATCCCTGGGCTCGTACATCGCGATCCCGCTCGCCCGCGGTGGCGAGCAGCTCGGAGCACTGGCCGTGGAATTCGACGAACCACGGGTCTTCGGCACCACGGAGGAGGCGCTTGCGGAGGGCATCGGCCGCCAGGTCGCGAACGCGCTGGTGGCGTCTCGTCGCCTCGATCTGATGCGCGAGCTCCGCTCCTTCGGATTGAACGTCGGCCGCGTGACGCGCTTGGCTCCGGTGGTGCAGGAGGTAGCGGTAGGAGCCGCTCGGCTGCTGCGCGGTGATGGGGCTGCCGTTTACCTCTACGACGCGACCCAGAAGCTCCTGACGCGCACGCACACCGCCGGGGCTGTCGGCGACACGGCACCCGCTCATCTCGACCTGACCCAGGAGCCATGGAGCGGCTTGCTGGACGCGAACGTCGTGGTCCTGGCGCGCGATGAGAACGATGACGCCGAGGACGTTCGCGAGGAAGTCCCCGTGGCGATGATCGCCGCCCCGATCCTGGGTAGCGACGCGCCGCTCGCGGGGGCCGTGCTCGTCTTCTTCGACCGCTTCGTCTCCCTCGGCAAAGACGAGGCGGAGGCCCTCAGCGTCCTCGGAGCGCAATCGTCGATGGCGCTCGAGAACGCGCAACGATTCGAGCGGCAACGGCGGGTGGCGCGGTCTCTCCAGGAAGGGTTGCTGGCCACCGAGACGCCGCCGCTGCATGGTTTCCGGATCGACGCGGTGTACGAGCCCGCGAGCCACGACGCCGAGATCGGCGGTGATTTCTTCGACGTCTTCGACCTTGGTGAAGGCATCGTCGGGATCGTGGTCGGCGACGTTTCGGGCAAAGGTGCCGAAGCTGCGGCGCAGACCGCGCAGGCGAAGTACATGCTGCGCGCGTTCGCGATCCGGAACGCCTCTCCGGCGAGTGTCCTGTACCACCTCAACAACGCGCTGGTGCACGGGTTCGCAGAGGATCGCTTCGCCACCTGCATGTTCGGTGTTTTCGACACGAACAGCTCCACCGGGCAGATCGCGCTCGCCGGTCACCCGCCCCCGCTGGTGTTCCGGCGCGACGGCACGGTGGAGACGTTCGAGCTACCTGGAACGATCCTCGGGATGTTCGAGGACCAGCAGTTCGAGCAAACGTCGTTTCACCTCGACCAGGGCGACGTCTTCGTCGCCTACACCGACGGGTTGACCGAGGCACGACGCGATAAGGAGCTCTACGGGATCGAGCGCGTGAGCCGGCAACTTGCCCGCTGCGCCGGCGATCCATCGTGCGACGTGGCGCGCACCCTCTATGAGGACGCGCAGAGCTTCGGCGAGGTAACGGACGACACGGTCGTTTTCGCCCTTCGGGCATCCGGCGATGACTGAGGGCGTCGCCTATCGCTGCAACGGTTGCGGCAACAAGACTCGCTTCGACGTTTTCGAGTCGAAGCGTGTCCGCGCTTTCCACCACTACACGCTCGGTGGTGACGACTACGTCGAGGAAGAGGAGGTCATCGACCGGCGGATCGAGAAGGTCGTGTGCCGCTGGTGCGGATCGGCGGATGTGTCGACCGAGTCCTCCGCGGCGGAGGGAGCGTGAGCGGCCCGCTCGACGGTGTGCGGGTTCTCGACCTGACACGATTGTTGCCCGGGGGTTTCGCCACGCTTCTGCTCGCCGATCTCGGCGCGGATGTCGTCAAGGTGGAAGAGCCGCAGAAGGGCGACTACATCAGGTGGACGCCGCCGCTCGTAGGTGACGTCGCCGCGCCGCACATCGCGCTCAATCGGAACAAGAGGTCGCTGACGCTGAATCTCAAGGAGCCGCGCGGCCGCGACCTGCTGCTGGCTTTGGCGGGGAGCTTCGACGTGCTCGTGGAGTCTTTCCGTCCCGGCGTGCTCGACCGGTTGGGCGTCGGCCGCGCCGAGCTGGCGGAGAAGAACCCGCGTCTCGTCTATTGCGCGATCACGGGCTATGGGCAGGACGGGCCGCGCGCCGCGGCCGCGGGTCACGACGCGGACTACATCGGCTACGGAGGCGTGCTGGGCATCAACGGGCCGGAAGACGGCCCTCCCGTTCTGCCCGGGGTCCAGATCGGCGATCTCGGAGGCGGCATGAGCGCGGTGATAGCGATCCTGGCGGCTCTCCTCCGCCGCGAACGCACGGGTGGGGGCGCCGTCTGCGACATCTCGATGCTCGACACGGTCGTGTCGTGGCTCTCGATCCACGCCGCGGAGTTCGTCGCCACCCGCAACCCGCCGCTCCGCGAGCAGATGCACCTGTCCGGCCGCTACCCCTGCTACCGCGTCTATCCGGCGGCCGACGGCTATCTGGCCGTCGGTGCGCTCGAGCCGCAGTTCTGGAGCGCGCTCTGCCGTGCGCTGGAGCGGCCGGATTTCGAAGGTGACGCCTTCGCGACGGGGGAGCGGCGCGCCGAAGTGATCGGTGAGCTCGAGGCGCTGTTCCAAACGAAGACGCGCTCGATGTGGATGGAGACCCTGGCGGAGGTCGACGCGTGTGTGGCGCCGGTGAACGACTTCGCCGAGACGTTCGCCGACGAACAGGTGCGGGCGCGCGGCATGGTCGTGGAGACGGAGCTGCCGGGGGTCGGTCGTTGGTCCCACGTCGGGAACCCGATCCGCGTCGACGATCCGCCCGCCTCGCTCGTCCGGCGTCCCCCACCCGAGTTAGGCGAGCACACCGCGGAGGTCCTGGCGGAAGTGGGGCTCGGCGACTCCGAGGTGGACGAGCTCCGACGCGCCGGCGTCGTGTGATGGAAGGACTACCGCCGGATGTGGCTGCCGCGATCGCGCGCGGCGTGGGGGCGTACGTGCGCGCCGTGCCGCGCCACCAGCTTCCCAACCAGCTCCGGCCGCTACAGGCGTTCCGCGCGAAGGCACTCGCGGCACGTTCCGGCGTCTTGATCGCAGCGCTCGACGACGACACCTTCAGGAACGCGGTGCTGGACTGGCTCGACGAGGTCCACCCGGATCTCCCACCCGAGGACCAGGCGATCCTGCGGCTCGCATGTGAGCGCGAAGACGGCTGGGAGGAGCAACTGCGTGCCCTCGGCGCCGAAGACGATCCGGAGCCGGTAACTTCTCCCGCGCCCGACACCGGGGCGCTCGAGGCAGCCGCGGCGCGCGAGCGCGAACGGGCCAAGCAGGCGCGGGAAGAGGCGAGACGCGCGAAAGCGGCGCTCGCCGACGAGCGAGCCGCTCGTGATCGGGAGATCGCCGCGCTTCGCTCCTCGCTGGCCGAGGCGGAGGAAGCACTGCAGGCGGCCGCGCAGGCGAAGACGGAGGCCGAACGAGAGCGGGACGAGGCCGCGTCCGCGGCCGACAAGGAGGTGCGGAGGGCGCGGCGCTCGGTCGAGGCGGCGGAGAAAGAACGAGATGCGGCGCGCCGCGACCTGAAGGTCGAACGGCGCGCCGCGGCCGAGGCGGCCCGCGAGGTCGAGCGGCTCGAGCGGCGCGTCGCAGACCTCGAGAGGGAGGTCGCAGACCTCAAAGAGCGGCGAGAGCCGGATGGGGTGGAGGGGCCGCGCCGGCAGGTCCGCCGGTCACTGCCGGTTCCCATGGGGAGGTTCGACGACGACCCTCAGACGCTCGAGACATGGCTGGACCACGACGGCGTGCGGGTCGTGGTCGACGGCTACAACGTGACGCTCGCGGAGCGCGGCTTCGGGAAGATGGAGCTCGAGCAGCAGCGGGAGCGCCTCGTGACGGAGCTGGGGGCGCTCGTCCGCCGCAAGGGAGTCGGGGAGGCGATCGTCGTCTTCGACGGGAACGTGGTGGCACCGGCGGCGCGCCGTGCCTTCCGCGGGCCGGTGAAGGTCGAGTACTCGCGGCCGGGCGAGAAGGCGGACGACCACCTGGTCGCCCTGCTCGACGTTCTGCCGCCCGACCCGGTGGTCGCGGTGACGAACGACCGGGAGCTCCAGGAACGCCTCCGGGAGAAGGGCGCCACGGTCGCCACCAGCGACCAGTTGCTGGACCTCCTCCGCTGAGGCCACCGAAACTTGTCGCAGGGTCTCTCTAGCCTTCTGCAGGTACCCGGAACGAAGGTCCGTTGCAGGAGAGGAGACATCCGTGAAGATCGATTGCACCCAGTGCGAGATGTACCGAAGCACCCACTGTGACGACTGCCTCGTCTCGGCCGTGCTCCACCCGATCGACGCCCCGGTCGAGATCGACGACGAGCTGGGTTCGTCCGTCGGAGCCTTGGCCGGCGCCGGGCTGATCCCCGTCCTCAGGTTCCGGCCGCGCGCCGAGCCGGCGACCGAGCCCCCCGCGGCCGAGACGGGGTAGGCCGCTAGGCTCGCCCCCATGAGCACCGCCCGCGCCGCCCTCGTGATCATCCCGGTGGCGGTCGCCGCGGCGGCATGCGTCGCTCTCCTCTCCGTGACGCCCGCGTCGATGCGTGCGGCGCCCGAGGACGATCGGGCCGCGGGTGCATCCTTCACCGATGAGCAGATAGCGCGCCACGGCCGCTTCCGCGCGCCGATGTACGCCGCCTTCGTTCTCACCGCGGTCGTCGAGATCGTGACCTTGCTGGTCCTCGCGCGCGGGCCCGCGGCTCGCTTCGTCGGTCACCTCGACCGACTCCCCGGTGGCTTCGTCCTCCGCGCCGCCGTCGCCGGCGCCGCTCTCGCGCTCGTCCTGGCGGTAGTGCTCTTGCCGCTCGCCTACGTCCGCGGCTACGCCATCGCTCACGCCTGGGGGCTCTCGACCCAGAGCGGCGGCGCGTGGCTGCTCGACCAGGTGAAGTCCCTCCTGGTGGCCGCCGTCGTCGCGGCGGTCGCGGCAGCGGCGTTCTTCGGCGTGGTCCGGTGGAGACCGCAGAACTGGTGGGTCATCGGCTGGGTTGCGTTCACCGCCTTGAGTGCGCTGCTGGTCTTCCTCTATCCGCTCGTGATCGCTCCTCTCTTCAATCGCTTCGAGCCGCTGGCGGAGGGGTCGCTGCGAGCTCGTCTGGTCGCTCTCACCGAACGGGCGGGCATCGAGGTCGACGACGTCCTGGTGGCCGACGCCTCCCGTCGCACCTCCACCGAGAACGCCTACGTGGCCGGTCTCGGATCGAGCAAGCGTCTGGTGCTCTACGAC
>Ga0247713_1001185_pt1 | contig 13454 bp, 11 predicted proteins | sample 21E_NmetaG_FD_189936 | JGI IMG/M metagenome (GOLD analysis project Ga0247713, IMG submission 189936) | Soil microbial communities from hillslope of Landscape Evolution Observatory, University of Arizona, Oracle, AZ, United States - 2-1-E_N | ecosystem: Engineered > Artificial ecosystem >... | reverse complement strand
ACCCGGACGGCTGCCGCCGCCCCGGACGCCACCAGCAGGGCAGCCGCGGCGAGTGCGACCGGCTTCATCAGATGGCGGGTGGAGCGCCGGGTCCGGACGCCGGACATCACCCGCTGGGTGAACCCGTCGTCCTCTGGCTCGGGCTCGGCTCCCGCGCGCAGGATCTCGTCCAACCTGTCCTCAAGCATCAGGCGTCACCTCCGAACATGAATGGCTCCAACGAGGCGGCCAGGGAGCGCCGCGCCGAGTGGAGCCGGCTACGGACGGTGCCGACGGGGCAACCCTCGGCCACCGCTATCTCTTCGTAGGAAAGCCCCGCCTCGCGGAGCAGGAACGTGGCCCGGATGGTGTCCGGGAGCCGGGAGACGGCCTCCGACACGGCGCGCTTCAGGTCGGCCCCGTCCGTCGGGTCGATGTGACGGCGGTCCTCCGGTAGCGACTCCACCGGAACCGGCGTCCTCTGCTCACGCCTCCACATCTCGATGCAGGTGTTGCGGGCGATCGTGAACACCCAGGCCATGAAACGCTCGGACGGCCTGTACGAGCCGAGGCCCTTCCAGACCCTCAGGAACGTCTCTTGAGCCGCGTCGTCACCGGCCGCCGCGTCCCCCATGACCCGGCGGGCGAACGCGCGCACCGGTCCCTGCAGCATGCGGACGATCTCTTCGAACGCTTCGAGATCGCTGTTCCGAGCGCGCTCGACGAGCAGATCGATCGGAGGCCGGACCGGCTCGATCCCCGTCACCGGGCCACCCTCCGTCGGTTCGGCCGCGAGGCTCCCAGGCACGACGCGGGACCCTGTGCCCCGTGCGGCCGCGTCGTCCCGTCGGGAGCGGTGGGCCCTTCGGCGCAGGCTCGCCGTCCTGTCGTGTGGGTGGCGCTCATCCTCTCCTCCGCCCATCGCCCGCTCGTTCGCTGCGTACACGGTGCCTCCTGTCGCGTCCTCTACGGAAGACGACGACGCGGGAGCCGAGAAAGTTCGGTCGGACCCGGGACCGCCCGTGGGGGCCGAGGGTCGGGAGCCCGGGTCGCTGACGCCTCACGCCGGCTCACCTCCCGTCCGGCCGCCCCCTACGCGTCTGCGCCGGCGCTCGGCGCCACATATGTCGCGTCTTGCCGGCGCACGGGTCCGCGCCCATCCCCGCGGGGACGTGCGCCGGCGCGGGACGCCACGACCGCGTGCGGGTCCGGTGTCTGCGGCGGGTGCTCCCATGGGGGTCCTTCCCAGGTCTTCCCCCCGCACGAGGAGGGGTCATGACCAGGGAGATGCGACTCGCCGCCACGTCGGCCCGACAGCTCGGCGCGTTCACCGGACAGCAGGCGGTCGCCGCCGGGTTCCCGCGACGGACGGTCCAGCGCCGCGTCTCCAGCGGCGTCTGGGAGCGCGTCGTCGGTGACACGTACCGGGTGCGAGGGGCTCCCGTCTCGTGGGAGCAGGTCGCGCTCGCTGCCTGGCTCGCGGTCGGGAACCCGGCAGCGATCTCGCACCGCTCGGCAGCGGCCCTGTGGGAGCTGGGCCCTGCCCCGCCCGCCGAACCAGCGATCCTCGTCCCGCGGCCGCGCCGACCGCGAGTCGGTGGCGTGGAGCTCATCGAGACGAAGAGATGGGGCAGGCTCGATGTCGTCCGGAAAGGTCCCTTCAGGCTCACCAGCATGCCCCGGACGCTCGTCGACCTGGCTCCCGTCCTGCCGGAGCTCGAGCTGGAGATGGCGCTGGACCGCGCCCACCGTCAGGGGATGCGGTTCGACCGGTTCATGTCCTACCTTCGGCACCCGGCTAACCGACGGCTCCCGGGCGTCCGGCGTTTGCTCGAGATCGCGGCCGACCGCGACCCGGCCCGTCCGATCGAGAGCGAGCTGGAGACGCTGCTCTTCGCCGTCCTTCGTCGAGCCCGGCTCCCGCTCCCCGTCCGCCAGCACTGGACCGAGACGCGCAAGGGGAGGCGCCGGATCGACCTCGCATACCCGGAGCATCGGCTCGCCCTCGAGGTGGTCGGGTTCACGTTCCACGAACACGGACGAGCCGCCTTCGACGACGACAAGGCGCGCGACGCCGAGCTGGCCGAGGCCGGGTGGGACAGGCGCTACCTCACGAAGACGAAGCTGGAGGGTGAGCCGGACGACGTCGTCTGGACCGTCTCCCGCGCGCTCGGACTCGTGCCGACGCGGTGGGAGGCTCGGGCGAGCGGCGGGACCCGCCGTCCCACCCGGTCGGGACCCGGTCATCCTGGCCGTGCGCCGGCGTGAGACGCCACATGTGGCGCGACCCGCCGGACCGGGCCCGGACGAGGCGACCGAGGTGCACTGCGACGGCGGACCGCGCCACCCAGGTCAGGCGCCGGACCGTCGCCCGCCCGACCTCTTGGCTCCCGTCTTCTTCGCGGTGGCTCCCGACCTCTTGGCTCCCGCCTTCTTCGCGGCGGTGCGGGAGCCAGAGGCGGTGCGGGAGCCAGAGCGGGAGCCAGAGCCGGTGCGGGAGCCGGAGGCGGTGCGGGAGCCAGAGCCGGTGCGGGAGCCAGAGCCGGTGCGGGAGCCAGAGCCGGAGCGGGTCGTCGACCGCTGGGCACCCCGCGATGAACGCGAGCGCGGGGCCGCTGGAGCTTCCTCGGCCCCCGCCTCGGGTCCGGAGGCCGCGGAGGACGTGTCCTCCACGATCTCGCCGTCCTTCATGTGGACCAACCTCCCGGCCGCCTGGGCCAGCTCCTCGTTGTGCGTGACGACGACGAGCGCCTTGCCCTCGGCGCGGAGACCGTCCAGGAGCTCGACTATCCCCGCGGCCGTGGCCGAGTCCAGGTCTCCCGTGGGCTCGTCCGCGAGGATGAGTCCGGGGTCGGCCACGAGCGCGCGGGCGATCGCGACCCGCTGCTGCTCCCCTCCCGAGAGCTGGTCCGGACGGTGGTCCAGCCGTGCCCCCAGCCCCACCCGCTCGAGCAGGTCGCGCGGCGAGAGCGAAGCCGACTGTCCGAGGTACCGGAGGGGGAGCGCGGCGTTCTCGAGAGCGGTCAGGTGGGGGAGCAGGTTGAACGACTGGAAGACGAACCCGATCGCCTCCCTGCGCAGCCGGGCCCGCTCACGCTCTGGGAGCCCGTTGGCCGCGACGCCCCCCACGACGACCTCGCCGCCGTCGGGCTGGTCGAGCAGCCCCGCCACGTTGAGGAGGGTCGTCTTCCCGGATCCGGACGGACCGACGATCGCCACGAACTCGCCCCCGGACACCTCCAGGGACACGCCGCGCAGCGCGTGCACCTCGAGGTTCGCGCCCATGCGGTAGGAGCGACGGACGTCGGCCAGGCCGAGGACGACGCTCAAGGGGGACCCCCCACGCTCAACCCAGCGTCCTCAGTGCCCGGACAGGGTCGATCGACGCGGCCCGGCGCGCAGGCAGGAAACCGGCTCCCACACCCGTGACGAGGGACAGCAGGAAGACCAGGCCCCATAGGCGGGGCGTGATCGTGAACGCGACGACGCCGTCGTCGCGCGTGACCGCGTTCAACACGGTCACCATCAGGAAACCGAGGAGCGCACCCGCGAGCCCGCCCACCACCGACACGACCGACGACTCGGTGAGGAACTCGCGCAGGATGTCGCGCGACGAAGCGCCGACCGCCTTCTTGATCCCGATCTCCCGGGTGCGTTCGGTGACGGAGAAGACCATCGTGTTGATGATCGCCACGCCCCCGACGAGGAGGGCGACGAGCGCCGACCCGAGGATGATCGCGTTGAAGATGGCGGTGAACTGACGGATCTGCTGTCGCGATGCCTCGGGCGAGAAGACCATCGCGTTCCCGACGCGTCCCTCCAGCCGTTCGGCGAGGACGTCCGCGTCCGTGCCGGGAGCCGGGAAGACGCTGAACTCGTCCACGACCGAGTCCACGTCGAGGAAGGGCTCGACCTCCTTGAGGATCTCTCGCGTATCGGCGATGGACGCCGTCGCGAACCGGTCTATCGGGGTGGACGTGGCGGCTCCCACCCCCACGACCTCGAAGTCCCGCCCGCGGATCTTCACGACGTCGCCCGGCCGGGCGGACCGTCCGTCGATCAGGAACCTCTGGGCGAGCTCGGCTCCCAGGACCACCCTCCACCGGTCGCCCACCTCGAGCGTCCGGCCGGCCGCCAGGCGCAGGTCGCCGATGGGGGACCGCTGGGCGCGTTCGATATCCACCCCGAAGACGAGGTCGGGCGGTCCGAACCCGGCGTCGCCCTCGTCGGAGAAGAGCACGGTCACCCTGGGCACGACGACGCCGACGCCTTCGACCCGATCGAGCTCGTCCATGAGCGTGACCGGCAGATGGCCCATGGGGAAGAAGACCGACGAACCGGGGCCGCGCACGAGCACCTGGGTGCCGAGGAACTGCCGCAGCGACGAGATCGAGACGTTGAAGTTCTCGGCGAGCGACCCCATCACGGTGAGGGCGAAGGCGCCGAGCCCGATGCCGGTCACGGTGAGGAAGGTCCGCAGCCGGCGCCGGCGCAGGTTGCGAGAGACCTCCGACCACAGTCCTACGCGCACTCAGCGGCTCCTCGCGGACGCACGCTCGCGGAGCTCGGGCGTCCCGGCCGGGGAGACCACGGGGGCCGGACGGAGGTCCCGCAGCGGGGAGGCGAGCGCCTCGTGCAGGACCTGATCCATGTGATCGACGAGCACGAACCGCAGCTGAGTCCGGACATCCTCCGGCACCTCGCGCAGGTCCCTCTCGTTGGCCGCGGGCAGGACGACCGTCTTCACCCCCGCTCGGTGGGCGGCGATCACCTTCTCCTTCACACCGCCGATCGGGAGCACCTTGCCGCGCAGCGTGATCTCGCCCGTCATCCCGACCTTCCGCTTCACAGGCACCTTCGCGATCGCGGAGACCATGGCCGTGGCCATCGCGATGCCGGCGGAGGGTCCGTCCTTCGGGATGGCTCCCGCCGGCACGTGCACGTGCACCTCGTGCTCGGCGAACCAGTCCTCGTCGACGCCGAGCGTCGTCGCCCGCGACCGCGCGTAGGTCAGCGCTGCGCGCGCCGACTCCTTCATGACGTCTCCCAGCTGGCCGGTGAGGGTGAAGGCGGACGACCCGCGCACCAGCATCGTCTCTATCGACAGGATGTCGCCGCCCACGGGGGTCCAGGCGAGCCCGGTCGTGACCCCGATCTCGTCGCGTTCGCGCAGCGGCTCCGTCCGGACGCGCGGGGGGCCGAGCATCTCCTCGATCTCGGCCGCCTTCACGGTCACCTTGCCGGTCTGTCCCTCGGCGATGCGCAGCGCGACCTTGCGCAGGACCGCGGCCACCTGCCGCTCGAGGTTCCGGACCCCCGCCTCGTAGGTGTACTCCCGGACGATCCTCCGCAGGGCATCGAGCGCGATCGCGGCCTGCGAGCGGCGGAGACCGTGCTCGGCCAGCTGCCTGGGGACGAGGTGTCGGCGCGCGATCTCGAGCTTCTCGGGCTCCGTGTAGCCGCGCAGCTCGATCACCTCCATGCGGTCGCGCAGCGGACCGGGGATCGGGTCCAGCATGTTCGCGGTGCAGATGAACAGCACGCGCGACAGGTCCACCGGCACCTCGAGGTAGTGGTCGGAGAAGGCGTGGTTCTGCTGGGGGTCGAGCACCTCGAGCAGCGCCGAGGCGGGGTCCCCCCGGAAGTCCATCCCGAGCTTGTCGATCTCGTCGAGCATCATCACGGGGTTGGCCGTCCCGGCCCGCCGCAGGCCCTGGATGATCCGGCCCGGGAGCGCGCCGATGTAGGTGCGCCGGTGTCCGCGGATCTCGGCCTCGTCGCGCACGCCCCCCAGCGACATCCGGACGAACTGCCTACCCAGGGCCCGGGCGATGGACTGTCCCAGAGACGTTTTGCCCACCCCAGGCGGACCGACGAAGCAGAGGATGGGGGACCGGTTGTCCGGGCGGAGCGTCCCGACGGCCAGGTACTCGAGGACCCGCTGCTTCACGTCGCCGAGCCCGTAGTGGTCTGCGTCCAGCACCTGACGCGCCTTGGTTATGTCGCGGTCGTCGTCTGAGAAGCGACGCCACGGGGTCTCGAGCAGCCATTCCAGGTACGTGCGGGAGACGGTCTCCTCGGGGGAGCCGCGCTGCATGCGGTCCAGGCGGTCCAGCTCACGCTCGGCCGCCTTGCGCGCCTCGTCCGGCATCTCCGCGTCCCGGACGCGCTCCCGCAGGTCGGTCAGCTCCGACCCGCGCTCGTCGGTCTCGCCCAGCTCCCGGCGTATCACCTCGAGCTGCCGGCGCAGGAACTGCTCGCGGTGCAGCTTCTGCACATCCTCCGAGAGCTCACGCTGGGTCTGGGTCGAGAGCTCGAGGAGGCCGAGCTCGTCGTTCAGCAGCTCCTCGAGGATGGTGAGCCGCGCAGCCGCACGAGGCTCGGAGAGCAGGCGCTGCTTGTCGGTCAGGTCCACGTTCATGTTCGCGGCCAGGAAGTCGGCCAGGTCGCCCGGGTCGCGGACGTTCATCGCGGCGATCGCGAACTGCGGCGGGATCGAGGGGGCGAGCTCGGCCACCCGGCGGAAGACGCCGAGCACGGATCTCATCCGGGCCTGCGCCTCCTCGTCGGGGTCGGGCTCGGCCACGTACTCGACGCGCGCCACCGGGAAGGGGTCGACGCGCAGCCATTCCACGGTCCGCGCCCGGGCCAGCCCCTGGAGCGCGACCTGCATCCCGCCGGACGGCAGGCGGAGCAGCTCCGCCACCCGCCCCAGGGTGCCGACCTCGTAGAGCTGGTCGGGCGCGGGGGGGTCGGCCTCCGGGTCCGCCTCCGGGCGCACGGCCACCGTGAGCAGGAGCCGGTCTCCCTCCACCACGTCCTCGATGAGGCGGAGGGACCGCTCGCGTCCCACCAGCACGGGCAGGGCGAGGTTGGGGAAGAGGACGTTGTCGCGCAGCGGGAGGACGGCCACCTCGGTGGGAAGGTCGGGAGCCCCGCCGGACGGACCCCCCGGCCCCGTCACCTGCACCTCCTGGGCGCTCACTGGCCCTCCACCTCGACGCGCTTGCGGGACCGCGGCATCTTCGGGAACCGGACCGTCAGCAGGCCGGCGTCGACGGAGGCGGTCGAGCGGTCTGCGTCGACGCGTACCGGCAGCCGCAGCCGCCGCTCGAACTGTCCGAACGGCACCTCGAGCTGCAACGGCCGGGACCCCGTCCCGGTCCGCGCCTGGGGGAGCCGGCGGGTGCCGCAGATCGTCACCTCGTCCTCGTCCACCTCGACACCGACGTCTTCGGGGGAGACACCAGCGATGTCCACGAGGACCACGAACTCGTCCGCCGTCTCGTACACGTCGACGCGCGGCGCCCAGGTCCGGCGGTAACCCGAGCCGCTGCGACGCACCATCTGACCCATGAGCTCCTCCATCTGGTGCTCGAGGTGCTCGAAGAGCGGGTCGCCCGCCTTGGGCAAGATGCATCCCTCCTGACGTCCGAGACGAACGTCAGTCTAGGTGTCAGGAGGCGGCGATGCAGGTGGGGTCGCAGGACGGGACGTAGAAGATGTCCAGCCCGCGTCCCATGTCGTTGGCGAAGACGAATCCGGGGTGGCGGTCCTGCCACATCTTCGCCGCCCACGTCTCCGCCCGGCTCAGCTTCGCCGCCGCCATCGTGCGGGAGCCCGCCCTCACGCCGGTGCCGTCGAGCTCCTCGAGCATGCCCCGGAAGTCGATCACGTGGACGCCGGCCGAGTACCAGGCGATGGCCATGGTGCGGCCGTCCGGGTTGATCCGGAACACGTGGGACGTGCAGCTCGCTGGGAAGGTGCCTCGTGGGTGGTTCAACCCCAGGTCGTCAGCCCAGAACGCGCCCACCTTCACCGGCGCGGCCTCCAGCTGGGGTTCGGGGCCGATCCGATAGACGTGGACCCCGCCGCCCGGGCAGACGGGCCACAGGGTGCCGCCTCCCAGCTCGTCGGAGACGAGGAGGTACTCCCCGTCGGGGGTCGGGTCGGCCTGGTGGGACAGCGACAGCTCCGGGTGCGCGATCGTCGAGATGAGCCTCGGGTTGCGCGGGTCGGTCGTGTCGATCACGTCGGTGTGGGTGAGCGCGGCCGCGTACGCGCGGTGGCCCGGCTCGAGGACGGTGCCGTCGCTGCGCTCCACGCGGCCCGTGTTGAACGTGATGTCGTGCGGCGGACTGGCGGGGAGGTAGGGCCAGTCCTGCACCAGGCGCGGCCTGGCGGGATCGGAGATGTCCCAGATGTGGATGACCGCGGTGCTCACCCGCAGGTCCGAGTTCGAGACGTAGACGAGCGGCTCCGTCGGATGCACGGTCGTGTTGTGCGCGCCGGTCGGGACGCGTGCCCGCCCGAGGAAGCGCGGCCTCCGCGGGTCGGTCACGTCGAAGGTGACGAACCCGGGGGGGATCTCGATCTCGGCGCCCGGCTTGTACTCGCAGATCCCCGAGCCGGCATCGTCCTGCGCCAGGACGAGCGTGACCCGGCCGTTGGCGTGGTGGAACAGCTGCACGTCGCCCTGGTAGAGCGTGCAGGGGATGACGGAGACGACGACGGGCTCCCCCGGCTTCGTCACGTCGACGATCGGCATGTGGTGACGGAGGTCGTCGATCCCGCGGATGTAGCTGTTCACCCGTCCGGCGAAGACGTAGTCGCGGCCCCCGATCGTCGCGAACTCCAGGTCCGACCCGCCCGAGTAGGGGATGCTCGCCACGTGCTCGGCTCCCCCGGACAGCAACGCAGCCGCCGTCCCGCCCGTCGGGCGGTCGACCACCTCGCGCCCACGCACGCCGGCGGCAGCCGTGGCCGTGAACAGGATCGTCGTCGCCGCGACGAGCGTGGCCGCGCGTCTCAGGAGGTGCAGGCGGTGCATGGTCCCCCCGATCGGTCGGGCTCCCGACGGGAGCCCGTGGTCAGGTCTCCATCCTCTCATACGCGCGCCCTGGCATATGCTTACGGACGCCAACGAGCTGGGGGAGGAACGATGCGACCGCGCGCTCTCGTCTGCATGGCCATGCTGGTCTCGCTCGCCGCCTGCGGGACGGCCGAGCTGAAGCCCGTGACGACCCCCGACCCCCAGATCCTCCCGCAGGAGACACCCACCCCCGGGCCGCAGCAGGCGGGGGACACGTCCGGACAGGCCGTCACCGGCGCCATAAAGGTCCTCGCGTCGTCTCGGTTCGAGAACTACCTGTACGAGATCCGGAGGTCCTTCGTCGGGCAGTTCTCGGACGCCAGCGTCGAGTTCGTGTTCGCCCCGACCGCCGAGCTGCGCGACAGGATCGGACGGGGGGAGCCGGGCGACGTATTCGTCGCCGACGACGAGGCGGCCATGGCGACGGTGGTGGAGGCGGACCGCATGTCCGACCGGGCGAAGACGTTCGCCCGCGCGGAGGGCCGGACGTTCCAGGTGGCCGTGCTGAAGCCGGCCGGCAACCTGCCCACCTCCCAGAGGTTCGTGGGCGTGATAACCGGACGGTTCGGACAGGAGGCCGCCCGCCGCCACGGCATGGAGCCGGCCGCCGCCTGAGCCGGGCCCCCCTCCCAGGTCCCATCGGTTCCTCGCACCGCTGAATCCGCGCGGAACCGTTCCTATACTTGGGGTCCGTCCCATCGAGCAGGAGTTACGACTTGGCGCCCACGAAGACCGTCCAGGAGATCGACCAGGTCGTGATCCGCTTCGCCGGTGACTCCGGCGACGGGATGCAGGTCACCGGCGACCGGTTCACGAACGCGACCGCCGTGTTCGGCAACGACCTGGCCACCCTCCCCGACTTCCCGGCCGAGATCAGGGCCCCCGCCGGCACCCTGTACGGGGTCTCGGGGTTCCAGCTGCACTTCGCCGACCACGACATCCTCACGCCCGGAGACCAGCCGAACGTCCTCGTGGCGATGAACCCGGCCGCGCTCAAGGTCAACCTCGGCGACCTGCAGAAGGGCGGCATGGTCATCGTCAACACCGACGCCTTCGAGGAGCGCAACCTCGCCAAGGCGGAGTACACGTCCAACCCGCTCACGGACGGCACCCTGGCCGACTACCAGGTCTTCGAGGTCCCGCTGAACAAGATGACGCTGGGCTCCCTCGAGGGGATCGAGGGCCTCACCCAGAAGGAGATGCTGCGCTGCAAGAACATGTTCGCGCTGGGACTGCTGTCGTGGATGTTCTCCCGGCCGGTCGAGGGCACCGAGGACTGGATGCGCAAGCGGTTCGGGAAGCGTCCGGAGGTGGCGGAGGCGAACGTCCGGTCCTTCCGGGCCGGGTACGCGTTCGGTGAGACGACGGAGGTCTTCGCCCACTCGTTCGTGGTGAAGCCGGCCGCCCTCGAGCCCGGGACCTACCGCAACATCACCGGGAACTCGGCGCTCTCGCTGGGTCTGGTCGCGGCGGCGGAGCGGTCCGGCCTCCCGTTGGTGCTCGCCGGCTACCCGATCACCCCCGCGTCGGACATCCTGCACGACGTCTCGCGGTTCAAGGCGTTCGGGATCAAGACGATGCAGGCCGAGGACGAGATAGCGGCCGCCGGGGCCGCCCTGGGGGCCAGCTTCGGCGGCGCGCTCGGCGTCACGGTCACGTCCGGACCCGGGCTCGACCTCAAGTCCGAGACGATCGGGCTCGCCATCTCCGTGGAGCTGCCGCTGCTCGTGATCGACGTCCAGCGAGCAGGACCTTCCACCGGGATGCCCACGAAGACGGAGCAGGCCGACCTGCTGCACGCGATGTACGGGCGCCACGGCGAGTCGCCGCTCCCGATCATCGCGCCGTCCTCGCCGGCCGACTGCTTCGACGCGGTCCTGGAGGCGGCGCGCATCGCGATCCGCTACCGCACGCCCGTCATCATCCTGTCGGACGCGTTCCTCGCCACGGGAGCCGAGCCGTGGAAGCTCCCGTCGGTGGATGACCTGCCCGACCTGCGCTCGATCGTGAACCTGGCCACGGAGCCGAACCAGGACGGCGAGTACTGGCCGTTCCTCCGCGACAACGAGACCCTGGCCCGGCCGTGGGCGGTCCCGGGCACCCCCGGTCTCGAGCATCGGATCGGTGGGCTCGAGAAGGCGGACGGACGGGGCGACATCTCCTACGACCCGGACAACCACGACCGCATGGTCCGGCTGCGTGCGGCGAAGATCGCCGGGATAGCGGCGGACATCCCGCCCACCGAGGTCCTGTACGACGCGGACGCCCCCGTGGTGGTCGTGGGCTGGGGGTCCACGTACGGACCGATCCGCGCCGCCTGCCGGCGCGTCCGCAAGAACGGACACCGGGTGGCCTACGTCCACCTCCGCCACCTCAACCCGTTCCCGGCCGACCTCGGCGACGTCCTGCGCCGCTACGAGAGGGTGATCGTCCCCGAGAACAACCTCGGACAGCTCGTCCGGATGATCCGGTCCGAGTACCTCATCGACGCGATCGGCTACAACAAGGTCGCCGGGCTCCCGTTCAAGGCGGCCGACCTCGAAGAGCTGCTGCTGCAGCACCTGGAAGGAGTGGCAACCGCATGAGCGACGGCAACGGCGGTGTGAGCGCGCCCGTAGAGGTCGCGCTCACGAAGAAGGACTACACCTCCGACCAGGACGTGAGGTGGTGTCCGGGCTGCGGTGACTACGCGGTGCTCGCGACCGTCCAGTCCTACATGCCGGAGCTGCAGATCCCGAAGGAGAAGACGGTCTTCATCTCCGGGATCGGTTGCTCGTCGCGGTTCCCCTATTACATGAACACCTACGGGTTCCACTCGATCCACGGTCGGGCCCCCGCGATCGCGTCCGGGCTCGCCGTGACCAACCCCGAGCTCGACATCTGGGTGGTGACCGGGGACGGCGACGCGCTCTCGATCGGCGGCAACCACCTGATCCACCTCATGCGTCGCAACGTGAACCTGACCGTGCTGCTCTTCAACAACCAGATCTACGGTCTGACGAAGGGGCAGTACTCGCCGACATCGGAGATGGGGAAGGTCACCAAGTCGACACCGTTCGGGTCGACCGACTACCCGTTCAACCCGATCTCGCTCGCGTTGGGAGCCGAGTGCTCGTTCGTCGCCCGCTCGATCGACTCGGAGCGCGCCCACCTGCTCTCGGTCCTGCGCCGCGCCGCCCAGCACAAGGGGACGCGCTTCATCGAGATCTACCAGAACTGCAACATCTTCAACGACGACGCGTTCATCGCCCTCACCGGCCGGCAGACGAAGCAGGCGAACCAGATCCGGTTGGAGCACGGCAAGCCGATCCGGTTCGGCGTCGACGACTCGAAGGGGGTCGTCGCCGACGGCGACGGAGCGCTTCGCATCGTGGACGTCCAAGAGGTGGGGGAGGACCGCCTCGTCGTCCACGACGAGGGTTCGCTGAACGCAGCCCACGCCTTCTCCCTGTCCCGCCTGGCCCACTCGCCGACCGGTCCGACGCCCATCGGCGTGTTCCGCGCGGTCGAGCGTCCTACCTACGAGGACATGATCGAGCGCCAGATCTCGGACGCGCAGAGCCGGTCGCAGGCCGACCTGGCATCGCTGCTGGCGTCCGGCGACACCTGGACCGTCGGCTAAACGGGCTGTGGGCCGGCGGCGAGCCTGATCGCGTCCGCCACCAGGGCGGGGGCGAACCCGATCGCCGTATGCGTCTGGCCGGGCATCGAGACCACGCGGGTGTGGGCCGGGAGCCAGCTCATGACGCGGTCGCGGTCGTAGAAGTCCGAGGCCGTGTCCGCGCCCTCGAGGTAGACGACGGGGATCGTGAGCTCGCCCAGCCGCTCCAGGTCGGGCTCCCAGGCGGTGAGCGCCCCAACCTCACCGACGAACGGTCCGCACCCGGCGACGACCCGCTCCCACTCCCCGATCTCACGCAGCACGGCTAGCTGCTCCTCGGTGGCACCGACCCGCACGAGGAAGGACCGCATCGCCTCCTCCGCGCGGCCCTCCTCGATCAGCCTCGCCACGCCACGCAGCCGATCGGCGAGCTCCGGCCCCCGGACCGGCGGCTCGTAGACCGTCATCGACCTGAGGGGGGCGCCGGCCGCCGCCGCCTCCATGAGGCAGATCGCGCCGTAGGAGTGTCCGAACGCGTGCACGGGCTCCCCGATGTCGTCGATGACCGCGAGGATGTCCCGGGCTTCGTCCCCGATGGTGTGTGCTCGGCGTGCGTCGTTCCCGCTCCGCCCGCGCCGGTCCATAACCGCGACGGTGAACCCGTCCTGGAGGTGCTGCCGCACGAGGGCGAGGTCGCGTCCGGTTCCCGCCCCCCCGTGGATCAGCAGCAGCGGAGGGCCCGCACCCCACGTGCGGTAGGAGAGGGTGACGTCGTCGTTCCTGACCGTCCGCATCGAGACCCCCGAGTTGCCGCTCGAGCCAGCCCGAACACGATAGGCGCATCGACCACATGGGGGTCCCGGCTCCCGGCTTGCTGGTCGGACCCGGTGGGCTCCGCCTCCGCGAGCCGCACCGCGGTGGCTACTGGGCGGGCGTCGGTCCGGGAGTCGCCGGCGCCGGGGTCGCACCCCCGCCGGGCGTCGCCGCCGGCGACTCCCGGAC
>Ga0247713_1001184_pt1 | contig 13456 bp, 13 predicted proteins | sample 21E_NmetaG_FD_189936 | JGI IMG/M metagenome (GOLD analysis project Ga0247713, IMG submission 189936) | Soil microbial communities from hillslope of Landscape Evolution Observatory, University of Arizona, Oracle, AZ, United States - 2-1-E_N | ecosystem: Engineered > Artificial ecosystem >... | reverse complement strand
ATCTCGGCCCGTTATCGGTGCGCCCAGTAAGCCGAGGATTAGAAAAACCACGAAGAAGGAGGCACCGATTGCGGCAAAGGGTCGGGGTCCTGGCCTAATCGTCCGACTCATGATCCGCCTAACGGATCGGCCAGTCAGCCGCCGGCGAAGCCGGTCGGTTGCACTGGCCTGTTAGCCAGCTAGAACATTGACTACGCATGGGATTGCCCGCCCGACTGCATTCTCCTTCTGATTTCATCCACGACTTTTCCAGCTCGAGACGCTTCGGGGTTGCCGCGTAAAACCAAGCTTGAAACTTCCTCACAATTCCGCTGCTTACCGTCGACTGGCGAAATCACTGCGAGATACCAGGGAAGAACGTGGGGGGCATGCGAAAGCTTTATCGATTCGATTTCGTCCCAGGTGTACCGACGCGTCCTAACGTAACCGTAGGAGGCGACTCCTTGATCGTTCACTCGAAGAGATGCCCTAACGGCTCGAAACGACGAGTAAAGGCCCCATACAAGAATGGCTCCGTACATCCACCGAGCGACTATGCCGATTTCCGCGTCCGTCACGCCGCCAAGGCCTAGCAGGGCGAATACGAGCCCGCAGGCACCTATGACTGACGAATTGACAGTGTTTCGGTAGACACGCGGTTCCATCATGTCTGGCTAACGGATCGGCGAATCAGCCGCCGACGAAGGAGGTCGGCTGCATTCGCCTGTTATGCCGTACACGGGACTCAAGTGAAGATCCGAGAGATCATTGATGACTCCTCCAGTACCTTTCCCACGAACGACGAAGGCGATCACCGGAGACTCTGGCAACGAAATGGAAGGGATGCTCTTCCCGGCGCCACGTATACAGGTGAATCGCCGAGCCCAGGATGACGAAGCCAAGGAATCCAACCTTCTGCCAAATTCCGTGCATTTGAGGCAAACCCCAGGCAGTGGACCCTATAGCTATCAGTACTAAAGCCCAGCCCCTGGCTGTTTGGCGTAGCTCCAATGCTTTCTTATTAATTTCTGTCATCCGCCGCCGCCGGTTGCCTGTTGCTCATCGGCATAACGAAATGGCCGGTCAGCCGCCGGCGAAGCCGGTCGGTTGCACCGGCCTGTTATCCAGTAGGACGGGCTCATCCGGCTTCGTCCTTAGAGCTAGACCCGCGCTGCCGGTCGGTGATTGCTTCAACCCTCCGCTTCGCGAGTTCAATATCCATTTCGCCTAAATCCGCACGCCTTTCGATGCGTCCTTTCAGGACCTGACCAAGAGGCTCATCCGGTTTCTTCTTGAACCAAGCCCGGGGCCTCGGAGACAGGTCAAGATCATCGAGATCTTGCGACATCGCACCCGCCGACTTTGCAAGTTCAGTGAGGTCGGTGACCACAATTCGACGATCGGCCCGGTTCACCTTGCGCTTTCGCAATGGAATGTTCTTCCGAGAGGCCTTGTCGTTCTCTCCATAAGTGTTTCGTCTGTCGTGGAGATAGCTCTCACGTTTTTTGTCCTGCGGACTCTTGCGTTTACTCATCACCAAGACCTGGATAACGGAACGTCTCTTCAGCCGCCGCCGAAGGCGGTCGGTTGTAAGAGACAGTTATGCCGTCCTGTTTCACTCTTATTCCTCAATTGCACGCGCGACGGCGGTCAGCCGCTTCCAGTAAGTAACGATGGCCCCGATGGAGACCGCCACAAAAATCATGAAGTACCGCATGTCACCGCTGCCTTTGTAAGCTAAGAACCCATAAGCAAGGGGGACGAGGGCAAAGCCGGTCGCCATTCGGCTGATGCCATCGAACAACGACTGCTTCGGAACAATTTCACCATCGGGTCCCTTCGGATCCTTAAACCTCGACGGCGCGAGAAAGTAGCGATAGACGCCCGCAACTGTAACGACAGCTAGCGCCAACAAAGCCCACAGGAACGGAAACGGCCGATCTGGAGCAGGGGCAAAAGAGTCGAGGCCGAGGACGACTATGATCATCGAGACGCTGAGAAGGATCGTTCTTCTAAGCCATTTCTTTCCTGCCTTATCCAAGATCGCACCTACCTCGCTGCTGAAGAGGGATTATCGGCATAACGGACTGGCGGCTCAGCCGCCGCCCGCGCAGCCGGCGGTCGGTTGTAGCCGGTAGTTATGTCGCGTCTCACCGAAGACGATTGAACTCTTCCACCGAGAGTCCGGCGTCCTTCACGATCCCGCCCATGGTTAATGCGTTTACCGGGTTCGCCCGGGGGATCGTCAGAATTCGCTGGCCATTGGACATAACGACGTGCTTGCCCTGCCGAACGATCTTGAACCCTGCTTTCTGGAGGACTCGCACAGCTTCCTGGTGCGAGACGCCCGGAATACGCGGCATTAGATAGCGACTTCGATCTCCCGGATTTCGGCGCCTTCAAGTTGCTCATTGGCTACGGAGAGGTAGGCATGAATAGCGTCCTTGATGTTCTCGAGAGCCTCATCTTCGTCGCTTCCCTGGGACCAGCAACCGGGCAACCCGGGCACCGAGACGGCGACGCCCTCCTCGGATCTAAACAGGGCCACCCGAAAGCGCTGTGTCATGTAATCAGTGTACAGACGGGATCTGACACCTCAGTCGACATAACGGAAAGGCGGTTGAGCCGCCGACGAAGGAGGTCGGCTCCAACCGCTAGTTATATGGCACGACGGCCGCCACGGATTACAGCGGATCATTTTGAAGCATGAGAAACGCCCCAAGTGCAAAAATGGCCGTAACGGACCAGTGAAAGAAAATGGCCACCATTCGTCCGAGTCCTCCTCGATTCGGCCAGCGTTCACCTAGAACGAGGGCGAGGGGGAGAATCAAAAGTGCAGTCCAGCCCCGGTGGGCTCTGGAAGGGTCGTCAACAGTGCGATTCTTGTGCATCCAGACACCGCTATAGGTACGGGCGATGACGAGCAACGAAATCAATAATCCCCACCACTGCGTCTTCGTCACTGCCGCTGACCCTCGTCCATATAACGGACCGGCCAGTCAGCCGCCGCCCGCGCAGCCGGCGGTCGGTTGCACTGGCCTGTTATGCGGCTCACACGAGATGACATCATTCGGCGCCCGGTCCGTAAGAAGCAAACATTGCCCCAAGACCACAGATTCCGCAGCGTAGGGTGCGAGCCTTGAAGCGCTTGCGACGAAAACGACCGACTCTGACTATTACTTTCCCTAACGCTTCTCCGTCGTCTCTCCAACTCATTGCCTTACAGCGGGGACAAGCGGGAGCACTTGGCGTCGTCGCCAACACCTTCTCAGACATAAAAATCAGCTTCGACTCTCTTGACCGCATAACGTATCGGCCAGTCAGCCGCCGCCCGCGCAGCCGGCGGTCGGTTGCACTGGCTAGTTATGCCGTATGTCCCGCATCGAACCAATCGCTCAGTTTCATATCCAAATAGTCCAACTCAACGGCAAAGTTTTCGACCTGGAGCTCCGCCATCTCCACGATCCAACGATCGAAGCTATCAGAATTGCTGGGATCCTCGTAATAGAAATAGGTCGACCCCGTACCGAAAAAGACAGCCAAGACGAACTGCATCTCGCCGTCATGGCCGACACCAACATGAAGATTTCGGCTTATTGCCGTACCAAAGGCAGGCTGCAGATCAGTCTGCTCGAGGAAGACTGCCGTAAATGTACTTCTTATGTGGGCGACTAAAATCTGATCCTTCATTGGTGCCCACCCATGGCCCCGGAAAAAGGCCTCCGCAAGCTCTTCAAGCTCTGCGGCGAGCACTTCGTCTGACTTGGCATTCTTATCCATTGCACTCAATCGGCATAACGGACCGGCCGGTCAGCCGCCGCCCGCGTAGCCGGCGGTCGGTTGCAGCGGCCAGTTATACCGTGCCGCTACCACTATTCACCGGCCACTCAGCCTTGGGGCGCGTCGACACGATGGACAACACCTCCATGAAGCGGTCTAGCGTCACGACATCCATGTAGAGATAGTCCATCAAGGGGTAGTCCTCCACCTGGATGTCGTACTGGCCTTCCGGCAGAGATCCTTCGTTAGTGAGCACGCTGAACATCGCAGGCACGCCATTCAACAGAAAGCAGGTTCCGTGCGGGTCGTCCGGACTATCTGCATAAGGAAGAATCCCGTCGGCCCCAAGTGCCGCCCGAACGCGCCCTAGCAGTGTCTCGATTGAGGAACTCTTCATCGACCTAATCGTCGGTATGACCTAATCGTCGGTATAACGGATGGGCCGCTCAACCGCCGACGAAGGAGGTCGGTTGCAGCGGCTTGTTATACGGCGAACCGCGAGCGGCTGAGATTCCGAGGGGATGCTGTTGCCCGGCGGCGAAGCTTTGGGTTTCACCTGTGCGGGGCGCAACCGGCAAGAAAGCGCACGTGAACTGCCGGCGCCATGTGTCCGGGGCAGGAGATCCACCGCCGCCGGGAGGTCCGTATAACGGACCGCGGCTTCAGCGGCGGAGCGAAGCGACGTCCGTTGCAAGCCGCAGTTATGCCGGCTCAAGGCGCCCTCGATGTCCCCTCTTATAGGGTCCGGAGAGAACTGTCTCGGACACCGAGCGGCTTCTGAGCTCCGCGCGAAGCTGGTCGACTTCAGCCAGCGATAGGGTCGCCGTGCCGCCCGAACCACCATCCTTCAAATCGGCGATGACCGTGCCCCACTCGTCAATAAGGTCAACGCTAATCGAGTGTGGCCCATAAACCCGCGCGATATCTACGTGCGTCTGATTCTTCAAATTTAGATGGACATTCATCTTTGGATCCCGCCCTGGATCGGGTCGACCTTCTGCGAAGGCGACAAGTTGCTCGTGAGCGTCCCGTACCTCAGGTGCCAGAGTTGAGTAGCTCTCCCAACTGGGATCCGGATATCCGTCGATCTCCGCGATCAAAGCCCTGTGAATAACGACCTGAAGCACGGCGTCCCAAACACTCTCGAAGTTCTCAGGAGAGGTCGTTATGAGATAGACCAGCCGACCGTCGACATCCAATTCAGTTCCGAGTAACCCGATCGGCATAACGGATCGCGGCTTCAGCGGCGGCGGCCAGCGAAGCGCCCGGCGTCCGTTGCAAGCCGCAGTTAGCCAGCGGGCACATAGGGGCCTGACCACAGGAAATAGCTCCGGCCTCGCTTGGGTTTCGGCCGCTTTTTCGCCATCGGGCCGTGGCCGGTCGATCCGGCGCTGTTCCACAGGTAGATCTCGTCTGCGAACAGTTTGGCCAAGAAGTCACCGAGGTGTTCGGCGACCTCCTTCGATGCATCCGGGTGCTTGCGGTCAAAGGCGTAAAAGTGTGCGTGCGTAATATCGCCGATCGTCGCAATCGCCAGGTCACCATCATCCTCGATGACGAGTTCACCGAGGGCTGGGTGGGGAGCTTCCAGAGTCGCGATCACAGTCTCCGAGTGCGGGAAAAGGAACCCAGTCGCCGGAAACCTTTCTTGAAGCATCCGAAGAACCTCTTCTCTCACGCTCATAGTCTGGCTAACTATCGATTCGCGGGGTCTTGATTGCATGCCAGCGGTTCATAACGTCCCCAGGTAGGCGGAAGCGGGGCTGTTATGCGGCGACCGATCCGATGATCTTGTGATCAGCCGACTGCGCTCAGCGTTCATTTGACTAGTGTAGCGCCCGGACGGGCTCATATCCCAAAACCATCCAGGGGACTCTTGACGCCGTGTCCGCCCCGGTTCAGGACGTGGGTGTAGATCTGTGTGGTCTTCACGTTCGCGTGACCCAGCAGCTCCTGAATTGTCCGGATGTCATAGCCAGCCTCCAGCAGGGGGGTGGCAAAAGAGTGTCGCAGGGTGTGAGGAGTGGCGTGCTTTGCGATCTTTGCCCTCTGGCAGGCGGCGTGGACTGCCTTTTGCACGACCGAGGGGTCCAGGTGGTATCGATACTTGATGCCGTCGTTGCGGTCAGTGAAATAGCCAGAAGCAGGGAAGACCCACTGCCATCCCCACTCGCGTTCGGCGTTGCGGTACTTCCGATTCAATGCAAAGGGTAGGGGCACTCGTCCCAATCCCATCGCCAGGTCTTTCCGATGGACGTTCTTTGCTCGAAGCAAGTGGATTTGGAGGGGCTCGACTGCAGTCTCCGGCAGCATCGTTACCCGGTCTTTCTTGCCCTTTGCGCGCTTGGTGGTGACTTCGCGGCGATCAAAGTCGATGTCCTTCACCCGTAGATTCAGAGCCTCATCCAACCTCAAGCCGCTGCCGTACAGCAGCTGGCACACCAGCAATGGCACGCTGTGCAGCTCCTTGAAAAGCGCCTGGACCTCCGCCCTGGATAGAACTTCCGGCAGCGTTTTCGGCCTTTTGGCCCGTACGATGTTGTCAACGCGCTGCAGTGGCTGCCCAAGAACCTGGTCGTACAGAAACAGAAGCGCCGCTCTTGCCTGGTTCTGAGTGGACTCGGCTACATGCTTTTGTACCGCCAGCTCGGTGAGGAATGCATTGACTTCGTCCTCCCGCAGGTCCGCCGCGTCGGCCCTGTCGTGGAAGACAAGGAAGCGCTCGATCCAATGAAGATAGGACTCGGTCGTTCTCTTGGCGTAGTGGCGGGCTAGCAGCACACGCCGCGCGCGTTCGATGGTTTCGTCCCGGGGGGTGCGGACGATTCTAAGCTTTGGGCGGACGGCCGGTTGGCGAATTTCCCCGGGTGCACCCATGCAGGTCCTCCGATCTGGCGAAGTCCTCGACTGATTCCACATTAAGGGTGGGGTACGACAGACTGAGCTCGGCCGGATGACAGAAAGTCGATGGCAGTCCGGGTAGCGACACCCCGGGCTGAGGCTCAGGCCAGTGCTACCAGCTCCAGCAGGTCGTCGGACCAGTGGGTGTACTCGCCGTCCGGCATGGAGAGCACGTGGGTCGGCTGCAGCTGCTGCACGAACGCCTCGTCGTGGCTGACGATCATCAGCGTGCCTTGCCAGGACTGCAGCGCGCTGGTGATGCCCTCCCTTGATATGGGATCCAGGTTGTTGGTGGGCTCGTCCAGCAGCAGCAGGTTGTGCTGTTTGGCAGCCAGCTGAGCCAGCGCCAGCTTGGTCTTCTCACCGCCGGATAGGGTCCCGGCGTTTTGGAACGCCTTGTCGCCCGAGAGAGTGAACATGCCCAGCAGGGCTCGGATCTGCTGGTCGGTCAGGACGCCGTCCGCCCGAAGGTGATCGATGACCGGCTCCTCGGGGCGGAGCCCCTCGTGCTCCTGGGCGTAGTAGCCGAGCGAGACGTTCATTCCAGGAGCTACCGTGCCCGATACCGGCTCGATGGTCTCCGACAGGATCTTCAGCAGCGTCGACTTGCCGGCGCCGTTCAGGCCCATGACCAGCAGGCGGTCGCCCCGGGTCACCTCGAACGACAGGCGGTCGAAGATCTTCTGTTCGCCGTAGCTCATCGCCAGGTTGTTCACGTTCATCACCAGCCGGCCCGGCTGGGGAGGGCGAGGAATCTTGAACCGTACCGAGCTCTCCTTGCCCACCCTCGTCACCTTGGTGGCCGTCATGCGCTCCACCCGCTTATCGAGGTTCTTGGCCACCCGGGCCCGGGATGCGGTCTGGTGACGCATACGGTCGGCCAGGGTCTTCAGGCGCTGGATGTCCGCCTCCTGGATGTTGGCCATCTTGTTGCGCCGCTCGACATCGGCCGCCCGAGCCACCCGGTACTGGCTGTAGGTGCCCTTATAGGGATGCATCTGGCCGTTGTCGAGGTGAAGAACCCTGGTGATGGCGCTGTCCAGCAGTTCCAGGTCGTGGCTGACTATCAGCAGGCCGCCCGAATAGGAGCGCAGAAACGACATAAGCCACGACTTGGCATCGACGTCCAGGTGGTTGCTCGGCTCGTCCAGCAACAAGGTCTCGGCGTGGGCGAACAGAGAGTGCGCCAGCTCGATCCGCCGACGCTCACCGCCCGACAGGGTCTCCATCGGGCGGGTCATCTCGTCGCCTGAGATGCCCAGACCGGCACAAATCCGGCGGGCCTCGGACTCGGCCTGGTAGCCGCCGGCCAGCCGGAAGTTCTCCTCGGAACGGGCGAACCGGGCAATGTTTCGCTCGGAGGGGTCTCCCTCCATGGCATTCTGCAGCTTGGTCAGACGATTCTGGGCCTCGGTGAGGTCCCGTCCGGCCAGCACGTACTCGAGCGCGGTGAAGTCCTCCTGCCCGGCATTCAGCTTGGCCTGTCGCAGATAGCTCCAGCTTCCTTGGAAGCGCACCGTCCCTTCGTACTCCACCGCACCGGCGGCTTCCTGCGACAGGATCGACATCAGCGTGGACTTTCCGGCCCCGTTGCGGCCGACCAGGCCCACCTTGTCTCCGGGCGCGACGATGAACGACGCCTCGTCCAAAAGGATGCGCGTGCCTATCGAAATGTGTAGCCCGTGGACCTGCAGCAAGAATTAAGCCTTTCGAACGTTATTGAGCCGGATGGGCGCCGGAGCGCGGGAAACTATTGCGAGCCTTTAACCTCGTCCATCCATGGTCCCATACCGCCGAGGTGGTCGACCGATATGTGGGTGATAAAACCCGGCGGCGGGTCCGGCATCGGTGGAAATTTCACCTCCGGCCCCAGGTAGACGTGGGCCAGCGCCTGCAGCAGGGCGGGGGCGCCTCCCTCGGTGATCGTAGCCCGGCCTTTGACGATCAGGTACTCCCTCAGGCCCCACTGGTTTAGCCGGGTGCCCTCGAAGGAGACGGTCACCCGGGGGTCCCGCCGCATGTTGCGCAGCTTCTTCTGGTCTCCAAGCGTGGCCAGGATGATGCTGTCGTCCTCCACCCCCGCCCAAGCCAGTGAGACGTGAACGCTCCCGCTCTCGTTAAGCGTCGCAAGATGGGCATAGGCGCCCGAACGGATGAGCTGCTTGGCCGACTCGGGGAACAATCTACGGCTCCTGATCTGGATGGGTGACGACCTTATCTTCGCACGCCCGGCTGCGGCCAGCCCGCTCAGGCGGTCGCTTCCAACGTCTGCCGGGCGGCCACCTGCTCCCGCAGGAACTGGATGATCAAGCCGGCCGTCGTCTCCGGGTCGTCGGCCATGGGCCAGTGGCCGCTCTCGGGAAGGATCTCCACCCGTGCCCTGGGGAAGGCGTTGGTCTGCAGGTGCGCCTGCCTGACCGGCAGGTACGGGTCCTTGGCGCCCCAGACCACCAGGGCGGGCAGGTCGAGCTTGCGGATCGGATCCACCATCGGTTCCATCGACTTCGGCGAGGTCGCCCGGTACAGCCGGAGCACCGCCCGCTTGGTGGCGCGGTCGAAGTCGTTGTACATGCGGTCGACGAAGTGTTTCGGCAGGCCCTTGGAGTTGCCGTGTTTCAGCAGCAGGCGGAAGGCGGGGCGGTTGGCGGTGGCGTTGAAGACCTCGCCGACGACCGGCGTCCGCCAGATCTTTGCGAGGTAGTGCCAGTGGTATCCCTGGAGCACCCCGACGTTGATCATTGTGACGCTGGCCACCAACTGGGGGTGCAGCAGCGCCCACTGCAGTCCGAACGGTCCGCCGAAGTCGTGCAAAACCAGATGGACCCTGCGGATGCCGAGTTTATCCAGCGCGGCCTGCAGGTGGCGGGCGTAGCCGTCGACCGTGTAGTCAAAACCTTCCGGCTTGCCGGCCCGCCCGAATCCGGGCAGGTCGAAAGCCACCGCCCGAGCGAAGCTTCCGGCCTTCTGCAGCAACTCGTCGAAGTCCTCGGAGGATCCGGGGTTGCCGTGCACGAAGACCACCGCTTCCTCGCTGTCGGCCGGTCCGGCCTGCAGCAGCGGGGAGGTGATTCCGTTGACGGTGATCTCGGTTCGCCCGCCCAGGGCGAGTCCGCGGGGGGCGGGCGCCTTGCCGGCGCGGTGGCGCAGGTTGACCGCGGCGGCCCGGGTCATGGTCACCGGCGAGAAGAACCCCCGTGCCGGGGCGACCCGGGCGCCCAGCTGGCCGAACTTGTAGGCGGTCTTGTCGTCACGGGCGGCCCCGGAGAAGAACAGCTTCTCGCCCGGGTTGAACTGGCGGGCCCGCGAGTAGTCGGCAATCATCAGGTAGTGGCCGAGCAGTCCCTTGCGCAGGCGCTTGCGGTAGGCGGCGACCGCGGGTGCGGCATCGCCCCCGGCAGCCAGGGCGGGGGCGGTGGCGTCGACAAGCCACTCGGCCGACTGGAAGCCCCAGCCGCAGCCGACGCCGAACAGCGGGTCGGCGGCTACCGCGGCGTCGCCCACGAACACCAGGCCATCGGGCGGACTCTTGCGCCACTGGTTGGGCATGTTGGCCATGCCGATCACGTTGCCCACCATCTCGGCGCCCTCAAGGCTCGGAAAGTCGGGCACGTCTTTGAAGATTCCGGCGAAGTCGTGGTGCAGCTTGCTTTTGAGCAGGGGCAGTTTCTCCCGGGGAAACATCGTGGCGACGATTGACTGGCCGTCGTCGGTGGGGAAGATGTAGGCGATGTCCGGCTCCAGGAACCACAGCCGCGCGGTGTCGACGTGTGTCGGGAGGTTGCGGTAGTAGGCACCGTAGGCGACACGGTGGTTCGGGATGGTCCACGCTCCCACGCCGGCGAGGTCGGCGGTCTGGGAGTTGCGGCCATCTGCTGCCACGACGAGCCGGGCGGTTATGGCGGCCCGGTTGCCGGCCTGGTCCCGTACCGTCACGCCGGTTACCCGGCCGCCGTCCCGGATCAGGGTCTCAACGGTATGGCCCATCTTGAGTTCCACCCCCGGCGACTCGGCGGCCAGGCGGCGCAGAAGCGGGTCCATGGTCTCGCGCCGCAGGTTGTACCCGTAGTCCTCGGCGGTCTCCGGCGACTGGAACTGGGGGGGCGCCACCCAGCCCCACCGCGTCCACGCCTGCAGTTTGTAGCGGATCGCTCCGGCGTCCTCCAGAACCTTGTCCAGGCCGTGGCGGCGCATCATCGGGGTGGCGCTGGCCTGGATGAGGTGGGTACACACGCGCTTGAAAGCGTGGGGGTCGGAGTGGCGCTCCACCAGAGCAACGCTGAGGCCGCGGCGTGAGTAGAGAGTGGCCGCAACCGAGCCGGCGAGGCTCGCTCCGACAATGACAACGTCGTACTGGTGCTCGGGGTCTTTGCTCATCGTGCGCCTCCCATTACTGTATTGGACGGGTGCGGCTGGTGCTGATAACCTATAGTGAGCACTATAGCTTTTTAAAGTAACCTTTGGCTAGGAGAATGACGGTGGCCGGAAGGACCTACGGGCAGTTCGAGGGGCTGGCCCGTGCGCTGGACCTGGTGGGGGAGCGGTGGACGTTGCTGATCGTCCGCGATCTGCTGCTGGGACCCAAGCGATACAAGGACCTGCTGGACGGTCTTCCCGGTATCGGCACCAACCTGCTGGCGGCTCGCCTGAAGATGCTGAAGGAGCAGAGACTGGTGGACGTCAGGACTCTGCCCCCGCCCGCCGGGTCGGCGGTGTACGAGTTGACCGACCGGGGGCGGGCCCTGGAGGAGCCGCTGATCGCCCTGGCCCGCTGGGGGATGCAGTTTTTGGCCCAGCCGGCGGTTGACGACGTCCTGCGTCCCGGCTGGGGCGTCCTGGCGATGCGGGCAACCTTCCAGCCCGAGGCGGCCAGGGGAGTCCGGGAGACCTACGAGCTGCGTATCGGCGCCGATGTTTTTCACATCGTCGTGAACGACGGAACCATGGAGGCCCGCCAGGGCAACGCCTCCGACCCGGACGTGATCCTGGACACCGACCTCGAGACGTTCCTCGCGATCGGAGCCCACCAGCTGAGCCCGCTGGAAGCCGTGGTGAGCGGAAGGGCCCGGGTCGAGGGGGACGTTGCCGCGGCGCTTCGGGTGGTCGACATCCTGGGCCTCCCCCAGCCGCATCCCGGCGAGCTGGCGCAGGGGGGAGCGGCCCCCGGCTGGGGGGTCCTGGCGATGCGCCAGACCTTCAACCCTCGGGCGGCAGCCGGGGTCGCCGAAACCTACGAGCTCCACATCGACGGCGAGGTGTTCCACCTGGTCGTGGACGACGGGTCGCTGCTAACCGCCCGGGGGCCGGCCGCCGACCCGGATCTGGTCTACAAGACCGACAGCGCCACGCTGATGGCCATCGGAGCCCACCAGGTCGATCCGCTGGAGGCCGTGAAGGCCGGCCGGGCCGAGATGAGCGGCAACCCGGACGCCGCCCTGCGCTGCCAGCGGATCTTCGGTCTGGTGCACTGAGCGCCGCCTCCGGCGCGCAGCTTCGGGCGCCCGGTTATAAATGACACCAATGGACGAAATAAGGCTTACCCAGTTTTCCCACGGCGCCGGCTGAGCCTGCAAGCTCGGTCCTGGTGACCTGGCGCAGGTCGTGCGCCGCTTGGGAGAGAGAAAACCGAACACGGATCCGAACCTTCTGCTGGGCCTGGACGTCCCCGACGACGCCGCGGTCTACCGGATCAACGACGAGACCGCCCTGGTGCAGACGGTGGACTTTTTCACCCCGGTGGTCGACGACCCCTACCAGTGGGGCGCCATCGCGGTGGCCAACGCCCTCAGCGACGTCTACGCCATGGGCGCCACCCCGCTGACCGGGCTGAACCTGGTCGGCTGGCCTAAGGACCTGGACATGGACCTGCTGGCCCGGGTGCTGGAGGGCGGAGCGGACAAGGCCGACGAAGCCGGGTGCGCGGTGGTGGGGGGCCACACCGTGGACGACCCCGAGCCGAAGTTTGGCATGGCGGTGACCGGGGTGGTCCATCCCGACAAGATCGTGAAGCTGTCCACCGCCCGGCCCGGCATGTCGATCATCCTCACCAAGCCCCTGGGGATGGGGATCATTGCCACCGCCTGCAAGGCGCAGCGGATCGACCGGGCCCTGCTGAACCGGGGGACCAGGCTGATGGCGACGCTGAACGCCGGCGCCGCGAAAGCGATGGTCGAGGTGGGTGCCGGCGCCGCCACCGACGTCACCGGGTTCGGCCTGCTGGGCCACCTGCGGGGGATGCTCGCCGCCAGCGGCTGCTCGGCGAACCTGGTGGCCGACCACGTGCCGATTCTCGACGGGGTAGGTGGGCTGGCCAAGGAAGGTCTGGTTCCGGGCGGCACCCGGCGCAACGAGGATTATTTCGGACCCTTTGTAGACTTCGATGCGGACATAGACCCGATGGTGCGGATCATCATGTTCGACGCTCAGACCTCGGGAGGTTTGTTGATAGTCGTGGAGCGGTCCAAACAGGAGGCAATGGTGAAGGCGCTGCGCTTGCATGGGTCCCCGGCGACGGCGGTCATCGGACGCATCGCCGACGGCGAGGCCGGCACCGTTCGGGTGGCGGGCCGCAAGTGAAGCTCACCATCCCCCGCGACATCTACGACGGCATGATCGAGCACTGCCGCAACGACTACCCGAACGAGGCGTGCGGGTTCCTCGGCGGGACCGACGGCGAGGCGAAGGTCCTCTACCCGCTGCCGAACGCGGCGGCGTCGCCGATCTACTACCGGCCGGGGGACAAGGAGATGATCGCCGCGATCAACGACATCGACGAGCGCGACATGGAGCTGGTGTCGAT